>Ga0209693_10001395_pt1 | contig 10360 bp, 11 predicted proteins | sample HubBroMetageWRM3_FD_188345 | JGI IMG/M metagenome (GOLD analysis project Ga0209693, IMG submission 188345) | Warmed soil microbial communities from the Hubbard Brook experimental Forest, New Hampshire - Hubbard Brook CCASE Soil Metagenome WRM 3... | ecosystem: Environmental > Terrestrial > Soil...
TCCTGCGAGCCTTCGGAAAACGCTTTGCCGATCTCACCCTGGTTCACTTCGACGCCCATCCCGACCTGTACGAGGAATTTCAGGGCAACCGCTATTCGCATGCTTGCCCTTTTGCCAGGGTCATGGAAGAAGGATTAGCGAAGAGGCTGATTCAGATCGGCATCCGGACCATGAATGCGCATCAGCGGAAGCAGGCCGCCCGCTTCGGGGTCGAAGTTGTAGAAATGCGAGAACTGCCTGCCTTGAAAAAACTCAATGTTTCTGGGCCGGTTTATGTTTCGTTCGACAGCGATGTGCTTGACCCTGCATTCGCGCCTGGGATTTCACACCGCGAACCAGGAGGAATGTCGGTGCGTGAGGCGATCACACATCTGCACGCGATCACAGGTTACGTGGTTGGAGCCGACGTCGTTGAGTACAACCCAAAACAAGATGTATCGCAATTGACCGCGATGGTGTGCGCGAAGATTTTGAAAGAGATTCTTGGGAAAATGATTGCGGGATGAAGCCGCCGATCGGATCAAAATATTATCGGCGCCAATCAGTGTTTGAACCTCTGACTGGCGCCGATTTCCTCCGGTCAACTCTTACTTCTTGAAATTAAACATGTTCGTTAAGTCGCCGATAGCTGGCTGGTTGCCCGGCACATAGGGCGTTGGACCAGCAGTCGGGTTTGGCAGATTGTCGCGACCGTAGCCGGTCACTGGCGACAGCCCCCAGTTCTTTTCAATGAACTTCAAAATGGAAACGTGGTCGTAGTAGGTGTGATCTACATTGCCGCCTTTGGAGAACGGCGACACTGCAATGAACGGAATACGGGTTCCGTCGCCGAAGAAATCAATCGGCTGCACGTAACCGGAATCGTAGTTACCTCCACCCTCGTCGAAGGTAATGAAGATTGCAGTGCTGGCCCAAAGAGTTGGGTTCGCCTGCACTTCAGTGACAATTTTCTTCACGAAACCTTCGAACAGGTCGAGCTTGGAAGAGGCCGGGTGACCGTCCAGGAAGCCCGATGGCTTAACGAACGAAACCGGAGGCAAAGTTCCGGTATTGATGTCGTTGTAAAGGTCCGGAACGTCCGCCAGGTGTAACTGGCGCAACGTCGGGTCGGTCATGACGGAAGTTGTGTACTGCGCAAAGTTACAGATATTGCAGTACTGATTCCACGGGTTGTTGAAGTTGGGGTCTTGTACGTAGAGATTCCATCCGTCCCCGTAGTACTTCCAGCCGATGTTGGCATTGTCCAACGAATCCGCAATCGTGGTCTGCGGGGTGGGAGGAATCGTGAATTCGCTGGTGTTTACGCTGCCATCGCCGAAGTAGCCGGGATTGTAATTGTTCAGCAGATAATACGAGCTAGCCTGGCAAATCGTCGTGCTGGTCTTGTACGGGAGCGAGTTCAGGTACTGGGACACTTGCTTCACGCCGGGCTGGGTGCTATCGGCGCAAAGGCTGTAACTGCCACCACTGTATCCATCCTGTGTGTACCAGTTGTTGTCCCCTTTCCGTGGGGTGGGGTCCTCGATCTCATTGGTCGGTGGCACTGCGAGGTGGCCGTTACCGTCGGTGTAAGCGAAAGCCGTACCCGAGCCGAGCATGATGTGGTTGGCGCCGGTGCCGCCCATGACCGCCTGATGCATGTTGTCGGAAAGTGTGTAGGTTTTAGCCAGGGATGTGAAGTATGGCACGTCGCCTTGTTGGACGTTGAAGAATTGCATCGAGATGGAACCTTCATGAGTGGTCTGGTTGTTGAACGGAACGGGCCGTGGATTGCCGTTGCCGCCGGTGCTGATCGAGACTTCCACCCAAGGGAACAAATCTGCCAAACAGCCGCTGGGATTGCTCTTAGTGGCATACTTCACATCGCAATCAAGCTGCTGCCACATTTGGTAGAAGCGGTGGACGGGGCTACCCGCATAAGCGTCATAGGGCACGCCTGGAGTTAACTGATAGGGTCCGTTGGCTAGGTGTTTCACGTTGTGGATGCGCGTGTCGATTACACCTTGAGCCAAACCGCTGGCGCCGGTTGTGAGCATCCAATAGTCGCTGGCAAGCAGTCCTGGCTCGGCAAGCTGCGCTGCCGCAATCGTCTGGAACGGCGCAGGATGCGCATCGCTGGGAGCGGTTGGCGTGCCTTGCGTATTCGTCGGCACAAGGATGGTATACGGGGTCTTGTTCTGAGGATGGATTTGGAAAGCGCCCTGGACCCAAGCCTTGTTCTGTGTGGCGATCTTAAAGTTCGGACCCGGCGTTCCGTCCGCCTTGATAATTCCCTTTGAGAGCAGGTTATCCACTTTCTGTCCGGCGGGTGGTCGGTAGGTAGCGAAAACGTGGTCGAAGGTGCGGTTCTCGCCAATGATCACGATCACGTGTTGAATCGGAGTTGCCGTGGCGGGGCGCTTTCGGGTTTCGGCAGCCAGGCTAGGGGGAGCTATCAGGTTCGTGACGGTAGACAGCAAAGCCGCGCCAAGCCCAAAATAGCGGCCGGTCGCGCTAAAGAGATTTCCACACTGCATTCGATTTCCTCCGGGTGGGGAGTTTCAATCAACACCTTCCCCAACACCACTCAAGGTTGCCATTGCGCCCGTTACATCTCGATGACCTGGATGTGAATGTTCGTTTAATAATTCGCTACCGGCATCAGACAGAATGTCAACTGTAGAAAAAGCCGGTCGGAGTCATGGACAATCCGCGCGGGAAAATTCGGAGACGCTGGTGGGCCCGGTAGGACTGGAACCTACAACCAACAGTTTCCCTCTCAACAGCTAAATACAAATGGTTTCAACGATTTCCCAAAGGTCTTAGTTGGCAAAAGTAGACAGTTCTAGGCGAGGTTGTTACGAAGGATGTTACGAAATTGACCGCACGCAGAAGAACTCTTTACACACAGTACCCGGCCAATGAGCGATATGAGATTTTTCGATAATCGTCCAGGGAAAATTGTAGTTTGACATGTATATCGTATACTGATATATCTATTACTGATATAGTTGAGCGCTTGATGAACCGAAATCTCCCTGAGGAATTGCGGCCACTTCTTCCGCTGACGCCGGTAGTCTTCTACGTTCTGTTGGTGCTGGCCGACGGCGAAAAGCACGGTTACGCCATCATGCAGGAAACGTCGGCGCTGTCGGATGGTAAGTTCCGTATGGGACCGGGAGCGCTTTACACCACGCTGCAACGGCTACTCGACTTGGGGCTGATCGGGGAGGTGGATAGGAGCCGAAGCACGAAGGATAGCCGCCGGCGATACTACCGGCTCATGGGCAACGGCAAGTCGCTGCTGGAAGCCGAGCTCGCACGCATGGAGTCGGCGGTGCGATTGGCGCGCAGACGCAAGCTGTTGCCGGGAACCGCGGAGTGATTGATGTCCACTGAAAGACGATTGACAATCGTTCGCTTGAGTGGAGTCGTCTACGCAGGTTTGCTCATTTTCTATCCAACTGATCTGCGCCGCAAGTTCGGCGCGGAGATGGCGGACGTCTTCGAGGCTGCAGTGCACGATGCCATCGTCGAACGTGGGCCGGCTGGAGTGACTTCTCTGTGGCGTTCCGCTCTGTGGGAACTGCTGACGGTGGCAGTGCCGTTGCGCCTCGCCAGCAATGCGGTGATGGCCGGGGCGATTTCGTTTCTCGCGTCGTCTGTATTGTTCCTAGTTTTTTTCAGAGCGGTTCGTTGAGCTGCTATCAAATTCCACCTGGGAGGAGAGTGGTGCGTGGTCACATGGCAGTTTCGTTGTTCGCGCTTATATTTGGAGCCCTGGAGACTGGCGGAGCTGTGCAGGAACTTGTGTATCGCGGTGTCCTTAACAGCGAGACCGACCCGATGATCGTTGGGGCTTTGGGTACCGTCACCGGAGCTGTGCTGTTGTGGACCGGCGGCGCCCTTCTCATCCGTTCGCGGCTGGTGAGCGTTCTAGTGCCGGCGACGGTATATCTTTCGGTTCCGACTTTCCTGATTTCCGGGATTTACAAATGTAGTTCGTGCCCTCACCATCATTACGCAGGATGGCGGATTACGTTGGTGGGTATCGTGTACCCGCTGATTATCCTGTTCTGGTGCAAGATGGAGGCAAAGCGGCAAGTGACCCTAATGGGGTAAAGAGCTTTCTGTGATGGCGCCTCAGCTCGCCGGTCAATTGACGCTAACAGGCCATTTCACAAGCTTCCGAGTAGAGGAGACCCGGTGGCCGTTGACTAGGCTTTCGCCCCGCCGCCTCAGTCCGGTTTGACCTGGCTCTGTTTCCTGCCCGCTTCCCTTGTTTCTTTTCGAGTACATCCGGCAGGTTGATCCAGTCACCAGTCTCCTCGGACTTGAGCGTACGGGTTTTTCACTTAAGGAGCTGTTCCGACCTCTCTCATCCTTACTCATCTGGTTTCCTTTTTCTTCCTAACCACCTTCGCCAGCTGCCTTCCCCGACCCACTTCCGCCGCCGATTACTCGGTCACATGGCTTTCACCACGCTTCATAGGTACTCTTCAGCTGGCCGATTACTGACAGAGCATCACTCGCCACTTCGCTTTCGCTTATAGGTCTGCTTACTCCGGGCTACCCGGAGACTCTGCCAGTCCTCCCGAGGTTACACGCCGTTCTTCCGTAGCGTGCTGTCCGCAAACACCTTGGTGCGGTGGGTGAATGAGAACGCCTTCGCCTCAATATTGCAGGCTCGACCTTGCCCCACCTTTGGCCGACCGGTTCATCTCGGGTTTCCCCATCGATTACGGCCCGGTACTTCTCCTCATGCCCTTCGGATTCCATCTTGTGATCTTCTACTTGATAGACACCCTGCCCTCCGGAGTACAACTCTCTCCGGCCAGCGAGGTTTTATCCCCGCTTTTGGATATGGCGCGACTTTGCAATTTGTTTATAAATGTGCGCGCACGGGCTTCACACAGAATGCGCCCTTGGCGGCTCCGGGCCGCTCCGAAGATCTCGCTAGGAAGGCAGGTGGATTTAGGCAGTGCCGCGTCCAGCGCTGGCCCGCCCAGCATGACCTTCCCCCCGGGGAAGATTTGCCAAATCACGCAGGTGATCTCTGTCGCATATATGTCGCCCGAACCGGCGCGGGGCAAAGATCTAGACGCCCGCAATCAGTGGGAACGGGGACAGATCAATGTTGAGTCGCGATTACCCAGCGGAGTTCAAGGGGGCTACGGAAGAGAGGTGGAGTCGCACCGCGTCCCTGCGCTCCGCTTATCACAACTCGTCATCAACTCACTCGCATCGCAGGGCCGTCGATGGGTCAAGACGTGCGGCGCGGCGCGCAGGAAGATAGCAGGCCACCAACGCGACTGCGGCTAGCAACACCGAAATACCTGCGAATGTCATCGGGTCACGTGAACTCACGCCCAACAACAACCCACTAAGGACTCGTGAAATGGCGATTGCGCTGACGATCCCAACGCATACTCCGGTCGCCACAAGAATCAAGACCTGCCGGAGCACGAGTGCCAAGATATCGCGGGGCAGCGCGCCCAATGCCATGCGAACACCTATCTCTTGCGTCCGACGGGTTGCGTTGAAAGACACGACGCCATACAAGCCAAGCACGGCCAGAAGCATGCCGAGAATTCCCATCGCGCCGGCAAAAACCGCTCCCATGTGAAACAGGAAGAAACCGTTCAACCCGGCAAGCTCTTGCTCCATGGTCATAACGTCAAAAACCGGCAAATTCGGATCAAGTTCACGAACCTGCGCCTCGATTGCGGGTATTAGCGACTGGGGTGAAACTGCTGTGCGCAGTTGCAAGACGCGTCCAGATTGATAATTCTGGGTTTGCGGCACATAGAAGTAGATGCTCGCCGATTCCAGGATTTCGCCGTACTTTCCATTGCGCGCGACTCCTATGACGGAGACAAACGGGCCAGTCGTGCTTGTATAGCTGAACCGGCGGCCAATCGGATTCTGATGGGGCCAGAACCGTTCCGCGAAAGTTTGGTTCACAATCGCAACCGGCTCGGTCGTGCTCGTGTCCGCTGCGGTAAAGGCGCGTCCGCTGAGAAGCGGCGTCCGAATGGTGGCAAAATACTCGGGACTGACGACGTTGTATCCCGCTTCAGGGAGGTTGTTCGCAGGTGCAGACTCCTGACCTTCGATATAAATCCCCGAGGCCAGGCTGGAATAGTTCATGGGAACGGTGAAAGCAAGGCTGGCGGACTGCACCCCGGGGAGAAGTTTCGCGCGCCGCAGCAATTCGCGGAAAAAGGCTTCGCTGCGCGGCTGATCGTAGCCCTGCAGCGCGGGATCGATGCCGACATTCAGGATATTGTGCGCATCAAAGCCCAGGTCGATGGTTTCTGCGTTGTTCAGGCTGCGCACAAAGAGCCCCGCTGCAATCAGAAGCACTAGCGAGCCAGATACCTGTGCGACGACCAGCGCATTTCGAGCGAAATGACCACCGTCGTTGGTCAGGCCTCGACCACCTTTGCCCAGAGTTTCGTTGATATCGGTGAGGGAGGCGCGCAGCGCAGGGACCAAACCGGCAATCACTCCAGATACCAAAGCGATCGCAGTAACGTAACTAAACACTCGCCAGTCCAGTGTCAATCCAAACCGGACGGGGAAATCACCGAGAACGCGCAACGATTCCAGAGAGTGGCACAACCAACTCCCCAGCAGGGCCCCAGCTACCCCGCCACCGAGGGCCAGCAGAATGGTTTCGGTCAGCACCTGCCGAATCAAGTGTGGGCGCCTGGCGCCCATCGCGGCGCGGATAGCCATTTCCTTCTGTCGCGCGGCTCCCCTGGCAAGCACCAGATTGGCGACATTCAGGCAGGACAGCACCAGGATTAGCCCCACCAGCGCTAGAAATGCCGTCGCTGCGAGAGGCAGAGTTCTTCCCGCTGACGGAGAAGGTCTCGCGCGTTGCTCGGGATATACGTAAATGCTTTGTCCCTGGTCCGTTTGCGGGTACTCGTTTGCAAGCCGTTGCGCGATGACAGTCAGCGATGCTTGGGCTGCTTGGACGCTCAAGCCAGGCTTCAAAGCTCCAATCACTCGCAGTTGGCGGAGTTTGCGGTCGGTGAAGAGAGCTAAGTTCTCTGCACCCCTCGCAATCATTCCAATGGGTACGTATGCGTCCATTTCCGCAATGCTGAAGGTTCCGCGAAACTCTTTGGGGACAATGCCAATGATCGTGACCGGTCGGCCATCGATGTTCACAGCGCTTCCGACGACATCGGGATTTCCACCGAAACGTTGTTCCCAGTAGTGGTGGCCGAGGACGACCACCTGACTTGAGTTTGGCTGATCTCCTTCTCCAGCCGCGAAAAACCGGCCGACCGCAGGCTGGACCCCCAGGGTGGAAAAATAATTGCTGGTTACATAGCTCGCGATGATTCGATCGGCATGGCCCTTTGTTCCTAGCCCGGTAACGTTGATTGCATAGGCCGCCAGATCGGTGAACGCATCGGTTTGCTGCCGGTAGTCGACGTAATCACGATAGGAGAGCTCCGCCGGGATCGATTGCGCTCCGCTCTGTACGGCCACAACGGCCAGACGGTCCGCGTTTGGGACCGGCAGCGGGCGAAAGAGGAAGGCGTTCACTATGGTGAAAATCGCCCCGTTTGCACCGATCCCCAGCGCAAGTGTGAGGATTGCGACAATCGTGAATCCCCTGCTTTTCCGCAGCATGCGCACACCGAACTTCACGTCCTGCCAGAGAGTTCCCACTGAGCCTCCGAGTATGGGGCTTTGAATAGTCAACGTTCAGCCGTAGGTACGAGATTTTACAACCGCTAGTTCACGGAACTAATCTAACCGTTCAGCACTCGATCAGCGGCACACTAAACAGCTTGTTGTTGTCCGACTATCCTGCCTTGGAGACAGGTGGTCTGTTTATTGAGGCCTGATTTCCCCGGACCATGCAAGTCTAGAACATCCCCTTATATAGATCAGGCCATGGCGCTCAAAACCCCTCAATGACCGTTATCACGATCTACGACAGCAACCACGATTTTTCTGACAAAGGCCTACATTCGGTGGCAAAATCAGCGGTATGTTATCGCTGGTTCGGCTAATTCCATGGCTCAAGAAAACTCTGCCGGAGCGCCACCAGCGAGGAGGCTTCCATGAGAGCCTTGCTACATTTCAGAACACACAATGGACGCTACTTCCACAGCCATCCGTTGCATGGCACGTTTTCGCTGATCACAACCTTGGTGATGGCCATGCTGATTGTGCTGTTGCTCGTGATGTCGGCCAAGTGAAGGAGATCGTTCCGCCAGTTCCACAATTTGAAAAACCAATCGTTTGAGGTTCTGAGCAGTGGTGGCGAGCAAGAACTGCTCGCGCACGAACTTCATGCGACGGAGTCGTACGCTGCCTTCTCATCATTTTTGGAACCTGGGCTGCCAACTAAATCTTGTCGGAGTCGCTCCATTTGTGCCGAGGCTTCCTTGATCTGCTCAGCATATTTGTGGCCTTGTCGCGGTAGAAATCCCCCGTAGTTCTGCAGCAACAAGCGGGCGTTCGCCTCGATAGCGGAGGTCTTGAAGCGGGCTTGGTTGGAAAGAGCAGACGTTAGTTTTTCTAGCTGCGAATCGCGCACGGCTAGCTCTTGTCTGCTCTGGGCAGCTTCCTGTTCAAGCACTTGCCCGTGATAGCGGATGAGTCCACACAGACATGCTGTCAGTACAAGCAGACATAAATTGGCGACAATGGTTTCTGTCAAAGCCTTGCTTAGGCTAGCATTCCTCTCTCTGTCGAATCTCGCGAAGTTGCTGGCCTCCGCCGCGGATAGCGAAGACAGAAGCCCGCGAGCTCTATCCATGTACTCCATACCTTCGTTTGAACCCACCAGCATGAATGCGCGGCGGCGATACCCCTGTTGGCGCAAACTAATAGAGCGCTCCATTTCAGCTTGCTTTGAGTTAGCCAAAGACTCGATCTGTGACTCCAAGGACCGTTCGCGCTCCGCCCGATTAGCTAACCCCACACGAAGGCCGGAAAAATCGGTTCCGATCCTGCCCTTCGCGTCCGTGTAGGGCTGCAAGTACGAAGAGTCCTCGGTTAGCAGGTATCCGCGCTGACCTGTTTCCATATCGGTCAAGTCTTTCAGAACACCGGAGACGTTCCCCTGGATCATGGAGCTTTCCAGTGTGAGCGCCGCAATTTTCTGCATCTGTTTTAAATGGTTGACAGCAAGATACGTATTCCATGTCATGAAAGCGAGTAGCGCCGGGGCGCCTATTTGCAGCGCAGCTTTTCGAATCATCTTAAATTGTGCCATCCTTCACGTGATGTTCAGAACACCCTCAGCCGTGATTCGACTGGCTTTGCAAATCTCCTGCGCAACCTTGACCACTGCGTCGCTGGTGTGGACCGGCCCTTCCCCTGACATAACCGAACTGGCAGCCAGGGTGAAAAGCAGAGCATCCTCCTGCTTGTCGAAGTAAAGAACCACCTGATTCGCTGCCATGTGCGTACCTCCTATTGATTGTTCTTGGAATGATAGGCCGATTCCCCACAAGAATGAGGTTGTCTCTTTTGGTGCGCGTTATTATCGAGTCTTCCGCCCAGCGGGGATGGGCGATCGAGCCTGGGCGTCTCGTCGTTCCGGAGATTGCGGCGGTGCTAACGATTCTGTGCGGGCGCGGAGCGGAGGACGAACGGCAGGCCACCCGGAGTATTCTTGATCACCGTGTTTTGCAGATCGAGAGCTTCGAGCGGAATGTGGCTGCGTGTGCCGTCGGGGCTTATGTATTCGAGATAGCCGTCGGCAATCCAGTAATCGGTCACGGCGTGGCTGGTGCCATTGTTCAGCACCAGCAGGAAGACTCCCTTGCCCACGGCCCTGTCTTCGGTCGCTGCGCCCAGCGTGGCTCCGGGGTACACCCGCGAATTCCCTTCTGCTGTGTCGTTATCCAGTGGAATGGCAGTGGGCGGGATCGCGGACATTCCCCACTGCGTCGGGCCTTGGGAATTGAGATCGTCGCCGAGATCAAGCGAGTCTCCGCCGAACCCGAAGCCGGAATAAACAGGATCAAAGGCACCGGAGAAGGGAAAGCAGCGGCAAAAATGGTTCGAAGAAGCAGACCTGGGTCACACCGTTGCAACAAGCATCCGGAAGGAAAAAAAACACGGAAAACGGTTGAAGAAGAAACCGCGACGAAGGCGCACAGCGGAAGAAACGAAAGAAACTCGGCCGTTGGGGCGGGTTTGGAATAGCGGCGGAGACCAAAGAAGCGTGGGCGGAATCCGCGGAACGTATGACATGCGGGCTGCTGTGCCGAAGTTCCACATGTGTGACGGCAGATGGGGCGAAGTATCCGAAATAGTGGGCGCTTCGGACCCCGCATGCCGGGCAGAGTGCTTTCCGAACCCGAAGTGCAGCCAGCCGAAGTGCGGGCCCGCGTGGCCC
>Ga0209693_10001399_pt1 | contig 10351 bp, 7 predicted proteins | sample HubBroMetageWRM3_FD_188345 | JGI IMG/M metagenome (GOLD analysis project Ga0209693, IMG submission 188345) | Warmed soil microbial communities from the Hubbard Brook experimental Forest, New Hampshire - Hubbard Brook CCASE Soil Metagenome WRM 3... | ecosystem: Environmental > Terrestrial > Soil...
CCCATTGTCCTGGTATCGTCTTGATGATTTGTACAGCTAGCCTAAATATAGGCTCTGACCTGCACAAACTCTGGTGCGCGGTACTGGGATTGAATCAGTCACGGCTTGCCAAACGGCGAGGACGCTTTCGCCTAATCTGCTATCTCCGAACCTTTGTGGTCGCGTGGACGCTGGCGGACGTCGCCCGCTCGACGTCAGCCGGGATCGCAGTTTGAGCGATACCGGTTAAGCTGCCCGCGCCCAGCGGCGGGCCATCGCTCGATCGCCGCTCCTTTGGAGAGTTCAACAAGGGTGTAGTAGTCGTAGATTCTTTGGTGCGGTCGATGGGCCGCAGGTTGCAAACCCCGGCGATTACCCCTTCCCCGGCTACCCCCGGAACTCAATCCCCTCCCCGGTCAGCGCCGCCCACTCCTCCATCTCGACCACCAGATAGTTCTGTGCGATGAGGTAGGGCGCGAACTTGCTGGCGATACCGGCCAAGTCTCCCGGGTTATCGGTCTCCACCACGGCGAAACCGCCCTCGCCATCAGCGCGAGCGAGAAACTGCAGGATATTCAGCCCCGAGGGTGGCGTCCATTTCTGGTACAGCTCGTAGGCACGCTTTGCGGCCTCCTCGTTCTGCGTACCCGAACCACCCAGCCGAGGCGTCCATGTGAGCACGTACTTCACTGCAAATACCTCCTCAAAAAGCAGGGACAAGGGACCAAGACAGTCTGCCATGTTTGCCCGTCACTCGGGAAGGGAATTCGTTTGCTGCAAGCAAACGCGATTCGCCATTAATTGGCATAAGTCCAGAATGCGAACTGGGCCGAAGCCCATTGGGCAACACCAGAACTCGCCGCCCTCCGGGGGCCCGAGAGAAATGTCGGATCCATGCAACGGAGGTTCGGGTGCGAGGTTTGCCGGATTGAAGGGTGTCTTACTCTGACATTTCTCGGAACGAAAGCGGCAACCCTAGCGGCCGGCGGGGCGCGCTCGAGGCGGCCGGCGCCGAGCTGCGCCGTCTGATCCGCGAGGGGTTCGACCACGGCATCCTCGGCGAGCAACTCGCCGATGCGGCCAGGCTGTCAGTGCCGCTGTCTATCAGATCCGCGACGGGCGGCGGTGAGCCGGCGGCCCATCGTGGGCACATTTTGGGCACACCTGGCCGCAAATCAAGGGAATCTCAGTGAATTACACACGTTATTATTTCGCAGCTCACAGCCGTTTTGACGCCCTGACCAGCGCCGCGGAACGGGTTCGATTCCCGGCAGCTCCACCAGAAGGACCGCAGATCAGGCTCGTGTCGAGGTCCCGCACGTGTCGGCGGCGGTTCCAGGCGCGGGCGTCGCTGCGCTACATCCGAAGTTGGTGGTGCCATTGCGGCGGCGACAATCCAAGTCGAACATGTGATGCCGCAAAAGTGACCGCGCGAGCAGCGAAACGACCAGTGCCACGACATATCCCGGCCCTCAGTGGGCGGACATCAGCGCACCGGGCGACGGCTCCGAGCGCGTTCAGGCCGCGATGCCTTCCGTGCAGGATCGCGCCCGCCATCAATCCACAGAAGAAGCCCAGAAGGAAGAACCCGCGTGCGCGCCGCTTGTTCCTCCGCACAACAGCCGATGCGATGAATCCACATGTCGCCGCAATGATGGCTACCGCGAGGAGCAGAGAAATCAGATGTGTCGGTCCGAGCGACCCCATATCGCAACCTCCGGGCCGTCGTCTGCGTAGGCCGCTTGCCCGATCCAACCACCGTCTTCGCCGGACCAGCATTGCTGGCCAATGTTCGTAACCAAAGCGAGCATGAAGCGTTAGCCGCCCGCTGCCTCGCGACATGGCCGTCCCTGATCCGCGAGGGCGGCGGGGAGGGTAAGCGATACGATCGCAGTCTCGTGGAGGCCGGGGATGCGGTAGTCATTGCTGCTCTCCCGTTCAGGTTGTTCCGTGGAGCGGCGAACCGTGCTTGCAGGCGAAGGTGGATGGCACATGGATGGCACACGGCATGTCAGTCTAGGCAGAAATAGCCTCTGAACTGCTAAAACGCTTGTGCCCCCGGCAGGATTCGAACCTGCGGCCTTCTGCTCCGGAGGCAGACGCTCTATCCCCTGAGCTACGGGGGCGCACGCGAGAAATGCTGCGCCAACGGGCCACGACAGACTAACGCATGACGGCGGCCGGCTGAGCACCGGAACGGATTCGGGGCCTGAGGACCTCAGCCAATAGGATGGCCTGCGTGAACCCCGCCGACCTGGCCGAGCTGCTCAAGGCCGCCGCAACCGCGGTGCTGACCGAGCATGGGCTCGACACCGGCGCGCTGCCGCCGACGGTCACCGTCGAGCGGCCGCGCAACCCCGAGCACGGCGACTACGCCAGCAACCTGGCGATGCAGCTCGGCAAAAAGGTCGGCGTCAACCCGCGCGAGCTGGCCGGATGGCTGGCCGAGGCGCTGGGTGAGGCCGACGGCATCGCCTCGGCGGAGGTGGCCGGACCCGGCTTCATCAACCTGCGACTGGACGCGTCGGCGCAGGGCGCCATCATCAACAACGTCATCGACGCCGGCCACGCCTACGGCAACTCCGACACCCAGGCCGGACACAAGATCAACCTGGAGTTCGTCTCGGCCAATCCGACCGGACCGATCCACATCGGCGGCACCCGCTGGGCCGCGGTCGGCGACGCACTGGGCCGGCTGCTGTCGACGCAGGGCGCCGACGTGGTACGCGAGTACTACTTCAACGACCACGGCGCCCAAATCGACCGGTTCACCAACTCGCTGATCGCCGCGGCCAAAGGCGAGCCCACTCCGGAAGATGGCTACGCCGGCAGCTATATCGCCGACATCGCCGCGCAGGTCTTAAAGGAAGCGCCCGATGCGCTGAGCCAGCGCGACGCCGCGCAGCACGAGACTTTCCGGAAGATCGGTGTCGACTTGATGTTCGCGCACATCAAGTCATCGCTGCACGAGTTCGGCACTGACTTCGACGTCTACACCCACGAAGAGTCGATGCACAGCAGCGGCCGTGTCGAGCACGCGATCGCCCGGCTTCGCAAGAACGGCAACGTCTACGAGAAGGATGGCGCAACCTGGTTGCGCACCAGCGCTTTTGGTGACGACAAGGACCGCGTCGTGATCAAGAGCGACGGCCAGCCCGCCTACATCGCCGGTGATCTCGCCTACTACCTGGACAAACGGGAACGCGGCTTCGACCTGTGCATCTATATGCTGGGCGCCGACCACCATGGCTACATCTCCCGGTTGAAGGCCGCCGCGGCCGCGTTCGGCGACGACCCGGCGACCGTCGAGGTGCTTATCGGCCAGATGGTCAACCTGGTCCGCGACGGCCAGCCGGTGAAGATGAGCAAACGGGCCGGCACCGTCATCACGCTCGACGACCTGGTCGAGGCGATCGGCGTGGATGCCGCCCGCTACAGCCTGATCCGCTCATCGGTAGACACCCCGATCGACATCGACCTGGCGCTGTGGTCATCGGCGTCCAACGAAAACCCGGTCTACTACGTGCAATACGCGCATGCCCGGCTCTCAGCATTGGCCCGCAACGCCGCCGAACTCGGCCTGATCCCCGACACCAGCCACCTCGAGCTGCTCACCCACGACAAGGAGGGCACGCTGGTTCGTAGTCTCGGCGAGTTCCCACGGGTGCTGAAAACCGCGGCGTCACTGCGCGAACCGCACCGAGTGTGCCGCTACCTGGAAGACCTCGCCGGCGACTACCACCGGTTCTACGACTCGTGCCGGGTGTTGCCGCAGGGCGACGAACAACCCAACCAGCTGCACACCGCGCGACTGGCGCTGTGTCAGGCGACCCGCCAGGTCATCGCCAATGGGTTGGCCATCCTGGGTGTCCGCGCACCGGAGCGGATGTGAGCGCACATCCAGCCGGCCCACGGCACGCCGAAGAGTTCCATCACGGGGGTGTTCCACCGCGACCCGCGACGGCCGACGAACTTCTGCAACTGGCACCGAACGTCTGGCCGCACAACGCGGTCCGCGGCGACGACGGAGTCGTCAGTATCGCTGGTGTCACGCTGAACTGGCTGGCGCAGGAGTACGGCACGCCACTTTTCGTCGTCGACGAAGCGGATTTCCGGTCGCGGTGCCGCGAGATCGCTGCGGCATTCCGCGGTGGTGCGAACGTGCACTACGCCGCCAAGGCCTTCCTGTGCAGCGAAATAGCGCGGTGGATCGACGAAGAAGGCCTCTCGCTGGACGTCTGCACCGGCGGCGAGCTGGCGGTCGCGCTGCACGCCAACTTCCCCCCTGAGCGGATTGCGCTGCACGGCAACAACAAATCGGTCGCCGAGCTGACCGCGTCGGTCAAGGCCGGCGTCGGTCATGTCGTGGTGGACTCGATGACCGAGATCGAGCGCCTCGATGCCGTCGCGGGTGAGGCCGGTGTCGTTCAGGATGTGCTGGTCCGCGTCACCGTCGGCGTCGAGGCCCACACCCACGAGTTCATCTCCACCGCCCACGAAGACCAGAAGTTCGGGCTGTCGCTGGCCAACGGCGCGGCGATGGCCGCGGTTCGACGGGTGTTCGCCACCGATCACCTCCGATTGGTGGGCCTGCACAGTCACATCGGGTCGCAGATTTTCGACGTCGGTGGCTTCGAGCTTGCCGCGCACCGGGTGATCGGCCTGCTGCGCGATGTGGTCGCCGAGTTCGGGGTCGACAAGACCGCGCAGATTTCGACTGTCGATCTCGGTGGCGGCCTGGGCATCTCGTATTTGCTGAACGACGATCCACCGCCGGTGCGCGAACTCGCCGACAAGCTCGGATCCATCGTGCGCAATGAATCCGCGGCGGTAGGTTTACCGGTTCCCCGGCTGGTCGTTGAGCCAGGCCGGGCCATCGCCGGGCCGGGGACCATCACGCTGTATGAGGTTGGCACCGTCAAGGATGTCGGCGTGAGCGCGACCGCGCATCGCCGTTACGTCAGCGTGGACGGCGGGATGAGCGACAACATTCGGACTTCGCTGTACGGGGCGGAATACGACGTTCGACTGGTCTCCCGGGCCACCGATGCGCCTCCGGCACTGGCGCGCGTGGTCGGAAAACACTGCGAAAGTGGCGATATCGTCGTCAGGGATACCTGGGTGCCCGACGATATTGCGCCGGGCGACCTGGTCGCTGTCGCAGCCACCGGTGCGTACTGCTACTCGCTGTCGAGCCGCTACAACCTGATCGGCCGTCCCGCGGTGGTGGCTGTGCGCGATGGGCAGGCCCGTCTGATCCTGCGCAGGGAGACCGTCGACGATCTACTGAGTCTGGAAGTGAGGTGAAGGCGTGAACGGTGATGAAAAGCCGGTCGGTGTAGCGGTATTGGGACTGGGCAATGTGGGCAGCGAGGTTGTTCGCATCATCGAGGATAGTGCCGACGATCTCGCTGCCCGGATCGGCGCGCCGCTGGTGCTGCGCGGCATCGGTGTACGGCGGGTAGCCGCAGACCGGGGTGTGCCGATCGATCTGCTCACCGAAAACGTCGATGAACTGGTCGGCCGCGAGGACGTCGACATCGTCGTTGAGGTGATGGGGCCGGTCGAGCCGTCGCGCAAGGCGATCCTGTCCGCGCTGGAGCATGGCAAGTCCGTCGTGACGGCGAACAAGGCTCTGCTGTCGGTCGCTGCCGGAGAGCTCGCGCAAGCTGCTGAAAGCGCCCATGTGGACCTGTATTTCGAGGCTGCCGTGGCGGGTGCCATCCCGGTGATCCGGCCACTGACCCAGTCGCTGGCCGGCGACACGGTGCAACGGGTAGCCGGGATCGTCAACGGCACCACCAACTACATCCTCTCCGAGATGGACAGCACCGGCGCCGACTACGAGCGCGCGCTGGCCGACGCGAGCGCACTCGGCTACGCCGAGGCCGATCCCACCGCGGACGTCGAAGGCTACGACGCCGCAGCGAAAGCCGCGATCCTCGCGTCCATCGCGTTCCACACCAGGGTGACCGCCGACGACGTCTACCGCGAGGGCATCACGAAGATCACCCCGGACGACTTCGCGTCCGCGCGGGCCTTGGGCTGCACGATCAAGTTGCTGTCGATTTGCGAGCGAATCACGACCGACGATGGGCAGCAGCGGGTTTCGGCTCGGGTCTACCCGGCGCTGGTGCCGTTGTCGCATCCGCTTGCTACGGTCAGCGGCGCCTTCAACGCTGTGGTGGTCGAGGCGGAGGCCGCGGGTCGACTGATGTTCTATGGTCAGGGTGCCGGCGGAGCGCCGACCGCATCGGCAGTGACCGGCGATTTGGTGATGGCCGCCCGTAACCGGGTTTTGGGCAGCCGCGGGCCGAAGGAGTCGAAGTACGCTCAACTGCCGATCGCGCCAATGGGTTTCATCTCTACCCGCTACTACGTGAGCATGAACGTTGCTGACAAGCCGGGCGTATTGTCCTCGGTTGCAGCAGAATTCGCCAAGCGCGAAGTCAGCATCGCCGAAGTTCGCCAGGAAGGCGTCGTCGGCGAGGGCGGGCACCGGGTAGGAGCCCGCATCGTGGTGGTCACCCACAGCGCCACCGACGCCGCACTGTCCGAAACCGTGGATGCCCTGGCTGATCTCGACGTGGTACAGGGTGTGGCCAGCGTACTGCGGCTGGAAGGAACCACCGAATGAGTCCGGCAAGCGCCGCCAAGACCGGCATTCATCAGCCGTGGCCGGGTGTGATCGCGGCCTATCGGGATCGGCTACCGGTCGGCGACGACTGGGCTCCCGTCACCTTGTTGGAGGGCGGCACCCCGCTGATACCGGCAACCAGGCTCTCGGCAAAGACCGGCTGCACGGTTCATCTCAAGGTCGAGGGCCTCAATCCCACCGGCTCATTCAAGGACCGCGGCATGACGATGGCCGTCACTGACGCGGTGGCCCGCGGGCAGCAGGCCGTGCTGTGTGCATCGACCGGGAACACATCTGCCTCGGCGGCGGCTTACGCCGCCCGCGCTGGCATCACCTGCGCGGTACTGATCCCGCAGGGCAAGATCGCGATGGGCAAGCTGGCGCAGGCCGTGATGCACGGCGCCAAGGTCATCCAGATCGACGGCAACTTCGACGACTGCCTGGAACTCGCCCGCAAGATCGTCGCCGACTTCCCGACGATCTCGTTGGTCAACTCGGTCAACCCCGTCCGCATCGAGGGCCAGAAGACGGCGGCGTTCGAGATCGTCGACGCGCTGGGCGCCGCACCGGACGTGCACGCCTTACCGGTCGGCAACGCCGGCAACATCACGGCCTACTGGAAGGGCTACACCGAGTATCACGCCGACGGAGTGATCGACAAGCTGCCTCGCATGCTGGGCACGCAGGCAGCCGGTGCGGCGCCGTTGGTGCTCGGCGCACCGGTGAGCCAGCCCGAGACCATCGCCACCGCGATCCGCATCGGCTCGCCGGCGTCGTGGGCGTCGGCCGTCGAGGCGCAGCAGCAGTCCAAGGGACGGTTCCTGGCCGCCACCGACGACGAGATTCTGGCCGCATATCACCTGGTGGCCGGTACCGAAGGCGTCTTCGTGGAACCGGCGTCGGCGGCAAGCATCGCCGGTCTTCTCAAAGCCGTCGACGACGGCTGGGTGGCAGCGGGATCGACCGTGGTGTGCACTGTCACCGGCAACGGCCTCAAGGATCCCGACACGGCGCTGCGGGACATGCCGAGCGTGTCGCCGGTGCCCGTCGACCCCGTCGCCGTCGTCGCGAAATTGGGATTGGTCTAGTGACCCAGATGCTGCCTGCCGGGCTGCTGGCCAGTTCGGTGGTCGCGGCGTCCAGCGCCAACCTCGGTCCGGGCTTCGACAGTATCGGGCTGGCGTTGAGCCTGTACGACGAAATCATCGTCGAGACAACCGATTCTGGCCTGATCGTTGAAGTTGAAGGTGAGGGCGCTGGGGAGCTGGCGCTCGACTCCGGTCATTTGGTCGTTCGGGCCGTCGAGCGCGGGCTGCAGGCGGCCGGCGTCACCGCGCCCGGCTTGATAGTGCGGTGCCGTAACGCCATCCCGCACTCGCGGGGTCTCGGCTCGTCGGCAGCGGCGGTGGTCGGCGGCCTTGCAGCGGTCAATGGGATTGTCGCACAAGCAGGTTCGACTCCTCTGAGCCAGGCTCAGCTGATTCAGTTGTCGTCGGAATTCGAAGGGCATCCCGACAACGCCGCCGCGGCGGTGTTGGGCGGTGCGGTGGTGTCGTGGACCGACCGCGGCTGCGACCCGCCCAGCTTCTCGGGTGTGCCACTGCGGTTACATCCCGAAATCCATCTGTTTCCCGCCATTCCGGAGCAACGCTCGTCGACGGCGGAGGCGCGGGTGCTGCTTCCTGCGCAGGTCAGCCACCATGACGCCCGCTTCAATCTCAGCCGCACAGCGCTGCTGGTAGTGGCGCTCACCGAACGGCCCGATCTGCTGATGGCCGCCACCGAGGACATGCTCCATCAGCCGCAGCGCGCGCCCGCGATGCCGGCATCGGCGGAATACCTTCGACTATTGCGGCGTTACAACGTGGCAGCTGTGCTATCTGGCGCTGGTCCGGCGGTGGTCGCGTTGAGCACGGCATCCGAGTTGCCAGCCGAGGCCCTGGAGTACGGTGCCGCAAACGGGTTTGCAGTCAGTGAGATGACGGCCGGTGACGGGGTCCGCTGGAGTTCCGGAGTGGCCGTCCGCAGCTAGTGTCGACTGGCGTGGTGAGGGGGCTTCTTGCTTCCGGCATCGAAGCAGGTTATCCTCGGAGCCGTCCAGCAATTGCAGCCTCTGAGTCTGCGTAGACACTAGGACGAACACCAAATCTTCTCGTGGACGATGGTTCGCCATTTAAACCGCCAACTGTGGCGATCACCGTTGCAGAGTCGATTGTTGGTAGCACTCGGCGATTTGGCCGATTGCGACGAACCCCTTGCTTGATTCGATCAGCGAGGGAAAGAAAGGAAATCCGTGACTGAAACGGACCTCGTTACGGCTGGCGACAGCACTGGAAATGACAAGCTGTCGAACACCGTGACCCCCGACACTTCCGCCGACTCCGACGCATCCGGGTCGGCGACGGAGGCCAACACCAGTGCGTCGGACGGTTCGCTGTCCACCATGGTGCTGCCCGAACTGCGCGCGCTCGCCAATCGAGCCGGCGTCAAGGGCACATCCGGGATGCGTAAGAACGAACTCATCGCTGCGATTCGGGAAAGCCGCCAAGGCCGCGCGAACGGTGCACCTGCCAAAGGCGGTGCCGGCGGCGAATCACACAACCACGCGACCGAGGCTGCGGCCAACCAGACCGAAGCCACCGCCGACCACGCGACCCGCGCTGACTCCAACGAAGGCGGACCTTTCGTCGACCAGGCGGACGAGCGGCACAGCCGGGCGGAAAAATCCGATCAAAGCACCGACAAGTCCGCGCGCAACCACGCCCAGCAGGACACCAAGTCCGACGAGCGCGAGTCCGATAGGGATTCCGACAAGGGCGGTGATCAACAGGGCTCGGGCGGACAACAGAACCGCGGCGGCTCGAACCAGCAAGACGACGACGGTGACGGGCGCGGCGGTCGCCGAGGGCGCCGATTCCGGGAACGCAGGCGTCGCGGTGAACGGTCGGGCGACGGCGGCGGCGGCGGTGACACCGAACTGCGCGAAGACGACGTCGTCCAGCCGGTAGCCGGCATCCTCGACGTTCTGGACAACTACGCATTCGTGCGCACTTCCGGTTACCTCGCCGGCCCGCACGACGTCTACGTCTCGATGAACATGGTGCGCAAGAACGGCTTACGCCGCGGCGACGCGGTGACCGGCGCGGTGCGGGTGCCCAAGGACGGCGAACAGCCCAACCAGCGGCAGAAGTTCAACCCGTTGGTGCGCTTGGACACCGTCAACGGTGGGCCGGTGGAAGACGTCAAGAAGCGTGAGGATTTCTCCAAGCTGACGCCGTTGTACCCCAACCAGCGGCTACGTCTGGAAACCACTCCCGACCGGCTGACGACCCGCGTCATCGACCTGATCATGCCGATCGGTAAGGGCCAGCGCGCGCTGATCGTGTCGCCGCCCAAGGCCGGTAAGACGACGATCCTGCAGGACATCGCGAACGCGATCACCGTGAACAACCCGGAATGCCATCTCATGGTCGTACTCGTCGACGAGCGGCCCGAAGAGGTTACCGACATGCAGCGCTCGGTCAAAGGCGAGGTCATCTCCTCGACCTTCGACGAGCCGGCGGCGCGCCACGTGCAGGTGGCCGAAATGGTGATCGAGAAGGCGAAGCGCCTGGTCGAGCACGGCCGCGACGTGGTGATCCTGCTTGATTCGATCACCCGGCTCGGGCGCGCCTACAACACGGTGGTGCCGTCCTCCGGCAAGGTGCTGACCGGCGGTGTCGACGCCAATGCGTT
>Ga0209693_10001400_pt1 | contig 10350 bp, 8 predicted proteins | sample HubBroMetageWRM3_FD_188345 | JGI IMG/M metagenome (GOLD analysis project Ga0209693, IMG submission 188345) | Warmed soil microbial communities from the Hubbard Brook experimental Forest, New Hampshire - Hubbard Brook CCASE Soil Metagenome WRM 3... | ecosystem: Environmental > Terrestrial > Soil...
GCCGCTAGTGGCCCGCTGAGGAGCCGGGCCCATCGAACGGAGGCGGTGACGATGCGGGCCGCTAGTGGCCCGCTGAGGAGCCGGGCCCATCGAACGGAGCCGGTGCCTCAACATGCTCCAACGTTTGGCTACCAGTCTGATGGCTAGACTCGGCGCCGAGTGCACAACAGCTCAGGTGATGGGTCGAGGGAAGGGCGGCGGGCACCGGTATGGGTAGGCACAGCATGCCCGGCCCTGAGGACTCCGTCGACGAACCTTCTGACGACTACTCTGCGGACGATCCAGAGTGGGGCGATGCGACCGGTCGGCACCTGGATGCCGGCCACCAGGATGCTGGCGGGTACCCGGGTGCGGGTCCCGGACTAGGGGCTACCGACTCACCGGGCGGCTTCAGCTACCGCGCTGACCTACCGCCGCACACCGATGACCGGACCGGTTATTACTCGGCCGAGGATGATTTCGCCGACGAGGAGCACTTCCCCGCCGGCGGCGGTCACGACCCGGACGAAGACCGTATGCCCCTCGGCGAAGATCGGTACCGAGTTGACGACGCCTTTGCAGATGGCGTGACCGACGAGTACCCGGAGTTCGCGCCCCGCCGGACGGACGCGGCGAGCCCGCAGCCGCCGACGATCCCGCCACCAGTATCCGGGGGTGGCCACCGGGAAGTCGGCGAATGGCAGGGGGGTCACCGTAGCAACGGCGGGCGACGCGGAGTCAGCATCGGCGTGATCGTGGCCCTGGTCGCCGTTGTTGTGGTGGTGGGCACCGTGATCTTGTGGAGCTTCTTCGGTGACGTGTTGTCCAACCGCTCACACAAAGCCGCCGGACGCTGTGTGGGAGGCAAAGAGGCAGTTGCCGTCATTGCTGACCCGTCGATCGCCGATCAGATGCAGCAGTTCGCAGAAAGTTTCAACCAATCGGCGGCTCCGGTCGGTGACCACTGTATGGAGGTCAGCTTCAAACCGGCCGGCTCCGATGCCGTCCTCAACGGTTTCATCGGTAAGTGGCCGGCCGAGTTGGGCGGGCAGCCGGCTTTGTGGATCCCGAGTAGCTCGATCTCGGCGGCGCGGCTGGTGGGCGCAGCGGGTCAGAAGACCATCAGCGACAGCCGCTCGCTGGCGACGTCGCCAGTGTTGGTTGCGGTGCGGCCGGAACTCCAGCAGGCTCTCGCCAACCAGAACTGGGCTGCATTGCCCGGCCTACAGATCAACCCGAGCGCATTGACCGGCTTGAACTTGCCGGCCTGGGGATCATTGCGACTGTCGCTGCCGACCAACGGCAACGGCGACGCCCCGTTTTTGGCCGGGGAAGCCATAGCGGCGGCGTCGGTACCTCCTGGTGGACCGCCAACTCAGGGCACCGGCGCAGTGCGCGCACTGCTGAGCGCACAACCCAAACTCGCGGACAACTCGCTGGCAGAGGCGCTGAACACGCTGCTCAAGCCCGGTGACGTGGCGACCGCGCCGGTGCATGCCGTAATCACCACAGAACAGCAGCTCTTCCATCGCGGCCAGTCGCTCTCAGACGCCAAGAACACGCTGGGTTCCTGGCTACCGCCCGGGCCGGCGCCAGTCGCCGACTATCCCACAGTGCTGCTCAGCGGCTCGTGGCTGTCGCAAGAGCAGACTGCGGCGGCCAGCGAGTTTTCCCGCTTCATGCGCAAGCCCGAGCAACTCGCCAAGCTCGCCGACGCGGGTTTCCGGGTTAACGGCGTCCAACCGCCCAGCAGTCCGGTGACCAGTTTCGCGGCGTTGCCCTCCACGCTGTCGGTGGGTGACGATGCGATGCGCGCCACCTTGGCCGAAGCCATGGCGGCACCGTCAAGTGGGATGGCGGCGACGATCATGCTTGACCAGTCATTGCCTACCGACGATGGCGGAAAGACCCGGCTGGCTAACGTGGTCGCGGCGCTCGACGACAGGATCAAAGCGTTGCCACCCACCGCCGTCTTGGGGTTATGGACCTTCGATGGCCACGAGGGTCGAGCAGAGGTGACGATCGGGCCATTGGCTGACCCCGTCAACGGTCAGCCGCGCTCGGCAGCACTGACGGCGGCGTTGGACAAGCAGTATTCGTCGGCCGGCGGTGCAGTGTCGTTTACCACGCTGCGCATGATCTATCAGGATATGCAAACCAATTACCATGCCGGCCAAACAAATTCGATCTTACTGATCACAGCGGGCCCACACACGGATCAGTCCCTCGACGGGGCCGGGTTGCAGAATTTCATCCGCACCGGTGCCGACCCGGCCAAACCGATCGCGGTCAACATCATCGACTTTGGCGCTGACCCGGACCGGGCAACGTGGGAAGCCGTCGCCCAGCTCAGCGGCGGCACCTACCAGAACCTTGCGACCTCGGCCTCCCCTGACCTCGCCACGGCCATCAACACATTTTTGAGCTAGAAGTCGATCGGCGAGCTGGCGCCGCCAACAGTGATCTGCGACCGTGGCGTTTTGACCAGTCACGAGCGTAACCCCACTGCGAAAACCGCCGGCGGTTTTCGCAGTGGGGTTACGCTCGCGGCCGGGTCACGTCAGGCAAACGCCTCCACCGGCGGGCACGAGCAGACCAGGTTGCGGTCGCCGTACGCGCCGTCGATGCGACGAACTGGCGGCCACACCTTGGGCCGGAAAGCCTTCCCGAGCGGATAAGCGGCCTCTTCCCGGGTATACGGGTGATCCCAGTCGGAGACCAGCAGGCACTCAGCGGTGTGCGGTGCGCCGCGTAGCGGATTGTCCTCAACAGGCCACAGCCCGGCCGCGACTTTGTCGATCTCGCCGCGGATGGCGATCATGGCCTCGCAGAATGCGTCGACTTCGGTCAGCGTCTCGCTCTCGGTGGGCTCCACCATCAGCGTGCCGGCCACCGGGAAGCTCATGGTGGGTGCGTGAAAGCCGTAGTCCGCCAAGCGTTTGGCGACGTCGTCGACCGTTACGCCGGTCGACTTGGTGATACCGCGCAGGTCCAGGATGCACTCGTGGGCGACCATGCCGTTCTCGCCCGTGTACAGCACCGGGAAGTACTCGTCGAGGCGTCGGGCGATGTAGTTGGCCGACGCGATCGCGGTAAGCGATGCCGCCCGCAGGCCCTCAGCACCCATCATCCTGATGTAGGCCCAGCTGATCGGCAGGATTGAGGCCGACCCGTAGGGTGCCGACGATACGACCGGACCGCGGGGCAATTCCGGGGCAAACGGGTGACCCGGCAGGAACGGGGCCAAGTGCGACCGCACCGCCACCGGCCCGACGCCAGGGCCCCCGCCGCCGTGCGGGATGCAAAACGTCTTGTGCAGGTTCAGGTGGCTGACATCGCCGCCGAACTTGCCCGGCCGAGCCAGTCCGACAAGGGCGTTGAGGTTGGCGCCATCGACATACACCTGGCCGCCGGCGTCGTGCACGGCCGCGCAGATCTCGGCGATGTCGTGCTCATACACGCCGTGCGTGGACGGGTAGGTGATCATCAACGTCGAGAGCCGATCGGCATGCTCGCTGACCTTGGCGCGCAGATCGTCGAGGTCGACGTCGCCGTTATCAAGGCAGCGCACCACCACTACCCGCATCCCCGCCAACGCCGCCGACGCGGCGTTGGTACCGTGCGCACTGGACGGGATCAGGCAGATGTCGCGGTGCGGTTCTCCCCGGCTGGCGTAGTACTCGTGGATCGCCAACAGGCCGGCGTACTCGCCTTGTGAGCCCGCGTTGGGTTGCAGCGATACCGCACCGTAGCCGGTGATAAGTACCAGCCAGCTCTCCAGGTCCCCGATGAGGCGACGCAGTCCCGGAGTGTCAGAGGCTGGGGCGAACGGATGCAGACGCGCGAATTCCGGCCAGGTGATCGACTCCATTTCGGCGGCGGCGTTGAGCTTCATCGTGCACGAGCCGAGCGGAATCATGCTGCGGTCCAAGGCGATATCCTTGTCCGCCAGCGTACGCAAGTACCGCATCATCGCCGTTTCGGTGCGGTATTGGGTGAACGCGGGATAGGCCAGGAACTCCGAGGTGCGCGTCGCGATATTGGCGCAGACCGGTTCGGCGGCTGTCACTCCGAACGCGTCCAGAACCACCGCCACATGTTCGTCGGTCGTGGCTTCGTCACAGGCCACCGACACGTGGTCGGCGTCGACCCGCCACAGGTTGACGCCGCCGGCCTTGGCGGCAGCCAGCACCTCGTCGGCCCGGCCCGGCACCCGGGCCAGCACGGTGTCGAAGTACTTGTCGTGCACCAGTGCGTCGCCCAGTGCGGCAGCAATGGTCTCAGCGTGCCAATGCACCCGGCGCGCGATCCCGGTCAGCCCCTCGGCACCGTGGTAGCTGGCGTACATGGCGGCCAGCACCGCCAGTAGCACCTGCGCGGTGCAGATGTTGCTGGTGGCTTTGTCGCGGCGGATGTGCTGCTCGCGGGTCTGCAATGCCAGCCGGTAGGCCGGCGACCCGTCGGCGTCCACCGATACGCCGACCAAGCGGCCAGGCAGCTGACGGGCATGCTTGGTATGGACCGCCAGATACCCCGCATGCGGACCACCGAATCCCATTGGCACGCCGAACCTTTGGGTGTTGCCGAACGCGACGTCGGCGCCGATCTCGCCAGGCGGTGTAATCAGCGTCAGAGCCAACAGGTCGGCGCCGATGGCGACCAGCGCGCCGCGGTCGTGGGCCTGCGCCACTAGAGCGGACCAGTCCGTGATCCGGCCGCTGGCGCCGGGTAGCTGGGTGACGACGCCGAAGAACTCACCGTCGGGCAGGCCACCGCTCAGGTCAGCGGTGACGATCTCGATGCCCAACGGCTTGGCCCGGGTGGCCAGCACCGCTGCCGTCTGGGCGAATAAATCGGCATCGACGGCAAGCCGGTTTGCCGAGCCGCGGGCTGCCCGGTGCATCAATGTCATGGATTCGGCGGCCGCGGTACCTTCGTCGAGCATCGATGCGTTCGCGATCTCGAGGCCGGTGAGATCGGTGACCAGGGTCTGGAAATTGAGCAGCGCTTCCAGCCGACCCTGACTGATCTCAGGCTGGTACGGCGTGTAGGCGGTGTACCAGGCCGGGTTCTCCATGATGTTGCGCAACAACACCGGCGGGGTAAGCGTGTCGTAGTAGCCCTGCCCGATCATCGATACCGCAACGGTGTTGGCGTCGGCCAATGCTCGCAGTTCCGCCAGCGCCTCGGTCTCGCTGGCGGCCGCCGGCAATTTGTCCAGACCCGGTGCGGCGCCGCTGGCGGTGAGCCTGTCGAGGATGCCCGCCGGGACCGCCTTGGACGCCAGCTCGTCGAGTGAGTCGATGCCGATGATGGCAAGCATGGCCGCGACCGCCGGGCTGTCCGGGCCGATATGGCGGGCCGCGAAGCCGGTCTGGCTGGTGGATGTGTCCAGATCGGGCACTGGGACTCCTGACATAGGGCGGGACCGCAACGCCACGCCACAGGCAGGCCTGCAGCGGACGTGTGGTTCCTCTCCCTCTGTCGTCGACCCGAGCCGGGCGCCTGAGAGATTCGACAACCCTGATCACCGCGAGCCGGTCACCGTGAGGTGGGTTGACTTTCCCCATGGGCGGGTGAACCGAATAACGGGTCACCGCTTTCCAGAGGCATCGGGGCCCCGCGCGGTCCGGGTGCCTGAGAGGTTGACGGAGAGGTGTTGCTCCTTCGGCGTCCGTAACTGGCCGTTACAGAACTCTCCCGCACGAGGGCGATGCGTATTCGACTTTACCTGCGCCTACCAGCCGGATGCGAATGACTGTCAAGCCTCGGGTGCGTCGTTGCCGATATGTGCGGCGCGGCGCTAGCCGATCTTGCGGTCGCGATGCTTGCGCCGGGAGGCCAACTCGTCTTCCGGAGCGGCAATCGACTCGCCGCCGTCAGCGCGCTCGCCATGGAAGTCGGCGATGACACCGGTTAGCTCACGCATCGCGCCGGACACGGCGATGCCGAACACGCCCTGCCCGCCCTGCAGGAGGTCGACGACCTCTTCGGCCGATGTGCACTCGTAAACGGTGGTGCCGTCGGAGAACAAGGTGATGTTGGCCAGATCCTGGACGCCGCGCTGGCGCAGGTGGTCGACGGCAACGCGGATGTTGTGCAGCGAGATGCCGGTGTCGAGCAACCGCTTGACGATCTTGAGAACCAGAATGTCCTTGAATGAGTAGAGCCGCTGGCTGCCGGAGCCTGCCGCGCTGCGGATCGACGGAACCACCAACGACGTGCGTGCCCAGTAGTCCAGCTGGCGGTAGGTAATTCCGGCGATTTGGCAGGCACTCGGCCCGCGGTAGCCGACCAGCTCGTCAGGCACGGAATCGTCGGGGAATAGCCCTGGTTGGACGGGTCCGCTCGGCGGGGTGACACTGCGGTCACGATTGGTCGCGGGGTCCGCGCGGTCAGCAAGGTCCAGCTTTTCTTGACGTGGCTGGTCGCTCACGGTGGTTCCTCTCGCCGATCGCGCTCTTGTCACTAGGTGCGTCCACTGGTTGCCCCAGCAGCACGTTTATTCAGGCCCGAGTGCTAGAGAGCTTACGCTGTTGGATGGCTGCCGTGCCTTATGTCGTCATCAAAGTATGGCGGTCCCAGGGTTAGGTGGGCAGGCTATCCGCCAGGCGTGTCGACATCCTAGTACTAGTTGAGATACATCCGTGATGTCGATCTGAGGTACCCCCACCTCAGGGGGCTCTCCGCCCTGCATCGTCGCCAGGCTAGGTGGCCTTGAAGTCGTCGGGTGACACGCTGTCGAGAAACTCCTTGAACTTTTCCACCTCGTCCTCTCGAACAGCGGTGCCGGATTCCTCGTCGCTCTCATCGGGGATCAGCAGACCGGCCTGGGCGAGCACGGCTTCCTCGACGTAGATGGGAACGCCGACCCGAAGCGCGATGGCAACTGAGTCCGAGGGCCGTGCCGATACCGTGATGTTTCGGTCGAAGACCAGGTCAGCGTAGAAAGTGCCTTCCTGCAGATCGACGATTCGCACCTCCTTGAGCGAATGCCCAAGCGCAGCAATGACATCCCTGATCAGATCGTGCGTCAGCGGGCGAGGTGGTTCGACGCCTTGCTGCTCGAGCGCAATGGCGGCAGCCTCAGACTGGCCGATCCAGATTGGCAGATACCGGTCACCGTCGGTTTCGCGTAGTAATAGCACCGGCTGGTTCTGCGGCTGCTCGACGCGAATGCCGACAACACGAACTTCACCCATCTGTGTCCGCCCTCCGCACGACGCCGTCGACTCCCGCTCGGTCCGACGACGCGGCACCGCCGAACACCAAGCTGTCGAACGAAGTCTAGTACTCAGCGGTGCAGAACGTCGCGAACGGCAGACTTGATCAAGGACGTATGCAAAGTGATGGCGAGCGCGGCGACCTCACGCGCCAGGTCGTCGGCGCGATCACGGGCGCCGGCCTTGCCGGCTTTGACTAGCGGCCCTGCGATTTGGGCGATCAGATCGGACTGCCGGTCGGCTGCTGAGCGAAAGGCGCGCAGATGCCGCGGCTCGACGCCGTAATCGGACAACGCACGCGCGCATTGAAGGATGACGACGGCGTGTTCGTCGTAGAAACCGCCCGGCCCGGTGGTGATCACTCCGGCTTTGAGCAGCCCTGCCAGCAGGTCGTCGTCCACCCCTGAGCGTTCCAGGAGGTCTTCTCGACGCAGCCGGACGCGGGTGGGAGCTACCGCCGCCGCGTCGGATCCGGAGCCGACATCGTCGGCCGAGCTGTCTGCTACCGACACCAATCGCGGTATTCCGTAAGGCGATCCGAATGGCGGCAACTCACCGTCGGGCTGGGCATCCAGCTGCTCCCTGATCACCTTCAGCGGTAGGTAATGGTCGCGCTGAGCGGCGAGGATGAAGCGCAGCCGCGCGCAGTCGTATGCGGTGAATCTCCGGTATCCCGACGCGGCGCGCTGGGGCGTCACCAGTCCCTCAGCCTCCAAGAACCGAATCTTGGAAATTGTGACATCGGGGAAGTCCGGTCTCAGCAGGTCGAGGACCGCCCCGATCGACATCCCGGCCAGTGCCGGGCTATCGGGTGCGCTCACTTAGCCCCCAGATCCCCCATCGTCGTCGCCTTGCTTTGGCCCGGTCAAAAACACCAAGCGGAACTTGCCGATCTGGACTTCGTCGCCGTTGGCCAGCACCGCTGAATCCACCGGTTCGCGGTTGACGTAGGTGCCGTTGAGGCTGCCGACGTCTACAACGTTGAATTCGTTGCTTTCCAGTCTGAATTCGGCATGGCGGCGGCTCACGGTCACGTCATCGAGGAAGATGTCGCTGTCGGGATGCCGGCCGGCGGAAGTGATGGCCTGATCGAGCAGAAAGCGCGATCCAGCGTTGGGTCCCCGTTTGACGACCAGCAACGCCGAGCCCACCGGGAGTCCTTCGACCCCGGATACCGCGCTCTCGGTACCTGTTTGCGCGGGCGCGTCCAGTTCGTTGAGGAAGTCGGCGCGGAAGACAGAAGTCGTCTCCACTGTGACCTCGTCAGAAGTCTGGTCCTGCTCTCTGTCTGCGTCCATATCCGTCACGCGCTGCTCCTCACTGGCCGCTGTGGCGTTGCTCGACCGGGCCGTTCGGCCCGCTTCCCACTGGGTACCCATTCGGTTTCTAAGCCCCGCACTGCCGGTAACCGCCTTCTCGTGCTGTTCTGTCGACCGTACCGCGCACCGGTCTGCAATGTGCCCTCCACTGCAGGTTCGCAAGTAGATATCCCGGCTCGCCCCTCGCCGCTGCGCGCCTGGCGTTGCGCCCCCATCTCCGGGCCCGTGTCACGGCCCGCATCGTCGCCGCGCTAGCAGATTGCCCGGCTCCTCCTCGGGCCGTGGTAACGGCCCGCATCGTCGCCGCGCTAGCAGATTGCCCGGCTCCTCCTCGGGCCGTGGTAACGGCCCGCATCGTCGCCGCGCGGGGTCTGGCAGGGACATTAGCAATCGTCATTCAGTCAGTGTGGCGCGGTAGGCATCAGCGTCAAGCAGCGTCGCAATGGCTGACTCCAATTCAGGGGCATCTGAGACTTGGATATCCAGCAGCCAGCCGGCACCGTACGGGTCGGAGTTCACCAGGTCTGGACTGCCTTCCAGATCGCTGTTGACCGCGGACACCTTGCCTGAAACCGGTGCGTACAGGTCCGACACCGATTTCGTCGATTCCACCTCACCGAACGATTCGCCCGCGGCCACCTTGGTGCCCACCTCGGGTAGCTGAACGAAAACGACATCGCCCAGTGCCGATTGCGCGAAGTCGGTGATCCCGATCCGGGCGGTGTCACCCCCGCTGCGGCGAACCCATTCGTGTTCGGCGGTGTAGTGCAGCTCGGACGGGATATCGCTCACGGTGATCCTGTTCTGGTCGGCCTCTGGTCGGGCTAGTTCACTTGACGGGCTGAGCGTATTGGTGCGGTTTTGGTTGTCGCAAGGTGGTCACGTCCACGCGGTTGGCCTGCTGCACAGACATCCGTCCGCCCACGCGTTTGATGCTGTCCTCCGCTCCACCCGGAATATTCATGGCCGCGGCCAGCGTGGGTGGATCGCCAATCGCCAGAATCGAATACGGGGGCGACAGTTCCTTGTTGTCGATGGTCAGTGTGCCAGGAGTACCTACTACCCAGGTATCGACACCGACTCGCACGGATTCGTGTGCGTCATTGATCTCGATCGCCTCGGCGCCGGCGGCGCGCAACTCGTTGATCACGTCGAGCATGGCTTCTGGTGACACCCCGGGTCCGGGGTCGTCGATAGTCAGGGTGACACCGGGTCCGGTGGCGCCGACAGCGCCCACCAGGATGGACAGTGCAGCCAATCTGGCCTGGGCGCTTTGGATGGCGGCTTGATCGGTGTTGCCTGACGCGTGTAACGCATTCAGCGTGTTCTGAAGTTCGGTCACTTCGCTGTTCAACGTGGCCTCGCGTTGCCGCAACGAGTCCAACAGCACCAACAGGTCCGCCGGCCGCGCCGTATCCAGCGAGTCACCCGACCGGGTCTGGCGTACCTGACTGACAATGGCGATCCCCAAGACCAGGCACAACACGATCGCCAGCGTTCCGAACGCCAGACGGGAGCGACCGCCGCGCAGCAGTCCGGACAGTCCGGTTCGTCGCACCGCGCCAATTTCGGGGCGTGGACGTCTCGCGGGTAGTTCGTGGCGGCCATGCTGGGCGCTCTCATGAGTCTCGGAGTCAGCTTCAGAGGGGCCATGCAGGCTTGGCGCATCACGAATTTCGTCGCCGGCGCGGTCTGGTGGGTCCTGGCTCACGCTGACCTCATCTCCGTCATGGCGCCGCTCCTCCTCATCGCTTCGCTCTGCATCGTCGCCGGCGCAGGTCATGGGCGCCGCTCCTCCTCATCGCTTCGCTCTGCATCGTCGCCGGCGC
>Ga0209693_10001402_pt1 | contig 10347 bp, 10 predicted proteins | sample HubBroMetageWRM3_FD_188345 | JGI IMG/M metagenome (GOLD analysis project Ga0209693, IMG submission 188345) | Warmed soil microbial communities from the Hubbard Brook experimental Forest, New Hampshire - Hubbard Brook CCASE Soil Metagenome WRM 3... | ecosystem: Environmental > Terrestrial > Soil...
GCCCTGGCCGCGGCCGGCGTGGCCTTCGAGGGAGCGGGCCTGGCCGAGATCTGGTCCATGACGGCCGCCGCGAACGTGCCGTCACAGGCGGTGATGCGGCGGCTGGGGATGACCCTGCACACCCGGTTCGACCACCCGGCGATCGAGGCCGGGCATCCCCTCCGCCCGCACGTCGCCTACCGCCTCGCCCGGTCCAGCCCGTCTGGCTGGCGGTCCGCGCCGCGGTACGGGTCGCACCACCGATCGCGGGTAGGGACTTCAGTGCCGTCCCGGCACATACCGTCCGAAAACCAGGAGATATCGCGATGACCAGCGGTTTCTACGGGCCGGAGGACTTCGGGTCCAGCCCCTTCGATGACTTCCTCGCGCGCATCTACGGCGCAGGCGGCCGGCGCCAGGCCGGGAACCGGGTCGACATCACCCGGCTGATGAGCGCGCCCGCCCGGGAACTGCTCGGCGCGGCCGCGGCCCACGTGGCCGAACGGGGCGGCGCGAACCTGGACACCGAGCAGCTGCTCTGGGCGGCCGCCCGCCTCGAGCCGACCCGTGAGCTGCTGGCCCGGACCGGCGCCAATCCCGACGAGCTCATCGGCGAGATCGAGAGCCAGGAAGCCCAGGCTGGCCCGGCCGACGAGCCACCGCAGCTGACGCCGGGAGCCAAGCGCGCGCTGCTCGACGCGCACCAGATCTCCCGTGCGGTCGGCTCCACCTACATCGGGCCGGAGCACATCCTGTTCGCCCTGGCCGCCAACCCCGAGTCCGGCGCGGGCCGGCTGCTGGCCGCGGCCGGGGTTACCCCGGAGACGCTGCAACGGGTCCTGGCCGGCCAGGGCGGCCCGCCTGGTACAAGGGGGCCGGGCAACCGGTCCGACACGCCGACGCTGGACGAGTTCGGCCGCGACCTCACCGCCATGGCCCGCGAGGGCCGGATCGACCCGGTCATCGGCCGCGACGACGAGATCGAGCAGACCATCGAGGTGCTGTCGCGCCGGGGCAAGAACAACCCGGTGCTGATCGGCGAGGCCGGGGTGGGCAAGACCGCCATCGTGGAGGGGCTCGCGCAGCGCATCGTGGACGACGACGTGCCCCAGACGCTGGGGGGCAAGCGGGTCGTGCAGCTGGAGCTGTCCGGCGTGGTGGCCGGCACCCGCTACCGGGGCGACTTCGAGGAGCGGGTCAAGCGGATCATCGACGAGATCCGCGAGCACCGCGACGCCCTGATCATCTTCATCGACGAGCTGCACACCCTGGTCGGCGCGGGAGCGGGCGCCGAAGGCGGGATGGACGCGGGCAACATGCTCAAGCCCGCGCTGGCCCGCGGTGAGCTGCACATCGTCGGCGCGACCACGCTGGACGAGTACCGCAAGATCGAGAAGGACGCCGCGCTGGCCCGGCGGTTCCAGCCGATCCTGGTGCCCGAGCCGACCGTGGACGACACGATCACGATCCTGCGCGGCCTGCGCGACCGCTATGAAGCCCATCACCAGGTGCGCTACACCGACGAGGCGCTGGTGGCCGCGGCCGAGCTGTCCGACCGTTACATGACCGACCGCTTCCTGCCGGACAAGGCGATCGACCTCATCGACCAGGCCGGCGCGCGGGTCCGGCTGCGGATCACGACTCCCCGCCGGGAAGTGCGCGAACTGGAGCGCCGGGCCGAGGAACTGCAGCGCGACAAGGACCAGGCCATTGCCAGCGAGCAGTACGAGCACGCCTCCCAGCTGCGGGATGAGATCAGCCAGGTCCGCCAGCAGCTCGATCAGCTGACCGGCGGGTCATCCGGGGTGCCCGAGGTCACTGCGGCCGACATCGCCGAGGTCGTGTCGCGGGCCACCGGCATCCCGGTGCGACAGCTCACCGAGGAGGAGAAGGACCGGCTGCTGCGGCTGGAGCAGCACCTGCACGACCGGGTCGTCGGCCAGGACGAGGCGGTGGCCGCGGTGGCCGAGGCGGTACGCCGGTCCCGGGCCGGGCTCGGCGACCCGAACCGGCCCGTGGGCAGCTTCCTGTTCCTCGGCCCGACCGGGGTGGGCAAGACCGAGCTGGCCCGCGCGCTGACCGACGCCCTATTCGGGGCGGACAGCCGGATGATCCGGCTGGACATGAGCGAGTTCCAGGAGCGGCACACGGTCAGCCGGCTGGTCGGCGCGCCACCCGGCTACGTCGGCTACGACGAAGCCGGGCAGCTCACCGAGGCGGTCCGGCGCCGGCCGTACTCCGTGATCCTGCTCGACGAGATCGAGAAGGCGCACGCGGACGTGTTCAACATCCTGCTCCAGGTGCTCGACGACGGCCGGCTCACCGATGGCCAGGGCCGGACCGTGGACTTCAAGAACACCGTCCTGATCATGACCAGCAACCTCGGCTCGGACATCATCACCCGGCGGGGCGGCCCGCTCGGCTTCACCGGGGCCGCGGCGACCAGCGGCAATGCCCCGCAGGACAACCTGCAGGATCAGCTCATGCGCCGGCTCCGGGAAGCGTTCCGGCCCGAATTCCTGAACCGGATCGACGAGATCGTGATCTTCCGTCAGCTGGACGAGATCCAGCTGCGGCAGATCACCGGGCTGCTGCTGGAGGAGACCAAGCGGCGCCTGCGCGCCCAGCACATCAGCATCGACTTCGCCCCGGAGGCCGTCGACTGGCTGGCCCGGCGGGGCTTCCAGCCGTCGTTCGGGGCCCGGCCGCTGCGCCGGACCATTCAGCGGGAGGTGGACAACCGGCTGTCGGCTCGGCTCCTGGACGGCCGACTGCAGCCGGGCCAGCACGTCGCGGTAAGGGTACGGGACGGCCACCCGGACTTCGAGGTGACCGGACAGCCTGAGGAGGCCAGCACCGCTGCCGGTTAGCGGATCGCGAACGCGAGCGCCCCGCCGATGCAGGCCAGGCCGATGACGATCCAGGTCACGTAGTCGTTGACCACACCGCTCTGGAACCGGCGGACCGGATCACCCAGCAGCAGGTCCGGCTCCGGCCAGCGCCGCACCAGCGGCAGGCGTTTGCGGTACAGGGCCAGCCCGGCCAGGATCACGGCGCCCAGGGCCGAGCCGAGCCCGCTGAGCACGTCGGACCGGGTGATCCCGGTGCTCTCGGCCGGGTGCAGGGCGACCGGGTGAGCCACGGTCCGGCCGGACAGCACCACGGCGTTGTAGGCGGTCTGGTCCTGGAAGCGCACGGCCGCGTCCTGCACGGCCGACCCGAGGTGCGGCAGCAGCCCGACCACGATGGCCGCGGCGACCAGGACGGCGGGTGGCACGATCATGGTCAGCGGGGTCCGCCCGCCACTGTCTTCGGTCTCGCTCTTCTCTTCCGAGGCCTGCGCGGCCATCATCGGGTCCTCGGCGGGCGGGTCACCGAGCCCGTAGAACACCCCGCCCGCGACCCGCAGCACCGCCCCGCCGACCAGGATCGAGCAGGCGATGAGCACCCCCGCGACCCAGGCACCGCCCTGGGCGGTGGCGGTGTCCTCGATCCAGCCCTTGCCCAGGTAGGTGGCGAACGGCGGCAGGTCGGCCAGGCCCAGCGCGGCCAGCGTGAACACCACGCCGGTGACCGGCAGCCGCCGCCCGCGGCCGTGCAGCCAGGTCTCGTTGACCGATCGGAGACGGTGCAGGACGATCCCCGCGCACAGGAACAGCGCGGCCTTGACCAGCCCGTGCCCGAGGATGTAGACGGCCGCGCCGGCCAGCCCGAGCGGGGTCAGCCAGGACAGGCCGACCAGGAACATGCCCGCGTGGCTGATGGTGGAGAAGGCCAGCAGCCGCTTGATGTGCCGCTCCCGGAAGCAGAACAGCGCTCCGATCACCGCGGTCAGCAGGCCGAGGACCAGGAACAGGTGCGCGATCTCGGCCCGGTGGCCCAGCCCGGCGCCGAACATGGACCAGTAGATCCGGGCGATCCCGTACAGCCCCAGCTCCACCATGACGCCGGAGAACAGCACGCACACCGGGGTGGGCGCGACCGCGTGCGCGTCGGCCAGCCAGAAGTGGAACGGGACGATCGCCGACTTGATCAGCCACCCGGTGATGATCAGCACGAACGCCACCACGACCAGGCCGTCCGGCCGGTGCCGGGCGATGTCCTGGCCGATCTGGGCCATGTTCAGCGCGCCGGTGCGCCCGTAGACGACGGCGATCCCGGACAGGGTCAGGTAGGCGCCGATGCTGTTGGTGATCGCGAAGTTCAGCGCGCCCTGGATGGAGCCGCGTTCCTCGGGCCGGTAGGCGGTCAGCGCATACGCCGACACCCCCATCAGCTCGAACCAGACGAACATGTCGAAGATGTCCCCGGTCAGGCAGAACCCGGTCATGCCGGCCAGGAACGTCAGCATCAGCACGTGGTAGTAGGTGGCCACCCGCTCGAAGTACCGCCACGAGAAGATCATCCCCGCGGTGACCAGGATCGCGGCCAGGCAGGCCAGGCCCGCGTTGAGCGGCCCGACCTCGAAGTCGATGCCGATCGCGATCCCGTGATGGGGCCGGAACCCCGCGAACCAGTAGGTCTCGTCCCGGTGCGCGACCCGGATCATGATGACGCCCAGCATCCCGGCCACCACGGCACTGGTCACGATGGCGGTCGAGTCCAGGATGCGGCGCCGGCGGCGCAGCAGCGGGGTGAGCGCCGAGATGGCCGCGGCCACCAGCAGCGGCACGACAACCACCAGGGGCAGCAACTGGTCCACCGGATGCGCCCCTCAGCCCTTCAGCTGGACAAGCTCTTGCGGATCCAGGGTGCCGAACCGTTTGTGGGCCTGGATGGCGAAGGCCAGCAGCAGGGCGGTGACGGCGGCCTCCACGACCACGTCGGTGAGGGCCAGCGCCTGGACCACGGGATCGACGGCGGGGGTGTGCACCGGGATGTCGTAGAAGTAGGGCGCGACCGCTCCCGTCTTGTACCCGATGCCCAGCAGCAGGACGTAGGTCGAGGACTGGACGACGATCAGGCACATGATCTGGTGCACCAGGTGGCGGCTGGTCACGATGCCGTACAGGCCGACGGCCAGGATGTACACCACGACCACGAACGGGAAGATGTGCATCAGTGGTCCCCTTGCCGGACGAGAAGGGTCTGCTCGACCAGTTCGCCCACGATGAGGATGAACGCCGCGGCCACCTCGACCCCGACGAAGAAACTGATCAGCGCGATGGTCCCGGACGAGCTCACCGCCCCCGGCGTCGTTCCGAGGGGCAGGAAGTTCTTCAGGTAGGGCAGCCCCATCACCACGGCCGCGACACCGATGGCGGCGAAGCCGCCGGCTCCCACCGCCTCGAACGCCTCGGTGACGCCGACCGGGCTGATCCGCCGGAACAGGAGGTATTCCCCGGACAGGTAGATGAGGAAGAACGCGGTGGCCAGGATCACGCCGCCCTGGAACCCGCCGGACGGGCTGGTCTGCGCGTGCGAGGCCAGGAACCAGCCCATCACGACCACCGGGCCGGTGAAGATGAGCGCTACCAGCCGCACCGAGTCGCTGGCCGGCGGGACGGCCCAGTCCCCGGTCGCGCCGGCCGAGTCCTGTTCCCGCTCGTGGCGCAGGTGGCGCAGGACCACGGCCATCGCGGTGGCCGCCACGAACAGGATGAACTCCTCGCCGACCGTGTCGAAGCCGCGGTAGGAGAAGTTGACCGCCGAGACCACGCCGGTCGCGTTGGTCTGGGCCACCGCGATGCGGTTGATGATGTCGCCGTACGGCCCGGGGTAGTTCCCGAACCCGGGCAGACCAGCCAGCCCCCACACGTAGAACGCGGCCAGCCCGGCCATGGCGGCCAGGAAGATCCAGCGTCGCTGGCCCGGCGTCATTTCTCGCGCCCCTTCACCTTGGCCAGGGCCAGCAGCAGCAGCATCGGCAGGGCCACCGCGCCCACGGTCAGCTCGGACAGGGTCACGTCGGGGGCCTGGAAGGCCATGAACAGCGCGGCCAGCAGCACGCCGTAGCCGCTCAGCACGATGACCTGGCGGACCGGCTCCCGGATGAGCACCACCGCGGTGGCGCCCGCGGCCACCAGCACGAGGAGCGTCACCTGCAGGACGTCCATGATGCCCACCGGGATGGTGTACGGCGTGACCACCGCGGCCACGTGGGTGGCGAGGACAGCGCGGGCGCTACCCATCGCGGCGGCTCCCCGGGCGCCAGTCGCCTTTCTCCCTGATCCGGGCGGCCCTGATCGTGGCGTGGGTCAGGAACGGGCCCCCGATCACCACGAACAGCAGCGCGAGCCAGGTTTCCGAGCTGTTCTCGGACCAGCCCGACCGGACCAGCACCGCCAGGCCGACGAGCAGGGGCGCGATCAGCGCGAGCGGGGTCAGGAAGTGCAGCTTCTGGTAGGTGTCCCGCATGACCAGGATGCCGGCCGACGAAGCGAGCACCAGGACGACGGCCAGGCCCAGCAGGACGTCGGCGACGATCCCCTGCGCGGTCACAGCCACCGCTCCAGGAACCGGACGAACACCAGCCCGCTGCCGAACAGCAGCAGGGCCAGCAGCACGGGAAGCTCGAACTCCCCGGGGCGCCGGAACCCCTCGGCCAGCAGCACCAGCACCATCAGCACGACCGAGCTGATGGCCTCGTAGGCCACGACAGCGTCCATCAGCTGCCCCCGGACCATCACGATCCCGCAGGGAATCACGGCCACGAGCATGGCGATGGCCGCGATCACGAAGCTGTTCACTCCGCCGCTTCTCCTTCGTTGACCACCAGCTGGTGGATCACCATCGTGTCGGTGGCCTTATCGATGCCGAGCACAAAGGTGTTGGGCGCGATGGACGTGCCGCCGACCAGCAGCACGCGTCGGGTCCTGCCTTCTGCGGTGTCGTCGCCGTAAGCGACCGGCAGCGCCCGGAACCCGCTGGGCGGCTCCTGGCCGCGGGCCAGCCGCCGCCACAGGGCGGCGAACACGATCACGGTGTCCCCGGCGACCTGGCCGGGCAGTTCGATGACCCGGGCCAGCCACCGGGCCCTGATCCGCACCCGGGCGGCCGCCCGGCAGGTCACCAGCTCGGCCAGGAAAGCGGCCAGGGCGGCCGCGCCCGCCCCCGCGAGCAGCTCGTCGGTGGCGATGGAGTCGTCCAGGATCACCCAGAACGACATCAGCAGGACCCACCAGGCCAGCCAGGCGCCAGCCCGGCGGGCGAACGGGCCCTTCCCGGGTGGCCTTGGGCTGGTCATGCGCCGTTTTCGGCTGGATGCCGGCAGGCCCTGATCGGCTCGAGCATCCACCCCACGTACCCAGGAGGCACCGGGCAAACGTGGCCTGAGCTGGCTGCGCTCGCCGGCTGGCCGCCGGCTGGCCAGGCCGGCCGCCTCCCCGTTCCTGGCCGGCCGGGCGGTTTTGGCCGGCCCGGCTCCGGGTAGGGCCAGCGCCCCGGCGTCTGTGCACCGGCCAGCCTGGCCGGAACGAGCTACGGGGGGTGCAGGGCCGGTGCCTCAACGCGCGGTGATCCTCTCCGGCTCCCTGGGGATGGGCCACGACGTGATGGCCGAAGTGGTCTCGGCCAGCCTGGCCGGCCTCGGCTGGCAGGCCCGGACCCTGGACTGCATGGCCTTGCTGGGCCCGCGCGCGGGCTGGGCCAGCGACTGGGTCTTCCGCCGGCTGGTGGCCCGGCCCGGGATCTTCGACGGGCTTCACTTCGCCCACCTCCGGACGGGAAGCCGCCTGGCCGCGGCCATGGACCGCGCCGCCACCCCGCGGCTGGTGTCCGCCCTCCGGGAGGCGCTGGCCAGCCAGCCCGCCGACCTGATCATCAGCGTGTTCGCCGCGGGTGTCCCGGCCGCGGCCGAGCTAGCCGCCTCCCGCCCGCCGCGCACGGCGAGCCGGCCGCCCACGGCGAGCCCGCGGCCGCGGCCGCGCACGGTGGTCCTGTGCCCGGACGCCCTGCCCCACGCGACCTGGGTCCGCGAGGGCATCGACCTGTTCCTGGTCACCTCCCCGTCGGGGGCCGCCGCGGTGCGCCGCTATGCCCCCCGGGCCCGGGTGGTCGTGGTCCCGCCCCCGGTGCGGCCCGCGTTCGCCCACCCTCCGCCGCGGCCCGCGGCCCGGTCGTCGCTGGGGGTACCGGCCGACGCGCGGTGCGTCCTGCTCATGGGCGGCGGATGGGGGCTGGGCCCGGTAGAGGGGGCTGCCCGGGCCCTGGCCGCGGCCGGGGTGCACGTGCTGGCCGTGGCCGGCCATAACGCGCGGCTCGCCGCCCGGCTGAGAGACCTGGCGGGCACCTCGCCCCTGGTTCACCCGTACGGGTTCACCCCCCGGATCGCCGAGCTGATGAGCGCGTCTGACCTGGTGGTGACGCTGCCCGGCGCGCTGACGTGCGGTGAGGGGCGGGCGGTCGGCCGCAACCTGATGCTCCTGGACGCCATGCCCGGCCATGGCCGGGAGAACCTGCAGCACGAACTGGGGCTCGGCGGGGCCGGGGCGTGTAACCCCCGCCCGCCGGAGATCGTCGCCAGCGTCCTGGCCGCCCTGGACCGGCCCGGGCCCGCGAGGCCGGCCCGGCCTCCCGGGGAGTGGGATCAGGCCTTCGCAGCCGCAATGGTTAGCATCGGCGTAGGCCCGGAGCACCAGCCGGGCGCCGCGGCAGGCCACCCGGAGGCGGCGGGCGACGTGGCCGCCGCCGATCCGGCGGCGGCAGGCACCCGGCCGTGATCGGAGGGCATCCGCACGAACACTCCACCAGGGAGGTGGGTTATCGGTGATGCGCACACTGTGCCTGCACCCGCCGTCGTATGAGGGGTTCGACGGCGGCGCGGGCTCGCGCTACCAGGCCAAGCGTGAGATCCGGTCGTTCTGGTACCCGACCTGGCTGGCCCAGGTGGCCGCCGTCGTGCCGGGCAGCAAGCTCGTGGACGCGCCCGCGGCGGGGCTCAGCCTCGACGACGTGCTCCCGCTCGCGAGCCAGCACGATCTCGCGGTGCTGCACACGAGTTCCCCGTCGTTCGCCGGGGACGTGCAGGTGGCCGAGGCGCTCAAACGGGCGAACCCGGCGCTGAAGGTCGGCTTCGTCGGGGCCAAGGTCGCGGTGGACCCGGAGGGCTCCCTGCTGGCCTCGGACTCGATCGACTTCGTGGCCCGCGAGGAGTTCGACTTCACCATCGCCGAGATCGCCGAGGGCCGGCCCCTGGAGGACGTCCGCGGGGTCACGTTCCGCGGCCCGGACGGCCAGGTGGCCAGCACCCTGGACCGGCCCATCCTGGAGGACATGGACCGGCTGCCGTACGTCACCGACGTGTACCGGCGCGACCTCAACGTGGACGACTACTTCATCGGCTACCTCAAGCACCCGTACGTGTCCCTGTACACCGGCCGGGGCTGCCGCTCGCGGTGCACGTTCTGCCTGTGGCCGCAGACCGTCGGCGGCCACCGCTACCGCACGCGGAGCGCCGCGCACGTGCTGGGCGAGATGGCCCGCATCACCGAGATGTTCCCGTCGGTCAAGGAAGTCTTCTTCGACGATGACACGTTCACCGACGATCGCCGCCGCGCGGAAGAGATCGCCCGTGGCATGGGCAAACTCGGCCTGACCTGGTCGTGCAATGCCAAGGCGAACGTGCCGTTCGAGACTTTGAAGGTGCTGCGGGACAACGGCCTGCGGCTGCTGCTGGTCGGGTACGAATCCGGGAATCAGCAGATCCTCATCAACATCAAGAAAGGCATCCGGGTCGACCGGGCGCGTCAATTCACCAAGGACTGCCGGGATCTCGGCATCACCATCCACGGCACGTTTATCGTCGGGCTCCCCGGCGAGACCAAGGAAACGATCCAGGAAACCATCCGCTTCGCCAAAGAGATCAACCCGCACTCGCTGCAGGTCTCGATCGCCGCCCCGTACCCGGGGACCGCCCTGTACGAGCAGGCCCGGGAGAACGGCTGGCTGCCCGAGGACGACTCCACGCTGATCGACGAGCGTGGCGTGCAGGCCGCGGCCCTCAGCTACCCGAACCTCAACCGGACCGAGATCTACGAATCCGTCGAGAGCTTCTACCGGCAGTTCTACTTCCGGGCCGGGAAGATCGCCGAAATGTCCGCCGAGATGGTGCGCCGCCCGGAAATGATGCGGCGGCGGCTGCGCGAGGGGGTCGAGTTCATCAGCTTCCTGCGGCGGCGGGAAGGCGAGGCTTCCTGAGCCGGGCCGCCGGGGCCGGCTCCCCGGTCTCAGCCTGCGTCGAGCAGGGTGCGGAGGGCCGAGCCGGCCAGCGTGGCGTGCCGCCGGACTGCCGCCCGGCTGATGCCGATGGTGTCGGCGGCCTGCTCTTCGGACAGGTTGGCGTAGTAGCGCAGCACCAGCACCTCGCGCTGGCGGGCGGGCAGTTCGCCCAGCGCGGCCAGCAGCGGCAGGGAGCCGGACGGGTATCCG
>Ga0209693_10001405_pt1 | contig 10338 bp, 2 predicted proteins | sample HubBroMetageWRM3_FD_188345 | JGI IMG/M metagenome (GOLD analysis project Ga0209693, IMG submission 188345) | Warmed soil microbial communities from the Hubbard Brook experimental Forest, New Hampshire - Hubbard Brook CCASE Soil Metagenome WRM 3... | ecosystem: Environmental > Terrestrial > Soil...
GCGGCCGGCACCGGCGGCACCGGGGTCGGGACCACGGGCAGCGGCGGTAACGCCGGGGCCGGCGGTTACGGCGGCAGCGGCGCGACCGGGGCACCCTCCGGCAGCATCAACGGTGGCGCCGCCGGCAATGGCGGTGCCGGCGGTCACGGCGGCAACGCTGGCGGTGCGGGCGTGGCCAACGGCAGCGGTGGGGCCGGCGGCAGCGGCGGCACCGGCGGCAACGGCTACAACGCCGCCACCAGCACCATCTCCGGGGCGGCCGGCGGGAACGGCGGGACCGGCGGCAACGGCGGGGACGGCGGAGCGGCCGGCACCGGCGGCACCGGCGTCGGGACGGTCGGCAACGGCGGCAACGCCGGGGACGGCGGCACCGCCGGCAGCGGTGCCGCCGGCGCGGCTGGCACCGGTGACGCCGGCGGCAGCGGCGGCGATGGTGGTAACGGCGGGTTCGGTGGCAGCGCCGGAGGCGCGGCCGGGACCAGCGGCAACGCCGGCCAAGCCGGTAGCGGCGGCAACGGCGGCCAAGGCGGCAGCCCCAACAGCGGGGCCGGTGGCGCCGGCGGTCAAGGCGGCAACGGCGGCAACGGCGGGGTGGCCGGCACCACCGGCACGGGCGGCACCGGCGCCAACGGCGCCAACGCGGGCAACGGCGGGGCCGGCGGCACCGGGGTCGGCAGCACCGGCGGCGCCGGCGGCAACGGCGGCGCCGGCGGCTCCAGCTCGGGCGTAGGCACCGCTGCCGGCAGCGGCGGCAACGGCGGCCTAGGCGGCGGCGGCGTCAACACCGACACCGCCGGCAACGGCGGAAGCGGTGGCAACGGCGGCACCGGAGGTGACGGCCTGGCCGGCGGCACCAGCGGCAACGCCGGCAACGGCGGCAACGGCGGCACCGGCGGCACCGGCGGCAACGGCGGCAACGGCGGCGCCGGCGGCGGTAACTACGGCGGTGGCGGAGTCGGCACTGGCAGCGCCGGCGATGGCGGCACCGGCGGCACCGGCGGCGACAGCACCGCCGCCGGCGGCACCGGCGGCCACGGCGGCACCGGCGGCACCGGCGGCGTCAGCACCACCGCCGGCGTCAACGGCGGTACCGGCGGCACCGGCGGCAACGGCGGCACCAGCGCCGGCACCGGCACTGCCGGCACCGGCGGCAACGGCGGCAACGGCGGCACCAGCGACGCTGCCAGCGACAGCAACGCCGGCACCGGCGGCAACGGCGGCCAAGGCGGCACCAACGCCGGAGCCGGCGCTGGCGGCACCGGCGGCACCGGAGGTGACGGCGGCACCGGCAACGGCCCCGACGGCGGCACCGGAGGTGACGGAGGTGACGGCGGCACCGGCGCCACCGGCGGCGACGCCGGCAGCGGCGGCACCGGCGGCCTCAGCAACGGCGGCAACGGCGGCACCGGCGGCCAAGGTGGCACCGGTGGCAACAGCGACAGCACCGGCAACGGCGGCACCGGCGGCAACGGCGGCACCGGCGGTAACGGCGGCACCGGCGGCGACAGCAACGGCGGGACCGCGGGCAACGGCGGGAACGCGGGCAACGGCGGCACCGGCGGCAACGGCATCGCCGGCACGGCCGCCAGCATCAACGGCGGTGGCGGCGGTGACGGCGGTGCTGGCGGGGTGGGCGGCAACGCCGGGGGCGGCGCCAACGGCGGCACCGGCGCCACCAACGGCAACGGCGGGTCGGGCGGCCTAGGCGGCCACGGCGGCGCCGGCTTCAACGCCGCCAACGACCCTAACGCGGTCTCCGGGGCGCCCGGCGGTGACGGCGGGGCCGGCGGCAACGGCGGGGACGGCGGGGCGGCCGGCACCGGCGGCACCGTCCTCGGGACCGCGGGCCACGGCGGCGACGCCGGGGCCGGCGGTGACGGCGGCAGCGGCGTCACCGGCACCGCCAGCGGCACCATCAACGGCGGCCAGGGCGGCAACGGCGGCCAAGGCGGCCAAGGCGGCACCGGCGGCAGCGCCGGAGCCGGCGGCACCACCGGCAACGGCGGGACCGGCGGTCTAGGCGGCAACGCCGGCAACGGCGGCAACGGCGGCACCGGGGCCACCGACACCGGCAACGGCGGAGGCAACGGCGGGACCGGCGCCAACGGCGGCACCGCCGGGGCCGGCGGGGCAGGTGGAGCGGCCGGCAGCGGGACCGGCACCACCAGCATCCAGGGCGTCGGCGGGCACGGCGGCAACGGCGGCACCGGCGGCAACGCCGGCGACGGCGGCCAAGGCGGCTACGGCAACAACGGCGCAGGCTCCGGCGACAACGGCGACCCGGGCGGTCAAGGCGGGGCCGGCGGCACCGGCGGCAACGGCGGCGCCGCCGGGGCCGGCGGCACCGGCTCCACGGTGGGCGCGGCCGGCACCGGTGGGCACGGCGGTACCGGCGGCAACGGCAACGATGGCGGAGGCGGCGGCAGTGGCTTCAACGGCACAGTAGAAGGCGCAAGCCCCGGGGCCGGCGCCAACGGCGGCAACGGCGGCAACGGCGGCGCCGGCGGCAACGGCGGCGCCGGCATCAACGGGGCCGGCGGCGGCGCCGCCGGCAACGGCGGCGACGGCGGTAGCGGCCAAACCGCCGGCAACGCCGGCAACCAAAATGACGAAAGTGGCGACAACGGCCCTGCCGGCGGCAACGGCGGCAACGGCGGCAACGCCGGGGCGGCCGGCACCGCAACCGACGGCGGCGCGAACGGCAGCAACGGCACCGGCGGCACCGGCGGCGGCGGCGGCGACGGCGGCGACGGCGCCGAGGGCGCCCAGGGTGCCGACACATCACAACCAACTCCCGGCGGCACCGGCGGCAGCGGCGGCAACGGCGGCAGCGGCGGCACCGGCGGCAACGGCATCGACGGGGCCGGCGGCGGAAGCGGTGGCCCGGGCGGCGGCGGCGGGGAGGGCGACGACGGCGGCCAAGGCGGTTCCACCCCAACCGGCACCCTGGACGCACCCGGCGGCAACGGCGGCACCGGCGGCAGCGGCGGCACCGGCGGCAACGGCGGAAGCGGCGGCGGCGACGGCGGCTTCGGCGGCAGCGCCGGCGGCGGCGGCGAGGGCGGCGCCTCCGGCGCCGAAAGCACCGAGGCTCCCGCCGCCGGCGGCGACGGCGGCGGCGGCGGGACCGGCGGCACCGGCGGCAACGGCGGAAGCGACGGCGGAACCGGCGGCACCGGCATGCCCGGCGGCCCCGGCGGCGGCGGCGGCCCCGGCGGCCCGGGCTTCGAGAACCCCGGTACTCCCGGCGGCAACGGCGGCAACGGCAACGGTCCCGTCGGTGCCACCGGCGGGGCTGGCGGCGCCGGTGGCACCGGTGGCACCGGCGGCCCCGCCTGATCGCGGCGGTCCCTGGGTTCAGCTATCACCAGGTGTACTGCCCAGCTGTCAGTGCCGGCTACTGGGAACCGTTGATCAGGCGACCCACCTGCGCGCGTGACCTGATGCCGAGCTTGCCGAATGCGTTGCGCAGGTGCGAGTTCACCGTGTGCGGCGACAGCGAAAGCTTTTGTGCTACCTCACGGTTGGTGGCCCCCGCGGCGACGAGATGGGCGACCTTGAGCTCGCTGTCCGTCAGGCTGTCCACCCCGGTCCGCGGGCGTGGCCTGCCGACCACTCGTCGTGAAACCCCGTGTTCGCGCAGGACTTGGCCCACCCGTTGGGCATCGGCGACAGCGCCGCAACGCATGTAAGCGTCAAAGGCGATGTTGAGCTGGTCAAGGCCTTCCGCGCCGCGGTTGGCCCGCGCGAGTTCGATGCCCGCGTCTTCGGCCGCGGCGGCGTGCAGCAACGGCCGCGTCAACACGCTCAGCGACTTGGCGGCGTCGGCCAGCGCGTCGGGGTCGCGCTCGAGGATGGCCCGAGCGTGCTTGGCAACCGCGGTGAACAAGGGCATCCCGGGTTCTTCTCGGGCGAGCTGCCCCGCCGCCCGCAGCACCTCCGCGCGTAGCCCGGCGTCACCAGCGGCGGCTGCGACCCGGGCGGCCAAGACGATGTGATCGAGGTCGACGGCCCACATGGGTGTCTGCAGGAGCGCGAAGTCGTCCGTGAGCCAACGCAACACTTCCTGGATGTCACCGCGCTGCCAGGCCGCGTGCGCGAGGACCGCCATACCCTCCCTTCGGTGCGCGCGCCCTCCCGCGGCGTAGGCGTCGCGGGCTTCTATCGCGACATCGCGCATCAGCGAACGGTCGCCGGTGTGTACCGCCACGTGGGCAAGGGTCATCAGGCCGATCCGGCCTCCGATGCGGGTCCAGGTCATTCGCTCCTGCGGGGGAAGCGACTCGACAACTGCCCGCGCCGCTTCCAGCCGGCCCGCGGCCAGGTGGATCAGCGCCTGTATTTGCGTGAGCAGCTGGACCGCCATCTGGTTGCGTTGCGCGCGAGCCACGCTCAAGCTCTCTGACACGCTCGTTGCGGCATCGTCGAGCATGCCGAGTGTGGCGAGAATAATGGCGCGGTTCACCCCGGCGAAGTGCCGCACGGCGCCGGGGTCCGTGTTGCGGATGATGCCGGCGAGACGCTCGAGGGACTCCTCGGTACGCGTCGTGAAGCCGTCCACGCAGTTGGCAAGGGCCAGCGATACTTCGGCGAGCACGGTGGTCAGCGTGTCATCGGTCGAGGCCGCAGCTGCCAGCGCGCCGTTGGCGGTGCGGCGCACGTCGCTGGTTTGGCCATCCATCGCAAGGTTGTAGGCCAGCCAGCCAAGGTGCCGGGTCCTGGTGAGATCGCTGATGCTGTCCAACTCGAGGGCACGCCGATTTTCCTCTGCACGTTGGCCGGCCGGGCGCGGCGACAGCATCGACAACCCCAGCCGAACGTCGGCCTCCTCTTGAGGTGAGAGGTTGTCGGACAGTGTTGCGGCGCCCAACAGTTGGGCTTCGCCGTGGCGCATGGCCTGGTTGAGTAGCACGACTGTTTCGGCAACCAGCGGCGCGCGCGCCCGGGCTTGCCAAGGCAGTAGTTGCAGAGCCCGTTTGCTGATGTCGGCCGCGGTGCACGGATCGGAGGCTGCCAGCGATTGCGCGGCTTGCCGCAGCGCGCGGATCGCGGCCCGATCGCCGACTTCGGCGCTGCGCGCGAGTTGCGTTGCCACCTCCGCCGGCGCCGCGCCCGCGTCGAGAAGAACGGTTACCACGTCACGCTCCATCGCCCGTCGCAACGATCGCGGCAGTGATTGCCGGGCGGCTTGGCGCAGCAGATCGTGCCGGAATCGCAGCCGGTCCCCGTCTTCGGCGAACAGGTCGGCGCGCACTGCCTCCTGCACCGCCGAGATGAGACCCATTGGGCGGCGTTCGAGCATCTCGGCCAGCAATCCGGCCGAAAAGCTGTCCGGCAGAACGCAAGCCACTTGCACCACCCGGCGCGCATCCTCCGACAGGCCGTTCAACCGCTCCTGCATGGTGGCGGTGAGCCGGCGCGGCAACTCCTCTCCCGTGACGCCGGCACGCCCGCCTGCGACGCTGATCCTGTTCTCCTCTTGGAGCCCCTGGATCAGCTCAATCACCAGGAACGGGTTGCCGTGCGCCTTGCCCGCCAGGCTCAGCAGTGACGCGTCGGGTGCTGCGCGTACGACATCGGCGACGATGTGGGCCACTGCGGTCGGCTCGACTGCGCCCAAGTTCAACACCCGCGCACCGGCGCGCGCCAGCAGGTTGACCGTCGTGCCAACCGCCGGTTCCCCGGCGCCGGTGCGGGTGGCGAGCACCCACAGCACCGGGGCGTCAGCAAGGCCCGCGGTCAATGACCGCACGGCCAGCAACGTCGCGTGGTCAGCCCAGTGGATGTCGTCGATCACGATTTCGACCGGGGTCTGCGCGGCCGCCGCACTGATCGAGGCCTGCAGATCCTCCACCACCAGGTGGCGTAAGTCGGCGGTATCGAGGCGACGCAGCGTCGGCGTCTGACCAATCGGCGGATCCGCTCCGGCGCGCGCGGCGAATTCCTGCAGTAGCCGGGTCTTGCCGATGCCCGGCGGGCCCTCGACGACGACGACGCCACCACGGCCCCGTGCGAGCGCCCCGACAAACTCGCGGGCCACTTCGAGTTCGTCGTCGCGGCCACGAATCGGCGGCGTCACGAGCCGCCGCCGCTCAGCGCTGCGGGCCGTAACAGGGGCCCGACAAGCCGCCCCAAGTGTTGCCGTGGAAGTACCGATAGCACGCTGTTTGGGCGGTCCTCTCGAGCTGCGACGGAAGGTGGATGGTGTCCAGTTTCGGGTTTTGCGGCTGATCTTCGAGTCCGCCATTGGCCAGTCGGTACGGCTGGTAGGCGGGTGTAGCGTCGTCCTATGCGAACGGCCGTGACACGGCGATGCGCGCCGTCGGGCTGATCGGGCGGCACTCGGAGACGGGTGCGCTGGCTGAGTTCATCGCCGATGTCCGGTCGGGTCGGAGCCGGGTTCTGGTGCTGCGCGGTGAATCCGGCATGGGCAAGACGGCGCTGCTGGAATGGGTTGTCGAGCAGACCGGCGACTGCCAGGTGCTGCGAGCGGCCGGTGTCCAGGCCGAGATGGAACTTGCCTACGCAGGCCTGCATCAGCTGCTCGCGCCGACGCTACCTCGGCTGCCCAACCTGCCGTCACCTCAGCGTGAGGCGTTGCAGATGGCCTTCGGCCTTCGTCCCGGGGCAGCCCCGGATCGGTTCTTCATCGCGCTGGCCGTGCTGAGCCTGCTGGCCGACACCGCCAAGGAGCAACCGCTGATCTGCCTCGTCGACGACGAGCAGTGGCTCGATCGCGCGTCAGCACAAGCGCTGGCGTTCGTCGCGCGGCGCCTCGGGGCGGACTCGGTGGGTTTGATCTTTGCCGCCCGGAGCGACACCGAGGAACTGTCCGGATTGCCCGAGCTGCACCTGCAGGGCCTGGCCAGCGCCGATGCCCGCGCACTGCTGGACTCGGCTCTGACGGCGCCGCTTGATCCGAGTATCCGCGACCAGATCGTGAGTGAAACGCGCGGTAATCCCCTGGCGCTGTTGGAGCTGCCGCGCGGCGTGACGTCGGCCGAGCTGGCGGGCGGGTTTGCGTTGCCCGACGTCATGCCGATCCCGGGCCGCATCGAGGAAAGTTACCTGCGGCGCCTCGACGCGATGCCGTCGGCGACGCGGCGGCTACTGCAGCTGGCGGCTGCAGATCCGGTGGGCGAGCCGTCGTTACTGTGGGATGCCGCCACCCGGCTCGGGATCGATGCCGGGGCCGCAGCACCGGCGATCGAGGCCGGCCTGATCGAGTTCGGCATCCGGGTGCAATTCCGTCACCCGCTCGTTCGCTCCGCGGCGTACCGGTCGGCGTCACTGGCCGAAAAGCAGAGCGCGCACCGGGCCTTGGCCGAAGCCACCGATCCACGACTGGATCCGGACCGGCGTGCCTGGCATCGCGCTCAAGGTGCTTCCGGGCCCGATGAGACCGTCGCCGTGGAACTGGAGAACTCCGCCGACCGGGCGCTGGCCCGCGGCGGAATGGCCGCTGCGGCGGCGTTCCTGGAACGTGCGGCGATGCTGACACCGGCGCCGGCTCGTCGGGTGGCGCGGATGTTTGCCGCGGCCAAGGCCAAACGCGACGCCGGCGCCCTCGACGCCGCGCTCGGGCTGCTGGTCGCCGTCCAGGCCGGCCCCCTCGACGCGCGGCAAACCGCGGAAGTGGAGTACCTCCGAGGGGAGATCGCCTTCGACCAATTGCACGTACGCGACGCGGCTCAACTGCTGAACAGCGCGGCAGCGCATTTTGAAACGCTTCGCTCCGAGTCGGCCCGCGAGGTCCGGCTGCGAGCGCTGGATGCCGCGATGTGGTTGGCAGGGTCCGACGGGCCGGACAAGACAAGCATCCTCGAGATGTCGGCCGCCTCCCGTGCAGGCCCGCCGGGCCCGCAGCCGCCGCGGGCAATCGACGTGCTGCTCGACGGGTATGCGGTCCGATACACCGACGGCTACGCGGCTGCTGCACCGTTGTTGAATCGCGCGATCGAAATGCTGCTCACCGCGGACGCGGATGTGGACGATTTCGACAGCTGGTTGCCCATCACCCGCTCCAGGATCGGCACCACCCTCGCCGCCGAGGTGTGGGACGCCCATTCCTGGCATGCCCTGGCTCTGCGCGAGACGCGGTTCGCCCGAATGACCGGAGCCCCGATCCACCTCCAGTTCGCACTGCAGTACCTCGCCTGGACTCTGTTGCTGCGCGGTGAATTCGAGCAGGCAGCGTCGGTGATCGAAGAGGATTGCTCGGTGGCGGCCGCGACCGGCAACCCGCCACTGAGGTTTGGAATGCTGCTTCTCGCGGCGTGGCGCGGGCAGCACGACCAGGCGGACGAATTGATCGAAGCGATGACAGTGGCCGCCGCCGCCCAAGGAAAGCGCAAGATCGTCGATTTCGCCGCCTACGGACGCGCAGTACTCGACAACGGATTCGGCCGCCACGCGGACGCTCTGGCCGCCGTCAAGCAGGTCTTCGTCCACGATCACGTGGGTTTGGGGCCGCTCGTTATCCCCGAGCTTGTGGAGGCCGCGTCGCGCACGGGCGATGTCGCAGTCCTTGAGACCGCGCGTGACTGGATGGCGGTACGCACGGAGGCGACCCCGACCCCGTGGGCGCTGGGCATCGGCTCCCGCATCGGCGCGCTGATGAGCGAAGGCGATGTGGCAGAAGCTCTTTACCGCGAATCGCTCGAATATCTGGGTCGCGCCCCGGTCGGGCTGGAGCCGGCCCGAGGACGCCTGATCTACGGCGAATGGTTGCGCCGCCAGAACCGCCGCGTCGACGCCCGCGCTCAGCTGCGTGTCGCTGAGGAGATGTTCTCGGCCATGGGGGCCGACGGCTTCGCCGACCGGGCTCGCCGCGAGCTGCTGGCCACCGGCGAGTCGGCCCGCAAACGCTCCGCGAAGACCAGGGACACCCCCATCGATCTCACCCCGCAGGAGCTGCAGGTAGCGCGGCTCGCGCGGGATGGCCTGTCGAACCGCGAGATCGGTAGGCAACTGTTCATCAGCCCTCGCACCGTCCAGTATCACCTGCGCAAGGTCTTCGCCAAGCTCGGCATCCGCTCCCGGGGGGAGCTGACACACGTTTTGCCTGGGGGCGCAGCGCAGCTCGAGCCCAGCGCCTGAATCTCGCCGGCCGCCTGCCTACAGATCACCAGGTGTGATCGCCTGTGCCAGCTCAGTTCCGATGCTCTGCAAGCCGGGAATGAGGCCACCGATTTGCGTGCCCGGGAACACACTGTCGCCTCCGGCGACATGAATGGGACTTAGCGGAGTGAGAAGCCCGCCCAGGGATAGTTGGGCCGTTGATGTGAGGCTAAAGGCATTCATGCCAAAAAGCGTTAGGTTCACTGTCAGCGGGGGCAGGTTTACCGGCGTTGAGCCATTGAGGAAGCCGTTTGTCATCTCGGCTGGAGCATCGAGGACTGCCGCCGCGGCCGCCGACACGTTTCCGGTTTGGAGCGCGCCGGTAAACGCCACCGCGCTGGAATTGAGCGCGCTGAGTGCGTTGCCCGGCGCACCTAACGAGTCGAAAACGAGCTGCAAAGGCGCCCCAAAGTTGATACCGGTATCACCCGGATTAAACGTCGACGAAAAGTTCGTGAGCACGTCGACCACATTGGTCGTGTTCTGCGCCATCTGCGCAACGATCGACCCGGGGGCCAGCAGGTTGGTGAAGCTCTGCGCCATTTGTCCCGGGATGGCGAAGATAGGTGCCAGGTCTCCGAGCGGGCCAAGCGGAATGATAGGAGCCGGCATCGCCGTAGGCGACCCCAGATCAGCAAACGGCACGTTGACGTCCTGGAAACCGGGGAGGATGAGATTTATCAGGGCGTGATTAATGTCGTTGTACGCGCCGATGGGGTTGCCCGCCAACAGGTCCCCGAAGCCTGCCTGGACGCCCGTCTGGAAGGCCGGTGCCCCGGTCATCAGGTCATTCCCGGCGTTCTGCAGCGACGTGGTGACCGTCTGGCCGGTGCCGACCTGGCCGTTGATGAACCCCTGCGTCAAAGCCCCCGGGTTAAAGGTCGACGCGCCCTGGATGGCAAGTTGGATGTTCGCCGGCACGTTCGCCGGGAAGCCCTGCAGGTCAGTTAAGAGCCCACTGCCGAACGTATTCGCGTAACCGGTCTGGTTGGCGATGACCTGACGCATGAAAGGAAATGGGTTGGCAGCAAAGGTGCTGTTGATCGCCTGCAGGTTGGTGACCGTATTCGCGACGAGTCCCTGGTACGGGGCGGCGACGGCGGCACCGAAGCTGCTCACGCCCTGGATCAGCCCGGGCGCCCCAAGGGCCTGAGCCACCGCCTGGGCAGGCGCAGTCACCGCGGAGCCCAGCAGACTCTCCCCGGCGTTGGCGGCTTC
>Ga0209693_10001406_pt1 | contig 10334 bp, 10 predicted proteins | sample HubBroMetageWRM3_FD_188345 | JGI IMG/M metagenome (GOLD analysis project Ga0209693, IMG submission 188345) | Warmed soil microbial communities from the Hubbard Brook experimental Forest, New Hampshire - Hubbard Brook CCASE Soil Metagenome WRM 3... | ecosystem: Environmental > Terrestrial > Soil...
TCTCCATGTCGGGAGCATTCTATCTCCGCGCAGGCTCTCGATCGGCTACTTTCTGGAAGAGACCGTCGACGATCTGAATCGTCTCATCATCAACGACGCGGTTACGGGAAATAGCCTCGATCAGGGGGATGGAAACGATTTTGTTGGCGCGCAGAGCGGCCATACGTCCAAATTCGCCGCGGTGCACCATGTCAATCGCGCCCAGGCCGTAACGCGTGGCCAAAACGCGGTCGAAAGCACTGGGAGAGCCGCCGCGCTGGATGTGTCCTAACACTACGGCGCGAGTTTCGTAGCCAGTGCGCTTTTCGATTTCGTGGGCGAGGATGTTAGCGATGCCGCCAAGTTTGGCGTGGCCGAATTCGTCCTTGCCCATGTCGGACAGAACGGGAGCTCCCTGGCCGGAGGAGAACTTGGCCCCTTCGGCGACGACGACGATGGAAAAATAGCGTCCGCGCTCATGGCGTTGACGAATGGAATCCGCAACCTTGTCGATGTCAAAGGGGCGTTCGGGGATGAGGATGACGTCGGCGCCACCGGCCACGCCACTGTAGAGAGCGATCCAGCCAGCGTCGCGGCCCATGACCTCGACGATCATGACGCGGTTATGAGCTTCGGCTGTGGTGTGGACGCGGTCGAGGGCTTCGCAGACGATGTTGCAGGCGGTGTCAAATCCGAAAGTGTAATCGGTGCCGCCGAGATCGTTGTCGATGGTCTTGGGAACGCCGACGACCTTGGCGCCGCTTTCGTAAAGCTTCTGGGCGACCGAAAGAGTGTCGTCACCGCCGATCGCGATGAATGCGTCGATGTGATTTTTTTCGAGCGTGGCCAGGCAACGGTCGATGCCGTCAGGGCGCTTCGAGGGATTGGTACGCGAGGTGCGCAGGATGGTTCCACCGCGCGGCAGAATGCCGCCGACCGCGTCGAGATTGAGGGGAATGCTGATGTCTTCGAGGACGCCGCGCCAGCCTTCCATGAACCCGACGAATTCGTCTTCATAAGTGAAGATGCCCTTGCGCACGACCGCGCGAATCACGGCATTGAGGCCAGGACAATCCCCTCCGCCGGTTAACATGCCAATCTTCATTGTCTGCTCCGGTGCATAAATTCGGACGAAGCTTCCCCGGATGCACTCCGAGCGTGGGCTAGATTCAGCGGCAGCCCGAGGCGCGCGGGATCAACAGTCGCCGGGAAGAACAAGATTATCATTAAATGCGGACTTGATTCTTCTTGGGTTGGTGCTTGAACAGTGCCAACGCGGACGTCCGTTAAGATCCTATTTTCAGGTGAAGAGAGAGTATCTGGCCAGCAACTTCGAGCGATTTGACTGCCCGTTTCGCGATGGGAATACGCTTCCTGATGCAAAACATGACCAGCGCAGCGCCGACTTCATTCTCCGTGAAATTGGTCGCCAGCTCGTCTCCCGGAGAGGACAGCGCAATCTGAACCCCAGTGTCCTGCTTCAGTGTGAGCCGGTCCGCGCCGTCGGGGGGTAATCGCCGCCCTGTACTGATGTAATAGTCCCTGAGTGCCTCAAACACTTCGTTCTTGCTAAAACCTAGAACGCGGGTTTCGGTAGGCATGAGGCGAACATCCTTATCTAATCTATCTGTCGGCATTTCCTGGCTTTTGATTATGGTGGCAAGGATTGGAGGAATAAAGAGAATTGGAAGGATGAACGCACTAAGGAACATGACCATTGCGCTGCGACCTGAGTTTCGGCACAATGCTGCACTGGAAACAAGGGAATGAACAAGATGCTGAAAATTCTGGGCTGGGGAGTGGTAGCGCTGCTCGGCGCAGTGGCCGTGGGCACGGTAGCAGTGCATCGCGGCGAACCCATCAACGCACTGTGGCTGGTGGTGGCGGCGACCTGCTGCTACGCGCTCGGGTACCGCTTCTACAGCAGGTTCATCGCGGTGAAGATTCTCGCCCTGGATGGTTTGCGCGCGACTCCGGCGGAGCGACTGGAGAATGGTCGCGACTTTCTGGTGACGAATAAGTGGGTGGTGTTTGGACATCATTTTGCGGCGATTGCCGGTCCGGGGCCGCTGGTGGGGCCGGTGCTGGCGGCGCAGTTTGGCTATCTTCCCGGGACGATGTGGGTGCTGGCGGGGGCAGTGTTTGCCGGATGCGTGCAGGACTTCGTGATTCTGCTGTTCTCGGTGAGGCGCGACGGGAAGTCGTTGACCGAGATGGCCAAGAGCGAGATCGGGCGCGTGGGGGGATTCGTCGCCTACGTGGCGGTGATCGCGATTCTGATAATTCTTTTGGGCGTGGCGGCCTTGATCGTGGTGAATGCGCTGAAGTCGAGTCCATGGGGCACGTTCACGATCGCGATGACCATGCCGATCGCTGTGCTGATGGGCGTGTATCTGAGGCGGATTCGGCCGGGGAAAGTTTTGGAAGTGTCGGCGCTGGGATTCGTTCTGGTATTGACGGCGATCTGGGGTGGACAGTATGTGTCACAGAATCCGGCGCTGGCGCAAGTGTTTACGTTCAGCGCGCCCACGCTGGCGATTCTGATCATGGTTTATGGGTTTGCAGCGTCCGCGTTGCCGGTGTGGTTGTTGCTGGCGCCGCGCGACTATCTCAGTACGTTTGTGAAGTTGGGGACGATTGCGTTGCTGGCGGTGGGAATTGTGGCACTCCATCCCACGCTGCACATGCCGCCGCTGACTCGGTTTGTGGACGGCACGGGTCCGGTGTTTGCGGGAAAGATATTTCCTTTCGCCTTTATCACGATTGCCTGCGGAGCGATCAGCGGATTTCATGCGCTGATTTCGAGCGGGACGACTCCGAAGCTGATTGCGCGCGAGACCGAGACGCGCATGGTGGGATACGGCGCGATGATGTGCGAGTCGGCAGTGGCGATTATGGCGATTATCGCGGCCTGCGTAGTGCAGCCGGGAATTTATTTTTCCATTAACAGCCCGGCGGGAATTGTCGGGCAGGCGCCCGCGGCGGCGGCCGCGACTATTTCCAGTTGGGGTTTTCCCGTGACCGCGGCGGACATGCAGGCGTTGGCGCATGCTGTCGGAGAGCAGACTCTTTACAACCGGACCGGTGGCGCTCCTGCCTTCGCCGTCGGCATGGCGCATATTTTTTCGCACAGTCTGGGCGGCGATACTTTGATGGCGCTGTGGTACCACTTTGCCATCATGTTTGAGGCGCTGTTTATCCTGACCATCCTCGATGCGGGCACGCGGGTGGCACGCTTCATGGTGCAGGATGCGCTGGGGCATGTGTACAAGCCACTGGGGCGGACGAGTTGGTATCCGTCGATTCTTGGGACCAGCGCTTTGATCGTCGCGGCCTGGGGATATTTTTTGTGGCAGGGAGTGAAGGATCCGTTAGGCGGGATTAACTCGTTGTGGCCGCTGTTCGGCATTTCCAATCAATTGCTGGCGACCGTGGCTTTATGTGTGGCTACAACGATCATCATCAAGATGCACCGGGCGAAGTATGCGGCGGTCACGCTGGTGCCGCTGGCGTGGCTGGTCGCGGTTACGTTTACAGCGTCGTGGCAAAAGATGTTCGATTCCAATCCGCGCGTGGGATTTCTGGCGCAGGCGCAGGCCCTGGCTGCAGGTCCGGCGACCAGCGTGACGGGTCGGCTGATCTTCAACAACCGGCTGGATGCGGCGGTCACGGGAGTGCTGGTGGTGATGGTGACGCTGGTGCTCGTGGAATCCGGCCGGCAGTGGTGGGGAATTCTGAGCGGAACCAGAGAAGCGCCGGTGAAGGAAGCTCCCTTCGTGAGGACTCGTCTAGTGGAGGAACGGCTGGTGGAGGAGCGGGGATGAAGCGGATCATTTCTGGGTGGCACATTCTGGTGGCGATGCTACAGGAGATTTTTGATGAGGCGGCGTATGCGCGGTTTCTGGGCCGCGCTGGGATCGTTTCTTCCCGGCTGGCATACGCCGCATTTCAGCGTGAGAAGGAAGAAGGCTACGCTCGCCGGCCACGATGCTGTTGAGCAGGCTTTTTACTTCCGCGTGCAAACGATGAAATCGCCCAACTTCCACTGTCCCTCCAGCGACCTTTCATAGGTCATCTTGAAGGAATCGGCAGACTGGCGCTCATAACGAAAACGCTCCTGGGTTAGCTTCTGGTCAAGGATTGCGGCGCGGTTGAAGGTGACCGATCCATCTTTCCAGCCATCGCTGGTGAATAGCCTTGCGTTGCCGAAGTTATCCTCCGCTACTGAGACCAGGCTTCCGCTGGGCTGATCCACGCCCCACACTGCCAAGGATTTGAATTGACCCGGTGGCCGGTCGGCGTGGCGGTATAGAAGCCACTTGCCGTCGAGCTCGGGGACGAAACTTAGGTCCGCTTCGATCTTCTTGCCGTTTGCGAATTCACCCGCGCAGCTCCAGTTGCCGGCGAAGAACTTGATCATGGCAGGATCGGTCGCGGGTTCCTGGGCGGAGCAGCACAGAGCGTTGGTGATAACGAGAACGAAAAGGATTGATTTCACGGAGCCTCCCGAATCATTAGACGCACCAGGTCGAAGACCGTCTGAGCAGTAACCTTCTTTGAGAACAGTGAAGTCTGTCAAGTGCGATACACTTTCTGCGTGCGAGTTCTGGGTATTGATTGTGGCGGAGCGTACACCGGATACGGCGTGGTGGAGATGCATTCCGGGGGACGATTGGTGTGCCTGACCTGTGGGGCCATCAAGCTTTCGCTGCGCGAGCCGCTGGCGCGGCGCTTGTCGCGCATCTATGACGAACTCGGTGGACTTATTACGGAGCACCATCCCGACGAAGTGGCGATTGAGGGAATCTTCTACGCGCTGAATGTGAAGTCGGCGTTGAAGCTGGGCCAGGTGCGCGGAGTGGCTATGCTGGCCGCGGCCGCCGCTGGGCTCGAGGTCGCCGAGTATTCGCCGCTGACCATCAAGTCGTCGGTGGTGGGATATGGGCGGGCAGAGAAGCAGCAGGTGCAGCAGATGGTGACGCGATTGCTTGGATTGGCCGAAGCTCCGGAGCCGTTGGATGCTTCCGACGCGCTGGCCATCGCCATCTGCCACTTGCACACTGCGGGCACGCTGGAAAGGCAGAGGGCTGCGGCGCGGTGATGATTCCGGCTCGCCTGAATAGAACTCTCCTGATCAGAGCTTTCCAGATTCGCTACGCCAACCGATGTTTCGCGATTGGTGCGATGCTAGTGACGGCGATGTCCTCTGGGCCGTCGATGGCACACCAGGCGGCGAACGGGACTGCTGCATCGGCCGCGACCGTTACTTTTACCCTGGATTTTCCCCAGTCCAATCCTGAGCACTACTCAATCGCTATCGACACATCCGGAAACGCCCGTTATGAGTGTACGGGGAAGGTAGCGCAGGATTCCGAGGAGGAACTCTACCGGGCGAGGTTCCAGGTGTCGGCGGGGAACCGCGAGCGAATCTTCTCCCTGGCGAAGCAGGCGCGGTATTTCACCGGAGCGATTGACTCAAGCAAAGGCAACCTGGCTTTCACCGGTGCGAAGGTGCTGAGCTATCAGGATGGCCAGCGTTCGAACACGGCGCACTACAACTATTCGAACCTCGCACCGGTGCAGCAGTTGACCACACTTTTCCAAAACATGGCGGCCACTCTGGAATATGGACGGCGTCTAGCCTACTACCACCGCTATCAGAAGCTGGCGCTGGACGACGAGTTGAAGCGCATGCAGACTCAGGCCAGGAATGACGAATTGAGCGAGATACAAAGCGTGGGGCCGGTGCTGCAGGAGATTCTTGACGACGCGTCGGTGATCAACGTGGTGCGGGCGCGAGCCAAGGAGTTGATCGAGATGGGGAATGGAGCCACGGGGCACTGACAGAGCAGGAAGACCAAACCATGCCGAGTCGAGTGGACGCGAGCCCATGGCTCCCAGCGACAAAGTCAGGGCTGCGGAAGGTACGGTCGTCGTCACAGTGAGTTTGACAGGGGTGCCAGGTTGCGCGGAGGTCGGAGCCAGAGCGAACAATTCAACGCCCGGGTTTCGAGTACATCCCACACGGGAACGCCAACGAATAGAAACAGGGCCAGAGCGTGCTGGTAAGGAGCCATGGCGGCAAATGTATAGCAGAAGTCAACAATCGGCGAGACGATCTCGCTCTAACGAACCACTACACCGGCGTAGCCCACGACCAGGTCGTGATCACCGGAGACATCGCCCGAGGTCGCGTACTTCACCAGCTCACACGAAGTTGCGCCCAGCTTCTTCGCAGCCGTGAGCATTACTACCGCCGGGCCCAGGCCGCACATGCTGATGTTCTGCTGCGTGACCGCGTCGTAGAGGGCGCGAGCGTCGAGGGCGAGGATTGGCCCGATCGCCTTGTGGTCCTTCACGCGGGTGACAGCGTCAGATTCGTAATGATTCATATCGCTCGAGGCCACGATCAGGACGGGATTGTTCTGCGCGGCAATAACATCCGCAATGGCTTCGCCCAGTTGCTCGAGAGCCTCGAACTGATGAGTGCCGAGCGCGATGGGAACGAACTTGAGTTGGGGTTGGCGCACCTGCAGGAATGGCAACTCGACCTCAGCCGCGTGCTCGCTGCGGTGAGCGGACGAGTCTTCCTGCAGAAGCGGGCAGCGCTGCTTTAGAGCGGAGGCGAACGAGTTGTCGATCGCGACCGCGCCGAGAGGCGTCTCCCATGCGCCCTCGCTCATGATTGCCAGGGCGCGGCCCATGCCCGTGTGGTTCGGACACAGCACAAGGCAGAGCTGCGGGATCTCTAGCCCTGCGAAGACAGCACCGGCTACGTGACCGGAATACATGTAGCCCGCGTGGGGAACAATGCAGCCCACAGCGCAAACGGGCTCTCGTTGCGGAGTCTGGGATAGGTAGGCGCGAACTTCCTCGCGCAGATCATCCGGATCGTTGGGATAGAAGCGCCCGGCAACTGCGGGATGGCGAACAGTTGCGGTGGTCATAGGCTCTCCGGTAGTCGAAATAATGCTACGAGCCGTTGTGGGCGTCGCGCAAGGCATGAAAGAGGGCGGCGCTTTCTTCCAGAGTCAGGGTCTCAGCGCGGGCGGCGGGTTTCACTCCGGCCTGCGCCAGGGCGGCGCGCAGACGAGGTTCGGGGTAGTTCGGCTTCAGATTATTCCATAGGGTCTTGCGCTTTTGTCCGAAGGAAAGCTTGAGGAAGTCGATGAAGCCGTCGTTCGCGGAACCAGCTTCGAGTTGGCCGTCCCCATCGAGGCCCAGTTCCTTTTGCCGCGGGGCGATGGTGAGGCGCAGCGCGGTGGAATGCACTTTGGGCGGTGGAGAAAATGCTCCGGGGGGCAGGGTGAAGAGTTTTTCGACCCGGGCGTAGAGCTGCGCGGTGGCCGAGAGCAGTCCATAATCGCGGCTGCCGGGCTCGGCGGCGATGCGATCCGCGACTTCGCGCTGCACCAGGACGACGATGGTTTCAAAGTACTTGGAATAGTCGAACAGCCGCAAGAGGATCTCAGAAGTGATGTAGTAGGGAAGATTGCCGATGACCTTCGCCGGCTCGGGGCGGAATTCGATGCCGGGCCGGCGCAGGCCGGGCTTGGGTCCAAACAGAGAATCGAAATCAATGGAGAGAACGTCGCCTTCGATGACCTCAACATTGGAGAACATGCCGAAGCGGAGGCGAAGTTGTGCGGCCAGCACGCGGTCAAGCTCAACCGCGATCAAGCGGCGAGCGCGCTTGGCCAGGAGCGATGTGAGAACGCCGCGTCCGGGACCGATTTCGAGCACCGTGTTTTGCGATACATCGCCGAGGGCGTCGACGAGCTGCTGAGCAAAGCTGTCGCTGACGAGGAAATGCTGTCCCAACTTGGGCTTATGTTGAGGACGGCGCGTGGACACGACCTTCGGCACGTTGACCCTCTTTTCCCCGGACATATAGACTGCTTATGTCCCGAAACATATTCCATCATAACGTGCGCCCGCGAAAAGCGGGTCTACCCGGGAGGGATTCATGCATATCGCGTTCGTGGCTTCGGAAGGCGTGCCGTTTTCAAAAACTGGCGGGTTGGCGGATGTGGTGGGCGCATTGCCACGGGCCCTGGCCGCACTGGGGCATCAGGTAAGCGTCTATCTGCCTCGATACCGGCAAACCAAGCTGGCCGACCCGGCGACCGTGGTGCGCAGCATCACCATCCCTTTTGATGACAAGTATCGCTTTGCCTCGGTGGTGACCGGTGGAAGCCAGTCCGGCGTGAAATTTTATTTTGTCGACTATCCCGACTACTTCGATCGCGACGCGCTGTATGGCACGCCTGCGGGAGACTATCCCGACAACGCTGAGCGTTTCGCGCTGTTCTCTCGCGCTGTGCTGGAGGCGACGAAAATTCTCGGCGTGCCTCAGATTTTTCATTGTCACGACTGGCAGTCGGCGCTGGTTCCGGTGCTACTGCGCACGGTTTATGCTGAGGATCCGGCGTTTCGCGATGTGGGCACCGTGTTTACTATCCACAACATCGGCTACCAGGGTCTTTTCCCGCCGGAGACGCTGCCGCTGCTGATGCTGCCCTGGGACCTGTTCACCATGTCGAAGATGGAATTCTTTGGGCAGGTGAACTTTCTGAAAGGCGCGCTTACGTTTTCGGACTTCATCACTACCGTGAGCCGGAAATACAGCCAGGAAATTCAAACCGCCGAATATGGCTTTGGGCTGGAGGGCGTGCTGCGCGATCGCGCAGCCACGGTCACGGGAATTTTGAATGGCGTCGACTATGACGAGTGGAGCCCGCAGGCGGACAAGTTTATCGCGGCGAAATACTCGCCTCAGGATCTTTCCGGCAAAGCCCAGTGCAAACAGGATTTGTTGACGGCGTTCGGGGTGAAGAACGCCGATCCCAAGATTCCTGTGATCGGCATTGTGTCGCGGTTTGCCGCGCAGAAGGGGTTTGACCTCATCGCACAGATCATGGACCGGCTGGCGCGCGAAGAGATGATCGTGGTCGCGCTCGGCGCCGGCGATAAGCAGTATGAAGAAATGTTTGTCCGACTCAACAAGCAGTTTCCCAACAAAATTGCGGTGAAGGTAGCTTACGATAACGCCATCGCACACAAAATTGAGGCCGGTTCTGACATGTTCTTAATGCCTTCTAAATATGAACCGTGCGGGCTAAACCAAATCTATAGCTTGAAGTACGGCACGGTGCCCATCGTCCGCGCCACCGGGGGCCTCGACGATACCATCGAGCCCTGGGACGCGCGCTCGGGCAAAGGCACGGGGTTCAAGTTCACGGAATATAACGGCGAGTCTCTGCTGCTCACCATCAAACATGCGCTGCAGGCTTATCGCGATCAGACTTCGTGGCAGGTGCTGATGCGCAATGGGATGAACAAGGACTTTTCCTGGAATGCTTCGGCTCGGGAGTACGGGAAAATTTATGAGCGGGTGAAGCAGATGCGGGGCGTAACACAAACAGCGCCCGAGAAAGTCTTGGTCTAGATTTCTTCTTGCGGCATCGGGAAACAGCCAACGGATCACCGCGTGTAATAGAGATTTATCAACAGCCGTCGGGCAACTCGGCTCTGGCGTGATACAGCAGCGACGAAATATAGGCTCCGAGGGAGTAGGAAATGGCTCGAATCAGCGGAATTGTAAATGCAAAGAAAGTCCTTACGTCAGGCGCGCTTAAGACACTTCCGGAGCTGAAGCCGGAGAGTCGCCCCCACACATTCGCACTCCGAGCGATAGTCAAGTAGCCGAAAACAAACCACGGTGCGGCCAGAACCCAAATCCACTTAGCCGCAGAACTTCGCCACGTTCGCCACATGAAAAACCCCAAAAAAGCGGCGCAGACAATGCTCAAGATGATTTCCTTCCAGACGATTGCGGCGACCGTATGAGTCGGAATCAGCCTTCGCACCTCAGTGTCTAGAATGACCGTTCCGATTACTGCGACTGCTAGGTTAATCAGCAAGGCCCCACAGAATTTTAGAGACCGGAGCATCGCAGGCAATTCTACAATAGCTGCTGTTGTCGGCCTCTGGTCAACTGACGCAAAAAGGCCATTACACTCATTGACCCCAAACCCCCGTCGAATCGCAGGGACAGCAGCCCCACACAAATCTTCGCTTTTTCTTCTTCCGAAAGTAATCCGCTGGTACAATCCGCTCATGGCCGTCACATCTCAGCTGCCGGCTTTCGCGCGCACCATCTTTCATGTCGACATGGACGCCTTCTTCGTCTCGGTGGAGGAGCTGTACGATCCTTCGCTGAAAGGCAAAGCGGTCGTTGTCGGAGGACAGCGCCACGAGCGTGGTGTGGTTTCCGCCGCGTCGTATGAAGCGCGCAAGTTCGGAGTGCATTCGGCGCTGCCGCTGCGAACCGCAGCCAAGCTTTGTCCGCATGC
>Ga0209693_10001408_pt1 | contig 10330 bp, 7 predicted proteins | sample HubBroMetageWRM3_FD_188345 | JGI IMG/M metagenome (GOLD analysis project Ga0209693, IMG submission 188345) | Warmed soil microbial communities from the Hubbard Brook experimental Forest, New Hampshire - Hubbard Brook CCASE Soil Metagenome WRM 3... | ecosystem: Environmental > Terrestrial > Soil...
ATCACCGTCGATGTCGGCGTCGTTGAGAGCTGCGACAGAGGTCACCACGTGACCGGTTTCGCCGCCGTCGAAACTCACGGCAGCCGGGCGCGCGACCGTTCCTGTCGCCAACAGCACCTCATCGGGTTTGCAGCGGGCCAGCAGTTCGGCATCGACAGTGGTGCCCAGATGCAGGGTCGCGTCGGTGAGGCTCAACTCCGACAAAAGGTAGTCAATAGCCGCGAGCAGCTGTGCGCCACTTGTGTGTTCGGCCGCGCGCAGCCGGCCACCGGCGGTGCGCGCCTGGTCGTAGATGTCGACGTGATGACCGCGGCGGGCAGCGACCTCTGCTGCTTTCAGACCCGCCGGCCCGGCGCCCACGATCATCACGCGGCGTCGTGTCTGAGCCCGCACGGCAGGGTCGAGTTCTGTCTCGCGGAGTACTTCGGGATTGTGAAAGCAGCTGATGTCGGCGAACCCAGCGAGTTTACGGTCGACGCACACCGTGGCCCCAACGCAAGGTCGGATCCTACTACCGTGGCCTGCACGGGTTTTCGCGACGATATCCGGATCGGCGATATGAGCACGCGTCATGGCGACCAAGTCGCATGAGCCTTGGTTGAGTAGCGCCTCGGCCGCTGACGGAGATGTGATGTGGCCGACCCCGATTACCGGTACGGAAATCTCGACGAGCTGACGCAGCCGGGTCAGGAATGGAATGTTAGGGCCCTCGCCGAACCGGTAGCTCGGAATCGCGCGATAGTAGCTCTTTCCGCCGTCGCCCACCGTCGTATTGAGCAGATCGACCTGCCCCGTACCGAGAATGGCCTTCAGATCCTCGGCGATGCCGGCCGCACCGCGCCCGCCATCCTCGGGCGAACGAAAGTCATCGGTAGCGGTGCGGTACCCAACGATCCCCTCTGGACCAAACACCTCGCGCGCCGCGGCGATGATTTCGCGCGCGAACAGTGTGCGGTCGCTTCCCCACCGGTCCGTACGGCTGTTCCACCGGGGCGTCAGCGCCTGCTGGATCAGATACCCATGCCCACCGTGCACTTCAACTCCGTGAAAGCCGGCCTGGGCCGCGAGCACCGCCGCTCGCCGATAGGCCTCAACCATCTGCTCGACTTCGCCGTCGGTCATCTTGTGACACGCCTCGCCGGCATCGGACTGACTGTGATCAAAGGACCACAACGGAGGACGACGAGGGTCGGACTCGGTGCGGCCGAACACCCCCAGGTGGGCCAGCTGCAGCAGAACGACGGCGCCTTCGTCGCGCACCGCTGCGGCCAAGGCCGCGTGGCGTCGCCGGATCTCGTCGGGAAACGCGGAGAACGGGTTGGGATACAGCGGCTGCGCGATAATCAGACCCACGCCCCCTGCGGCGCGGCGGCGCATGTATTCGATGTAGGGCGCGGCCGGCTGAGCGGGATTGCGAAACAGCTCACTCGCGCCATGCGACGTGATGACCACCCGATTCCTTACAGCCGTCGAGCCCACCATGATCGGGGACAGCAACTTGTCGAATGCCACGCCAACGCCTCCTTCGCGAGACCACTCCAATATTAAACGCTATTTGGTTTTGTGGTGAGTTCAGGCGTCGGCGCCTGGGTTTGTGCACTCGGCGGCGGTGCCGAGCGCCGGAAGCGGCGCCCAATGATCCGCAGTGCCGGCGTCGGCACGCAGCATCCTGCCGGTCACGAGCTGCCCGTGGTCGCTGGTGCACTAGCTCCGAGGTCACGTGCCGATACCCTTTAACACTTCCACGACCGGAGCTGGAGGAGCTATGGCGACTTGTCCGCGTAACCAATCGATGTTAGATTCGCTGAGGTAGCGATTCACGACAGCGACGTGTCGCCCTCGGGAGTTCTTCGATGACTGCAGATGCCCCCCTCGCCCAGGACACCGCAGCCGAGCAGGCGCGACGCTGCCCGGTCGTGGACTACGACTTCGCCGACCCCGACCTGCGCAACGGCCTGCACCAGCGGCTGGCCGAGATCAGGTCGGAGTGCCCGGTCGGCTGGAGCGAACTCTACGGCGGCTTCTGGCTGCTCAGCCGGTACGACGACGTCCAGCAGGCCGCCCGGGACTTCGAGCGTTACACCACCCGAGAGGGCATCATGATCCCTCCGACTGGGGCCTCGATGAAGGTCATCCCGGCCGAGCTGGACCCGCCCGAGCACACTCCCTACCGCAAGCTCACGCTGCCATACTTCACCGCACGCGCCGTGGGCGAGATGGAGCCGGAGATCCGGACCATCGTCGAGTCCGTCGTCGCCGCGTTCGCGCAGAAGGGCAGCGCCGAGCTGATCGCCGACCTCGCCGAGTCCGTGCCGCCGCTCGTCATCGGCCTCGCGGTCGGGCTCGACGAGCAGGACTGGCCGGTCATCCGCAAGCTCGCCAACGACTTCCTCTCCTCGGCCAAAGTGGGCATCGAGGCGAAGATGAAGGCCGCCCGCGCGCTCGAGGACTGGATCGAGGGGCGGATCCAGGACCGCCGCCAGAACCCGCGCGACGACACCCTCAGCAAGCTGGTCAACGCCGAGATCGACGGTGCGGAGATCCCGCCGCACATCGCGCTCGGCATGATCCAGCTGATGGTCGTGGCCGGCCACGAGACGACCGTGCACGGCATTGGCAGCCTGTTGTACCGGGTGCTCGCCGAGCCGGGCCTCAAGGAGCGGCTGCAGGCGGACCCCACCCTCATGCGCCAGACGGTCCACGAGTCCCTGCGACTGGACCCGCCCATTATGCACATGGCCCGGGCCGCCGTGGTCGACCACACGCTGCGAGACGCCGATCTCCGCGGCGGCGAGAAGGTCATGCTCAACTACGGCGCGGCCAACCGGGACCCGGAGCGTTTCCCCGAGCCAGACCGCTTCGAGGTCGACCGGGAGTCCAACCAGCACCTCGCCTTCGGCACCGGACGGCACCGCTGCATCGGCGAGCACCTCGCCGTCACCGAGATGCTGGTGGTCCTCGAGGAAGTCCTCACCACGCTGCCGGACATCCGGCTGGCGATGGACCCGGCGGACATGAACTGGCGGGGCGGGGCGAACACCCTCGGGCCCGAACGCCTCGACGTGGAGTTCACCCCGGTCCGCGCCGAGGCGTGAGGTGCTCGAGCATGTGTTGAGCCCTCTTCCACTTCGGCAACGGGCTCCGTCGGCGGAGCGAGCGGCTCGTCCGGGCTGAGGGGCCCTTGGGCCGGCCACCGGAGTATGAACGGCACGGCGAGCCCGCACTCCGACGAGGCTCGATCACACGGTGGCGGGGCGAACCCGGCTACCGCCCGGCGAGAGCACGGCCGTGTGGGCGGCGAGGCCGCCGTCGACACACACCACCTGGCCGGTCACGAACCGCGCCTCGTCGGACGCCAGGAACACCACCGCCGCCGCGATGTCTTCGGGAGCGCCCAGCTCCGGGGTCAGGTGCGCCTCCAGCAACGCCTCGCGCTGCGCCTGCGAGATCACCGACGTCGCCGTCGTCACGACGATCCCGGGCGCCACCGCGTTACAGCGCACCCCCACCTTGCCGTACCCCGTCGCCACCACCATCGCCAACGTGTCGACGCCGCCCTTCGACACGGAGTAGGCAGTGCGGTGGGCGCTTCCGGTCAAAGCCTTCACTGACGAGGTCAGCACGATCGACCCACCACCCGCCTCGATCATCCCCGGGATGACGTACTTGCACCCCAGCACATTGCCCTTCAGGTTCACGGCGACGATCGAGTCGAACAGACTCATGTCCAGGTCCACAACGCCGAGGTCACGCCGGTAGGCGTCCGTCGAGGTGAGGGCGGCGTTGCCGTGCAGAACCGTGACCGGGCCGAACTCCGCGCGGACCGCTGCGAGTACCTGCCGCCAAGCCGACTCGTCGGCGACGTCAAGTTCGAAGCCCCGGGCGTGACCGCCCGCGTCCCCGATTTCGGACGCCACGGTCTTGGCCGCGTCCGCCCGGATGTCCGTCACCGCGACTGCGGCGCCCTCCTTCGCCAGCGCCCGGGCCGAGGCCGCTCCGATGCCGGAGCCCGCTCCGGTCACGAGCGCCACCTTGCCGTCGAGCCTGCCCGCCATGCCCGTCCTCCTCGCTGATGTCACCCAACGACCCGCAGAAAACTAACGCTGTTCTCAGGTCTGGGTGGGGGGACGACCGCTGGTGACACGACCGTTGTACGTAAAGCCACTTGCAGTAAGCTAACACCGATTGGTTAGTTGGGAAAGAACGGGCTCGGCGCTGTCGTCAGATGACCAACGCCACCGCGTCGATCTCGGGCAGGAACGACAATCCACCCCTGCTGCTCTACGGCGGCGTCGGATTCGACGAAGTTCGACAACTCGCCGACGATATATACGTCACGGTTATCAGCTGAACCAGAAGTCACTGGAAGTCGTGGATACTCGAAAAGTCGCGCTCGTAGCTTCGCCGCCCTCATTTGGACGCCGCATAGCCGCTGATCATGGCCAGGTCCAAGATCGTCCGGCAACCCGGTGGGGCATCGACGAGCACCGGGATCATGTTGATGGCCCGCGCGGAATTGAGCTGCGAGTTGGCCAGCGCGTGTGGTACGCCTTCCGGCCAGGTCAGGGTGGCGACCAAGGGCGGCGATGCGTCGATCTCGACGGTCCACGCGTGCGCGTTGTCATCGGTGCGCCATCCTTCGCCGAGTCCGAAAACGGCAGTCTGCTCGTTGACGATCGTGAGGAAGACCTCGCCACCCGAGCGGGCTTCCCACGTCCAGCGCACGCCACCGATTGTTCCCTTCTCGATGATGTATCCGCTGCCGGGCAGGGTGACGGTGTGCGGCGCCGGCCGCGTTTCCTTACGGACCGTCCGCAGACCGTCGAACGGAATTCCGATGGCCCGCGCCACCGTCTGGGACGACATCGCCATCAGCCATTCCCACATGCCGTCTACCTCTTGATTTTCCGCAGCCTCCACCGGCAGCCCCAGGCCGAGGCCGGCTACCAGCTGGCGTGCGGACGGGTAGTGCGCCACGTGGTTGCGCTGAACTGCCGTGATGTGCCGGACCTTGCCGGTGAAGCCGGTCAGGAAGATCGGAAGGGCGTCGCTGATCAGCCCCGGTATGTTGCCGGCCGCCGCGAATGCGGAACCGCCGGTGCGGCACGCCCGCTCGAGCAACTCTTGTTCGGGCTGGCCAGCCACGTCGTGGCCGCCCATCGCGGTGTAGACGTTGACGCCCGCGGCCAGGAGCTTGGCGATCAGCGTGGGCTCGTAGCCCTGCCGGTGCCAGATCGCGGCGTCGGGGTGCAGGGCGATGATCTGGTCGAGATCACGCGTGGCGCTGATACCAATCGGGCCAATGCCGACCAGCTCGCCGGCATCCTTGCCGTCTTTGTCGGCCGAGTGCACCAGCACGCCGACCAGGGTCATGTCAGGGTGATCCACTATGCGTCGCACGCACTCGGATCCGACGCCGCCGGTAAAGCACTGAACGACTCGGATGGGCGTGGACCGCTTGCCCACCTTGTATGTCGGGGCGCCCACGGGCATAACAGACCTCCAGAAATCCGGCTTTACCGAGCCTGCGCCGCCGCGCCTGGATAGCGGTCGGCGATCGTCCCCATCCAGTAGGCAATGCGCCGATCTAGATTAATGATAGATCTAATTTATCAGCAAGACCGCGCGTGGCCGAACCTGGGGTCCCGCGCGGAAAACAACAACCGGCTCAGCGCGGACTAATGGCATAATCAGTAAATTCAGGTAACTGGAGGAACCATTTAAGGTTCGGCCGGCGCGGAGACGACAGAGAGGCAAACCCATGGTCACCCGAGTTCGATCGCCGATCACCGGCCAGGTGCATCCGCAGAAGACGGCTGCCCTGATCGCAACGAAGATCCGCCGGCAGATCGTGCGGCGTGAGCTGCTACCGGGCATGACCCTGCCGACCGAACCCGACCTCCTCGCTGAGCTCGGGGTGTCGCGGCCCACGTTGCGCGAGGCGTTCCGGATTCTCGAGACAGAGTCCTTGATCTCGGTGCGACGCGGAGTCGGCGGCGGCGCATTAGTGCTGACGCCTGATGTCAGTGTCAGCGCTCGGCACGTGGGTCTGTTGCTGCAGATCGAGGGCGCCACGATCGCCGACGTATACGAGGCGCGAACCGCGCTCGAGCCGATTTGCGCGGGCATGATGGCGGCGCGCAACGATCCCGAGGACCTGCGTCGGCTCAACCAATGCATCGACGACGTCGCCGCGCTGCTCGACGAAAGTCCCGACAACGTGCCAAATGCCGACGCATGGTCGCAAACCACGTATGAGTTCCATGAGCTCGTTCTCAAGGGCAGCGGCAACAAAACCCTTGCGCTGCAGGGCGGCCTGCTGCAGGAGGTCGTCGCCATGCACTACGCCGCCACCGTGCCGGCCAAGTTCGCTAAAAATGTTAAGCCGCAACGGTTTCGGCGTGTTCTACTGTCGTTCCGCAAGCTTGCGACCCTGGTCGCGGCGGGCGACAGCGAAGGCGCCCAAAAGCATTGGACCCAGCACATGCAGACTGCGGCTACAACGCTGCTGGGCGACGACTTGAAGAACAAGAAGATCGTCGACCTGTTCAACTGACGGTTGTCACCACCGGATCGCCATGCCCGCGTCGACCGGGATGGAAGTCCCGGTGATGTACTGAGCCTGATCCGAGGCCAGAAAGGCCACCAGGTCGCTGACCGTCTCCGGTTGAATCCAGGGCACCGGTATTACGTTGAGCTGCTGGGCGATCCGTGCGTAGGCCTCCTGGGTCTGCGCCTCTCGCGGTTGGCCAGGAAGAAACAATTCCAGAGTGGCCTCGTTCTGGGTCATCGGCGACTCCACCGTCGTGGGATGGATCGTGTTAACTCGGATTCGGTGTGTGCCCATTTCGAGCGCCAGCACCTTCATCAGGCCGACGACCCCGTGCTTGGCGGCGGCGTAATGCGCCGCGTTCGGGATACCGCGCAAGCCCGCGGCCGAGCTGACGATGATCACCGAACCACCGTCACCACCGGCAACCATGTGAGCGATCGATGCCCGGATAGTGCGCCACACACCGCTGAGATTGACCGCGATCATTTCGTCCCACTGATCCTCGGTCATCTGGTCGGCGGCCGCATACGACGCAAAACCGGCGTTCGCGACCACGACGTCCAAGCGACCGAAGCGCCCGACCCCCGCGTCGACCGATGCGCGCAGTCCCGCTAAATCGCGAACGTCGGCAATATGGGCCTCGATGCGCCGGCCGGTGGCTTCCACTGCGGCGACCGTCGCAGCGAGGTCTTCCTTGCTGGCCATCGGGTACGCGGCGGTATCCACCGGTGCACACGAATCGACAGCAATAATGTCGGCACCCTCACGAGCCAGGCGCACCGCATGGCTGCGCCCCTGACCGCGGGCGGCGCCGGTGATAAACGCGACCTTGTCCTCAAGGGTCCCGGCCATGGCTTCCTCTTTCTGTCGACAACAACGACCGTCGGCGCGCCGCGGGGCCCGACACGACGGTATCAAGTGCGGCCGCCAACTCGTCGGGGCAACTGAGCATCGGCGCGTGACCCGAATCGAGTTCGATCGCGTCGACACCCAGCAGATCGCGGCTCGCCCGCCGCGAGTAGTCGGGGCTCAGCGACCGATCAAACTTGCCCATGATGTAGGTGGACGGCGTCGACGGCCAGGTATCGATGGGTGACACTTCCTTCCAAATGCCCTGCGCGGACGGCCGCATACGAACCCAGGCCGCACGGGCAACCGCTTCGTCGCAGTCCTGATAGTAGAACTCGCGCGCGGTCAGCCACGGTACGATCATGCTGCCCACCGCGTCGAATTCGAGCCGATCGCGCCTCAGGGTGATCGCCGTCGGCGGGTCTCCCAGGCAGTCTCGGTGTCGGCGGCCAGGCAGCGGCACCACCGCGCACAAGAACACCATCCGTTCAACCCGTCGCATCGTGGCGATGACCGGCAAGGCCAGGCCCGCCATGGAATGCCCGACCACCACGACTTCCGAGGAACTCGCGCCGTCGACACAGCGACAAGCCGCGCCGGCCCACTCCTGGACTCCGGCAGCAGGATCGTCCATGGGAATCACCGGGCAAATGACCGTGTGTCCACGTGCCCGCAGCCGCGGCACGACGCGGTCCCAGGCCCAACTGCCGTGCGCCCCGCCGTGCAGCAGCAGATAAATCATCGGATAAGTCCAATCGGCAAACCAGTTCTCGCCACTTTTCTAAAAAGCCAACTAACAGGTCGGTTCAGCTCAAGGTCCACGGGCGGTGCTAGCGGATGCACCTCGGACGGCTCGATCATGTCGCTCAGCCGTCCGGTGATGAGTTCGTCGGCCTCGGCGACGATGCGTGAGACCAACTCGGCGACGGTCGGGATGTCGTCGATCAGACCCATCGCGGTACCGACGGTCCAGACGCCGGCCTCGAGGTCGCCGTGCTCGAAGACGGTGCGACCGCGGACGCCCGCAACGAGGTCTCGGATGTCTTCGAATTGTCCACCGCGATCGAGGATTTCAACGACCTCGCGCGACACGGTGTTGCTGGCCACTCGCGCGGTGTTGTGCAGGCTACGGAAGATCAGCTCGGTGCCCCGCTCATCGCCGGCCACGATCGCTTCCTTGACGTTCTGATGAATGCACGACTCCGCCGTGCACATGAACCGGGTGCCCATGTTGATGCCATCGGCGCCCAAAGCCAACGCGGCCACCAGGCCACGCGCGTCGGCGAAACCGCCGGAGGCGATCATCGGGATAGCGATCTTGGCCGCGGCCGCCGGTATCAGCACCAAACCCGGAATGTCGTCCTCACCGGGATGGCCCGCGCACTCGAAGCCGTCGATGCTTATGCCGTCCACGCCCAGGGACTCGGCCTTGACCGCGTGGCGCACCGAGGTGCACTTGTGCAGCACCTTAATTCCGTTGTCGTGAAACACCGGCAGGTGCGGCGCCGGGTTGGACCCGGCCGTCTCGACGATCGTGACGCCGGCATCCACGATCACCTGGCGATACTCGTCATACGGCGGTGGGTTGATCGTCGGCAGGATCGTCAGGTTCACCCCGAACGGCTTGTCCGTGAGGTCACGCGTCTTGGCGATCTCGTTGGCCAGATCGGCCGGGGTGGGCTGGGTCAGCGCCGTGAGGAACCCCAACGCACCCGCGTTGGCCACCGCCGCAACCAATTCCGCGCGGCCCACCCACTGCATCCCACCCTGCACGATGGGGTGCTCGACCCCGAACACGTCCGTGAACTTCGTCGCCAGCGTCATCGCGCACGTTCCCCCATCGCCCCGCCGGTCGACGCAGCGCTCACAAGCCCAGACTCCGGCCGATGGTGTCCTTCATGATCTCGGTGGTTCCACCGGTGATGGTTGTCACGCGGGTGTCGACATAGTCCCGCGCGACGCGGTACTCGTTCATGTAGCCGTAGCCGCCGTGCAGTTGCAGGCATGAATCGATGACTTTCTTGGCCAGTTCGGTACACCACCACTTGGCTTTGGCGGCGTCGACCGCGGTGAGCTCCTTGTCCACCACCGCCTGCAGGCAGCGGTCGATATAGCACTCGGCGATGTCCAGTTCGGTATCCAGCTCGGCCAGCACGAACCGGTTGTGCTGGAAGGACCCGATCGGTTGACCGAATGCCGTGCGATCCTTGGCGTACTGAACGGTCTGACGCCATGTCTCCCGCGCCCCGGCTACACCGCGCACCGCGATGGACAGTCGCTCGGAGGGAAGATTGTGCATCAGGTGATAGAAGCCTCTGTCGACCTCGCCCAGCACATTCGCCGCGGGCACCCGCACGTTGTCGAAGTGCAGCTCGGCGGTGTCTTGGCTGTGCTGGCCCATCTTGTCAAGCTTGCGTCCGCGGGTGAAGCCGTCCATACCGCGCTCCACGACCAGCAGCGAGAAGCCTTTGTGCCCGGCGCCGGGGTTAGTGCGTGCCACCACGACCACCAGGTCGGCGTTGATACCGGAGGAGATGAATGTCTTGTTGCCGTTGAGGATCCAGTCGTTGCCGTCGCGGACCGCCGAGGTGCGGATCCCCGCCAGGTCACTGCCAGCGCCGGGTTCGCTCATGGCGACCGCGCCGATGAGCTCGCCCGTGATGAAACCGGGGAGCCAGCGCTGCTGCTGTTCCTCGGTGGCCAGTGACTTCAGGTACGGACCGACGATGTCGTTCTGCAGGTTCAGTGCCGGTGCCCCTGACCCGAACTTGGCGAGCTCCTCGATGATCACCGCGTTGAACCGGAAGTCGTCGGAGCCTCCGCCGCCGTACTTCTCGGGCATGTTGAAGCCGATCAGTCCGTACTTACCCGCGGCCAAATATGCCGAGCGATCGACGATGCGTTCTTGTTCCCACCTCTCGGCATGGG
>Ga0209693_10001409_pt1 | contig 10328 bp, 11 predicted proteins | sample HubBroMetageWRM3_FD_188345 | JGI IMG/M metagenome (GOLD analysis project Ga0209693, IMG submission 188345) | Warmed soil microbial communities from the Hubbard Brook experimental Forest, New Hampshire - Hubbard Brook CCASE Soil Metagenome WRM 3... | ecosystem: Environmental > Terrestrial > Soil...
GCCGTTGCACAGCAAGATCTTCCCCCGTGATGCCCCCGTTTGTAACCGCCCGGGCCGTTGTCCGTTGGTACGAATCTTGCCGGGCATAACTGGTAGTGCCAACGGGGTTGGTGGTGATCGGCAGAGAAACGACTGGAGGCGGCGATGAAGGCAGTACGTTTCGACGAGTACGGCGACGTGGACGTTCTCACGGTGGCCGACGTACCGGTGCCCGACCCCGGCGCCGGTCAGGTGCTGGTCCGGGTCAAAGCGGCGGGCATCAACCCAGGAGAGGCGAAGATCCGCGAGGGCCAGCTGCACGCGATGTGGCCGGCCACGTTCCCGAGCGGGCAGGGCAGCGACCTGGCGGGCGTCGTCGACCGGCTGGGCCCTGGCGTCACGACGGTGGCGGCCGGCGACGAGGTCATCGGCTGGGTCGACACCCGGTCCGCCCAGGCCGAGTACGTCGTGGTCGACGCGGACAACCTGGCAGGCAAGCCCGCTGACGTGCCCTGGGAGGTAGCCGGAGCGCTGGGCGTCGCCGGCTTCACGGCGTGGGCCGCGATCCGTGCCGTGAACCTCACGGCCGGCGACACGGTAGCCGTCTCCGCCGCGGCGGGCGGCGTCGGCTCGCTCACCGTCCAGCTCGCCAGGCGGGCCGGCGCCACGGTGGTCGGCATCGCCGGGCCGCATAACCAGGAATGGCTCCGCGAGCACGGCGCGATCCCGGTGCGCTACGGCGAGGACCTCGTCGGCCGCATCTTCGACGCCCTGCTGACCACGCCGCAGGTGGACGCGTTCATCGACACCCACGGCGGCGACTACGTGGAGTTCGCGATCAACGAGCTCGGCGTCGAGCCGTCCCGCGTCGATACGATCGTCCGCTTCGACGCGGTGCGGGAGTACGGCGTCAAGTCCGAGGGCAACGCCGCCGGCGCGAGCGCCGCGACCCTCGCGGAGCTCGCCAGGCTCATCGCCGCCGGCGAGCTCGAGGTGCCGATCACGGCGACGTACCCGCTGGACCAGGTCCGCGAGGCCTACGCGAGGCTGGCCACGGGCCACGTCAGGGGCAAGATCGTCCTGCTCGTGTAGGCACTTCATTATCCCGAACGGGCCCGTGGTGACTCCCCAGCCGCACCGTTAATCGCGCCCGGGCAGGACCAGGGCGGCCGCCGCCACGACCGCGGCGGCGGCGAGGACGCGGAGCAGGGCGGAGCCCGCGCCAGGGCCGGCGGCGGGCAGCATCGCGAAACCCGCGCCGAGCGCGAGCAGGCAGGCGCCCGCCAGCAGCAGCGTCGCCTGGCGGCGCAGCAGCCGCCCCGCGGGCGCGCCCGACTCGGCGATATGCACCGCGAGCAGATACGCGACAAGGGCGAAGCCGAGCGCGGCGGTGTGCCAGGGTCTTGCCGGGTGCTGCACCTCGAGCCAGAGCAGGGCGACGACCGCGATCTCCTCCCAGGGCAGTCCCCTGAGCACCGCGAGGAACGTCAGCCAGGTACGGACCGGCGCGGACGGGAAGAACCCCTCCTCCGGCTGCGGCACGTCGGCGAGCGCCAGCCGCAGCGCGCCCGCGACGACCGCGATGATCGACACGACCAGCGCGAGGGTGGCCAGGCCGGTGTGCCGCGGCGGGACCGCCGTCCAGGCGACGCACGCCGCGCCGAGCAGCACGGCCGCCAGCCGGGGCGCGGCCGCGGTGAGCACCCTTAGCGCGCTCACCGGTGCACCACCAGCGGGCGGCGGGTGTACGGGGCGAGCGGCAGGTCGAGCGGTGCCGCCCCGTCCCAGTGCACCACGGGGACGCCGAGCTCGCGCAGCGCGAACCTGATGGCCTGCTGCTCCATCCGCCAGATCCGCCTGGTCATCGCGTCGCTGAACGTGCGCCGGGGAGGCGGGACGGTGTTCAGCACGTCGACAACGAACAGGCCGAAACCGCGCTCGCGCATATCCCGCAGCGTCTCGACGAACCGCTGGTCAAGCAGCGGGCTGAACACCACGACGAGCGCGCCAGGCGGCAGCGCCGCGCGCGGCAGCCGGCTGAACGTCTCGCCGCGCCCCCACCCGGCGTCCGCCGACAGCATCGTGTCGATGATCTTGTAGAACTGCCGCCTGCCGAGCGACGGGGCGAGCCAGCGCGCGCCGCCCCACTGGTAGCAGATCACGCCCACCCGGTCCCGGCCGTCCAGGTAGGCGCGCGCCGCGCCCGCCGCGCCGCGCAGCCCCAGGTCGAGCGCCGAGGTCCCCGGCGGGCCGACGTCCGAGGTCGCGTCCACGACCAGCACGATGTCCTGCGAGCGCTCGGCGGCGAACGTGTTCACCTGGAGGCGGCCGAGCCGGGTCGACGCCGGCCAGTTGATCGCGCGCTGCCGGTCGCCTGGCACGTATTCGCGCACGCCGGCGAACTCGGTTCCCTCGCCAGGCACCCGCGCCGCGTGCTCGCCGAGCCGGTTCGGCAGCCTGCTGAGCACCACCCTGGTGCGCTCCACCGCGGGCTGCGGGTAACAGTCCACGGCGGGCAGCGCGACCTCGGCCCGGCCCTCCGTCAGCCGCCAGGGATCGTGCAGCACCAGCGCGGCCGAGCCGAGCTGCCGCCTGCCCCAGCGCGGCACGGTGAACTCGAAGCGGGCCGCCGCGCCGTTCACCGCGGTCGCGCTGGCCGGCTCCACGCCGCGGCCGGCCTCGAGCAGCCACCGGGTGTCGAACCTGGTGTCGTCGACGGCCAGGTCCACCGCGGCCAGTTCCCCCTCATACAGCCGGCTGCTGGCCAGCCCGACCCGGACGGCGAGCCGCGCCGGGCGCCCCGGGCGCCCGGGACGGCCTGGGAGCGCAACGCCGAGCAGCAGCAGCGCCGGCGCCGCGACGCCCACCAGCTCGGGACGCCTGGTCAGCGTGGCGAGCAGCAGGCCGGCGAGCGCCAGCGTGAGCAGGCGGCGGGCATGCCGCGACGGCCGCCAGCGGACCTCGACCTGCTGCACGGGACCGGCCATTAGCCGGTGACCGCCGCGGCCGGGGCGGCAGGGTCGGTGCGGGGGGTCGGCACGGCGCCGAGCAGCCGGGCCACGACGTCGTCGGCGGAGACCCGCCGCACCCACAGCTCGGGGCGCAGCGTGATCCGGTGCGCCAGCGCTGGCACGGCCACCTGCTTGATGTCGTCGGGGACCACGTAGTCACGCTGGTGCAGCAGCGCCTGGCCGCGGGCCAGCTGGATGAGCGCCAGGCCGCCGCGCGGCGACGCGCCCACCTGGACCTGCTGGTCGCGGCGGGTGGCGGCGACGATCGCGACCACGTAGTCGAGCAGGTCCTCGCTGATCTCCACCCGCTCCAGCGACTCGCGCATCTCCAGCAGCCCGGCCGCGGTCGTGACGGCGGTCAGCGGCACGTTCTCGGCGGCCCGCGCCACCCGGCGGCGCAGCATGTCCGTCTCGTCCGCGGCGGACAGGTACCCGAGCCGCAGCCGCATCAGGAACCGGTCGAGCTGCGCCTCGGGCAGCTCGTAGGTGCCCTCGTACTCGATCGGGTTGTCGGTCGCCAGCACCACGAACGGCGCCGGCAGCCGCCTGGTCTGGCCGTCCACGCTCACCTGGCTCTCGCCCATCGCCTCGAGCAGCGCGGCCTGCGTCTTCGGCGGCGTCCTGTTGATCTCGTCGGCCAGCAGCAGCTGGGTGAACACCGGGCCGGGACGGAACACCATCTCGCCGTTGCGCTGGTCGTACAGCGGCGCGCCGATCACGTCGGACGGCAGCAGGTCGGGGGTGAACTGGATGCGCGCGAAGTCGAGCCCGAGCACCTGCGCGAACGACCGGGCGATCAGCGTCTTGCCCAGTCCCGGCAGGTCCTCGAGCAGCACGTGGCCGCCGGCCAGGATGCCGACCAGGACCAGTTCCAGGGTCCGGCGGCGGCCGACCACGGCCTTCTCGAGCTCGTCGAGGATGGCCGCCGCCTGCCGCGCGGTCTCTTCCGGTGTCACAGTTGCTCCAATCGGTTGACCAGCCGGGCTAGCGTGCGGCGCGAGATGCCGTGCCGCCGCCTGTCGCGCTCCGCCCTCGACAGGGTCTGCTGCGGGTCGACCAGGCTCCACAGGGCTTCGTCGCCGCGGGCGCGGCAGAAGGCACGGCGGGCGGCGGCCGGCTCGGTGTACAGGTTGATGCCGTGATTCTCGGCGAGCCGGGCGGCGAGCAGGTGCTCGAGAACCGGCCGCAGGTCCGACTCGTACGCCCCCGCGGCGGACAGGCTCGAGGCGACGACGAACCTGCGCTGCGCGTAGCCGAAGATCGGGCGCGCTACCTGCTTGTCCCTGGCGCGCCGGACCGAGTGGGCCGCCGCCCGGGGAAGCAGGCCGCGCAGCACGACCAAGCTGACCGCGGCGGCGGCGATCGCCACCACCGCCAGGCCGGGCCAGCCGGCGACCGCGGCGCCGGCCAGCGCGGCCGCGGCGACCCCGGCCGCGGCGATCGTCAGTTCAGGTCCGGTGCCGCGCCACGGGCCCACGCCGCCGGTCTCGTCCGGTTCCTCGGTCACGTCGCCACCTCAGCGCCCGCTCCGAGCTCAGCGGCCAGTTCGTCGAGCGCCGCGCTCGCGGCGTCCCGCTCGGCGCGGCCGAGCGGATGGGTGGAGAACCGGGCCTCGTAGAACAGGCCGGTCAGCCGCCGCGCCGCGGCGCCGCGGACGATCCCGGCCGAGATGACGCGCGCCAGCAGCTCGTCAGGGGTGTCCGCGGCGCCGCGCGCCGCGCCCTGGTCGGCGAGGCTGCGCTCCATCGCCACGTAGCAGGCGATGATCGCCGCCCGCGCGTCGTCGAGCTCGGCGAACGCCAGCCGCCCGGACTCGACCGCCTCGCGCAGCTCGTCGGCGTCGGCCGCGTCGGGAAGCAACCGCGGCAGCGCCAGGTGACGCAGCCGCGACGCCCACCAGAGGCTGATCGCCACCGCCGCCACCAGCGCCAGCACCAGCAGCGCGTAGAGGATCGGCCCGACCGGAATGTGCAGCGGAGCGCTGGCTTTGTGCAGCTTCGGCAGCACCACCGGCGGCTGGGGCAAGGTCACGGGCCGCGGGTGCTGCGGCTTGGTCAGGAAGTGCAGATGCAGGTTACTGATCAGCACGGCGGCGACCGCCACCATGCCCCCGCCGAGCAGCCACTTGAGCGCGAACCGCAGCGCGGCGGGCACCCCGATCTCGTCGTCGGCCTCGCTGTAGGGCCGCGTGGCCGCCGCGTGCCGCGCGGCGCGGTCCCGGCGCAGCGTGATAACGAGCAGCACGCCGAGCACGACCTCGAGCGCGATCCCGATCGCCACGCCCTGGGCGCGCAGCGGCCCGTTCCACCGCGGCGCGGGCACGGCGCCGCGCAGGCCGACGATGGCGAGCACGACGAGCAGCGCCAGCGGAAGCAGGCGGGCCAGCTGCTGCCTGGCGATCATGAAATCGGGCTCCCGTACGCATTCCGTCTTATCTGCGCAAAACCCTACCGGTCACCAGCGCGCAGACGTCATGTGCCGAACGCCGAGAGAGTGACCCGCTATTCGTGCGCGGCCAGCACGGTCGCGATCTCACCGAGCAGCGACTCCTTCGACGCATCGTCGAGGAACGACGCGCGCACGCCGTTCGCCGCCAGCCCCGCGAGCCCGGCGGCGCTCAGCCCGAGCTCGCGGCCGGCCACCAGGTACTCGTTGCTCAGCGTCGTGCCGAACATTGGCGGATCGTCGCTGTTCAGCGTCACGAACAGGCCCGCGTCGAGCATCGACGGCAGCGGATGCGCGGCCAGCGACGGCACGCACCGGGTGCGCACGTTCGAGGTCGGCGACACGTCGACCGGCAGTTGCCGCTCCGCGAGGTACGCGACCAGCCGCGGGTCGTCCATCGACCGGATCCCGTGCCCGATCCGCTCCGCGTGCAGGAAGTCGATCGCCTCCCACACCGTCTCCGCGCCGGTGGTCTCGCCCGCGTGCGGCACGCAGTGCAGCCCCGCCGCGGCCGCGGCGGCGAACACGTCCCTGATCACGTCCCGGTACGGGGCGCGCCCCGCCTCGATCCCGCCGATGCCGAACCCGGTCAGCGCCTCCGGCGGATGCTCGAGCGCGTGCGTCAGCGTCGGCACCGCGTCTTCGCCCGCGGTCTGGCCTGGGAACTCGAGGATGTACCCGATCCTGAGCCCGTGCTCGGCCAGCGCGTCCCGCGTGCCCACGTCGAGCGCCTCGGTTATCACCGCGTCCGGCATGCCGATGCGCCGGAAGGCCGCCGGCCCGAACTGCATCTCGACGTACCTGACCCGCTGCGCGGCGAGGTCGCGCGCGACGCCGCGCACCAGGTCCGCGATGTCCTCAGGCTCCCTGATCAGCCCGCTGACGGCCTTGTAGACCTCGATGAAGTGCGGGAAGTCGCGGAACTCGTAGAACCGCCGCAGTTCCTCGGCGCTGCGCGGCACCCCGCGGTCCGGGTGCCGCCGCGCCAGCTCCAGCACGGTCTCTGCCGACGCCGAACCGACCAAATGAACGTGAAGTTCCACCTTGGGAAGCTCCGCCACGAACGCGTCAATGGACTCCATGCCGTCGACGCTAACAGTCTCCGCGCCGCCCGCCATTATTTCTTACATCAAAAAGTCAAGTTATCGGAACGGGCCCGTGGTGACTCCTTCGGCCCGTCATCTTTGTCGCGGAGTCGCTATTTCTTTGCCGCCTTCAGCGCCGCCTTGTACGAGCGCACCTCGCCTAGCGACTCGGCGTCGTAGATGTCCGCCACCGACAGGTGCGACCCCTCCGCGCCGAACTGCCCGGCCGCCTCCCGCCAGCCCGGCGGCCGGACGCCGAGCTGCTTGCCGAGCAGCGCGACGAAGATCTTCGCCTTCTGCGCGCCGAAGCCTGGCAGCGCCTCGATTCGCTTCAGCAGCTCGGCGCCGGAGGAGGCGGTCGTCCAGATCGCGGTCGGCTCGCCGCCGTAGTCCGTGACGATCAGCTTCGCCAGCTCCTGGGTCCGCGCGGCCATCGCCTTCGGGAACCGGTGCAGCGCCGGGCGCTCGCCGAATACCGCCGCGAGCTGCTCGGGGTTGAAGTCCGCCAGCTCCGCGGCGGTCGGCTCGCGGCCGAGCCGCTTGACCAAGTCGCGCGGCGCGCTAAATGCGCGTTCCAATGGGACCTGCTGATCGAGTAGCATCGCGATTAGAAGCGCTAGTGGGCTGCGCGTCAGGAGTTCGTTAGCCTCGGCATCGACGGGCATGGAGATCTGCATTGACGGTTCGCTCCGGAGATAAGCTGAAGGTGGCTGGGTCACAGCCCGGATGGATGGAGTCATCATGACACCGCACATGAAGTGGTCGATCGTGGGGATCGTCCTTGGGCTGATCCTGCTGATCTGGTTGCCGTGGTGGGCGACGGCGGGCATCGTGGTGCTGGCAATCGGGATCCCGGCGGCCGCGTACATGTCGCTCGACCCCTCGCAGCGCCGCAGGTACCGCGAGCTCCGCCGTCGCAAGGCGCTCAGGTAACCCGGCAGGTCAGCGCCCCTCAGCGACCCGGGTGATGTAGGTAATTCCTACGAACGCGCGGTAGACCGCGAGCGGATCATCCCCCTCGACCCGCACCGTTCGGGTGCCGGTCCGCTCGACGCCCTTCACCCAGCTCGCGACGCCGGCCATATCCGCGGTCTGCATGTGCACGTCGAGCCTAGCGGGCAGCGCGATGTCCGGCAGCGGCACCTCGCGCGCCCGCCGCGTCGCCGCCGTCGCCGCGGCCGCGATCTTGTCGCGGGCGTCGAGCGGATGCAGCTGGGCGGCGGCGAACCTGGTGATCGACTCCTTCACCACCACCCGCTCCGCGCCGGAGAAGAACGGCCCGCCCTCGGCGGCCGTCTGCTGGTCGCCGGTGATCAGCACGACCGGCGCCGCGCAGGCCACCGCCACCAGCCCGTTGATCCCGCTCTCCCCGCATTCGGCGCCGTTCAGCTCGACCCGCGACACGACCGACGGGTTGTACGTGTGCGACAGCACCGAGCTGTCCCCGGAGATCGACCCGTGGTAGCCGACGAAGAACACCGCGTCCACCGACGCGTCCATGCCCTCCATCATGTAGCGCGGCTTGTGCCGCCCGGCGACGTACAGCGCCCGGCCGTGCAGCTCCGCGGGGTTGAGGTTGTTCATCGTCCCGTGCGAGTCGTTGCACACGATCTCGGTGGCACCGCCCGCGAGCGCCCCGTCGATCGCCGCGTTGACCTCGCCGAGCAGCAGCGCGCGGCCCTCCTCGTACGGCTGGCCGGGCGGACGGCACTGCGACCAGTCGACGATCCCGGCCACGCCCTCCATGTCAAAGGAAATAAAGACCTTCACCGCTCGATTATCCCGAAGGTCATCACGAACCTGATCGGGAGCGTCCCATGGCAGTCCGCCGCCTGAACCACGCCGTGCTGTACGTGAACGGGCTGCAGCGCGAGGTGGAGTTCTACACCACGACGCTCGGCTTCGAGGTCCGGATGGAGGTTCCCGGCCGGGCCGCGTTCCTGCGGTCCCCAGGATCGGTGAACGACCACGACCTCGGCCTGTTCGACATCGGCACGGGCCGCGCCTCCGGCCGCCCCGAAGTGGGGCTCTACCACCTGGCCTGGGAGGTCGGCACGCTGGCCGAGCTCGTCGAGGCCAGGCAGAAGCTGCTCGACGCCGGCGCCCTGGTGGGGGAGAGCGACCACCGGCTGTCCAAGTCGCTGTACGCCAAGGACCCGAGCGGCATCGAGTTCGAGGTGCTGTGGCGCGTCCCTGTCGAGGACTGGGACGAGGAGCTGGCACAGGGCGACGACTTCACCGTCCCGCTGGACTGGCAGCGCACGCTGAGCCGGTGGGACAACCAGCAGCAGACCGGCGCCGCCGCCGGCTCCCCAACGTAACCGCGGCAGCCCCGCCGGGGCGTCCGCGGCGGGTTCCGCGACTGCGGCCATGGCGCCGATCAGCCGCCGGAATCTCTCGACCTGCCCGGCTTCGCCGGTGATCTCGATGCCGCGGTCGGGCCCGCCGAAGATGAAGGCGGCCAGGTCCTGACTGGTCGCGGTGATCGTGACGTCGGCCGGCGCGGCCGGGGCGTCCGCGCTGAGTGACCATCCGTGGGCGTCGCCTTCGGCCAGGTAATCGCCGCCGTCGAGCCGGAAGTGCCAGCGGGCTTGCTCGTCGCCGGCGAGCTCGATGGCCAGGACGGCGGAGCGGAGCAGGTGCTCGGCGTGCACCGGCTCGCCGGCCTGCGGCCGGCGCCAGGCGTGGCGCAGCCCCCACCGGTTGAGCCCTTCGATGACGGGTCCGAGGTCTGCTCCGGCCGGTGTCAGCCGGTACCAGACCTCCCGCCTGCCCGGCTCCCGGTCGGCGGTGAGGATCCCGGTGTCTTCGAGCTCGCGCAGGCGCTGGCTGAGCGTCTTGGGGGTGATCCCGCCGAGGCGGTCCATCAGGTCGGTGAACCTCTTGGGGCCGGTGAGGAGATCGCGGATCACCAGCAGGCTCCACCGGTCGCCGACGCGTTCCAGGGTGCGTGCCGTCAGGCAGAAGTGGTCGTAGGTGCGAACGTTCCTGGTCACGTTCTCCATAATACTAGTTGACAGATACTATCTGCAAGATACTAACCTGTAGATAGTTAACTCAACAGGAGGAGGATGTCATGTACGACCCGCCTGGCTATCTGTGGGCGCTCACCATCGCCGGCATCGTCGCGATCCCGGCCGCGACCTCCATCGTGCTGTACGGCGGCGCGCTGCGCGCCGGCCAGAGCAGGGCGCGTGCGGCCCTGCTCGGGGGCGGCGCGGCCGTCGTGTTCGGCGGCTGGTTCACCGCGAGCGCGGTGATCGCCGGTCACGGCTGGTACCACGCGCAGCTCGGCCGCCAGGTGCCGTGGCTGCCGATAGTGGTGGTCGGTTTCCTGGGCCTGCTGCTGGCGCTGCGCCGGATCCCGGCGGTGGCGCGCGCCCTCGCGGCACCGCGCATGGTGAGCCGGCTGGAGCTCCCGCACTCGTTCCGGGTGATCGAGGGAACGGCCTTCGTCCTCATGATGGCCCTCGGCCATCTCCCGGCGCTGTTCGCCCTGCCCGCGGGCCTGGGTGACATCGCCGCCGGTATCGCCGCGCCGCTGGTCGCGCTCAGGCTCGCCCGCGGCACCGGCCGCCGCACCGCCCTGTGGTTCAACGCGTTCGGCATGACCGACCTGATCTCGGCCCTGACCCTCGGCGCGCTCACCGGCTACGCGCTGGTCAACGTCACCCCGTCCGGCGCGCCGATCAGCGAGCTCCCGCTCGCGCTGATCCCGACAGCCGCGGTCCCCCTGCTGTTCGCCCTGCACCTCACGTCGGTGCCCGCACTGCTGCGAACCCGGCGAACCCCGCTCCGGGCCACCGCC
>Ga0209693_10001411_pt1 | contig 10328 bp, 12 predicted proteins | sample HubBroMetageWRM3_FD_188345 | JGI IMG/M metagenome (GOLD analysis project Ga0209693, IMG submission 188345) | Warmed soil microbial communities from the Hubbard Brook experimental Forest, New Hampshire - Hubbard Brook CCASE Soil Metagenome WRM 3... | ecosystem: Environmental > Terrestrial > Soil...
AGCGGGACGAAGATGGCCGCCGGCGACAAGGCGACGCTGTGGTACTGCTCGGCCAATCGCGACGAGTCGAAGTTCGCCGACCCGTGGAAGTTCGATGTCACCCGCAACCCGAATCCACATGTCGGCTTCGGCGGCGGCGGCGCACATTTCTGTCTTGGCGCCAACTTGGCTCGTCGCGAAATCCGGGTCATGTTCGAGGAACTGCACCGCGAGATCCCCGATATCGTCGCGACCGAGGAGCCCGCACGGCTGCTGTCGCCCTTCATCCACGGCATCAAGACGCTGCCGATTGCCTGGACTCCGCCGGGCTGATGCGTTGCATTCCGCAAAAGTCTGTGCCGTCGAAACCTTATAGTCAGCGCAAGCCGACGGGCGGCGAGAAACGGAGGAAACCCGTGAAGACCCCGAAGACCGTGGCAGTCGGCGTGGCGCTCACCGCAGCCGCGCTGGCGCTCGCGCCGAGCGCCGCAGCCGGGATGCTGATCGGTAATTACGAAGTTGAGACCACACGGGATCCGGGTCACTCCTGGCTCTGGGAGGTCAGGAAATGCCAGGTTGAAGTTCCGGACTGCCTCCACGTGAATGGCACACCGAGACCTAACGGGCAAGCGGAGCCCTGGAACGCGGATGCTCACCTGGCCAATGGCCGCTACACGTTGGTCATCGACATACCCGACGGAGTGCGCTGCACGGTGTATTTCCGTCCTTCTCATGACGTCTGGACATGGGATGCGGTGACGCTGGCCGGTTCGGTGGATTCCAGCTTCGACGCCGGCTGCGGTGGCGCACCCGGTGGCACGGTGTCATACCCGTTTATGCTCCAGCGTTACTAAAGCCACACCGGGTCAAGGCTCCCGCCCATTGCCGATTCGGTATGGCAATATTGAACCGTGCGTGTACATTTGGTCGCTAAATCCCTTGCCGTTGTTGTCGTTATGACGTGGGCGTTTCTCGGTGTCTTCATTCCATCCGCATCCGCCGCGGGCTGCCCTGACGTGGAAGCGATATTCGCCAGGGGTACCACTGAGACACCAGGCGTCGGAGGAATCGGTCAGGCGTTCGTCGATTCACTCCAGTCGAAGGTCGGCCCGAAGTCATTCGGGGTGGACGCGGTCGATTACCCGGCCAGCACTGACTTTCACACCGCGCTCGACGGTATTAAGGACGCGGGCGATCATGTCGAGTCCATGGCGGCCAGCTGTCCGAAAACGAAGATGGTGCTCGGCGGATATTCCCAGGGCGCGGCCGTGATGGGTTTCGTCACCTCGGCGGCGATACCGGACGGGGTCGATGCCGCTGACGTACCGAAGCCGATGCCAGCCGATGTGGCCAACCATGTCGCCGCGGTCACCCTGTTTGGAGCGCCGTCAAACCGGTTCATGGATGATGGGGGCGACTGGGCCGCACATGCGGCCTACGCCGACGACGGGATGGTAGACCGGGCAGCGAATTTCGCTGCAAGTCATCTTTAATGCGGCCGAAACTTCTTCTCTTACAATCTATGTGCGGCTCGGCCGCTTCGCTCATCGCGCTGACCGTGCTCCCAGCCTGCCACCCGAGCGATCTTAAATCTGGTCATGCATCGACAACGGCGGCCCCGACACCGATAAGCACGACCACCGCCGTGGCTGCCCCGCCCATGACACGAAATCCTCGCAGCGAGAAGTGGATTGACTTGCAGGTCGGTGATTGTCTGGCCGAGCTTCCATCGAGCGACCCCAGCGTGGTCACTGTCACCGTTGTCGACTGTGCGACCGCTCATGCGGCAGAGGTTTATCTTCGCGGGCCGCTGGCGGTCAATGCCGCCGTCGCCGACGTCGCCAACCGGGAGTGCGCTTCAGGGTTTCCCGGATACACCGGGCAATCCGTCGACGGCAGCTCATTCGCGTTGACCTACCTCATCGACTCCGATCAGGATCGGACATCGGACAATCCCGCCCCGAGTACGGTCATCTGTCTGCTGCATGCAGCCAACGGCCGACCTCTGACCGAGTCCGCACGGCGGTGAATCACACGCCGATCTTCGCGGTCAGTCTCAACCGACCGACACCGCCGAGCCGGCCAAGAGTTGACCCCATTCGTCACGAGCCGCCAGCTGCGCGTCGGCACAGGTGTGGGCTGAGTTTTCGCCGCCGTTCGCGAGATGCACTAGGGCCCAGGCCATTGCGAACACCGGCATCTTGTGACGTTGTGCCGCGCTGAGCAGTTCGTGGAAAGCTGTCTCAGAGGGACATCGACGAAGGCCGATGAGAATGCCCTTTGCCGTGTCGAGGATTCGACCACCGTGCGCTTCCAGCGTCATGCTGTGCTTACCTCCTGTTGAGCATGCGAATATCCGGTCGCCCATATAGCCCCAATAGCGAGGCGAATCGTTGCCGATATGGATATTTCGCGGGCGTGATCCGCAATGGAGCACTGTGCCATGATTTGCGCATGCAGCCGAACGCGCCAGATCACCGTCTGGATCGGTACGCACCTGTGATCGTCTTGGTACACATTGACTTGCGGCTATGCCGCTGCACGTTTTTCACGTCATCGCGGCGGCGAGTGCCATGTGCCCTTCGAAGCCGAGCGAATTAGCCATGTCTCGATAGCCTTTCGCGTATTCGCGATACCCTGCCTCGTCCCCGCAAGCACGCGCAAGCAGCCCACGCAGTCGCAGCAACAGCTGGTGTGGTCCGGTGGTTCTGAGCCTACGGGCAAGATCAATCCCGCTGCCGTCGCGGTCATGGCCGAGCGTGGCATCGATATCTCTGGTGAATATCCCAAGCCGTGGACCGGCGAGATCATCGCAGCCGCAGACGTGATTGTCAGCATGGGCTGTGGCGACGCCGTCCCCGCCCTGCCCGGCCGTCGATACGAAGACTGGGACCTTGACGATCCGGCCGGCAAAGACGTCGCCGAGGTGCGACTGATCCGCGATGAGATCGAACACCGCGTGCGCGAGTTGCTCGACGCCCTGCGGATTCCCTACCGGTCCTGAACGAGGCCGTCGAACCGAAGATGTGAAAGTTGACGGTTGGTACAGGATGATGTGCTGATGTTTGGCCTCGTCGTAATCGTCGCGCTGTTCGCCACGGTGATCGTGGGGACGGTAGTGGGCCGGCGCTATCGCGTGGGCCCCCCGGTTTTGCTCATCCTGCTCGGCGCGTTGTTAGGTTTGATCCCTCGGTTCAGCGGCGTGCGACTCGACGGGGAGATCGTGTTGCTGCTGTTCTTGCCCGCGATTCTCTATTGGGAAGGCCTGAACACCAGCTTCCGCGAGATCCGCAAGAACCTGCGGGTGATCACCTTCCTCAGCGTCGGCCTGGTGATTGCCACCGCGGTAGCGGTGACCTGGACGGCACGGGCGCTTGGCATGGAGTCACACGCGGCGTCGGTCCTGGGCGCCGTGCTCTCCCCCACCGACGCCGCCGCCGTGGCCGGCCTGGCGAAACAGCTACCGCGCCGCACAGTCACCGTGTTGAAGGCGGAAAGCATCATCAACGACGGGACCGCGCTCGTCCTCTTCGGCGTGGCCGTGTCCGTCGCGGTCGGCGGCAATCCGGTCAGCCCGGCCGCCCTGACGGCCCGTTTCGTCGGCTCCTACCTCGGTGGCATCGGCGCAGGGCTGCTGGTCGGCCTGGCCGCGACCCTGGTGCGCCGCCGTATCGACGCACCGCAGGAGGAGGGAGCCCTGAGCCTGCTGACGCCATTCGCGGCGTTCTTGCTCGCCCAATCGATTCACTGCAGCGGTGTCGTCGCGGTTCTGGTGACGGCCCTGGTGCTGGCCTACGCCGGGCCACATGTCATCCGGGCTCGTTCCCGCCTTCAGACGTACGCATTCTGGGATCTCGCGACGTTTCTGATCAACGGCTCGCTATGGGTGTTCGTCGGCGTGCAACTGCCTAAGGCGGTGCGCGGTATAGCGGGCGTCGACGGCGGAATTCGCCACGCCGCATTGCTGGCTCTTGCCGTCACCGGCGTGGTCGTTGCGACTCGGTTTGTCTTTTCGGACCTTTTCACTTTCTTCCTTCGTGCTGTTGACAGGCGCGCGGTGCAGCGCACCCGTCGGGTCGACTGGCGCCAGCGGATGGTGTCCCGCTGGGCGGGCTTCCGCGGCGCAGTGTCGCTGGCCGCGGCGCTGGCGGTCCCGCTGACCACGCACAGCGGCGCCCCATTTCCGGACCGCAACCTGATCATCTTCGTCGTCTGCGTCGTGATTCTGCTAACCGTCCTCGTCCAGGGCGGCACGCTGCCCGACGTCGTTCGCTGGGCCCGGCTGCCCGAAGACGTAAGTCGCGCACACGAATTGCAACTGGCTCGTTGTCGCGGCGCCCAGGCCGCTCTGGAAGCCCTGCCCGTGGTCGCCGGCGAAGTCGGCGCCAGCGAGGAGCTAGTGAGGCGCCTGCGTAAGGAATACCAAGAACACGCGGCCCTCGTTGAAGCCGGCGGCGACGATGAGGGATCTAACGAGGTGGCTGAGCGCAACGATCTGCTTCGGCGGGTGCGGCTTGGCGTGCTTGAACACAAACGCCGGGCCATCACCGAGCTTCGAGACCAGAATCGGATCGACGACATCATTCTGCGCGAGTTGCAGTCGGTGATGGACCTCGAGGAGGTACGACTGCTCGAGCCAGCCGACACCGAGTGACGACGCGAAAGACCCTACGGTGCCCCGACTTTGGCGGCGATTTGGTTGGCGATGTCGACGGCTGAGTTCTTCGGGTCGGGGCTGCAGGTATTGACGTCGACGATGACGTTGTTCTTGATCGCCAGCGCCCGACCGCAGGCCCAACCGCCGGCCCGGGCATTCTGCTGCGTCGCAATCGTGCTCAGCGCGCCGTCCGTATCGGATATCGGCCCGACGATCCATTCCGTCCCGGACTGGATATGGGTATATCCGTGGCAGGCCGGCCAGCGCAGGGCGGACGCGATTAAAAACAGACCGGCTTGTTTGGCGGTGGGAAATAACACCACCGCCTGCTCGGCGTAATGCGTGAAGTTATCGCCATCGTTGAGTGCCCGATCGCGCACGGCGGTGAAGCCACTGTCGGCGTAGACCTCGGCCTGCGCGGACCCGTCGATGGCCAGGCATTCCGGGGGCTTCATCGTGGCGCTGTCGTCAGACATCGCGTCGTGCCTTCTGGTGACCGCCATTTGTGCCGCGCCCATCATGGGGCTGATCTGCTCAGGACTGAGCAGCAAATCATCGAGTTCACGCTCCACAACAGGACGCGGAATGAGCGATCTGATGGTCGTCGTCGACTTGACACTGGCTTGGTTGCTACCGGCGCCGCAACCGGCGCTGAGAATGCAGATGCCGACAATGGCGAACGCTGTCGTGAAAAAGCGCATCCTTCTTCATCCCCATTCCCGAAACCCCAAGCCTACCGTGGGCTTCGGCGGGTAATACCAAGGAATTAAAGCAATTTTAGACTCCACTCAGTGATTCCAAATAGGGTGCGGATCGCTTGCGGAATACGCCCGCGCCGCAGTGTGTAACGACCACGTTGACGTGATCAGCGACGGATTGTCAAACGGCTCATGGGCGAACCGCGCACTCATCCGCTGGCTCCGCCCGCGCAATACCGAGCCGAGCTGCTAACCGCCGACGCCCGCGCCTCCGCATGGGCCATGGGCACCGACTTTTACGCCGGTTACGAGCGCTACCGAACAAAATGCGCGCCACGCGAGATCAGGGTCTTCCGCCTCCGGCCCATCGCCGGCTGACACGCGTCAGCCTCTTCGGTACTTGGAGTTCATGGCCTGTTCAACCAACCGTCGATGTCAGATCGTTGACCGCACACGAGCAGCGGTTCTGCTGGCTATATGCGTGTAGTTCAGGTCGCCAACTTCTACGGACCTCGCTCCGGCGGCCTTCGCACCGCCGTGGACCGGCTCGGCGCGGAATACTGCGCCGCCGGCCACGAGGTGTATCTGATCGTTCCCGGTCGGCACGCCGCCCATACCCGGCTGTGCACGGGTGTGGTGCGAATTACCGTGCCCGCCAGGTTGATTCCCTTCACCGGCGGCTACCGCGCGGTGTTGCCGGGACCCGTCCGGGCACTCCTGGAATCACTCGGACCCGACACCTTAGAGGTCTCTGACCGGCTCACGCTGAGGTCACTGGGCCGCTGGGGGCGCGAGCACGGCGCCATCACGGTGATGATCTCCCATGAGCGCCTCGATCGCCTGGCGAGCCAAATACTTCCGCGTCGAACCGCACGGAAGTTCGCTGACTTCGCCAACAGGCGCACGGCCGCCAACTACGACACCGTGGTGTGCACCACCGGGTTTGCCCGCGAAGAATTCGATCGCATCGGGGCGACGAATACCGTCACCGTCCCATTGGGCGTGGACCTGGAGACCTTCCACCCGTCTCGGCGCTCCGACCTGGTACGCGAGCGCTGGGCCGCGCCGTCGCAGATCCTGCTGGTGCACTGTGGCCGCCTGTCGGTGGAAAAACGGGCCGACCGCAGCATCGACGCGGTCGCCGAGTTGTGTCGTGCGGGTATCGAGGCCCGACTTGTCGTCGTGGGCGACGGCCCGTTGCGGGCCAGGTTGCAACGGCAGGCCGCTCGACTGCCGATCGATTTCACCGGTTTCATTTCCGACCGGCATACCGTCGCCGCGCTGCTGGCTTCGGCTGACGTCGCGCTCGCGCCCGGGCCGCACGAAACTTTCGGGCTGGCCGCGCTGGAATCGCTCGCATGTGGCACGCCGGCCGTGGTTTCCCGCACGTCAGCGCTGGGCGAAATCATCACCGCAGACAGCGGCGCCTTGGCCGACAACGACCCCGCGGCCATCGCGCAAGCGGTCAGCGCGGTCGTCAGCCGGCCCGAAGACCACCGGCGCGCCTGTGCGAGACGCCGTGCCGAGACGTTCACGTGGCAGCGCGCGGCAATCGGAATGCTGACGACGCTCGGCGCCGTGCCAGTTGCCGAGGAGTGCGACGACTCCGAGAACACCGCATAGCGCCCTGCGCCGCGGCGCCTAGCCGCGGTTAGCTTTGCGGACTCGAGTTGGCGGGTCCCACCTGACCGGTGAGCGGATTGACCTGTACCGTCATCGGCCCCCGTTGTCCGGCCGCGTTTCCCTTTCCGCGCTGCTGCGCTTGGGCGAGCGCGTTGATCACCGGGTTGTCCTTCAAGAGCTGCTTCCGGTCTTCGTCGGACAGCTCGTAAAACGCCCACAGGCCCCAGGCGGCGGGCCGCACGTACAGCGTCACTTTCTGATGTCGACGCTTGTTTTGCGACAGCACCGCAGGAATGGGTACCACCCGATCCAGCGTCGCGGAACTCACCAGTTCCTGCGCGATCTTGTCCACATCCACCGCGTCCTGAAGCTCGTAGACCAACGACTGATGGGGTGTGTGGGATGTGCCCTGAAGGGCCAGGAACCACGCCATCCGGCGTCTCCTTCGCTCGTCGTTATCAGCGCAACTGTAAAGGACGCGGTCGCGTTGAGCGGCCGGAACTCAGTTCGCCTTCAACAGTTTCGCCGGTCCACGCGTTCTGCGACTAACTGGGATCGGGAAACGCTGCGGTGCTGGCGGGCGCTCCTCTCGCAACCACAACCGGCATCGACGTCGACGCATCGGTGCGCAGAATGGTGTGCACCACTTCGATGAGGTCGTCGATCGGCATCAACTTGCCCGGTATGCAGCCACGCGACGACCAAAGCGGGACGGCCTTCATCGCGAGCTCCATGTCCCAGCCGATGTTCATTCCGGTTTGACCGTCGCCCTCTCCGCCCGCGCACTCCCCGACGATCAAGCACGTGAAGCCGATCTCCGGGTGTTCGGCCCGCCACGCGTCGACGAGTCTTTCGAGCGCCGCCTTGCTGACGCCATACGCACCGAGGCCCGGCCAGGGCGGCCCGAAGGTGCCTGCGTCAGAAGAGAGGTAGACCGCCTTGCCCGCGGAGGTCGTCAGGTGTGGCACCGCCGCTGCCGTCACCAGCGCCGCACCGATGACATTGGTATCGAAGATCTGCCGCCAGGTTTGGGCGTCCATGTCGACCATGCGGACCAGTGGGCCAACCGCCGGCGTGTACACCAGGTTGTCGATACCGCCGAGTGCTTCGGCGGCCTCGTTGATGGCCGCTCGACAGGATCCCTCGTCGGTGACATCGCATTCGATGGCGATGGTGCCCGAGCCCGCTTCCTTGGCGGCAGCCTCGATACGCGCGCGACGCCGGGCGAGCAACGCGACCTGAGCGCCACGCTGCGCGAGGCCGACACCGATGCAACGCCCAAGTCCGCTTGAGGCGCCGACCACCACTGTCCTTGACATATTCGCCCTCTCCTGTAACGAGCCCGCTGCAGGCAACAGCGTATCGGCCGCCAACCGGGCTGGTGACTCCCGGCCATCGCCGAGGTATCGGAAGCCGATTCCAGGGACTTAGATACACCGTCCGGATAGTCGGTGACCTGGCGATACTCGAAAGGCAAGGGGCGATCACCCAAGGCCGCTGATACAAGTTCCGCCGCCTAATTGATGTAGTACGTCAGTCCGCTCAGTACGGTGAGCAGTATGAAGTATCTGGACGTCGACGGAATCGGACGAGTCAGCCGGATCGGGCTGGGCACCTGGCAGTTCGGGTCGCGTGAGTGGGGCTACGGGGACAATTACGCCTCGGGACCCGCCCGCGACATCGTGCGTCGCGCCCTCGCCCTAGGGGTCACCCTGTTCGATACCGCCGAGGCATACGGACTTGGCAAAAGCGAACGCATCCTCGGTGAGGCACTCGGCGATGAGCGCACCGAGGTAGCGGTGGCCAGCAAGATCTTCCCGGTCGCCCCTTTCCCTGCCGTGGTCAAACAGCGCGAGCGCGCCAGTGCACGACGGCTGCAGCTAGACCGCATCCCGCTCTACCAAATCCACCAGCCCAACCCGGTAGTTCCGGACTCGGTGATCATGCCGGGCATGCGCGACCTGCTGGACAGCGGCGCCATCGGCGCAGCCGGCGTCTCGAACTACTCGCTGTCACGTTGGCAGAAGGCTGATGCCGCGCTCGGCCGGCCGGTCATCAGCAACCAGGTGCATTTCTCACTCGCCCACCTTGGTGCGCTTGACAACCTCGTTCCGTTCGCCGAGCGCGAGAACCGCGTCGTGATCGCCTACAGCCCACTGGCGCAAGGGCTTTTGGGCGGCAAGTACGGCGTCGACAACCGTCCTGGTGGGGTTCGCGCGATTAACCCGCTTTTCGGCACCGAGAACCTACGTCGTATCGAGCCGCTGCTGCAGACGTTGCGCGACGTCGCGACGGAAGTCGGCGCCAAGCCGGCACAAGTCGCGCTGTCCTGGCTGATCAGCCTGCCGAACGTGGTCGCCATTCCCGGCGCGTCCAGTGTTGAGCAGCTCGAGTTCAACGTCGCCGCCGCCGATATCGAGCTGAGCGCAGACTCCCGCGACGCGCTCACCGAGGCGGCACGCAACTTCCGGCCGGTGTCGACGCGGCAATTCCTCACCGAGACCGTCCGCGAGAAGCTCGGCCGTCACTGATCCGGGTTGGTCCGCGCTAGGGCCGCGACTCCTCGGGAGTCCAGGCCAGCGGCTGGCCGGGCTGACCGGGAAATAGATAATCGATGAAAGCCGCAGCGGTGGGTTGTGGTTCGTGATTGGCCAGCCCTGGCCGCTCGTTGGCTTCAATGAAGGCGTATTCAGAGCCGGTGATGTCGGGCACCAGCAGGTCGATGCCGGTCACCCGAATGCCGATCGCCTCTGCGGCAGCCACCGCAACCTCGCAGAGTTCCGAGTTCACCTCAGGGGTGACATCGTGGATCGTGCCGCCTTGGTGCAGATTGGCGGTGTGGCGAACGCGGAGCCGAATTCCTCGCGGCAAGACGTCGTCCAGCATCCAGCCGGCTTCCGCGACCGTCGCCTCGGTGATCTCGTCCAGTGGGATGCGTGACTCACCACCGGTAGCCGCCGAGCGCCGTCGGCTCTCCGCGGCGATCAAGTCGCGGACGGTGTGCTCACCGGTGCCGATGATCTCTGGAGGCAACCTCAGCGCGGCGGCCACTACCCGACCGTCGATCACCACCAACCGCAGGTCGCTGCCGGCGACCCGCTGCTCGATGAGTACCTCCGGATACTGCTCGCGCGCGCGTGCCACGGCGGCTGCGAGTTCTTCAGGCCCGTGGTCGGCGAGAACGCCCACGGTGATGCCCTTACCCTGCTCACCTCGGGTGGGTTTGACGACGACCTCGCCGATTTCTTTCAGAAACGCGTAGTCGCCATCGTTCAAGGTGGCCAGGCGGGCCCGAGGCACCGTGATGCCGGCTTCGGAGACCAGCCGCCGGGTCAGCCGTTTGTCGTCGCACCGGCACATGGCGATCGCGG
>Ga0209693_10001412_pt1 | contig 10325 bp, 6 predicted proteins | sample HubBroMetageWRM3_FD_188345 | JGI IMG/M metagenome (GOLD analysis project Ga0209693, IMG submission 188345) | Warmed soil microbial communities from the Hubbard Brook experimental Forest, New Hampshire - Hubbard Brook CCASE Soil Metagenome WRM 3... | ecosystem: Environmental > Terrestrial > Soil...
AGCCGCCGCAGCGCTCTTCGGTCGTGCTCGACGGCCGCGAGCTTCCGGTGCTGGTCACGATTGCTCCGGGCGGACCCCTCTTCAACCTCAAGCCGCTGGCCGAGAGCCTCGGCGGCCAACTCTCCCCGGACGGCTCGGGCGAGAGCGCGACCCTGAAGATCGAGGGCACCGAGGTGGTGATGGGCGGCGGCAGCGCCGTCATCACGGTGGGCGAGAACATCGTCTCGCTCACCCAGCCGGTGGCGCACGGCCCCGGCGGCTTCCAGGTGCCGCTCGATTTCCTGCGCAAGACCTGGGGCGACCTCGCCGGCTACTCCTTCGACTGGCGCCCCGAGGAGTCGCGGCTCGCGATCGCGCGCCGCGAGTCGCGCGAGATCAAGGTCCTGCTCGACGTCGTCCACCTGCAGGGGATGACGACGGTGGTGCTGCAGTTCCCCGAGACCCCGCACTATCACCTCAACCGGCAGCCCGGCCTGATCGAGGTGCAGATGCTGGCCGACCGCCTGGCGCCGCCGCCCGCGCGCAAGCGGGTGGACGACGCGCTGGTGCAGGACGTGGCGGTGACCCCGCAGCAGGTGCGTATCCAGCTCGTCCCCGACGCCGAGGTCGAGAGCTACGTGCTGGAGAACCCCTTCCGGCTGGTCTTCGACGTGCACCGCAAGACGATGGCGACCGTGCCGGTGCCGCCGCCCAGCGCGCCCGCCGACCGCGGCTCGGGCGTGCGCACCATCGTGGTCGATCCCGGCCACGGCGGCGCCGAGAGCGGCGCCCTCGGCCCCAGCGGGGTGCAGGAAAAGGACCTCACCCTCCAGCTCGCCCGCGACCTCACCGCCCGGCTCGAGCAGCGCCTGCCGGTGCGGGTCGTGCTGACGCGCAGCGAGGACGCCACCCTCCCGCTCGACGCGCGCACCGCGATCGCCAATCAGAACAAGGCCGACCTGTTCATCTCGATCCACCTCAACTCCTCGCTCGGCGCGGGAGCCCACGGCGCCGAGACCTACTTCCTGAGCTCGCAGGCTTCCGACGTGCGCGCCGCGAGCTCGGCCGCCGCCGAGAACACCGCGGTGCAGGCGGGCGCCGCCGCCGGCCCGGGGTTGCAGGAGAACCAGGACCTCCAGCTCATCCTCTGGGACCTCGCGCAGAGCCATCACCTGGCCGAGAGCCAGCGCTTCGCTTCGCTGGTCCAGGCGGAGCTCAACGACGCGCTCCAGCTGAAGGACCGCGGCGTCAAGCAAGCGCCCTTCCGCGTGCTGATGGGCGCGGCGATGCCGGCCGTCCTGGTCGAGCTCGGCTTCCTCTCCAACCCGGAGGAGGAGACCAAGCTGCAGAGCGCCGCCTACCGCGCCGAGCTGGTCGATTCCCTGGTGCGTGCGGTGGCACGCTACAAGGCGGCGGTCGAGACGCCTTCGTCCGCCCTACCGATGCCGGGCGGCGCCGCCTCGCCCGCGCGTCCGCCGGTGCCGCCCGCCTCCGGCCGCTCGAGCCCGCCCGGGGCGCCGGCGCCGCCATGAACCGGCGCGCTGCCGGGTGGGTCCTCGGCGCCGCGCTCCTCCTTGCCGGCGGCGCCGTCGCCTGGTGGTGGCTCGCCGGGCGCGGCGGCGCGGCGGGAGCGCGCTCGCCCTCGGCTGCGACAGTTGCCGGTCCGCCCGGGGAGCGGCGCACCTTCGACCTCTACTTCCCGGCCGAGAGCGAGCTGCTGCGCGCCGAGCACCGCGACCTCGAGGTGCCCGACTCGCCGAAGGAGCGCATCCGCAAGCTGGTCGAGGCGCTGCTCGCCGGCCCGACGCAGTCGGGGATGGAGCGCGCCTTCCCGGCCGGCGTGACGCTCGGCAGCGTGCAGCTCTCGCCCGACGGCACCGCCTATGTCGACCTGCGCTGGGCCGACCATCCCGACCCGCCCGGCTCCGGCTCGAGCGAGGAGATCCAGCGCATCTACAGCCTGGTCAATACCATCGCCTTCAACGTGCCGCAGGCGGCGCGCGTCGTGGTGCTGTGGAACGGCACCCAGCGCATGACCCTGGGCGGCCATCTCGACACCAGCCGCCCGCTCGTCCCCGACCGCGCCCTGCTCGCCCGCTGAAAGAGGCCGACCGAAGACCTCAGCCAACGGGGTCCGCGGCCGGCAGGTCCCTCCAGGCTGGCAGCAGGCCGAAGCCGTCGGCCTCGCGCACCGCGGCGGTGATGGCGTGGCAGATGGCGCGCTCGGCGAGCACGCCGACCTGGTGCGGGTGGGCGGGCCGGCGGCCCAAGGCGAGCGTCACCACGAGGTCCCCGTCGAAGAGCGAGAGCGCCGGCGAGAGGCTGCGGTAGAGGCCGCCGAACGCCATCTGGCACACTTTCAGGGCGCCGAGCTTCGAGATGTCGGCGTCGGTCATCACCACCGCCAGGGTGGTGTTGCCCTCCCAGGGATTGAGCGTGTCGGCGGCGGCGAAGGCCAGCACGCGCTCCGCCCCGGCGAGCTCGAGCCGGGCGGGCGCCGTGCGGCAGCCGGCGAGGATGCGGCCGGTGTCGGGGTCGCGCACGTCGCCGAAGGCGTTGACCGCCACCGCGGCGGCGACGGTGGGCCCTCCCTCGACCGCGAGGCTGGCGAAGCCGAAGCCTCCCTTCATCCCCGCCTCGCGCCCCATCGCCTTGCCGACCGTCGCGCCGGTGCCGGCGCCGACGCTGCCCAGCGCGACCGCTCCCTGCGAGGCGGCGCGGATCGCCTCCTCGACGAGGCCGGGCGTCGGATGGGCGGCCGGGTCGCCGAAGCCGAGGTCGAAGAGGATGGCGGTCGGCACCAGCGGCACCGGCGCCACGCCGGTCGCGAACCCGAAACCCCCGCGCGCCAGGTGCGCGACCACTGGATCGGCGGCCGCCAGGCCGAAGCCGCTGCCCCCGGCCAGCACCACGGCGTGCGCCCGCCGTGCGACGTGGTGCGGCGCGACCAGGGAATCGAACTGGCGCGTACCGGTCGCCGTGCCCCGCACCTCGGCGGCCGCCACCGCGCCTTCGGGACAGAGCACGACGGTGACGCCGGTCATCCCCACGGTATCCGAGCCGTGGCCCAGCCGGAAGCCGGCGATCCACAGCTCGCGCGAGGGCGCCGGCAGGGGAGGGAGCGCGGCGGGAGCCGCGAGGCGTGAAGGAGAGGGCGAGGAAGGAGAGGAAGGATCGGGAGGTGAGGGCGGAGAGGACGGAGTTGACGCCATGGGTGGATCCTTGCACTTTCCCCAGCCGCGGGCTCCGGGGCCGTCGAGTCGGGCGCTATGTTAGTGTCCCTTGGATTGAATCGCAGCCTCCCTCCCCTCGCGCTCGGTCTGCTGCTGGCTGCCGCCGCGATGGCGGCCGCGTTGTGGGCTCACCTCCCGCTGGTCAACGGCCCGCTGGAGTGGCACTGGGCCTACCGCCCTCCCGGCCTGGCGGTCACGGGTCTCGCAATCGCCGCGGCGGGCGTCGCGCTGGTGCTGCTGGCGGCGGCGGGCGGCAGCGGAGAGGAGAGATGGCGCCTCGCGGCGCTGCTCGCGGGCGGCGCCGCCTTCACCTTCGGGCTGGCGGCGGCCCAGCCCGGCGGTTTCGGCCGAGTGCTCGACGCGCTCGTCTCGCGCAACGCCTTCGGTTTCGTCTGGGACGCCGGTCTCGCTCCCGATCGCCGCGCGCTGCTCGCCGACTATCCCGCCGCCAGCCGGGACCTCAACCAGCATTCGCTGACCCACCCGCCGGGACCGCTGCTCGCGGTGCGCGCGCTCGACCGCCTGGTGTCGCTCTGCGGGGGCGCGTCCCTGCACGGCGCCGGCAGCGCGCAAGCCGCTCCACCCGCCACCGGCGCCGGCGCCGCGGGAGAGTCGAGAACCCGCGCTCGCCGCGCGGAGGGAGCGGCTACGGCACCCGGGAGCGCTCTGCCCGCAGCGGCGCCAAAAGCAGCTCCCTCACCCGCCGGACGCGCCGCGCGGGCGATTGCGCGCGCCCGCATACGCGCCGGCTACCACGGGCAGCCGGTGCCGACGCACCTGCCGGGAGCCGCGACCGTCGCGCTGCTCGCCTGGCTGCTGCCGGCCGCCTCGCTCCTCGCCGCCTGGCCGCTCCACCGCCTCGCGCTCGCCTGCGGCCTTGGCCGGCGGGGCGCGCTGCTCGCCGCGGCGCTCTGGATGCTGGTGCCGGCGCGGTCGCTGTTCACTCCGTCGCTCGATCAGGCGCTCCCGCTGCTGCTGCTCTCCGCCGCTTGGCTCGCCGCCGGCGCGGGGAGCGGACCACGGGGGCTGCTGCGCCTGGCCGCGGCCGGCGCCCTCCTCTGGTGCGCCAGCTTCCTGAGCTACGGCTGCCTGGCCGCGCTACCGATCGTGGGAGCCATGGCGGCGGCGTCCGCCGCCGCGAAAGAGACCGAGACGGCATCGGCCGCCGCGCAAGAGACGGTGGCGGCGTCGGCTGCCGCGGGAGCGACGATGGCGGCATCGGCCTCGGGGCCGGCGGTGGCGGCATCGGCCCCAGCGGGACCCACTGCCGGGGAGCAGGCTGCGGCGCGGAGGGCGGCAGGGCTGCTGGGCCCGGCGCTCTCCCGCCTCGCCGCCACCGGGCTGGGACTGCTCGCGCCGTGGGTCGTGCTGGCGCTCGGCACCGGGTTCGATCCGTGGCAGGCTTTCCGCGCCGCTCTGCGCCTGCACCACGAGATCGCGGTGGCGCCCCGCGGTTATGCCACCTGGCTGCTGGGCAATCCGTGGGACTTCGCGCTGCTCGCGGGCCCGCCGGTCCTCGGGCTGGCGGTGGCCGCGCTCGGCGCGGCGCGCGGCCGGCGCGGGGATCCCCGGGCTCTCCGCGGCCTGGATCTCGGGACCTCGCGCGCGCTCGGGGCTCCGGCGGTCGGCGCGCTCTACTGGAGCTTCTGGGCGGTGATGGCCGTGCTCTGGCTCTCGGGCAGCGTGCGCGGCGAGGTGGGCAGGATCTGGCTCCCCTGGATGCCGTTCGCGTGCCTGCTCGCGGCCGCGACGCTCGAACGCTGGGGGCGGGAGGAGAGGGCAGCGGCAGTTGCCCTCCTCCTCGCCCAGGCCGCGCTCGCCGTGACGCTCGCGGCCAACCTGGAATTCGTCACCTGATCCGGATCTCTACGGTGTCAGCTTGACGCTCAAGTTGGCATAGACCCAGCCGAGCGGCGGACCGTAGGCGCCGTCGCCGATTCCGGTCTGGCCGAAGTCGACGGTGATCGGGTTGTTGTTGGCCGACAGGTCCGGATGCTGGGCGGGTCCGGAGATGGCGTAGATGTGCGCGCCGTTCTCCGCCACGTCGAGCCGCACCAGCCGCTGGGAGATGTCGTAGGTGAAGCTCAGATGGTAGGTGTGGCCGGCCTTCCAGGGTCCCTGGGTCCGCGCCAGCACGTCCTGCACGCCGAGGTCGAGGACGGTCTTGCTGTTGCGGTTCACCAGCTGGAGCGCGTAATAGAGCACGCGGTCGCGGCGGTTCTTGTTCGGCCGGCGCAGGGAGTGGACGCCGGTGAACAACAAGGTGCGGTTGAAGCTCGAGATGGTGAGATCGAAATCGACGTTGGCGCGGGTGTACCGCACTCCGGGTGCCGCGGCGAGGTTGTACTCCGCGAACGAGCTCTGGGCGGTCGCGTGCAGGAAGACGCCGGGGACGTTGAGGGTCACCGTGCCGGCGGGCGGCGGCGCCGGCCGCTCGGCCACCAGGATGCCGGTCATCGGCTGCGACGGCTCGACGAAGCTGGACGAAGGTCCACCCTTCGCGAGCACCGTGGCATAGGCGTAGAACTGGCGATCGCAGGTCGCCTCGAAGCGGGCGTCCGCCACCTCCTGCTCCCCGAGCAGGGCGAATGCGTCGTCGAACTGCAGGGTGCCGAGCGGCGGCACCGCGAGGGTCACGGTCTGGGCGATCTGGCTGCCGTCGGCGCGGAACGCGCTCACGCCGCAGCTCGCGGGCTGGTCCGAGAGGTTGAGCACGGCGAAGTTGGTCGCCACACCGGCTTGCCGGGCCAGCCCCTGGAGATGCAGCACCGCACCGGCGGCCACCGCGTTGGCGACCGACACCGCCGGCACGCTCGCGCTCGACAGCACCTCGCCGCGTGGACCGATCGCTTCCACCAGCGCGCTCACCATCAGCTCGTCGCCGCCCGTGACCTCCAGCATGCCGCTCTTGGTGTCCGGCGCGACGCTCGCGAGCGAGAGAGTGCCCCCACCCGCCACCTGGAGCTGGCTCGGAGCGGCCGTGAGCGCCCTGCCGTCGGTGCCCTGCTCGATGAAGTTGGTGGTGACCTGCCGGTCCGCCGCCGCCGGGTTGGAGATGAAGACCCGGGTGCGATAGGTGACCTGGCCGTCCATGCTGCGGTTGCTCGCAAGAGGGATGAACACCTGCCCGGCGAGGGCGGGAGCGGTGGCGACGAGAAAGGCGGTGACACCGAGAGCTGCCGGTCTTCTCATGAAACCCTATCCTCCGATGAGGCTTTTTCCACCCCAGGCCCCGCGCCGGAGCCATTCCGACTTATTTGCAGGGAACAATAGGGGAAAGCGGCGCAGGATGCAACCAAAACTGTGCAATTTGTCACATCGCGGCCGGGGCGGCCGCAGCGGCCGCGGCTCACCCGGAGGTGCGCACGACCCCAGCGTCTCGACTACCGGAAGGTGGCGGAGAGGTTCGAGAAGATCCAGCCGGGGGGCGGCGGGAAGTAGGCGGCGTCGGCGATGCCGGGCAGACCGAAGGCGAGCTTCACGCCCTGGCCGTTGTCGGAGAGGTCCCAGTTGAAGTTGGCGCCCTGCACCTGGTCGAGCAGGGTGCCGCCGCCGAAGACCTGGAGGGTGATCTGCTTTTGCACCACGTCGTAGGTGAGCTTGAGGTGGTACTGCACCCCCACTGTCCAGGGGAAACCCGCCTTGATCGCGGGCTCGAGGACCGGCACCCCCAGATCGATGAACGTCTTGCCCACGTTGCCGCGGATGTCGAAGCCGAAGTAGAGCGTGCGCGTGACGCGCGTGCCGGTGCGGACCAGCGCCAGGATGGCGGTGTAGTGCGGCGTGAACGGTCCCACCAGCATGTCGAACTCGATCGTCGCGACGCCGTAGGTGCCGTTCGGCGTGAGCGGCACCGGCACGTCGAGCGCCGAGCTGCCGGCCGACGGCGCGAAGAAGACGCCGCCGCGCGTGATGGAGACCGGCTGGCCGGGCGTTCCGGGCGGCGGGGGCTGCCCGCCGCTCCCGCTGCCGCTGCCGCCCGAGCCGAGCGAGGGAGAGGGCGCGATCAGGCGCAGCCGCGCAGGATCGGGGGTGGCGAGGATGGCGTAGGGATAGAAGCTCTGGTCGCAGCTCACCTGCGCGACGGCGTCGGCGGAGGCGCCGGTCCCCTTGAGCACGTCGGCGAAGGAGCGCAGCGACAGGGGGGGCACGGTGACGGTTGCCGAGCCCACGCGCGCGCCGTTGCTCGCCACCAGCCCTATGCTGCACTGCGCGAGGCTCTTGCCGAGGTTGACCAGCTCGAGATTGGAAAGGGTTCCATCGTCGCCGCGCCGCAGCCCCTGCACCACCGCCACGTTGCCGGCCGCCGTCGCGTCGGCGCTCGACAGCACGGGGAGCATGAGGTCCGCGGCGCCGCCGGAGGCCGGCACGGTGAGCTCGGCGCTGGCGAAGACCTGGGGCGCGCCGCTCAGCTGGAGCAGCCCGGCGCCGGAGAGCAGCGGCGTGGCGTCGAAGAAGGCGGACCCTCCGGCCGGCACCGTGGTCTGCTGTGGCCTGCCCGGCGCCGTACCGTCCAGGCCGGCGGGGACGAAGACCGCGCCGCAGCGCCGGGCGGCGGCGCTCGGGTTGGCAAGGGAGAGCCGCACTTGCGGCGCGGACCCGAGCTGGCTGGTCGCGGGAACCGGAACGTAGAGCACCTGCGCCGCCGCGGCGCCGCCGGCCGTCGCGGCGGCCGCGATGAGGGCCGCCATGAAAACTGCCGGTCGGTGAGCCGCTCGGCCCGCCGGCCGGGGTGCCCGGTGGGCTGAGGGTCGGGGCTGCCTCGGGCCCGCCGGCTGGGCTGACGCTCGGCCTGTCGGTCGGACTTTGCTTTCGGCTGCCTCTTGGGCTGTCATGGCGGGTGTGCGCATTCCGGTTGGTCAAGCTTCCGGGGTGCGGCGGCCCTAACGCGGGCCGATCGCCTGCCGGCCCGCGGGCGGGCGGGCTTGCGACGGTGGCGGATCGCCATTATCCTCTGGCGCCTGGAGCGCCTGTGGCGCCTGGAGCGTCCCCGAGGCCGCCGCCGGCATCCGAACCGAACCCTGAAACCACTCGAAGTCGGCTTAGTGTAAGGCCTTTCCGCCTCTCCGGCAACGCTCATCGTCCGCGTCCGAGCGGTTCCCCCGCACTCATGGCCAACCCCTCCCTCCCCTCCGCCACGACCGATCCCGCCGCCACGGCCTGGCGGTGGCGCGCCGAGAACGCCGCCGCGGCGGCCGCCCGCGGGGCGGCTGCTCGCAAGGCGGCCGGCGCGGCGCGCCGGCGCGGCGCGCTCGGCGGCGCCGTCGGCCTGCTGGTCGCGGCGGGAATCGCCTTCGGCCTGCACCGCCCCGCGCTGGGCGCCGGCGCCGGCCTGGTGGCGGCGGCGGTGGCGGCGGTCGCGCTCGCCTCGCCCCTCGGGCTCTACCCGCGGCTCGAGCGCGCCTTCGACCTGCTCGCCCACGGCGTCGGCAGCGCGGTGACCTGGGTGCTGATGGCGCTGCTCTACTACCTGCTCTTCCTGCCGGCCGGCCTGCTGCTGCGCGCCGCCGGCAAGCTCGCGGTCACGCGCCGCGCCGACCCGCGCCTCGCCTCCTACTGGAGCCCGGCTGGCGAGCGCGAGCCGGGCCCCGGGCCCTACCGCAAGCAGTTCTGAGCCCATGAAGCTGCTCGGCATCAGCTGCTACTACCACGACTCCGCGGCCTGCCTGATCGACGCGGGACGCATCGTCGCCGCCGCGCAGGAGGAGCGCTTCACCCGCGTCAAGCACGACGCGGGTTTTCCGCACCATGCGGTGCGCTGGTGCCTCGCCGCCGGCGGCGGCGTCGACGCGGTGGTGTTCTACGACAAGCCGCTGCTCAAGTTCCACCGCATCCTGGAGAGCTATCTCGCGGTCGCGCCGCGCGGCCTGCGCTCCGCCGTGCAGGCGGTGCCCACCTGGCTCAAGGAGAAGCTCTGGATCCCGCCGCGCATCGAGCAATCGCTCGCCGAGTGCGGCGTCACGCCGGCGCCGCCGATCTATTTCTGCCCCCACCACGAATCGCATGCGGCGAGCGCGTTCTATCCCTCACCCTTCGACGAGGCCGCGGTGCTCACCCTCGACGGGGTGGGGGAATGGGCCACCACCACCATCGGCGTCGGCGAGGGAGAGCGGCTGCGGCTGATCCGCGAGATCAAGTTCCCGCACTCGCTCGGCCTGCTCTACTCGGCATTCACCTACTTCACCGGCTTCAAGGTCAATTCCGGCGAGTACAAGCTGATGGGCCTCGCGCCTTACGGCGAGGGGCGCTACACCGACGTCATCAAGCGCGAGCTGGTCGACGTCCGGGACGACGGCTCGTTTCGCATGAACATGGACTACTTCGGCTATCTCGACGGGCTCGAGATGACCAACGGCCGCTTCGCCCGCCTGTTCGGCGGCCCGCCCCGGCAGCCCGAGTCGCCGCTCGGCCGGCGCGAGATGGACCTCGCGCGCTCGATCCAGGAGGTCACCGAGGAGATCGTGCTCAAGCTGGCGCGGCAGGCCCGCGAGCTCACCGGCAAGCGCCGGCTCTGCCTGGCGGGCGGAGTGGCGCTCAATTGCGTGGCCAATGGCCGCCTGCTGCGCGCCGGGATCTTCGACGACCTCTGGATCCAACCCGCGGCCGGCGACGCCGGCGGCGCGCTGGGTGCGCCGCTCGCGCTCTGGCACAACGCCTTCGGCAACCCGCGGGTCGCGGCGGGCGGCCCGGGCGCCGGCGGGCGCCGGCGCGACCTCATGCAGGGGGCTCTCCTCGGCCCCGAGTTCCCGCCCGCGCAGATCCGCGAGTACCTGGACGCCAACGGCCTGCCCTACGAGGAGCTGGCAGACGCGCAGTGGGCGCCGCGCATCGCCGCCCTGATCGCCGCCGGCCAGGTGGTCGGCCTCTGCCACGGGCGCATGGAGTTCGGCCCGCGCGCGCTCGGCAACCGCTCGATCGTGGGCGACGCCCGCTCGCCGCGCATGCAGTCGATCATGAACCTGAAGATCAAGTTCCGCGAGAGCTTCCGGCCCTTCGCGCCCACCGTCCTCGAGGAGCGCGTGGCGGACTACTTCGAGCTCGACCGCCCCTCGCCCTACATGCTGCTGGTGGCCGACGTCGTCCCCCGCCGGCGGGTGCCGCGCCAGGGCGACG
>Ga0209693_10001421_pt1 | contig 10302 bp, 6 predicted proteins | sample HubBroMetageWRM3_FD_188345 | JGI IMG/M metagenome (GOLD analysis project Ga0209693, IMG submission 188345) | Warmed soil microbial communities from the Hubbard Brook experimental Forest, New Hampshire - Hubbard Brook CCASE Soil Metagenome WRM 3... | ecosystem: Environmental > Terrestrial > Soil...
TCCTCGTGTTCGCGGCGGCGCTCGGCGTCGCGGCCTGGGTGGTCCCCGGAATTGTCGTCGCGGGACACGGCGACACGGCGAAGGCCGGGACGCTGCTGGTCGTCGCGATCATCTTCGGCATCATCAACATGCTTCTCAAGCCGATCATCAAGACGATCGGCTGCGCGTTCTACGTGCTGACACTCGGTCTCGTCGCCGTGGTGGTCAACGGGCTGCTGCTCTGGCTCGCCAGCTGGGTGGCGGGACAGCTCAAGCTGCCGTTCCACGTCACGGGCTTCGTGGCCGCCGTGGAGGGCGCGCTCATCATCGCCGTGGTCAGCTGGGTGCTGCACCTGGTGATCCCCGACAGGTGGGACGGCAAGCGCTGACGCCTGCCCGGCCCGCGAGGCCATAGACTTATCCGCCGTACACTTTCTCTGCGCACGTTCCGCGCAGTTACCGTCCACGTCCCTGGAGTCACCCCGCCGTGAAGACCGCCGTCGAAGAGCTGAGCCCGACCCGGGTCCGGCTGAGCGTCGAAGTTTCCTTTGAGGAACTCAAGCCGAGCCTGGACAAGGCTTACCGTGAGGTGTCGCGGCAGGTGCGCATCCCAGGCTTCCGTCCCGGCCGCGTGCCGCCGCAGGTCATCGACATGCGGGTGGGCCGTGGCGCGGTGCTGTCCGAGGCGGTCAACGACGCGCTGCCCGAGCTCTACAGCAAGGCGGTGCAGGAGGCCGAGGTGTTCACCCTCGGCCAGCCGGACGTCGACATCACCCAGCTGGAAGACGGCAAGGAGCTGACGTTCACTGCCGAGGTCGAGGTGCGGCCCAAGTTCGAGCTGCCCGACCTGTCCGAGCTGTCCGTCACCGTGGAGAACGCCGAGGTCACCCCCGACGACGTGGAGGAGTACCTCTCGTCGCTGCGGGAGCGGTTCGCGTCGCTCAAGACCGCGCAGCGCCCGGCGGAGGACGGCGACTACGTCACCATCGACCTGTCGGCGTCGGTGGACGGCGAGCCGATCGAGGACGCGCAGGCGAGCGGGCTGTCCTACGAGATCGGCAGCGGGACGATGCTCGAGGGCCTGGACGAGGCGCTCGCCGGCATGTCCGCGGGCGATTCGTCGACCTTCACCAGCGAGCTCGCGGGCGGCGACGCCGCCGGCCAGCAGGCCGACGTCACGGTGACCGTGCAGAGCGTCAAGGTCAAGGAACTGCCTGAGCTGGACGACGACTTCGCGCAGCTGGCGAGCGAGTTCGACACCCTTGGCGAGCTGCGTGCCGACACCCGCGGCCAGCTCGAGCGGGTCAAGCGGCTGCGGCAGGCCACCCAGGCGCGGGACCGCGCCGTCGACGCGCTCGTGGACAGCGTGGACATCCCGCTGCCCGAGAAGTACGTCGAGCACGAGATGGAGCACGCCCGCGAGTCGGTGGACAACCAGCTGGCGCAGCTCCGCATGCCGCTCGCTGACTACCTGGAGAGCAGGGAGCAGACGGAGGAGGAGTTCAACGCCGAGCTCCTCGAGCAGTCGCAGCGCGCCGTCAAGGTGGGCTTCATCCTCGACGAGGTGTCCCGCACCGAGGAGCTCTCGGTGAACCAGGCCGAGCTGTCGTACTTCGTCGCCGACCAGGCGCAGCGGATGGGTGTCGGGCCTGAGGTGCTGGCCAGGCAGCTGTCGGAGTCCGGGCAGCTCGGTACGGCGGTGACCGAGGTGCTGCGCGGCAAGGCCGCCACGCTCGTTGTCGAGCGGGTCAAGGTGACCGACGAGGCGGGCCGCGAGGTCGACGTCAAGGCCGAGATCGAGGCGCTCAACTCCGACGTGGACGGCATGCTCGCCGCCCAGGCCGCCCAGGCCGCCGCGGAGGGCGAAGGCGACATCGATGTCGACGACCTCTCGGTCGACGTCGCGGGCACCATCGAGTCTCAGGCTGAGACCGACGAGACGCCCGCGGACGAGGCCGCCGCGGACACCACCGACGAGGCCTGACCCTAGCGGCGTGCGCCGGTAGCGAACAGCAGGCTCTGGCGGACTAGGTCGCTCCGCGGTGGCGTTAATGTCCAATCATCGACACCGAAGTGATCGGAGCAGGTGACCTACGTGACACAGCCTCTGCTAGTTGAGCCAGTTGCAAGGACGGCCACCCCTGACGCCCCCGTGATGCCAGGGGACTTGCTGTTCCAGCGCTTGCTGCGGAACCGGATCGTCTTCCTCGGCCAGCAGGTGGACGACGACATCGCCAACCGGATCTGCGCCGAGATCCTGCTGCTATCGGCCGAAGACGACAGGCGCGACATCGCCATGTACATCAACTCGCCAGGCGGCTCGGTCTATGCCGGCATGGCGATCTACGACATCATGCAGTACGTGCCGAACGACGTGGCCACGTACGCGATGGGCATGGCCGCCTCGATGGGCCAGTTCCTGCTGACCGCGGGGGCCCGGGGCAAGCGCTACGCGCTGCCGCACGCCACGATCCTGATGCACCAGCCGTCCGGCGGCATCGGCGGCACGGCCTCGGACATCAGGATCCAGGCCGAGCAGATGCTCTACATCAAGCGCACGCTCTTCGAGCGCACCGCGTTCCACACCGGCCAGCCCATCGAGCAGATCGAGCTGGACGCGGACCGCGACCGCTGGTACACCGCCGACGAGGCCAAGGAGTACGGCTTCGTCGACCACGTGGTACGCAGCGCGCTCGAGGTCCCCTCAGCGGGCCCCGTGTCCTGACATCCAGCCGAACCACGATTAGGAGACGACCGTGACCGACCTCAGCCGGTACCCACAGTCGAGGTACGTGCTGCCGTCCTTCGTCGAGCGCACCTCGTACGGGATCAAGGAGATGAACCCGTACAACAAGCTCTTCGAGGAGCGGATCATCTTCCTCGGCGTCCAGATCGACGACGCGTCCGCGAACGACGTCATGGCCCAGCTGCTCACGCTGGAGGCCATCGACCCGGACCGCGAGATCACCATGTACATCAACTCGCCGGGCGGCTCGATGACGTCCATGATGGCGATCTACGACACCATGCAGTTCATCCAGCCCGACATCACCACCTGCTGCATCGGCCAGGCGGCCAGCGCCGCCGCGGTGCTGCTCGCGGCGGGCACCAAGGGCAAGCGGATGGCCCTGCCGAACGCCAGGATCCTGATCCACCAGCCCGCCACGGAAGGCGGCTACGGGCAGTCCAGCGACATGGAGATCCAGGCCAGGGAGATCCTCAGGATGCGCGCCGCGATGGAGGTCATCCTTGCCCGGCACAGCGGTAAGGACGAGGAAGTCGTCCGGCGCGACATCGAGCGGGACAAGTTCCTGACAGCCGCGGATGCCCAGGAATACGGCCTGATCGACGAGGTGCTGACCATCCTCAAGAGGGGGTCGGAGCGCATCCCGGAGGTAGTGTCGCACTAGCAAGGAGGGATACGGAGGATTTCACCTCTTCCCTCCCGGGCCGCTGAGGGGGTTTGATTGGTCCATCGGACCTCCGAAGGCGGTACCGTCATAGAGCAAGCGCATGACGGCATGGCGGGACATGCCCGTCGTGCCCGGCCCGGGGAACCGGGCCGTGGCCGGCGGCCCCATGTAAAGGAGAAACTGGGTGGCACGCATCGGTGACGGTGGCGACCTGCTGAAGTGCTCGTTCTGCGGAAAGAGCCAGAAGCAGGTCAAGAAGCTCATCGCCGGTCCAGGCGTGTACATCTGCGACGAGTGCATTGACCTCTGCAACGAGATCATCGAGGAAGAGCTCTCCGAGCCGTCCGAGTTCAAATGGGACAGCCTGCCGAAGCCGCGCGAGATCTACGAGTTCCTCGACTCGTACGTGATCGGCCAGGACAAGGCCAAGAAGGCGCTCTCCGTCGCGGTGTACAACCACTACAAGCGCATCCAGTCCGGCGGTGAGCGCCAGGGCAGCGATGACGTGGAGCTTGCCAAGTCCAACATCCTGCTGCTCGGCCCGACCGGCTCGGGCAAGACGCTGCTTGCCCAGACCCTCGCCAGGCTGCTCAACGTCCCGTTCGCGATCGCCGACGCCACCGCGCTCACCGAGGCGGGCTACGTCGGGGAGGATGTCGAGAACATCCTGCTCAAGCTGATCCAGGCGGCCGACTACGACGTCAAGAAGGCCGAGACGGGGATCATCTACATCGACGAGATCGACAAGATCGCCCGCAAGTCGGAGAACCCGTCCATCACCAGGGACGTGAGCGGCGAGGGCGTGCAGCAGGCGCTGCTGAAGATCCTGGAGGGCACCACCGCCAGCGTCCCCCCGCAGGGCGGCCGCAAGCACCCGCACCAGGAGTTCATCCAGATCGACACCACCAACGTGCTGTTCATCTGCGGTGGCGCGTTCGCCGGCCTGGAGAAGATCATCGAGCAGCGGTCCGGCAGCAACGGCATCGGCTTCAACGGCGTGCTGCGGGTCCGCAGCAAGCACGTCATCGAGGACGCCTTCGCCGAGGTGATGCCGGAGGACCTGCTCAAGTTCGGCATGATCCCTGAGTTCGTCGGCCGTCTCCCGGTCATCACCAGCGTGCACAACCTCGACCGTGAGGCGCTCATCCAGATCCTCACCGAGCCGCGCAACGCCTTCGTCAAGCAGTACAAGCGCCTGTTCGAGCTGGACGGCGTGGACCTCGAGTTCTCCCCGGACGCCATCGAGGCGATAGCCGACCAGGCGCTGCTGCGCGGCACCGGCGCCCGCGGCCTGCGCGCGATCATGGAGGAAGTGCTGCTCTCGGTGATGTTCGAGGTGCCGAGTCGCAAGGACGTCGAGCGGGTTGTCATCACCAGGGAAGCCGTTCTGGAAAACGTCAACCCGACGCTGGTGCCGCGCGACGTCTCCCGCCGCACACCCAGGGAAAAGTCCGCCTAACGCTCGGTGGCGGCGGCGCGCAGCAGTTTGGAAGTGCTGCCCTCAGTTTGCCCGTAATGCCTCTCACCTGGGCTGGCCCTCGGTACTCTCGGGGAATTAGTCAGGGCACAGTTTCCTGTGCCACTACGACTGGGGGAGAGCGCACATGAGCGGCTGGAACGCCTCCAGGCCCACTTGGGATCCCGAAGGCGGGGTCAGCGACAGCACACCGGGCTTCCCTGACCCGGAGGACCCCGGCCGGCCGGGTAACGGCCGGCACTCCTACGGTCAGCCCGGGCGGCAAGGGCAGTCCGCCCAGCCGAGCTTCCCCGGTTATGACCCCGAGGACCTCTGGGCCCAGGACCAGGGCGAGGGCGGCTACAGCAACGGCGCCAGCGGGCAGCACGGCTCCAACGCCCAGCACCGTCACGGCACGGGAGCCTCCCTTGGGCTCCCGCAAGAGGACTACCCGCCGGCGGACTGGGGCCAGCCCAGCCAGCAGTTCGAGCCGCGGGACCACGCGCAACCCGATCACGCGCAACCCAGCCATACGGGCCGCCACGCGGCCGGGACCGCCCGGAGCGACGCGGACCAGGAGTACGCCGTCCAGGACTACACCGCGCGCATGGATCCCGCCCTGCAGGACTTCTTCGCGCCGCAGCCGTCCAGGCCAGGCTTCGCCGCGCCAGGCCGGCAGGATCGCCCAGCCCCGGCACCCCCGGCGCCCCCGGCGCCCCAGCCCTCCCAGGCGCCCGGGCCGGGCTATCCTGGCCAGCCCGGCTACCCCGGTCAGGGGCTCCAGCCAGGCGGCCAGCAGCCGACCACGCAGCGGGATGGCCAGGATAGCCCGAGGCGGCCCACCGGACCGCAGCAGGCGTCTCGTGCGCCCCAGGCGCTCCATTCCTCCCAGGCGCCGTGGTCGTCCCCGCCGTCCCAATCGCGGTCGGCGCCGCCCTGGGCGAACGAGCCAGGCCAGGCAGGCCGCGCGGATCCCTGGGACACGCCAGCCCCGCGCCCGGGTTCCCGCTCCGCGAGCCGCGCGGAGCGCGATCGCGACACCCGCCGCTCGCGGCGCGGCAGCCACGGCAAGCTGTTCATCGCTGTCGGTCTAGTCGTCGTGCTCGCCATCGCCGCCGGGGCGTACCTGGTGCTCCGCAAGCACGGCACGACCCCCGCGAACAGCACGCCGCCGACCACCGCGCCGCGGACCACCCCGAGCGCGAGCCACCCGGCCAGCGGGCAGGCCGCCCCGCCCGCGACGGGCACGGCCTACACGCTGAGCACACCGGCCACCGCGGGCGGCTACCCCAAGCTGGCGACGGCCCCGAGCTCGGTCACCAGCACCGCCACGGCCACCGCCCAGTCCGTCCGCGAACAGGCGGTCAACTCCGGCGGCAAGGTCACCGGCCAGGTCTCCGGCTACTACCAGCTGTCCAGCGGCCAGGTGATGAGCTTCGCGGGGTACGAGGGCACGTTCAACCCCGCCAAGGTGCTCGCCAGCCTGGGCCAGGTCGGCCAGGGCGGTCAGACCTACTCGGCCGGCACCCACGGCGGCAAGCTCGCCTGCATCCCCTCGGCGGGCACGCCGGGCGGCACGGTGTGCGTGTGGGTCACCACCACCACGCTCGGCGTCACCGAGTTCTTCGCCTCGACCGGCGCCCCGGAGAACGTCACCGACCAGCCGAAGGCGGCCCAGGACACCGTGAACTTCAGGGCCGACGCCGAAGCGGCTAAGTCCTGACGGCGCACGCCGTAAACTCACTTGGTGTGACCACACGCGAACCAGAAGGGCTCCCCTCGCAGTACGCGCCTGCCGAGGTGGAGACCCGCCGTTACGAGCACTGGGAGAAGGCCGGCTATTTCACGCCGGAAGCCCAGGAGAACCCCGCCGCGCCGAGCTTCAGCATCGTGCTGCCGCCGCCGAACGTAACGGGTTCGCTGCACATCGGCCACGCGCTCGACCACACGCTGATGGACACCCTGACCAGGCGCCGCCGCATGCAGGGCTACCGCACGCTGTGGCTGCCCGGCATGGACCACGCGGGCATCGCCACCCAGAACGTCGTCGAGCGGGAGCTCGCCAAGGAGGGCCTGTCCCGCCACGACCTGGGCCGCGAGGCGTTCGTCGAGCGGGTGTGGCAGTGGAAGGCCGAATACGGCGGCAAGATCCTGTCCCAGATGCGCCGCCTCGGCGACAGCGTGGACTGGTCGCGCGAGCGGTTCACCATGGACGAGGGGCTGTCCCGCGCCGTGCAGACGATCTTCAAGCGGCTGTACGACGACAACCTGATCTACCGCGCCGAGCGGATCATCAACTGGTGCCCGCGCTGCCTGACCGCCCTGTCCGACATCGAGGTGGACCACACCGACGACGAGGGTGAGCTCGTCTCGATCCGGTACGGGGATGGGCCCGACTCGATCGTGGTCGCGACCACCCGGGCCGAGACCATGCTCGGCGACACCGCCGTCGCCGTGCACCCGGACGACGAGCGGTACAAGCACCTGATCGGCAAGACCGTCGAGCTGCCGCTGACCGGCCGCCGCATTCCGATCGTGGCCGACGAGCACGTCGACCCGGCGTTCGGCACCGGCGCGGTCAAGGTGACCCCCGCGCACGACCCGAACGACTTCGAGATCGGCCGCCGGCACAACCTGCCCAGCCTGACCATCATGGACGAGCACGGCGTGATCACCGTCCCCGGTCCGTTCCAGGGCCTGGACCGGTTCGAGGCGCGCCCCACGATCGTCAGGGCGCTGCGCGAGGAAGGCCGCATCGTCAGCGAGGTCCGCCCGTACGTGCACGCGGTCGGCCACTGCAGCCGCTGCGGCACCACGGTCGAGCCGCGGCTGTCGCTGCAGTGGTTCGTCCGCGTCGCGCCGCTCGCCAAGGCGGCCGGCGACGCCGTGCGCGACGGCCGGACGCGGCTGTCGCCGTCGGAGATGAACGCCCGCTACTTCGCCTGGGTGGACGACATGCACGACTGGTGCATCTCCCGGCAGCTCTGGTGGGGACACCGCATACCGGTCTTTTATGGTCCGAACGGTGAAGTGCGCTGCCTCGGCCCCGACGAGACTCCGCCGGAGGGCTGGACCCAGGATCCCGATGTCCTGGACACGTGGTTCTCTTCCGCCCTGTGGCCGTTCTCCACGCTCGGCTGGCCGGACGACACCCAGGACCTGCGCACGTTCTACCCGACGAGCGCACTGGTCACCGGCTACGACATCCTGTTCTTCTGGGTCGCGCGGATGATGATGTTCGGCCTGTACGCGATGCGCGACCGCCCGCCGCAGGACGCGGTCCCGTTCCGCACGGTCGTGCTGCACGGCCTCGTGCGGGACCAGTACGGCAAGAAGATGTCCAAGTCCCGCGGCAACACGGTGGACCCGCTGGACTGGATCGAGCGGTTCGGCGCCGACGCGGTGCGGTTCACGCTTGCCCGCGGCTCCAACCCTGGCAGCGACACCTCCATCAGCGAGGAGTGGGCGGCCGGCTCGCGGAACTTCTGCAACAAGCTCTGGAACGCCACGCGCTTCGCTCTCCTTAACGGAGCCACCACGGGCCCGTTCCGAATCGAAGACCTCAGTACCACGGACCGCTGGATCCTTTCCCGCCTCTCCTCCGTGATCGCGGAAGTCGACGGGCTGCTCGAGCAGTTCGAGTTCGGCAAGACGTGCGAGGCGCTGTACCACTTCGCCTGGGACGAGTTCTGCGACTGGTACCTGGAGCTGACCAAGGTGCCGCTGGCCTCGGGCGACGAGCGGGCGGCCGAGACGACGCGGCGGGTGCTCGGGTTCGTGCTCGACCAGACGCTGCGCCTGCTGCACCCGGTGATCCCGTTCGTCACCGACGAGCTGTGGCGCGCGCTGACCGGCGAGGACTCGGTGATGGTGGCGGACTGGCCATCCTATGAGTTCAGCGACCCCGCGGCCGAGGCCGAGATCGCCTCGCTGATGCGGCTGGTGACCGAGATCCGCCGCTTCCGTTCTGACCAGGGCCTGCGCCCGGGCCAGCGAGTCCCGGCCCGCCTCACGGGAATCGAATCAACCCCGCTGGCCCCCCACGAGGAATCAATCCGCACCCTGCTCCGCCTCACCGAGCCAGAGCCCGGCTTCGCGCCCGCCGCCTCCCTGGCGATCGAAGGCGTCACGGTCGAGCTGGACCTCGCGGGCACCGTCGACATCGAAGCCGAACGCAGGCGCCTGGAAAAGGACCTAGCCGCCGCCCGCAAGGAAGCAGGCCAGATGTCGGCCAAGCTAGGCAACGAGTCGTTCACGGGGAAGGCGCCTGCCGACGTAATCGCGAAGACGAGGCAACGCCTGGCCACTGCCGAGTCGGACATCGAAAGGCTGGAAACCCGCCTGGCCACCCTGCCCAGGTAGGAGCGGGACGCAGGGGAGATTCTCGCCGGTGTTCCGAAGGACTGCCGGCGAGAATCTGCCCCTCGCCCCGCGACGCCCCCAACGTAGGCCTGGCAAGTAGGCTGGTTATCCATGGCGGACATAGACGAGCGGCTGCGCGAGGTCGAGCGCGAGATCTTCGCGCGGCGGCCTGAGCATCAGATCGATCCGACGCTGGACCGGGTCGCGATGCTCGCCAGCCTGCTCGGCGATCCGCAGCACTCCTTCCAGGTCGTGCACGTCACCGGCACGAACGGCAAGACGTCGATGGCGCGGATGATCGACTCGCTGCTGCGCGAGCGCGGGCTGCGCACCGGCCGGTTCACCTCGCCGCACCTGATCTCCGTACGGGAGCGGATCACCATCGACGGCGTGCCGCTGTCCGCCGAGCGCTTCACCGAGCTTTACGACGAGATCCTGCCCTACGTCCAGCTGACCGACGAGCGGCAGCCCGCGCCGCTGTCGTTCTTCGAGGTGCTGACCGGCATGATGTTCGCCGCGTTCGCGGACGCGCCGGTGGACGTCGCGGTGATCGAGGTCGGTCTTGGCGGCCGGTGGGACGCGACGAACGTGGCCGACGGGGCGGTCGCGGTCATCGGGCCGGTCGCGATGGACCACATGCAGTACCTGGGCGACACGCTCGAGGCGATCGCGAGCGAGAAGGCCGGCATCATCAAGCCCGGCGCGGTCGCGATCCTTGCTCAGCAGCAGCTCGCCGCCGCCGAAGTGCTGCTCGCCCAGGCCGCGTCGGTGGGCGCGACCGTCGCGCGCGAGGGGATCGAGTTCGGCGTGCTGGCGCGCGAGCTGGCGGTCGGCGGCCAGCATCTCGTGCTGCAGGGACTGCGGGGCACGTACCCGGATGTGTACCTGCCGCTGTTCGGGGAGCATCAGGCGGCGAACGCCGCGTGCTCGCTGGCGGCCGTGGAGGCGTTCGCCGGGGTCGCTGGAGCTGTTGCAGGCGACGCACCCTCGCTTAGCCCGGCGGCGCTCGACCCGGACCTGGTCCGGGCCGGGTTCGCGAAGGTCAGCTCACCCGGCCGCCTCGAGGTGCTGCGGCGCAGCCCGACGGTGATC
>Ga0209693_10001422_pt1 | contig 10302 bp, 9 predicted proteins | sample HubBroMetageWRM3_FD_188345 | JGI IMG/M metagenome (GOLD analysis project Ga0209693, IMG submission 188345) | Warmed soil microbial communities from the Hubbard Brook experimental Forest, New Hampshire - Hubbard Brook CCASE Soil Metagenome WRM 3... | ecosystem: Environmental > Terrestrial > Soil...
CGGGCCAAGCGCCAGCGTGCCGATTGCGAGGCCGGCCTGCAGCACGCCGCGCCGTGAGGCACGCGGCCCAAGCCCGCTGCCTGTGCCGATGAAACGTTGCCCTCTGGCCATGACCCCCTGCTCCCGCTCGGCGATTCTTCTGCCCGGATCCCTGTAATCGGACAGGTGCGCCAGCCTGCACGTGATTTCCCCCCGGCGCGCCGCCAGTATAACTGTGCGCGCAAGGGGCGGCCAGAGCCCGGTCAGTCCTTGTAGACTTCGACCGCCTGCATCATGCCCATATCCTCGTGGTTCATCATGTGACAGTGCAGCATGAAGACGCCGGTGTAGTCGAGGAAACGCGAGCGTAGGACGACACTGCCCCCCTGGTGGGGCACAATCACCGTGTCGCGCCATGGCAAGTCGGCTTGCGGCTGGCCGTTCACCTCAGTCACCTGGAACGGATTGGTATGGATGTGGAACACATGGTCATCGCGCAAATCGGTGTTGCGGATCGTCCATTCCTCGACCGCGCCCAACCGCACGCGCTGGTCGATGCGCGAGGGGTCGAAGGTCTTGCCGTCGACCATGGATGTGAATTCCTGCCATAGGGCCCCGGGGTAGTTCTCCGGCGGGTCACCGATCTCCGACATGACCAGCGTGCGCCGGCCGGTGATCTCGCTGTCGCGGATCGTCTCGAGCGGCCGCTTGGGCAGTGCGGCCGGGAGCTTCATCGGCAGCGGCTCGCCAGAGACGACGACGCGCGCCAACTGTCCGGTGGGCGACGGATGACCCTGATCGAACGGCATGGCGTTCAGTTCGTAGGTGCCCGGACTGCCGGCCTGCACCAGCACGTCGGCGCGCTGTCCCGGCGCCATCAGGAGCTGCTTCATCTCCTGCAGCGCGCCCAGCTGAATGCCGTCGTAGGCGATGACATTCAGCCGGTGCTTGTCGAGCTCCAGCAGCATGTCATGCTGGTACTGCGAGCCGACCAGGCGCCAGCGCTGCACCTCGCCCGGCCGCATGTCGATGGTCGGTCGCCGCTGGCCGTTGATCGCCAGGAACCGCGTCGAGGAATCGGGGAACACGGTGTAGAAGTCCTCGACCATGCCAGAGACGTCGAACACGACGTGCGCCAGCACCATGACGCGCTCGCGCGCCTGGGCGATCTCCGGCACGTCGGCGAAGTCTCCCTCGACGACGATGGCGCCGGCCATGCCGCTCGCCACCTGGATGTCGGCGGAGCCGTGGTTATGCGGATGGTACCAGTAGGTGCCGCGCGTGTGGTCCGCGGGCAGCGTGATCTCGATATCGTACGACTTGCCCGGCAGCATCATGCGCATGACGTTGTCGGCGATGCCGTTCGGGCTGCAGTGCGCGCCGTGGAAGTGGAAGTTCGTGTTGTTGAATTGATGGGGACGCGACAGATCCTGCGGCGCCAGATCGCGGTTGGGCGGGAAGTCGTTGGTGAGTCGGATCTTCAGGGTCTCGCCCGGCTTCATGCGCAGTGTCGGGCCGGGCGATCCGCCTTCGTAACTGCGCAGATAGAGGCGCTTGCCGCCGATGTCGCGATAGGCGTAGGCGCAGCGCAGGCTGGTGCTGAGCACGCCGTTCGCCGAACGACGGGCCTCGGGCTCGACCAACGGCTGGTCCATGGCCGGCACAACCGGCACCTTCGCCACGCCGAGCTCGGGCATGTGGACGTGCCCGCCGCCGGCCTGGGCCAGGGCGAGGCGCGGGCCGAGGGCTGCGGCGCCGAGCGCGAGACCGCCGTTCAACAGGCCGCGCCGTGAGAGCTCGACCGCGCGCCTCCGGCCTGTGCCGGCGCGTCCCTGCCAATTCCCCATGACCCCGCTGCCCTTTCCCCGGTCTTATCGCGCCGTTGCATCAACCTGCGAAACGTCTCCCGCGTCCGAGGGTGACACTGGCATTATTGCAGTCCGAGCGGCGGCGGCAAAGCCGGGAATCCCATACCCCCATGTATTATCGACCGCGGAAGCGAGGCTTGCGTCGCTGCCTCCAGGCTTCATGCGCCTCGGCCTTGTCCTCGCTCATCTCCAGCACCATGAAGCGGTAGGCGTCGACCAGGGATGCGTCCGCGATGTTGGGGATGTCCTGTCCGCGGTTCATCGACTCCTTGACCATGCGTACGGCCAGCGGCGGCAGTCCGGCGATGTGGTCGGCGACCGCCATGGCCTGGGCCATCAGCTCGGCGTGTGGCACCAGCCACTGGGCGAGGCCGATGCGATGGGCCTCGTCGGCCTTGAGCGGAAAGCCCATGGCGACCCGCATCGCCAACCCCTTGCCAACGATCCGCGCCAGCCGCGTCGCGCCGCCGTAGTTGGGCAGGATGCCGAGCGCCACCTGCGGCAATCGCCACTCCGCCCGCTCCGACGCCACGATCAGGTCGCAGCAGAAGGTGACGATGCAGCCGATGCCGATGGCATAGCCGTTGACCGCGGCGATCACCGGCTTGGGGAAGTCGCTCACCAGGTTGGAGGGGAAATTGCGCGCGCGGCCGACGCGCTTGATGAAGGACTCGGCCGAGCGCGTGTTGTGGGTGTTGGGATCCCGGAGGTTGGCGCCGGCAGAGAAGGCGCCGCCCGCTTCGTCGCCGGTCAGGATGACGGAGCGCACGTCGTCGTCCTCGGCCGCCTCGTCGAGATGACGGAGCAGGCCCTCGGCATAGTCCTGCCCCCAGCAGTTGCGGGCCGCGGGACGGCTGAGTGTCAGAATGCCGGTATGGCCCTGCTTTGTGTAGAGAAGCGGCATGGGTTCCTCCTCGCTGAAGTCTTCCTGGCCCGTAGGAACGTAGGCCTATCGTTGATCAAAAACACCGTCATCCCGACCGGAGCCTCGCGCAGCGAGGCGTAGTGGAGGGACCTTTTCTGTTGTCTCGGCGATAAGAGGAGGTCCCTCGACTACGCCGCCCTTTGGGCGGCTTCGCTCGGGATGACGGAGAATTTAAGGCTTCTTCGCCAGCACGAAAGCCGACAGGCCGGCCAATCGGTTCAGCGGGAACAGCGGCAGCTCGGCCACGCAGATCGCGCTCAAGATGCCGTTGGTGATGACGCCGTGCTTCTTGAGGCTGCTCCGGGGTTCGGTTTCACCGCGCGTGGCCAGCCGTACCGCGGCGGCCAGCGGGAACACCAGGCCGAAGTAGTAGGAACCTCGCACCACGTGCAGGCCCACATCGCGCATCGTCGCCTCGATCTCGCCCAGGCGATAGCGCCGTTTGTGCTCCAGGAAGACGTCGTGGCCGCTCCACAGGAAGCCGAAAGCGGGCACCGTCACCAGGAAATGCGTGCCCGACGGCACCTTGGCGGTGTAGTGGCGAAGCAGCCCGCGGTCGTCGTCGACATGCTCCAGCACGTCCATCATCAGCACGAGGTCGCAGTCGGTCGGGCCGGTGTCGCGGCGGAAGAGCACGGGCTTGCCGGCCACGCTGTCGTCGCGCTCGCTTGGGTAGCCGATATCGACGCAGAGCGCCGATTGCGCGGCGGTCTCGGCCAGCAGATGGCGCGAGAAGAAGCCCGAGCCCGCGCCGACATCGAGGATGCGCTTTGGCCCGAGGTCGCCGACGGCGCGGCGGAGCGCGGCCGCCTTGGCGCGGTAATACCAGTGTCGGCCGATATCGGCGCCTAGAATGTCCTCTTCCTTGAGGTCCATGCGGTCAGGACTTGTGCGTCAAGATTGGGGCTGGACGGTCCCGTCCTCGTAGACGCCCTCGATGACGTAGATCGGCCGGCTCTTCACCTCGAGGAAGAGACGCCCGAGATATTCGCCGATGATGCCAAGCGACAGGAGCTGAATGGCGCCCATCAGCAGGACGACAATCAGCAGCGAGGCATAGCCCGGCGTGTCGATGCCGAAGATCAGCACGCGGGTGACGATGAAAAGGGCGTAGAGGACGGCAATGGTGGCGATCACCACGCCGACATAGAACCAGGCGCGCAACGGAGCGGTCGAGAAGCTCACCAGACCGTCGAGGGCGAAGTTCCACAGCCGCCACAGGTTGAACTTGCTCGAACCCGCCGCGCGCTGCGGCCGCTCGTAGGGCACGCCGATGCAGTTGAAGCCCACCCAGGCGAACAGCCCCTTCATGAAGCGGTTGCGCTCGGGAAGCTGCCGCAGCACCTCGACCGCGCGCCGGTCGACCAGGCGAAAGTCGCCGACATTCTCCGGGATGCGCACCGGCGACATCGAGTTGAACACCCGGTAGAACCAGCCCGCCGAGAGCCGCTTGGCGGTGGTGTCCGAGGCGCGTTGGGTGCGCACCCCGTAGACGATGTCGTAGCCCTCGCGCCAGCGCGTCATGAAGGTGCCGATCAGCTCCGGCGGGTCCTGCAGGTCGATATCCATCGGCACGATGACGTCGCCCCTGGCATGGTCGATGCCGGCGGTGAGCGCCGCCTCCTTGCCGAAATTGCGCGAGAGATTGACGATCCGCAGCCGGCGGTCGCGGGCGCTGCGGTCGAGCAGCTGGCCCAGCGTATTGTCGCGCGAGCCGTCGTTCACGAACACGATCTCGAAGCGGAAGCCGTCGCGTGCCATCTGCGGCGCCACCGTGTCGAGGAAGATGTTGATCGACTCCTCCTCGTTGAACACCGGCACCACCAGCGACAGCAGCGGATCGGCCGGCCGGCGGCCGCGCTGACCGGCGAGCTGGCGCTCCAGCGCGCTGCCGAAAGTATGGGAAGGAGGGAGGATCGATTCGGGCACGAACGAAGGTTCCGTCAAACGTCTATGACCCCTCGTTCCCCGGCCCTCAAGGAATCAAAATCGGCGGGTCGAATCAACCCTTATTTCACGGCAGGAACGTGGCTTTTCCCTGCTGTGCAAGACCGCCCTTGGCGTCGGCGATCCAGGTCGTGACCGAGTCGTCGGGTTCGCGGCGTGCCTGCACCGCCAAGGCACTTCCTGCATAGGCCGGCGACAAGGCCCGGAACTCGAAGCTTTTCGGGATCCTGCCGGGATTGGAACGGCGCGCCAGTTCCATTTGCAGCAGGCCCATCAGCGGGCCGTGGACGATCAGGCCCGGGTAACCTTCAGTGCCGGTGACATAAGGCTGGTCGTAGTGGATGCGGTGGCCGTTGAAGGTGAGGGCGGAAAAACGGAACAGCAGCACCGGATCGGCCATGACCTTCTTGGTCCAGGTCGCGTCGCTCGGCGCCGGCTTGGGCTCGCGCTGCTTTTCGCCAGGCTTGGCCGCCTCGCGATAGACGATGTCGTGCTCCTCGACGAACGAGGCGCCGCGTGCGCCCGACACGGTGTGTTCGACCGTGACGAACACCATCGATCCGGTCGAGCCGCTCTTGGGTTCCACCGACTTGATCTTCGAGGCTCGCCCGATCGCCTCGCCGACCCGCAGCGGCGCGCCGTCGAAGGCGAAGCGGCTGCCCGCCCACATGCGCCTGGGCAGCGGCACCGGCGGCAGGAAGTCGCCGCGCTCAGCATGGCCGTCCTGCCCGATCTTGGATTGCGGCGCTGTATCGAGGAAGTAGAGCCAGTGCCAGAGCGGCGGCAAGGGATCGCCGTTTTGGGGATCGGGATCCTTCTCGTCGAAAGTGGCGGTGAGCGCGCGCACCGGGAAGGGGGCGGCGAAATCCTCGACGGCCTGCGTGCGGCCCACCCATTCGCGCAGCTTTTCCAGTGACATCCGGGCGTTTCCTCGCTTTGGCTGCGACTCTGCCACCGCCAGGGCGGGGTGGAAAGACCAGGGCGGCGCCGCTATAAACCCGCGCGACGAGCCCAAACCGGAGCGGGTGCAAATGACGACGTTCGACGAACGCGAAAAGGCCTTCGAAGACAAGTTCCAGCACGACATGGAACTCCAGTTCAAGGCGCGCGCGCGCAGGAACAAGCTTTTGGGCCTATGGGCGGCCGGCCTGATGGGCAAGTCGGGCGACGCCGCCGAAGACTATGCCCGCGACATCGTCATGGCCGACTTCGAGAAGCCCGGCGGCCATGATGTGCTCCACACGCTGATGCACGACCTCGCCGCGGCCGGCAAGCCCGTCGAGGAGCACACCATCCGCCGCCAGGGCGAGCGTCTTCTGACCCTGGCCAAGAACCAGCTCATGACCGAGGTCAAGAAGTAGGCATTGGAGACCCACTAGGCATCCTCGCGAAGATTGTCATCCCGAGCGTTGCGAGGGACCTTTCAGACAACACCAAAGGTCCCTCGCTACGCTCGGGATGACAGTCTCGTTGAGGCTCCCAATGCCTAGCCGAAGACGCGCCTGAAGATCGTGTCGACGTGCTTGGTGTGATAGGCCATGTCGAACAGCGCCACCAACTCATCGTCGGACAGGAACTGCCTGATCTCCTTGTCGGCACGGCTCAGTGCCAGGAGTGAGGCGTTGCCGCGCCAGGCTTCCATCGCATTGCGCTGGACGGCGGCGTAGGACTCCTCGCGGCTCATGCCCTTTTGCGTGAGCGCCAGCAGCACGCGCTGCGAGAAGACGAGCCCGCCCAGCGAATCGAGATTGGCCTGCATGCGCTCGCCATAGACCACGAGCTGCTCGACCACGGATGTCATGCGATTGAGCGCGAAGTCGAGCGTCACGGTCGAATCGGGCGCGATGTAGCGTTCGACCGAAGAGTGCGAGATATCGCGCTCGTGCCACAGCGTCACGTTCTCCAGCGCCGGCACGACGGCGCTCCGCACGACGCGGGCGAGCCCGCTGAGGTTCTCGGTCAGCACCGGGTTGCGCTTGTGCGGCATCGAGGAACTGCCTTTCTGCCCCTCGGAGAAGAACTCCTCGGCCTCGCGCACTTCGGTGCGCTGCAGATGGCGGATCTCGGTGGCGAGGTTCTCGATCGAGGAGGCGACGACGGCGAGCGCTGCGAAGAAAGCGGCGTGGCGGTCGCGCGGAATGACCTGGGTGGAGACCGGCTCGACCGCCAGCCCGAGCTTGCGCGCGACATGCTCCTCGATCCGGGGATCGACGTTGGCGAAGGTGCCGACGGGCCCGGAGATGGCGCAGGTCGCGATCTCGGCGCGCGCCGTCACCAGCCGGGCACGGTTGCGGGCGAAAGCGGCGTAGTGGCCGGCCAGCTTGACGCCGAACGTCGTGGGCTCGGCATGGATGCCGTGGCTGCGGCCGACCGTGAGCGTGTCCTTGTGCTCCAGCGCGCGCTTCTTCAGCGCCGCCAGCAGCCGGTCGACGTCGCCGATCAGGATGTCCGCGGCCTGGCTGAGCTGGACGGCGAAAGCGGTGTCGAGTACGTCCGACGACGTCAGGCCCTGGTGCACGAAGCGCGACTGCGGGCCGATGAATTCGCCCAGCCAGGTCGTGAAGGCGATCACGTCGTGCTTGGTCACCCGCTCGATGGCATCGATCTTCTCGACATTGGCGGCGGGCTCGGCCTTCAGCGCCGCCATCGCCTTCTTGCCGCCCTCCCAGATCGCCCGGGCGGCGTCCTTGGGAATGATCCCCAGTTCGGCCATGGCATCGCAGGCGTGCGCCTCGATTTCGAACCAGATGCGGAAGCGGGTTTCGGGCGCCCAGATGGCCGCCATGGTGGGTCGGGAATAGCGGGGAATCATGTGCGGGCTTTTAGCCCCGAAGGGCCTTCGACGCCATGTTAGAAGTGTCTCACCATGCACCGGACGATGATGCCCCAAATGGCGCCACTTGCCGACTGCCCGCGCGAGACCCTGGCCGCCGTCGAAGGCGTGCTGACCGACATCGACGAGACCGTTTCCACCCGCGGTCGGCTCACCGCCGAGGCCTACGCTGCGATGGAGGCGCTGAAAAAGGCCGGATTCCGCGTCGTGCCGGTGACCGGCCGGCCGGCCGGCTGGTGCGATCACATCGCCCGCTTCTGGCCGGTCGACGCCGTGGTAGGCGAAAACGGCGCCTTCTGGATGTGGCATGACGACAAGGCGCGCAAGCTCCGGATGCGCTTCGTGCAGGGCGAGGCCGAGCGGGCGGATGGCCGGCGCCGGCTGGAAGCGGTACGCGCCCAGGTGCTGCGCGACGTGCCGGGATCGGGGATCGCCTCCGACCAGCCCTATCGCGCGGCCGATCTCGCCATCGATTTCTGCGAGGACGTGCCGACGCTGCCGCACGCCGAGGTCGTCCATATCGTGAAGATCTTCGAGGCGCATGGCGCGCACGCCAAGGTGAGCTCGATCCACGTCAACGGCTGGTTCGGCGACTACGACAAGCTCACCACCAGTCGCCTGATGATGCGCGAGCTGTTCGGAGTCGATCTCGAGGCCGCGCGCACGCGCTACGTCTTCTCGGGCGATTCGCCCAACGATGCGCCGATGTTCGGCTTCTTTCCCAACGCCGTCGGCGTGGCCAACGTACGCGACTTCGCGGCCGACATGGATCACCTGCCGCGCTGGATCACCGCGGCGCGCTCCGGCGCGGGCTTCGTGGAACTCGCCCGGGCGCTGATCGCGGCCCGTCGGTAGTCAATCGGAGGGTGGGTGAGCGATCATTCGGCTGAGCAACATGCGGCGACTGCCCTGGCCGCCGCCTACCGTAGGTTCGCGATTTCAACCTTCCGACGTCTCGGCCTTTGTTAAGCCCTCATGCAGATGCTGCAGGTCGGCTTCGTTCGTGTAATGCATGGTCGCGAGGAACTTCTGCAGATCCAGTTCAGGATCGATTTCCCTTAGCCGCGTCACATGCGCTGTTGCGGCCGTCCGGTCGCCAAGCCAGCCGTAGCACGCCGCGAGAAACGCGTGCGTTTGAGCATCCATGGTCGACAGATGCATGAAGGCCTCGATGGCCTGAGCATATTGCCGGCCTACGAAATGTGCCTTGCCGAGATGGCTCCAGAAGCGCGCGGGGTGGTGAGGGTTCAATCGCATGGCTTTCCGGATCCACTCAATTCCCTCCTGCGCGTGCCCCAGCCAGGTGAAAAGCTCCCCCATTTGAACCACGACCAGGTCGTAGTTGGGATTGAGGGCCAGCGCCCGATCCTGGTGGTATCGCGCGCGAACCATGTCGTTTCGGGCAATGGCGACGGCGGCGAGAATACGGTGGACATCGGCGTCGTTGTCATCGAGCGACATGGCCTTGTCGAGCTCGAAGGCGACCTCGTTGAAGGTAGCATCCTTGTCTTTGCACCAGCTGTAGCCCCAGGCTTGGCCCAGTATGCACCCGCGCCACGCATGGGCATGAGCGTAGTCGGGGTCGAGTTTCAATGCCCGATCGATTAGTTTCAACGCCTCTACATTATCGTCACGGGTGGTGCGATGGTGCAGGCCCTTGGCTGCCAACACGCATTCATAGGCGGCCATGCTCGAGGGTTTCATTCGCGCCAGTTGATCGTGTTGCGCTGCTTCGAGGCGGCCCGGCAATGTGGCGACAATTGCCCCGGTTATTTCGTCTTGAATGGAAAAGATATCATCGAGCTTGCGGTCGTATCGCTCGGCCCAAATGTGTGCGTCACTCGCGGTGTCGATCAACTGAACCGTTACCCGCAGCCGATCGCCAGCCTTGCGCACACTGCCTTCGACAAGATAGCGCGCTCCCAATTTTTGCGCGACCTCGCGAAGATTCGCCGCCTGGCCCTTGTAGACAAATGTCGATGTGCGTGAAATCACGAACAACTCGTGGCGACGGCTAAGCTCGGTCAAAATGTCCTCCGTCAGCCCATCGACGAAGAACTCCTGCTCCGGATCGCCGCTCATGTTGGCGAAAGGCAACACTGCAACCGTGGGCTTGACCACAGCCCCGGCGGGTTGACCCTTATCGGGCGCAGGCGTCCGTCCCGAGGACTCAACGGCAACTCGATAGATCCGCACGGGTCGGCTGATATTCTTCAGCAACTTTTCGCCCAGGTCCTCGAAGACGGCGTCCACTCGACCATCCACCTGATCGTGGACGGCCGCGGTTACGCAGATTCCACCAGCCTCGGCGAGCTGTTCGACACGCGCTGCAATGTTCACTCCATCGCCGAATATATCGCCGTCCTCGAAGATGATGTCACCGAGGTTGATGCCGATACGGAATTCTATGCGTCGGTCGTCCGCCACATCCGAGTTGCGACGGCGCATTCGCTCCTGAACTTCAACGGCGCATTTGACGGCGTCGGCGACGCTTTGGAACTCGACCAACATTCCGTCGCCGGTAGTCTTGATGATGCGTCCCTGATTCTTGGCAATCGCGGGATCGATCAACTCGATGCGGTGAGTGCGCAGCCGCGCAAGCGTACCTCGCTCGTCGGCCTCCATCAGCCGGCTGTAGCCAACCATGTCGGCGGCCAGGACCGCAGCGAGTCTATGTTCCATCCGCTCTCCCTCGGGAGATCGTACTTCTTACGGCAGACCAGGGCCGTCAGCAATGCGCCCTTGGTCGC
>Ga0209693_10001423_pt1 | contig 10301 bp, 6 predicted proteins | sample HubBroMetageWRM3_FD_188345 | JGI IMG/M metagenome (GOLD analysis project Ga0209693, IMG submission 188345) | Warmed soil microbial communities from the Hubbard Brook experimental Forest, New Hampshire - Hubbard Brook CCASE Soil Metagenome WRM 3... | ecosystem: Environmental > Terrestrial > Soil...
ATGGTAGCCCCAGCCCGCTTTACCGCGTGAGCCGTGCCGATCAACTGCTCCCGGGATTCCACCGAGCAAGGTCCGGCAATCACGACTATCCCGGGCCCCCCAATCGCGACCCCGCCCACGTTCACCACCGTTCCCTCCGGCTTGACCTGCCGGCTCACCAGCTTAAAAGGCTGCGCGATGGCCATCACCTTGTCCACGCCCGGCGCGACTTGCAGCGCCTCAATTTCATGGCGCCTCCCGTTTCCCACCGCCGCAACAATGGCGCGCTCCACTCCCCGAGTCACATGCGGCGTATATCCCGCCTCGCGAATGCGCTCGATGATGTGTGCAATTTCCTGCTCAGTAGCCTTGTCCGACATATTCACGATCATTGGTTCTCTCCCGAAAATGGTTTGTCATGAAATGGTTTGTCATCCTGAGCAAGCGTTGTTTGCGCGGCGAAGGATCCCGGGCGAGCCGCGCGAAGCGTCGCGTTCTTTGCGACGCAATAATCGCGCGTCTGGCTCGCTTCCTTATTAACCCACGCCCGACAGTTTCTTTCTTCCCCAAAAGCAAAGGCCGCGATCTTAAATCGCGGCCTTTGGCAAACTTGCTTGAATCTAGTCGCTCATGGCTGACTCGATCTCCCCGCAAGCCCCGCCGCAGCCGCTACCCCGGTAAACCAGTAGTAGCGAAACTGCCCGGTAAATGAGAAAAATCGCGTCATGCCTAAGAAGCCCGTTTACGTTTCTGAATCGCGCGTCCGCCCGCCCGTCCGGCTATTGCATGGAACTGGCTACATTGGAAAAGGCGTTGTTGGCATTGGACCCGATCAGTCGTATCGTGCCTACGACCAGAACCAGGATTACGGCCAGCATTACCGCATATTCAGCAATATCTTGTCCCGCATCTTCCGACCAAATCCTGCGTATGAATTCGGACATGCGCTCCCTCCGGTCCGTAATCTACTGCCTGCAACAAAAAGTACTGCAATTTGACGCACCCATAATGCCCCACCGTGCAGCCCTTGTCAATTGCGGAAATACTCAAAGCCCACTTCCCAACAGAGCCCGATGCATAAATGCAGCTCCTGGCCGCCAGTTCCTAGCTTCTCAATTTACCCCTGATCGCCTGTGCCCTCTGTGTTTAAGCTTTTTACCTTATCCGTATAAATCCGCGAGAATCCGTGGCGAAAGGCTTCAAGAACTCAGAACTGATACCCTACTTGCGTGCCCGTCCTCCACAACCTCCGGGTCACCCTCGAAATGATCAAGTGGGAGCACTCCATCTTCGCTCTCCCATTCGCTCTCTGCGGAGCCGTGCTCGCCGCCTCCGGACTTCCCACCCCGCATCAACTTCTCTGGATCGTAGTCGCCATGCTGGCCGCCCGCTCCGCCGCCATGGCCTTCAATCGCCTCGCCGACGCCGCCATCGATGCGGCCAATCCTCGCACTAGCAGCCGCGCACTGCCCGCCGGCCATCTCTCGGCCGCCTTCGTCACCACCTTTATCGTTGTCTCCTGCGCCATCTTCATTCTCGCCGCCGCCCAACTAAATCGCCTCTCCCTCTGGCTTTCTCCGGTCGCGCTCGCGGTTCTGCTCCTTTATTCCTACACTAAGCGCTTCACCCGCTGGTCGCACCTCGTCCTCGGCTTCGCCCTCGGCATCGCGCCCGCCGCCGCCTGGATCGCCGTGCGCGGCTCCCTTGACCCTCGCATCCTTATTCTCACCGCCGCCGTCACCTTCTGGGTCGCCGGCTTCGACATCCTCTACGCCTGTCAGGATTTCGAGTTCGACCGCCACGCCGGACTCCATTCCATCCCCCGCCACCTGGGAATACGCCGCGCCCTCTGGATCGCGCGCGTCTTCCACCTCATCATGCTTCTACTTCTGATCGCCCTGCTCCCTGCCTTCGCACTGGGAAAATTCGCCGTCGCCGGAATCGTAGCCGTGGCGCTACTGCTCGCCTACGAACACTCCCTCGTATCGCCCCGCGACCTCAGCAAACTCAACGCCGCCTTCTTCACCATGAACGGCGTAATCTCCGTAGTCTTCGCCGCTTTCGTAACCGCCGACATACTCCTGCGAAAATAAAAATCGAAACCGGCAGAAATCATGTGGGGACAGCCGCCTTCGGCTGTCCAACGAGCGCAGCGAGCAATTCACCACGATCGCAGGGAAGGGAATCGCGCTGCTCCGGGATCAGAGACTGATCCCTCCGGCGCCGCGCTTCAACCCACGTCCCGTCCCCACCAAAAAAACCGACGTCCCCACCCCCTGCGGTGGAAACGCCGGTTCCCCCATTCCCTCACGATGACAGAGGGCGTGAAGATCAACGACTTTCAAATCAACGATCAAAACCTCCGACCCTGATCGCACCCTCATCGTGCCTCACCCCCGGCACCGCATTTGTCAGACCGATGTAAACAGTTTGTAAAAACCAAGTCGACCAACCCAGACAGCATTCCTTTCGTAACTCAATTCCGCACCACGAAACTGGTAGCATAAAGGCTCCTTCTCATCAAAACTGTGCGCACATTAGTCCAGGTCCGCATTCCATTTCTCGCTCTCCTGCTCCTCGCTCCTCACGTCGACGCCCAGAGCAACGCCGGAGAACTTCGCCTCAAAGTCACCGATCCCGACGGCCTCGCCCTCAAAACCGCCGTTCAACTCGTCAGCCAGGCCAACGAGTATCGCCACACCTTCACAACTGACGATCAGGGCGACCTCGACGCCAAGCGCTTGCCCTACGGAATCTACCGCCTCCAGATCCAGGCGCAGGGCTTCGCTCAGGTCTCCGAGTCGGTTGAAATACGTTCCGCGCTTCCGCTGGATCGCACGATTCGTCTGAAAGTAGCTTCCGCTTCCGAATCGGTGACGGTCAGCGCGTCCGGCACATTGGTCGATCCCTATCGCGCCGGCTCGGTCAACGAGGTGGGCTTGCAGACCATCGAGAATCGACTCACCGCGCTCCCCGGCCGCTCCATGCAGGATCTTGTGAACTCCCAACCCGGCTGGCTTTACGAAGGCAATGCCGTTCTCCACCCCCGCGGCTCCGAATATCAAACTCAATTCGTCGTCGACGGCATCCCCCTCACCGACAACCGCTCGCCCAGCTTCGGCCCCGCGGTCGAAGCCGACGACGTCGAATCCTTAGAGATCTATACCGCCGGCATCCCCGCCGAATACGGCAGAAAGATGGGCGGCGTCGTTGAAGTCGATACCCTGAAAAGCGCCAACCCCGGTTTTCACGGCCAACTCACCCTCTTCGGCGGCACCTATGATACGGCCGGCATCAACACCCAGGACCAATACACATGGAACAAAAACACGTTCGGCCTGAGCGCCTCCGGAAACATGACTGGCCACTATCTCAACCCGGTAGTCCCGGAGAATTACACGAACAACGGCACCACCGGCAGTTTTTCAATGAGCTATGAGCGGGAACTCACGCCAAAAGACCGCGTCACTCTGATTGTCCGCCACGAACTCGCGCGCTATCAAATCCCCAACGAGCTGGCGCAGCAGAACGGAGCATATCTGCCCGACGCGAACAACACCACTGGCTGCCCACCCGTTCCCCCCGGCGATGAGCCCAGCGACTGCGTCTTCGTTCCCGGAGGCCAGCTTCAAACTGGCGACAATTTTGAAACCATGGGCAGCATCGCCTACCAGCACATTTTTTCCTCCGACTCGATCGGCGTGTTGCGGGGAATGTCTCGCGATAACTCCACTGACTTTTCTTCCAACCCTGCCTCCTGGCCCCTCATTGCCACCCAGCACAACGACTTCAAGGAAATCTATTTCAATGGCAGCTTCTCCGTTCATCATGGCAGGCAGGAATTTAAGGCGGGCGTTGAATCCGATGCCATCTTCCTGCACGAAAACACCAGCTACGTGATCCCCGACTGTGCCGATCCCGCCGATCCGCAATGTCCCATCAACCTGGGGATCCTGGATTCTGGCGCGACCACTTTTGCGTTCCGGGGCCAGCGTCCCGATCTCGAACAGGCCGCCTATGTTCAGGATTTAATCCGCCTCGGCAATTGGACCATCAATGCCGGTCTCCGCTGGGATCACTATCAACTCCTGCTGAATCAGAACGCAGTCAGCCCGCGCCTCGCCGTCTCGCGCTATTTCCCCTCCATCGGCTTAAATATTCACGCCTCCTATGACCGCATCTTCCAGACGCCTTCTTTCGAAAACATACTTTTAGCCAGCTCTCCGGCTGCGGAGGCCATCGACACCAGCGTGCACCCGCTGCAGCTGCCGGTCCAGCCTTCTCATGGGAACTATTATGAATTGGGAGCCACGAAAGCATTCTTCGGGAAACTGCGGCTGGATGCGAATATCTTTCGTCGTCAAGTAAGCAATTACGCCGACGACTCCCAAATTCTAAGTACCGGAATCAGTTTTCCCATCGCATTTGACCACGCCATTCTTTACGGCGCGGAAGGCAAGCTGCAACTCCTGCAATGGAGGCGGTTCTCAGGCTACGTTAGCTACTCCTACATAGTTGGAAATGCCTGGTTTCCAGTGACCGGCGGATTATTCCTGGGAGATGATGCAATCAACCCGACCACCGGACATTTTCCCGACTCGCAGGACCAGCGCAACACCGTGCGCGCCCGCCTCCGTTATCAGGTCGTTCCGCGCTTGTGGATCGCCGTGGGAGCCGACTACAACACCGGACTGCCCTTTCAACCCGATTTGACCCCGCAGCAATACGCCACGGAATACGGTCAAGTCGTGGTCAATCACCTGAATTTTAGCCGCGACCGCATCAGCCCCTACTTCACGGAGAATTTCTCGGCGGGAGCCAATCTCTACCAACACGAAAAACGCTCCCTGCGATTCCAGGCCGACGCCCAGAACCTGAGCAACGAACTAGAAGTAATCGACTTCGGAGGCCTATTCTCCGGCAACGCCCTAGGCCCCTCCCGCCAATACACCTTCCGCCTCGTAACCACATTCTAAGAAGTTCTTGCGGGGACAGCAGGTTCATGTGGGGACAGCCGTCCTCGGCTGTCCAGACGAGCGCAGCGAGGCTCTCGACCACGGTTCTGTCATCCTGAGCGAAGCATGATCGTCTGAAAGACGATCATGCGCAGTCGAAGGACCCCTGCCGTACTACAGCTTCTAAGATCAAGGGACGCTGCTTGAACCGCCAACCGCTCTCGACAAACAAAAAAGGACGCCCGCAAGCGTCCCTCGAAACAAGCCCTACTGCTCCGTGCAAATCTGTGGCAAGAAACCTACACCACAAAGTACTTAGCCCCGGGATGATGCACCACCAAGGCCGAGGTACTCTGCTCCGGCTCGAGCAAAAACCCCGAAGTCAACCGGACTCCAACATTCTCCTCCGGCTTAAGCAGCACAAACAACTTAGTCTGATCCTCCAGATTAGGGCAAGCGGGATATCCAAACGAATACCGCGACCCGCGATACTTCTGATGAAATAGGTCGCGAATCGCAGGAGCATCCTCACCGGCAATCCCCAACTCCTCCCGCATAGTCTTATGATGCAACTCTGCCAAAGCCTCGGCAGTCTCCACGCTCAACCCATGCAGATACAAATATTTCGTATACTCCCCGCCCTCAAACAACTTCTGCGTCTCAACCGAAGCCTTGGCTCCAATCGTAACCAAAGAAAACCCAATCACATCCATCTTCCCCGATGATTTCGAAGCAAAAAAATCAGAGATGCACAATCGCCGTCCCTCCCGCTGCCGCGGAAAAGTAAACCGCAAAGCCTCACCCTGTGAACCCCCGTGTCCCCTGTGTTGAAGGTTTTGACCTTCGCCGGGCCCTAGGTACTCGGTACCGGGTACTGAGTAAATGACGACATCATTCCCATCACTCTGACAAGGGAAATACCCATAAACCACCTTAGGCTCAAACAACCCGCTCGCAGCCACTTCCTCTTCCAGCTTTTTCTTGATAGGCCTGAACTTCTCCTCCACCAACCGCACGTAATCCGCCTGCGAAGCCGTCTTCAACTGCCACTGATTTTTGAACAGCGCCGTCTCATTAATGTAGGGAAACACGTCCCGCACATCGTAGGCCTTAACCCGCACTCCCCAAAACGGAGGCTCAGGAATATTCGGGGCATCCGTAACCACCACACTCCGCTCAGAAAACACGGGCCCAGTCTCCTCGTCCACGGCGGCCGCCTTCGCGTACTCCTTAACCGTCCGCCCATCCAGCAAGCGAGCCTCGCGAGCTCCATCCTCCGTGATCAGATCTTCCATCACATGCAGCCCGGCAAACGCATCCTCCGCGTAAAACACGGAGTTCGAATACTCCCGCCGCAAGTCGTCTTCTACGTATTTCCGTGTCAACGCCGCCCCACCGCAAATCACAGGAAACTCCAGCTTCTGCCGCTGCAAATCCTGGACCACATACTTCATCTCCAAAGTAGATTTCACCAGCAGTCCACTCAACCCAATCGCATCCGCCCCGTGCTCCTGCGCCGCGCTGATAATCTTGTCTCCCGGCTGCTTGATTCCGAGGTTCACCACCTTGAATCCGTTATTCGACAAAATGATGTCCACCAAATTTTTCCCAATGTCGTGAACATCCCCCTTCACGGTCGCCAGCACAATCGTGCCCTTCTGCGACCCGCCTTCCTTCTTCTCCATCTTCGGCTCAAGATAAGCCACAGCCTGCTTCATCACCCCAGCCGAATCGAGCACGGAAGGCAATTGCATCTTGCGCGCGCCAAACAGATCGCCCACAGTTTTCATTCCGTCCAGCAGCACGGTATTAATCAATTCCAGAGGCGAATAATCTTTCAGCGCCTCTTCCAGCAATTCCTCCAAAGATTTCTTACGCGCGCCCTCGCCCACCGATTTCTCGCCGTTGATGATGGCAAACTTCAGCTTGTCCTCAACCGACAGCGTATCCACATGCGCCGTAGTCGAAGCCGCAGGCTTACCCTTCAGCCCGGCAAAGTGATTCATGTACTTCTGCAGCGGATCGCCATCCGACTCATCTCGGAAAATCAGCTTCCGCGCCAGATCAACTTCTTCCTGCGGAATCTTGTACAGCGGATAAATCTTCGTGTAATTCACGATGGCCATATCCAGCCCCCGATTCACGGCCTCGTGCATGAAAACCGAGTTCAAAACCCGTCGCGGATAAGCATCCAGCCCAAACGAAATATTGCTAACGCCAAGAATTGTCTTAACGTTGGGCAACTCTTTCTTGATCCGCTCCACTGCCTTCAAAGTCTCAATCCCAGCACTCCGGTACTCATCCTGCCCGGTAGAAATCGGCAAAGTCAGCGCATCGAAAATCAGATCCGTCCCGTCCAGCCCATATTTCTTCGTAGCCAGATCGAAAATCCGGTGCGCAATTGCCGCCTTCTTTTCTGCCGTCAGCGCCATTCCGTCTTCATCGATCGTCAGCGCAATCACCGCCGCCCCATACCGCTTCGCCATCGGCAACACCAACGACGTCCGTTTCTCACCATCCTCCAGATTGATCGAATTGATAATCGCCCGCCCCGGGATCCGCTTCAGCGCCTCCTCCACCACGTCTGCCTCAGTCGAATCGACCAGAATCGGCGCCGGAACCCGCGTGGCAATCCTTTCTAGAATGGTAGAGATGTATCCCTTCTCATCTTCTCCCACAATCGCGCAGCACAAATCCAGCATGTGCGACCCGTCGTTCACCAGCTTCTTAGCCAGCGCCAGAATGTCGTCGTATTTCTTCCCCCGCACCAGGTTCCGGAAATGTTCAACCCGCGTAGTCGTATTCATTTCCTCGGCGACGATCAAGGGCTTCGGCTCGAGATCGAGCGGAACCGAAGTGTAAGCGCTCGAAGCCGCACCCACGCGCTTCACCTCGCGCTTCGCCGGCTCCACTCCAGAAACTGCATCTACGACGGCTTTCAGATGCGCAGGCGTAGTTCCGCAGCATCCGCCGACAATCCGTACCCCGTAATCCACGACAAAATGCTTGTGATACTCCGCCAGTTCGGCAGGGGTCAGCTTGTAAACTGCATGCCCACCTTCGTTGTGCGGCAAGCCGGCATTCGGCAGGATCGATATTTCCTTGGTAGAATTCAGCGCGAGATAGCGCACCGCATCATTCATCTCCTTCGGCCCGGTAGCGCAATTCAGTCCCAGGATGTCGACATCAAACGGCTCCAGCGCCGTCAGCGCCGCGCCAATCTCGGTGCCCAGCAGCATCGTCCCGCTTTCCTGCAACGTCACTTGCACGGCGACGGGCAGCCGCTTGCCCGCTTTCCGCATCGCCTCAAGCACACCGATGGCCGCAATCTTCGCCTGCAACAAATCCTGACAAGTCTCGATCAGCAGCAGATCCACTCCACCCTCGATCAGCGCCGCCGCCTGCTCCTCATAAGCCGCCGCCATCGCTTCAAAACCAATGTGCCCGAGCGATGGCAGCTTCGTAGTCGGACCCATCGACCCGGCCACAAACCGCGGCCGATCCGTCGTCGAGAACTGCTGTGCCACTTCCCGCGCCAGTTGCGCCGCTTTAACGTTGATCTCGTGCACCCGGTCGGGCAGCTCAAACTCACTCAGAACAATTCGCGATCCGCCAAACGTGTTGGTCTCGACAATGTCGCAGCCAACGCGAAAGAAGTCCGCATGAATATCCCGAATAATGTCAGGACGGCTCAGCACCAGAATCTCGCTGCAGTTCTCCTTGCCCCAGTAATCATCCAGAGTAGGATTCCGCGCCTGGATGTTAGTCCCCATGGCGCCGTCATAAACCACAACGCGTTCCTTAACGGTTTGAAAAAAATCAGTCATCGCTTAATCACAATGCACAAACGCCGGCCCCCGAGGACCGGCGTGTCGTCGAAAACGAAACTTGGAAACTCTAACTCCCCGCCACCATCTGCGCCGGAGCCCCGCCATCCACATCGGCCTGATTAAATATGACGTTCTCTCCCATATGCGCTGGCCGGGGCGCCAGCATCTGCTCTTTGCGGTAAATCAGATTGCTGGCGTTAAACGTAGCCAGCTCAAACCCATGCCCATGCGTAATCGCGTCCGTCGGGCAAGCCTCTACGCAATACCCGCAAAAGATACATCGATTGTAATCGATGTTGTAGACTTTGGCGTAGCGCTCGGCACCACTTACGCGGCGTTCGGCGGTGTTGTCGGCGGCTTCGATATAGATGCAGTTCGAGGGGCAATTGGCGGCGCAAAGGAAGCAGGCTACGCACTTTTCCAGTCCGTTTTCATCGCGCTGCAGCACGTGGGCGCCGCGGAAGCGGGCCTCGAACTTTGCTCCCTTCAACGGTCCTTTGCCGTCGGGATAATTTTCTACCGTCGTGGGCTGGAACATCTCCATGAAGGTGATGCTCATGCCTTTGGCGATTGCGGCGATGTTTTTCAGTACCGGCATGCTCTTCTAGTATACCGAAAGGCAGTGGTCAGTGGTCGGGCCAATGAGAAAACTGGGGTAGGAGTATGAGTGCGGGTAGACGGTTGGGGTGCGCTTCGAGGTCGGAGGTAAGGTCAAAGTCAAAGGCAGCGGCCGAGGGCGCCCGCTCTAGACGCGCCGCCAATGTGATCAGCAAGCAGCGGGGGGAATTGGCGGAGATGATGTTTATGGTCAAGGCCGCGAAGGAGGGACTTGCGACGGCGAAGCCTTATGGGGACAGCCGGCGCTATGACTTCATTGTGGATACGGGGAGGCGGTTGTGGAGGGTGCAGGTGAAGTCGTCGTCCCGGCTTTGCAAGGGGGCTTATCATGTGTCGCCGAACCGGCATTCGAGTGGGCGCATGATGGCGTATCGGGCAAGTGAAATCGATCTGGTGATCGCTTATGTTGTGCCGGAGACGAATTATTGGGAGCTGGTGCTCTCTGGCACGGAAGAAGAGCGCAAGCGACTACAAAGGTGGCGCAAGACGTTTGACTTGATGCAGTTTGGGAAAGAGGCAGCATCTTCCGCTGTGGCGTTTAACATCGCTGGATGGAATAGCACCTACACCAGGCAGCCAATTCCCGCGAAAGAAATGCGCGAATGGGTCGAGGCCACGGTGACAGAGATATTGGCGCTCCGGCCTCAGCAAGTTCTGGAGATTGGGTGCGGTACTGGCTTGCTCCTGCTGCGCATTGCGCCGCATTGCCAACGTTACGTTGGCGCGGATCAATCCAACGCCGCACTGCGGCGGCTCAAAGAACAACTTGCGCAATCGACAGGGCCGTCGGCTCCTCCCGCGCTTCTTGAAAGATCGGCTGACAATTTTGAAGGCTTCAGCGCGAATTCATTTGATACGGTGATCCTCAACTCGGTCGTCCAATACTTCCCGAGCGTCACTTACCTGGTGCGAGTGTTGG
>Ga0209693_10001425_pt1 | contig 10288 bp, 6 predicted proteins | sample HubBroMetageWRM3_FD_188345 | JGI IMG/M metagenome (GOLD analysis project Ga0209693, IMG submission 188345) | Warmed soil microbial communities from the Hubbard Brook experimental Forest, New Hampshire - Hubbard Brook CCASE Soil Metagenome WRM 3... | ecosystem: Environmental > Terrestrial > Soil...
CGAACGGCCGAAACTACTGGTGATCGAGGAGATCGCGCGGCAGATGCAGGAGACGCGGGCGCGGGGCGGAAAAATTCTGGTGGTAGCGGGGCCAGCTATCGTTCACAGCGGCGCGGGCCCTCGGCTGGCGGCGATGATTCGCGCCGGATTCGTACAGGTGCTATTCGGAGGAAACGCGATTGCAACGCACGACGTGGAAAGCGTGCTGCTGGGGACGTCGTTGGGGATGGCGTTGCGCAATGGGCAGCCGGTGGAGGGCGGGCATCGTCATCATATGCAGGCGATCAACGCGATCCGAAAGGCTGGTTCGCTGCGGAAAGCGGTTGAGAGTGGAATTTTGCGCGAAGGAATTATGTACGAGTGCATCAAGAACAATGTGGAGCTGGTGCTGGCCGGGTCGGTGCGCGACGATGGGCCGCTTCCCGACGTGATCATGGATATGGCCGAAGCGCAACGCAGGATGCGGGAGGCGGTGAAGGGCGTGACGATGGCGCTGATGATTGCGACGATGTTGCATTCGATTGCGACGGGGAATCTGCTGCCGGCTTCGGTGAAAGTGGTGGCGGTGGACATCAATCCGGCCGTGGTGACGAAGCTGGCGGATCGGGGGACGTTTCAGGCGCTGGGGTTGGTGACGGATGCGGAATTATTTGTGCGGGAGTTGGCGCAGGCGCTGAAGATTTGAGACGCGGTGTTTGTTTCGCGCAGGCCGGTCGAATCGGGAGTGCCTTCATGTTAAAATTGACGTGGAGAGAAATGGATGCTGGCGGTGAGAAAGAACAATCTGGGCTTGTGGGTGGCTGGCGCGATGCTTTTTTTGATTGCGGCGAGCGGAGCGCGTGGGCAGAGGTCTGGCGCTTCGTCTACAGCTTCGGGCGAGCATGCCCTGCAGCTTTACAACACGCATACGAACGAGAAAATCGATGTTGTCTACCGACGCGGCGATCAATACATACAGAGCGCGCTTGCGAAACTGGATTATTTTCTGCGCGACCATAACACCAACGAAGTGCGCCATTTCGACCCACATCTATACGATATTTTGTCGGACCTGACGGCGTCGGTGGGCCGTCCGGGCGGCGAGATTGATATCGTGTGCGGGTACCGGACTACTTCGACGAACGCGGCGCTTCGCGCGCACACCAACGGCGTGGCGAAAAATAGTCTTCACATTCAAGCGGAAGCGATTGATCTGCGAATGCCGGGCGTCAATACGTTGAAGCTGCGTAAAGCGGCGCTGGCTTTGGCGCGCGGCGGCGTTGGCTATTATCCGCACTCGGATTTCATTCATGTGGATACCGGGCGCGTGCGGCAGTGGTGCTTTGATTGTCCTGCCAGTTTGATTAATGGGGATTAATAGCTAGGGATTAAAGCGTTGCGAGCAGTAGCAATTCTTCTATCCGGGATACGGGTAGCCCTTCTGCAACACCTGATCTAAGTCCTTATCGTGGCCGTAGATATCATCGTAGAAGTGTACGAGTCCATCCTCGGGCACAACCACCGTGCCGTATATGATCAGCACCGGGATCGGGCGCGGCAGATTCACTTGCCGGTTGTCACCCTGAGCCATTGAGGCGCGGACTCGAGCCATGTCCCAGCCCGGAATATCACGCAAGACGAACGCAGCTAGATCCGCGGGCTTTTCGAGCCGGATGCAACCGTGGCTGAAATCGCGACGTGAGCGGGAGAAAAGCTGCTGTTCGGGACTGTCGTGCATGTACACATTAAAGCTGTTGGGGAAAATGAATTTCACGAGGCCCAGCGAATTTTTGGGGCCGGGATTCTGGCGGACAAAAAGCTTGCCGGAGCGCAGTTGCGCGAGCACTTCGGGACTGACCGCTCCGGAGGCGACGATGGCTTGCTTGCTGTCGACGACAGCGAAACCTTTGCTTGCAAGATAGTTCGGGTCGCGCGCGATTCTTGGGAGGAACTCGGTTTTGGCAATCGAATATGGAACATTCCAGTAAGGGCGGAAAATTACATATTGCATCGAGTCGGTGAAGACGGGGGTGTCGTGGTTGTAGGCTTTTCCCACGACCACGTCCATCATCAGGGCGAGATTGAAGTGCTCGTCGTAGGCGCGCAGGCGAAACTCGGGAATATTGGCGACGATGGGCGAGCTGTTGTTTTCGATGGGGAGCCAGCGCCAGCGTTCGAGGGTTAGTTGCATCTGGCGGACTCGGGTGTTGAGCGGGATATTTAAGTCGGCGATAGTTTGGGCGCCGATGCGGCCGTCGACGGTGCGACCGTGACGGGCTTGAAATGTTTTGACGGCGTCCACCAACGGACCTTGGTAGACGATCGAATCGGGCGGAACGTTTGAGCTGGCGGGAAGATCGCCGAGTTCGCGCAGCAAGAGCGTGAGTCGCGGCAGGCCGGGATAGGATTCGCCGGGGCCGAAAGTTTTTTTCACGGAGGGGAGTTGTGCGCCGTCATCTTGTTTGGCGAGCGCGAGGTATCGGTGCAAGGCCAGGATTGTGCGTTGATAGCCGGGGTATGGCGGTTCCACCTGGGCCAGGATGGCCGGAACGTCGGAAGCGTCGACGACGTGATTCTTCACGAATTCGGGCAGGTCGTATTTTTTGGTTTGAACATTTAAGTCGAAATCAAAATGCTTGGGATTCACTTTGCCGATGTGAAGATCGGAGATATAGCGCATGAGGCAGACGGTGAGCGCGACGTCGAACTTCATCGCGTCGGCTTCCGTGGAATTCGCGGCTGAGGGCTTTAGCAACGCGAGCCGGGCGCTCCATCGTGGTGCGTCGTAGTCATCCGGGTTGAGCCCTTTCTCTTCGGCCTGCTGGATGAGGGCGATGATCTGCCGGGCTTGGGGCGAGGGCTCCATGCCGCGCACCCAGGGCAAGGAGTAACCGTAGGAATCGTAGAACTTCTGAACGAGCTTGGTGTAATCACTGAAATTGGGCCACCGGAGATCGGGGAGATTGCCCGTTTGAATGATGGCTTGCAGGGTGGCTCGGGTCTCGGGACTGATTTGTTGCGGAGGCGGAGCTGTCGAAGTCGAATTGGACTGCGATTGTAGACGGCTGGCGGATCCGATCGCGCCACCGCACAGAAGGGCGACAACCGCCACGGAGAGCGCGAAACGCAACGTTTTCGAGAACTGACGATGATCCATCGAGCGCCTCCTGACGGAATTGCAAAAGTATGAACCTGAGGTCTGTGATTCGGAAGCGACACGGTACCACAACAACGGGTTGCGCGAACATCCCTGTGTGAGGTTACTCGCGCGGCGCGATCGGCGTAGGCCATTAAACTGATCCGTTGCTTGGATTTCGGACGGCTAAGGACTTGTACGCGCGGCCTAGGCTTGAGGCCAGTTCCAGTGCTGGATTTCGGGTTTGTCTATGCCTTCGGTATACGCATAGTTGATGCTTTCGATGATCTGCGCTTTGAGCCACTCCTTGAGATGGGCGCCAGAGCCTTGAAGGCGAGGAACACGGTCGATTACATCGATCGCGAGCGTGAAGCGATCGATTTGATTGCGAATCGCGAGTTCGAGCGGCGTGTTGATGTTGCCCTTCTCTTTGTATCCACGGACATGGATATTGGAGTGGTTCGTTCTGCGATAGGTGAATTTGTGCACGAGCCACGGGTAGCCGTGAAAATTGAAAATCACCGGCTTATCGGTGGTGAAGAGCGAATCGAAGTCGCGATCTGAAAGGCCGTGCGGATGCTCGGTATCAGGCTGAAGCCGGTACAAATCCACCACGTTGACGAAGCGGAGTTTCAGGTCCGCAAAATGTTTTCGAAGAATCGCCGTGGCAGCAAGAGCCTCCTGGGTTGGAATATCGCCTGCGCATGCCATCACGACGTCGGGCTCTGCGCCGTCATCGGTGCTGGCCCAATCCCAGATTCCGATTCCCTTCGTACAATGGACCACTGCCGCATCCATATCGAGATACACCAAATGCGGCTGCTTATCGGAAACGATCACGTTGACGTAATCCTCGCTTCTTAGGCAATGGTCCGCAACGCTGAGCAGCGTGTTCGCGTCTGGCGGCAAATAAATCCGCGTGACGTTCGCGCTCTTGTTGCTCACCACATCGAGAAAGCCGGGATCTTCGTGCGTGAAGCCGTTGTGGTCCTGCCGCCAGACAAGCGACGTGATCAGCAGATTCAGCGATGAGATGGGAGCGCGCCAGTCGATTTCGAGCTTGGCCTTTTCGAGCCATTTAGCGTGCTGGTTGTACATGGAATCAATGATGTGGACGAACGCCTCGTAAGTGTTGAGCAGACCGTGCCGACCGGTCAGGATGTAGCCCTCGAGCCAGCCTTCGAGCGTGTGCTCGCTGAGCATTTCCATCACGCGACCGTCGGGAGCGATGTCCGTGCCGTCGGCGTCCTCTGGCTTGATTTCGGCGAGCCACGTTTTCAGCGTAGCTTCGTAGATGTCTTGCAGGCGATTCGACGCGTTCTCGTCCGGGCTGAATACACGGAAACAACTCATGTTTCTCCGCATCACATCGCGCAGAAATTTTCCCAGCGTTTCGGTCGGCGACACTTCTTTTGTGCCGGGACTTTCGATCTTAATCGCATAGTCGCGAAAATCGGGAAGAGTAAGCGACTTGCGCAGCTTCCCGCCGTCGGCGTGAGGGTTCGCAGTCATGCGCCGGTCGCCTTTTGGCGGAAGTTCGCGAAGGTCCGGAATCAGCGTGCCATGTTCATCGAATAGTTCTTCGGGCTTGTAGCTACGCATCCATTGCTCGACGATGCGCAGATGCTCCGGATTCTTTTTCACTTCGGACACAGGTACCTGGTGGGCTCGCCAGAAGCCTTCCACGCGGTGCCCGTCCACTTCTTTCGGGCCGGTCCAGCCTTTGGGCGAGCGGAGGATGATCATCGGCCAGCGCGGACGGTCCGGTTTGCCGGTGCTGCGCGCCTTTTTTTGAATTGCGCGAATTTCCTGGACGCAAGCTTCGACAGCCGCCGCCATCGTCTGGTGCATCACCTCGGGATCGTCACCCTCAGCCTCGACTACATGTGGCGTCCAACCGTATCCGAGGAGCAGATGCTCGAGTTCTTCGGGCGTGATGCGGGCCAGTATCGTTGGATTGGCGATCTTGTAGCCGTTCAGGTGAAGAATCGGCAGTACCGCGCCGTCGCGAATCGGATTCAGGAATTTGTTCGAGTGCCACGAAGTGGCCAGCGGGCCAGTCTCCGCTTCGCCGTCTCCAACCACTACGCTAACGATCAGATCTGGATTGTCAAAGGCGGCTCCAAACGCATGAGAGATGCTGTAGCCAAGCTCGCCGCCTTCATGGATCGAACCCGGAACTTCGGGTGTGCAGTGGCTGCCAAGTTGACCGGGGAACGAAAAGGCGCGGAAAAGTTTGAGCATGCCCGCTTCGTCCTGGCTTTTCTCCGGATAAACTTCCGAATACCTGCCTTCGAGGTAGCAATTCGAAAGCATCGCCGGCGCGCCATGACCCGGGCCTGAAATGTAGATCATGTCGATGTCGTACTTGCGAATCGCGCGATTCAGATGAACCCAGGCAAACGTTTGCCCCGGATCGGAGCCCCAGTGTCCGAGTAGTCGGTTCTTGAAATGTTCGGGTAGGAGCGGTTTTCGGAGCAGCGGATTATCGCGGAGATAGATCATGCCGGCGCAGAGATAATTACAAGCGCGCCAGTAGGCATCCATTTTGCGAAGCTCTTCGGCGGAGAGAGTCAGCTTTTTTGAAACGGCTTTCGGTTTGCTAGTCTGAGGGGGCGCCATGGGGATGCTCCTTCGGCAAGATCGTTGGGGGCGATCTCGATTCTGCGGCGGGCTCAACTTTCCCCGCCGAATGCAGACACGCAATTTTCGCACATCTTTTATGTCTGGTATGTAAAAGTGGCAGACATGAATGAGCGAGCACTTCTGCCTATACGCGCTGGTCGGAAATGGATAAAACACACTCGAAGTGAAAGCGGCTCCCATCATGCCTGATGAACCGGTTCTCGTTATCAATAGCGGGTCGTCGTCCCTGAAATTCGGGCTCTACATCCAGCGCGATGATGAGGAGCAGGCGGTGCTCGACGGATTGGCCGACGGCATCGGGCGCGACAGTGGCAAGCTGGAATTGAAGGACGCGCAGTGCCGAACTCTGCGCTCCGAGAATGTCCGCTTTGCGTCCGAGGATGAGGCGCTGAGCCAGGCCGCACGCTGGTTGGCAGAAAACTCACAGCTCAAGCCTGTCGCGGTCGGTCATCGTGTGGTGCATGGTGGCCCTCATTTGCTAGCTCACCAGCTGATCACGCCGGCGGTGCTGACGGAACTACAGAACTGCATCCATTTCGCGCCGCTGCATATTCCTACGGCGCTACGACTTATCACAGCGGCTGAAAAGGCTTATCCACAGCTTCCCCAATTCGCATGTTTCGATACTGCTTTTCACGCGACGATTCCTGAAGTAGGGTCTCGCTTCGCCCTCCCACGGCCGCTATTCGACGAAGGCATTCACCGCTACGGGTTCCACGGGCTCTCTTATGAATCCATCGTGCGCCAACTGGGGCCCGAACTACCCAGCCGAACCGTAATAGCGCATCTCGGTAACGGCGCGAGCCTCGCAGCGGTGAAGGACGGGCGTTCGGTGGACACAAGCATGGGCCTCACGCCAACAGGCGGAATCCCTATGGCGACTCGTAGCGGCGATCTCGATCCTGGCGTCCTTCTCTATTTGCTGCGCGTGAAGAGAATGAACGCCGATTCGCTCGAGCATATGCTGAATCGCGAATCCGGTCTCATAGGAATCTCGGCAGGCAAGAGCGACATGCGCGATCTGGAATCCGCTGCGGCCAGCGGGGATCAGAAGGCGCAGATGGCAATCGAAGTTTTCTGCACGGGGATTCGCAAAGTGATTGCAGCCTACGCGGCGGTGCTGGGCGGTCTCGAAATGCTCGTCTTCTCTGGCGGTATCGGCGAACATAGCGCCCCTGTTCGCGGCAGCGTTTGTAATGGCCTTAGCTTCCTCGGCGTTTCGATTGACGACGCCAGCAACCAGTCAAATTCGAACGCGATTTCAACTAAAGGAAGCAAGGTTCACGTCCGCGTCGTCCCAAGCCAGGAAGACCTCCAAATTGCCCGCCACTCTCGCGCTTTGTTGCGCAGGATGTAAACGCAGTACGCTACGCGCACGACGATTTCTGCCGCCAGCCGACAGGACAGCGAAAGACCGTTGACCTTTGCCGCCATTTGCTACAGGATTCGCTACCAGCGAGCGATTGCCACACGTGACACCCTTTCGGCCAGAGTCCAATTTAGGCGAACCCTAAACTCGGAGGTCAGCAGCCGTGACACACTTCTCTATCAACCGGTCAGTTCGGCTTTGCACGCGTTCCCTGAATTTGCTGCTGGTTGCGATATGCGCCTTCACGATTGCTGGATGCGGGAAAGGCGGGAAGTCCGCCAACGAGATCCGCGTCGGCGTCGTGATGCCCATCACCGGCCGTGAAGCGAAGCCCGGACAATACCAACGCGAAGGCATCGAATTGGCTATCAAACAGATCAACGACAGCGGCGGAATCATGGTGAAGGAAAAAGGAAAAAAGCTTCCGGTGAAGGAAGTTTTCTATGACGACGCCTCGGACCAGGCGAAGTCCGCCGGGCTCGTGGAGCGCGCGATGACCACCGACGAGGTCACAGCGGTGATTGGCGGATACTCGACCGCTCTTGGCGAAGCCGAGTCGGTGATGCCGGACCGTTATCAGACTCCCTGGATTACGCCGGGAGCGGCTGCAGCGCATATTTTCAGCCGAGGCTACACTTATACATTCGGCACGCTCAGCTCCACCGAGCTTCTTGGCTATACGACCGGAGAATTTCTGGGCAGCCTCATGGACGCAGGCAAGCTCAAGAAGGATCTTGCGGTCGCTCTGGCGCTCGAGAACACGGACCACGGCGTGGAATACGGGGAGGGCATCCAGCGCTGGAGTCAGGAGCACCCGGGATACTTCCACGTTGTTTTCAGCGAGAAATTTGACCTGGGTGGAACTGATTTTTCAGGCCTTCTTCAGAAAGTGAAAGGGTCCAAGGCAGATATCTTCCTAGCTGATGCTCACTTGCAGGATTACATCACTATGGAGCGGCAGTACATCCAGAGCGGCATGTACCACCAAATGATTAGCTACGGCGCGCGCGGGCCCGATCAGGACGCTCGAAAAGCTTTGGGCGACGCGACGAATTACATTTTCGCGGGATTGTGGTGGTCAAAGAAATTGCCTTATCCGCAGGTAAAGAAGTTTGACGCCGACTATCAGGCGTTCGCAAACCACGAGCCGGATTCCTACTACCCGGCACCGGCCTATGACGCGATGCGAGCCCTCGCCATAGCTATCGAGCAAGCGGGCACCCTGAATAAGACGGCTATCCGCGATGCCCTGAAGAACGTTGAGGTGAAAGATTCATTGATGCCGGGCCAAGTGCTTCGCTTCGGAAAGACAGGGCAAGTGGAATTGCCGTTCGTTATCGTTCAAAACAAACCGGACGACAAGTCGGACATCGTTTACCCGAAGGACGCGGCCACGGGGGAAGCAGTCGCGCCGAAGCCCCGGAAGTAGTCCAGCACCACGATGAACATCGTCGATTTCCTGAATTTGCTGGTGGCAGCGGTGCTGCTGGCCGGCGTATACGCCGCGATGTCGGTCGGGATGACCATCATCTATGGCGTCCTTAAGATCGTGAATCTTGCGCACGCGGGATTCCTGATGCTGGGCGCCTATTTTGTCTATGAGCTGTATACCCGCTTTAACGTCGATCCTTTGCTCGGCGTGATTCTCGCGTTTCCCGTGTTTTTTTTGATCGGAGCTGGGATCTATTGGCTTTTGGTGCGCCGCATCCCGCGATCGGATCAACCTACCTTGCCCTCTCTTCTTCTTCTCTTCGGGCTTTGGCTCGTGCTTCAAAATTTGGGATATCTAATTTGGGGCAATGGCGATCATGCGATTCTGACGCCGAGAACTTTTTCCACCTTTCAAATCGGCCCTATCATTTTTCCGACGATCCGATTGGTAGTTTTCGGAGTGGCGGTCGCCTCCTTGGCAGGCCTCGAATTTGCTTTGCATCGAACGTGGTTCGGACGAGCGATTCGCGCGTTGATGCAGAATAGTGACGCGGGACGCATCGCCGGCGTAAACGTGGACCGCACGGCGCAGATAGCTTTCGGCATCGGCATCGCTTTCGCCGGAGCTGCCGGAGGACTGCTGGCCATGATGTACTCCTTCACGCCGGATTTTGGAGGGTCGTTTCTGCTTCGCGCTTTTGTAATTATTGTCTTGGGCGGGCTTGAATCCTTCGCGGGCGTGGCTGTGGGGGCATTGATTCTGGCGCTCGTGGAAACATTCAGTATTTTGGTAATTCCATCCGGTTACCAACCAGCGATTTCGTTCTCACTGCTTGTGCTTGCGCTGGTAATACTTCCTGATGGAGTGGCCGGACTCTGGAAGAAGCGGCAGCGCCTAGCATGAAGGAGAACACGGCCGGGAGTAAGCATTCCGTTTCAAGATTCGTGGCAACGGCCGCGCCTCTCGTTCTTCTTCTTGTTTTAGCATTGGTTCCACTGGTTGGCCCGGGGCCTAACACGATTCGGCTGTTGTTTATCTCGCTGGTGTGGATCACTGCCAGCGTTGCGTGGAATATTCTGGGTGGCTTCGCAGGCCAAGTCTCGTTCGGCTTTGCGGTGTTTTACGGTCTCGGTGCTTACGCCACGGCGATCTCGCTCAATGCGGGACTGGACCGCGTAACCTCCCTGGCATTGGCAGCGCTCGTGGGCGCGATCATTTCGCTCCTGGTAGGTCTGCCCACATTTCGGCTGCGAGGGCCTTACTTCGCCATAGCGACTATTGGCGTGAGCGAAGCCGTCCGTGTGGTGATGACAAATTTGGCTGTGACGGGTGGCGCGAGCGGTTACCGCATCACCGAAAAAGGCGCCTTCAATCAGCATCTGCATTTCTATATGGCGCTAGGCCTTGCTGCCGCAGCCGTGGCCATTTCCATGTGGATCAGACACTCCAAGCTCGGTTTGGCGCTGATCTCTATTCGCGAGGATCAAGACGCCGCTTCCGATCTCGGAGTGAATCCCTACGCAACGAAGCTGCTGGCTCACGCGCTCGCCGCCGCTCTGGCGGCTGCAGCGGGCGGCGTTTATGCCGGATACTCGGCGTTCGTTCATCCGAACGGTGTTTTTGGATTTGACATCAGCGTTGCGATACTGCTGATGCCCATCATTGGAGGGATAGGAACTGTCTGGGGGCCTGTGATCGGCGCCGCCGTCCTGATCTTCTATGTCGC
>Ga0209693_10001427_pt1 | contig 10285 bp, 5 predicted proteins | sample HubBroMetageWRM3_FD_188345 | JGI IMG/M metagenome (GOLD analysis project Ga0209693, IMG submission 188345) | Warmed soil microbial communities from the Hubbard Brook experimental Forest, New Hampshire - Hubbard Brook CCASE Soil Metagenome WRM 3... | ecosystem: Environmental > Terrestrial > Soil...
CCGGCTGGGGCTCGACGCGCTGTCCCGGCTCGAGGCGCGTGAAAGCCATATTCCGGAGCGCGCCTCGGTAAGAGTGTCACCCCAGCGGAGCCGCCCACCTCACCCTCCCGCCCCCACGGATCAAGTCCGTGGGCTGAAGGCTCACGGCGCGGCGGGTCCCTCCCTCTCCCCCCTAAAGGGCGGAGAGGGGCCTAAGATTTCTCCCCCTCTCCCTCCGTTTGCGGGGGGAGAGGGTCGGGGTGAGCGGGGTCGCCCGCCGAGGCCGATACGGCTGTTTGATCCGCCGGAGCCGGTCGAGGCATTCTGGTTGCTGCCCGACGATCCGCCGTTTCGGTTCATGTGGCGCCGCTGCCGGCATCGGGTGACGCAGGCCGATGGGCCGGAGCGGATCGCCGACGAATGGTGGCTGCCGGGGGCGTCCGGCGAGGTCGATGCGATCCGCGATTATTATCGGGTCGAGGATGAGGAGGGGCGGCGCTTCTGGCTATACAGGGCAGGTCTCCACGGCGGCGACCACAAGCCGCGCTGGTTTGTCCATGGCGTCTTTTCCTGAGCCAGTTTTGTCTGAGCGGCCCCCGCGCTACGCGGAATTGCAGGTCACCACCAATTTCTCGTTTCTGCGCGGCGCATCGCATGCGGACGAACTGGTGATGACCGCGGCTGCACTCGGTCATCAGGCGATCGCGATCACCGACCGCAACAGCTTTGCCGGCATCGTGCGTGCGCATCATGCGGCCAAAGAGGTCGGGATCCGCCTCGTCATCGGGTGCCGCCTCGATCTGCGCGACGGCACGAGCCTGCTCGCCTACCCCACGGATCGCGCCGCCTACGGCCGGCTCACGCGGCTGTTGACCCTCGGCAAGCGCCGCGCGCCCAAGGGCGAATGCCATCTCGACTACGCCGATGTGGTCGCACATGGCGAAGGTCAGATCGTGGTGATCCTGTCCCCCGAGACCGCGGCCCGGGTCGCGGCGGATTTCCGGGGCCGCGCCTATCTTGCCGCCCACCATCTCTATCGCGGCGACGATATGCGGCGCCTCGCCCGCCTCGCTGCTCTCGGCGACGCGACCGGGCTGCCGCTCGTCGCGGTCAACGACGTGCTCTACCACCTGCCCGAGCGCCGCCCTTTGCAGGACGTGCTGACCTGTATCCGCGAAGGCTGCACGATCGGCGAAGCCGGCTATCGCCTCGCCGCCAATGCCGAGCGCCATTTGAAAGCGCCGCAGGAAATGGCGCGCCTCTTTCGCGGCCGCGAGGATGCGGTCGAGCGCACCCTCGAAATCGTCGAGCGCTGCCGCTTCAGCCTCGACGAGCTGCGCTACGAATATCCCGAGGAGGTGGTCCCGGACGGGCTGACGGCGCAGCAATACCTTGAAGAACTCACCTGGCAAGGTGCCGCGGAGCGCTTTTGCTCCTCCGTCACCCCCGCGGAAGCGGGGGTCCAGAGCCACCGTTCGGACGCTGGCCCCATGGATTCCCGCTTTCGCGGGAATGACGACAGAAGAGGGATGCCCGCGAAGGTCCGTAATCTGATCGAGCACGAGCTCCAGCTGATCGAGCGGCTCGACTATGCCCGCTATTTCCTGACCGTCCACGATGTCGTGCGGTTTGCGCGGCGGCGCGGCATCCTGTGTCAGGGACGCGGCTCCGCTGCCAATTCCGTCGTCTGCTACTGCCTCGGCATCACCGCGGTCGACCCAGCCCGCATCGATGTCTTGTTCGAGCGCTTCATCAGCGCCGCGCGCAACGAGCCGCCCGACATCGATGTCGATTTCGAGCACGAGCGGCGCGAGGAGGTGATCCAATACGTCTACGAAAAATACGGCCGCGACCGCGCCGGTCTCGCCGCCACCGTAATCTGCTACCGCTCGCGCTCGGCGATCCGCGAGGTCGGCAAGGTCTTGGGTCTCAGCGTCGATGTCGTCGCCGCGCTCGCCGGCATCGTGTGGGGCTGGAGCAACGACCCGATTGCCGATCAGCGGGTGCGCGAGGCCGGGCTCGACCCCACTGACCGCACCTTGCGCCTCGCGCTCGACCTCGCCGCGCAGCTGGTCGGCTTTCCGCGGCATCTCTCGCAGCATGTCGGCGGCTTTGTGATCACCCGCGGGCCGTTGTCCGAATTGGTGCCGATCGAAAACGCGGCGATGGAGGACCGCACCGTCATCGAATGGGACAAGGACGATCTCGACCGGCTCGGCATTCTAAAGATCGATGTCCTGGCGCTCGGCATGCTGACCTGCATCCGCAAGGCCTTTGCGCTGATCGAGGAGCATTACGCCCGCCGGTTCGAGCTCGCCACGATCCCGGCCGAGGACCCTGCAGTTTACGAGATGCTCTCCCGCGCCGACTCGCTCGGCGTCTTCCAGGTCGAGAGCCGGGCGCAAATGACGATGCTGCCACGGCTCAAACCGCGCAAATTCTACGATCTTGTCATCGAGGTTGCGATCGTGCGGCCGGGCCCGATCCAGGGCGACATGGTGCATCCCTATCTGCGCAGGCGCTCGGGACGCGAGGAGGTGTCCTACCCGTCAGAGGAATTGCGCCAAGTGCTGGGCAAAACCCTGGGCGTGCCGCTATTTCAGGAGCAGGCGATGAAGATCGCCATTGTCGGCGCCGGTTTTGCACCGGAGGAGGCTGACCGGCTGCGCCGCGCAATGGCCACCTTCAAGCGCAATGGCGACATCCATCTGTTCCGCGACAAGTTCATCGCCGGAATGGTCGGGAACGGCTACGACCGCGACTTCGCGACGCGCTGCTTCAGCCAGATCGAAGGGTTCGGGACCTACGGTTTTCCGGAAAGCCATGCGGCAAGCTTTGCGTTGCTCGTCTATGTCTCGGCCTGGATCAAATGCTTCTATCCGGAGGTCTTCGCCTGCGCCTTGCTGAACAGCCAGCCGATGGGGTTCTACGCCCCGGCGCAGATCGTCCGCGATGCGCGCGAGCACGGCGTCGAAGTGCGCCCCGTCGACGTCAACCACAGTTTCTGGGACTGCACCCTCGAACCGTTAGCCGTCGCCCCCGCGAAAGCGGGGGCCCAGAGCGACCGTTCGGACCCTGTATCCCTGGATCCCCGCTTTTGCGGGAATGACGATAACCGGCGCTTGGCAATGCGTCTCGGGTTGCGTCAGATAAAGGGGTTTGCCGAGGCCGATGCGGAGCGGCTCCTCGCCGCCCGGGAGGACGGATATCCAGATCCGCGGGGGTTGTGGCGGCGCAGCGGGCTCGGGCGCGGCGCGCTCGAGCGCCTTGCCGAAGCCGATGCGTTCCGTTCGATCGGGCTCGACCGCCGCCGCGCATTATGGGCCTTGAAGGCGCTCGGCGACCCGCCGCTCCCGCTCTTCGCACAAGAACCCTTGCGAGCAACCTCCGAGGCTGCCCCCCTCACCCCGACCCTCTCCCCCCATTGGGGGGCGAGGGGGAGTAAATCAAAACCCTCTCTCCCCATAGGGGGGAGAGGGAAGGGTGAGGGGGGCTTCTCCAGAGCCTCCCGCTTGCGGTGGGAGAGGGAGGATTTTTCAGGGGATCTCTTGCCGGAAATGCCGTTGGGGGAGCATGTCGTCGAGGATTATGCGAGCCTCAGCCTCACCTTGAAGCGCCACCCGCTCGCCTTTTTGCGTGCCGAGCTCGCCGGCGAAGGCCTGGTCACCGCCGCCGAGCTCGCTCATCTGCCGGTCGACCGCCGGCTCTCGATCGCCGGGATCGTGCTGATCCGGCAGCGTCCGGGCAGCGCCAACGGCGTCGTCTTCATCACCATCGAGGACGAAACCGGGATCGCCAATCTGATCGTCTGGCCCGCCATCCTCGAACGCTTTCGCCGCGCCGCGCTCGGCGCCTCTCTCTTGCGCTGCATCGGCAAACTGCAGCGCGAGGAAAGCGTCATCCATGTCGTCGCCGACCGGCTCGAGGACATGACCCCGCGCCTCAATACCTTGCGCGACCGCACCGACGAAGCTGTCGACCCCCGGCCGGCACCGAAACCACCTTTCGCGCCGGCCATCAAGCCGCCCGGCTACGATGCGCGCGACATCGTCATCTCCAGCCGCAATTTCCGCTAACGCATGGTTCGCCTTGGCCCCCACCCGCTCTGCGGCCTCACCTTGACCTGCTAAGGATCACGACCTTTCCGTCGCGCCGCAGACGATACCGGATATTGGCCCAGCAAAACTCGCGGCCGCAGAGACTTGCGACAAATGCTGCCGTATGAACGGCATGGACCAAAGGCCAACCCCACCACCCAAATTGCAGGCTCGGCTTGAGCGCCGCGACGATTTCCGGAGAAAACGTTCGCCGCGCGATCGACACTCTCACCCGATGCCGCAGCAAGCGCAGCATGATGGCGCCCCCGAGAGCCAGGGCCGCGCCCAGGTTGTCGGCGCTAGCTGCGGCTGCGGCGATCGTTGCTCCGACCACCGGCACGCAGAGCGTCCACCCTGCCAGCAGCCAGTGCCTTGGCGCGTAGCATCGCGCCAGCATATATTGCCGCCGACCAAACGCGAAAACGCTGCGCCACGAGTAACACACCGGGCTCGGCACCAGCACCCGGAGCGTGCCGTGGACCGGGATGCCAGCTGTCCGCAGCGCGTTCGTCAATGTCAGATCGTCGGTGCCGGCCCTAGACCACAAGGTTGGCAGATCGAGGCTGTCCAGTAGCTCGCGTTCAATCGCAGTCGAGCCGCCCCAACACAAGTTCCATCGAGAATCACGAGCGGCGGTGGCTACCGACATGTCGGCGAGAGCTACAATCCGGCTCGCCCATCGGCGGTCGGCCGGGATTTGCCAGCGATAGCCGCTGGTCACCCGCGCCCGGTGGAGTGCGATCGGCCTTACGAGCTGCTGCAGCCAATCAGCCGGCGGCACCAAATCGGCATCTGCAAAAACGACAACCCGGTCCTGCGGCTGCAGAGTAGCGAGCGCAGCGAGCATATTGTGGACCTTCTGGACGGGCCCCGAGGTCTCGCCCGCAACGACCAGCTGGATACGCCCACCAGCGCTGCGCACGATGGGCTCAAGCGCGGCGAACGCCGGGTCGGACTGCGCTTCCACCGCGAAAACAATCCGGTAGCGGGGGTAAATCTGTCCGAGCAGGGCATCGAGAAAATCGGGCAGCCGTACGCTCGCGCCCTTTATCGCGACAATGATTGCCGCCGATGGTGGATCGGCAATGGGGGAGAGCGAGCGCACCGACAATCGGTAGCGGATCACCCCGTAGGTCGCCAATAACGCTGTCCCTATCCATGCCGCAATGAGTGCGTCGGCGATCGCCATCATTCGGGCCGATCAAGCCCAGCGCCTTTAGACTGGCCTTCGCGCGATCAGCAGCAGCTCGAACGACCTGACGCCCGCCGGGATGCCAAACAGCCTGCTGCACACTCGCCCGGCGAGCCAGCTCCAGATCAGACTGCCATGCCAAGCCCAGGCATCGCAGAAAAAGCGCTCTCCTGTTAGCTTCGGCGTCAGCCACGCCATCCAATAAAGAAAGCCGGAATCCGGACTCGGCGGCAGAACCTCGACATTTTCCACGATCAGGCTGAGTTGCGCGGCCAAAGCTTCCAACGCCGGGTTGCTCCACCAGCTCAGATGATGGGGTGGCCCATTCGGCGCGAAATTCGGGATGTCGGTGAGCGCCGACGGCCAGCTCGGCACGACGAGGAACAGCCGCCCTCCTGGCCGCAGGCAGCGAACCATGTCGCCGACAAAACTAGCCGGCTCGCTGGTGTGTTCGGCCACGTGAAACGAGCAGACTACGTCGTATGCGTCGGGATGGGCCGTCGCGTGCTGCGCCACGGTCTCGCTGCGTACATCGGCCGAGGTCGTGGCGACATGCTGCTCCAGCCCGACATAGACGGCATGCTCGACATGGCGGGCAAAGCGTGCGGTTCCACACCCTACATCCAACACCTTCTCGCCAGGCGCGATCAGCGCGGAAACTCTGGCAAAGTCGGAACGCGGCGCGAGCGCCTTTCTCCAGGGACCGCCTTCGCCGAGACGGTGATAGAAATCTTGGTAGAATTGTTCGTCTCCGACGATCATCGGATGGAAGAAGGCGAGCCCGCACGGCGACTCCCACAAGCCAAAACGTTTCACGTCGCGCAACAGCCGTGCCGTCGAGACCCCCAAAGAGGTCCGCCACAGCGCGACCAGCAGCGCGCCGCTGACTTGCTGTATGCGCCTCTTGGCGGGGAGCCCGGTGACAGGGCAAAGAGGCCTCAACGCTTTCGTGACCGGCATCACTAAACCTCTCGCCGTCGCGGGCCATAGGGATGGCGTCGCACCGCCAAGACGCGACCCGAACGATCGAGCCAATATTGGACATGCGCCCAGCGGACGACCGAGGTGAATGCGCTGGCCCAGATCATACTGGCATAGCAGGCACCGATCGGAAGGATGGCCAAGGTGAGTAAATGTTGATAACACGCGGAAGCAAGCCCATCACCGGCGCCGATCCTGCGGCCGACCGCGCGCCGCAGTTCAGTTGCGATCGAGTCCGACGCCGCGATGAACGCGAGCACCGCTAGGGCCGGCAAGGACCCCGTAGCGAGGGACCACACCAGCATGACGCGCGCAAGAAAATCGGCTGTTGTAACGAGACAAGCGGAGCACCACAGCCGCGGGTAGTAGAGCCTGACAAATTGGCCTTGTCGACGCCCGAACGCCCACAGCTCGCGCCAACTTGCGGCCAGAGGCGTGGGAACGCGCAAGGCGCGCCGGGTGAGCAGCCGCAGCCCGGTTTCCGCTACGCGGCGGCCGATCGGAGCGTCCTCGACCACCTCGCGGTCGAGGGTTCTGGCCAAGTCCAGGATTTCGAGCGCCTCGCGCGTCAGCGCCAGCGAGCCACCCCACACCATTCCGGCGCGTGGAAGCCGTGGCAAAACGGCCAGCACGTGATCGATATGAGCAACGAGGATCGAAACCGGGGTAGGCGGCTCGGGTACCAGCCAACGGTAGCCATTGACGAGGTCGGCGCCTCCCGCCGCCAATGGCGCGACCAGGGCGGCGAGCCACCAGGGCTGCGGACGGATGTCGGCGTCGAGCATTATGACATACCGATCCTCATCTGCGAGACGGGTCAGGGCGGCGAATATATTGGTGCATTTCTGACCGCGGCAGTTCGACACGCCGGCGACGACGACATCGATCGCCGGCTCGCGATGAATCTTGGCTAACTCAGTCGCCCGTCGATAGGCTGGATCATCGGGCGCCTCAACTGCGATGATCAATCGTCGGGCCCGGACCGACTGGCGGCCTAATGCGTCCAGCAGGTTTTCGAGATTTTCGAGCGGTCCGGTCGCCGGTAGAACAAGGGCGATGCCGGCCAACGGCCCGCTCGTCGGTATGCGCAGCTTGCCGAGAAACAGCGCGGCACAGAAGAGAGAAACAATCGCAGACGGGACGACAATACCGGCGGCGAGCCAGAAGACGGCATTCTGCAAGCCTTAATCCCTCATTGCGAAGCCTCGGCGCAGAAGCGCGGCGCCGCGGAACAGAGACCGTATTGGTCGTGCATTTAAACCGGAGCATCCGAGTCCGCTAATGCGGGCGTAGGCGGAGATCGACCGGCTTGATCGCGGCGTTCGACGACCATTCGCAGATCGTCGCCGGGCCGTAGGGTCAGCCGGCATACTGGCGCGACGACGGCGTCCGGAGCAAGGCGCAGGCGGACGCGCTGAGCGAGCGTGGCGATGCAGAGAACAGCCTCGGTGAGACCAAAGGCGGCGCCGGCGCAAATGCGGGGACCGACGCTGAACGGGATATACGCGTGCCTGACGCGAAACTGGGCGTTCTCCGGCAGAAAGCGCTCCGGGATGTAGTGATCCGGCTTTCCCCAAAATTTACGGTGCCGGTGGAGCAGCCACGGAACAACGATGAGGAGGGATCCCGCCGGTACGGAGCGGCCGCGGATCGTCTCGTCGCGTGACGCCTGACGCGCGAGGAGCGGGACTGGAGGGTAGAGCCGCACCGTCTCCTCGAATATCGCGCGGGTGTAGGGCAGCTCGGGGACATCGTCGAGGGTCGGCAGGCGGCCGGCGAGGGCTTTTGCCAGTTCGGCGTGAAGGCGTTCTTCAACCTCCGGCGCCTGCGACAGCAGATACCAGGCCCAGGCGAGCGAATTCGCTGTCGTCTCGTGACCCGCCATAAAGATTACCGCCGCTTCGTTGCGCAACGCCACAGCGTCGAGAGGTTCCCCGGTCTCGGGATCGCGCGCTTCCAGCAACAAGCGGATCATCGAGGCTTCGCCGCCGGACAGCCGCTCGCGACAGTCGCCGATAACCTGCTCCAGGACCTTGTGGATCCGTTTGGCGGAGCGATGGACAGCAGGCGAGTGAAACCGTGGCATCCAATCCGGCAAACCGAAGAAATAGGCGAGATCCAATTGGCCGACCAGGCGCTGGTATTCGCTGAAGGCGGCCACGATTTCCGCCGCGTGCTCGGCCCCGAGCTGCCGGCCGAACACCGTCCGGCAGATGATCTCCGCCGTCAATGTCGCCATCTCGGTCAGCGCATTGATCGGCATGTCCCGCGGCAGGCTCGCCAAGCGTTCGGCGGTCTCGCCGGCGGCCTGGACCATCAGTGGCGCGAACAGCGGCAGATGCGAGACATGGACGATCGGCGCTACGATGCGCCGACGGCGCCGCCACGTCTCGCCGTCGCTGATGAACAGCCCGTCGCCGAGCAGCGGCGCCAAGCCGTGGCGCATCTGCGGGCTCTTGCGCTCGAAACTGTCGTGATGTTCGACAAAGGCCGAGGCGACGGTATCCGGGCTGTTGCAGACAAACAGCGTGCGCGACAGCATGCGGGTCGAAAACACCTCCCATTCGAAGGAGCGCTCTTCCCAGATCGCGAGGAAGTTGCGCCGCGCCAGACGCAATGTGGCAAAGGCCGAGAGCGGCTGCTTCGGCCTTTCGGGAAAGGGCGGAACGAAGTCGTGCACGGCTGCCCTCGCGCGCCTGCGCGGGCGGCGTTATCGCATCGAGACGGCCGCGGCGATCGGCGCCTCGATGCCGGCCTGCGGCTCCGCCGCACCGCGGGCGGCCCGCGCATAAATGGCTTCGAGCCGCTCGATTGCGGCATCGACCGCGAGCCTCAGCCCGGCTTCGTTGAAAAACGAGCCGGGGATCAGGCAGCGGGCGGCGAGCACCCGCCGGAAGGCGTCGAACAACGCGGCATCGGGCGGCGTCGGCGCCCTCCAGAAATCGTCGAGCTCGCCCTGAAAAGTCAGCCCGGCGATGTCGTAAACCGCCTTGCCGAGCGCAACGACCGGAAGCCCGCATGCCAGCGCCAAGGTGCCGACGGTGCTGTTGACCGTGACAACGGCCGGCTTGCGCGCCAAAAGCGTGCCCAAATCGCCGCCGTCGAGAATGACGAGCCGGTCGGCGATCCCGAGCTCGACGGCGAGGTAGCCGGTGATCGCGGCCCAGTCGACCAGCCCGCTATCGAGCGGATGGAGCTTTACGATCAGCCGCGCCGCCGAGGGGGCGTGACGGGCGAAGGAGGCAAGGACGTGCTCGATCGCCAGATGCATCGCCCGAAACGGCGAGTGCACCCGCACCTGATAGTCGCAGTCGAGCTGCAAAGGAAAAAGAAACAGGGGACCGGGGCTGCTGCACACCTCTTCGATCGCTACCGCCGCGCGCCGCTCGGCGCGGCGCATCAGCGCCAGGCGACGCAGCCAGCCGGCATACTCGATCAGCTGATAATAGGGGCGGTGCGTCGCGTAATGCGGGAACCGCCACATTCCGGCGATCGAGGCCGTTGTGTACAGCACGTCCTCGACCGACCTGCGGCGAAAGCTCCCCGGTACCGGTGGCGGGTCGCGCCAAGCCGGCAACGCACGGGCGCGATCGCGATACCAGTCCGGATCCCGCGGCAACGCGGAATGACCATTGACCCCACCTTCCTCGAAGGTGATCCAATCCGGCCGCAGGTAGCCCTCCTCGACCACGTGAATTCGCAGCGCGCGCCCCCCGGCGACTCGGATGGCAGCTCGGTGCAACGGACGGCAATCGCCAAACAAAACGATGTCGCTGATCGCTCGATCGATGATCATCCGGTCGAGAAATTCCGGCCATTCTTCCGGACGGCCGCGGAAATCCACGGCTCCCGGCAGCCGCCAAAATGCCCGATCACCGCCGTTGAAATTAACCCGGTAAACCGCGTAGCCGCGCTCGATGAGCGCCTGCCCGAGACGCTCGAAAAATCGCGTGGCCATCCCCTGCAGGAAAAGAAAGCCCCGGCCGGGGTTGACCAATGACCCGCCTGGCCGCGCCGCCATGTTTACGGAACTTGC
>Ga0209693_10001428_pt1 | contig 10280 bp, 8 predicted proteins | sample HubBroMetageWRM3_FD_188345 | JGI IMG/M metagenome (GOLD analysis project Ga0209693, IMG submission 188345) | Warmed soil microbial communities from the Hubbard Brook experimental Forest, New Hampshire - Hubbard Brook CCASE Soil Metagenome WRM 3... | ecosystem: Environmental > Terrestrial > Soil...
TCGCGGTGCACAGCTTGTGCCGGGCGCTCGCCGCCCGCGGCCATGCCGTCGAAGTCTTCACCACCAGCATCGACGGGCCGGTCGACACGGCGGTGCCGTACGATCGGCCGGTCATGCTGGACGGCGTGAAGGTCCGCTATTTTGCCTCCCGCCGGCTGCGCCGCTTGTCGTACGCGCCGTCGTTGATGCAATCGCTGCACGACGAAATATCGGGGGCTGACCTCGTCCATTTGCATTCGGCTTTCCTGTGGCCGACCTGGCGGGCGGCGCGGCTGTCGCGGAAATCGCGAATACCGTATGTCATGTCGCCGCGAGGCATGTTGGTCAAGAAACTGATCGCGAGCCGCAATCGTTTGATCAAATCCGCATGGATCGCATTGATCGAACGATCGAGCCTGGAGCGGGCGGCGGCGATCCATGCGACGTCGGCGATCGAGGCCGAGGAGATTCAAAAATTCGGCTGGCGGCTGCCGCGCATCGTTGTGGTGCCGAACGGGGTCGATGCGATCGAACAAGACACGCGCCAAGAGACGCGCGAAGACACGCGCCAAGACGCGCCGGCGGCGGACATCGCGGCGCTCGCCGGGCGGCAGCCGTTGGTGCTGTTTTTCGGCCGGCTGGCGCAGGTGAAGGGGTTGGACCGGTTGCTGCGCGCCTTCGCCCGTACCCGGCGCGGCACGCTCGCCATTGTCGGCAACGATTATGAGGGACTGGCGGCGGCCCTGTCGGAAATGGCCCGCCAGTTGAAGATCGACGACCGCGTCAGCATCGTGCCGCGCACGATCACGGACGCGGAGAAGGAGTGCATGTTCGCGGCGGCGCGTGTGTTCGTCCTGCCGTCCTATTCGGAAAGTTTCGGCAACGTCGTCCTGGAGGCCATGCAGCGCGGCCTGCCGGTCATCGTCACGCCGGAAGTGGGAGCCGCGGAAGTCGTGAAGGAGTCCGGCGGCGGGCTTGTCGCTAGCGGCGACGCGCAATCGCTCGGCGCGGCCATCGACCGGCTGACGGAAGATGCCGCCCGATCGGCGGCGATGGGAGAGGCTGGCCGCCGCCACGTCAGCGGGCGCTACGGCTGGCCCGGCGTCGCCGCGCGGATGGAAGCGCTCTATGACGAATTGAAAGCGGCGCAGTAGGACCGGCGTGCGCGACCAGATCACACCCTTGATCATCACCTACAACGAGGCGCCGAATATTGCGCGCACGCTCGGCAAGCTATCGTGGGCGAAACGCATCGTCGTGATCGACAGCGGCAGCACCGATGAAACACTGGATATGCTGCGGCGCTTGCCGCAGGTCGAGGTGATCGGGCATCCGTTCAGCGATTTCGCCAGCCAATGCAATTTCGGCCTCACCCAGGTCGCTACACCCTGGGTGCTGTCGCTCGATGCCGATTACGAGCTCAGCGATGCTTTGGTCGCGGAGCTCGCCGCGCTACGCGTGCCGGATGACGCGGCGGGCTACCGGGCGCGGTTCGTCTATCGCATTTTTGGCCGCGCCTTGCGCGGGACGCTCTACCCGCCCCGGACCGTGCTCTACCGCAAGGACAGGGCGCACTATCGCAATGAGGGCCACGGTCACCGCGTCGCCATCGACGGCAAAATCCTGCCGCTCGCCGGCGTCATCTATCACGACGACCGCAAGCCGCTGGCGCGCTGGTTCGATTCGCAGCGACGTTACGCGCAAGTCGAGGCCCGTTATCTTCTCGAAACGCCGGCTGCGAAGCTCAAGCGCAGCGATCGCATTCGCCGTCTGGGCTGGGCGGCGCCGATTGGCGTGTTGTTTTACGCCCTCTTCGTCAAAGGCTGCATTTTGGATGGCCGGCCCGGCTGGTATTACGCGCTGCAGCGGCTGTGTGCCGAGACATTGATCGCGCTTGAGATTCTCGAGCGGCGCTGGCGCGGTACGCGACGGGACGGCGCCGCATGAGACATTTGAATATAAGTAAACTCTGCGTGCAGTCCGCTATCCTCAAGGCATTCGCGGGCTCATGTTGAACAAGATACAGATGCCGACGGCGCCTGCGATGGAGCGCACATCATCGCGGGGCTATCAGCCTGCAATCGACGGCTTGCGCTCGGTCGCGGTCGTCAGTGTGCTGCTTTTTCACTTCGACCGGCAGGTCGTGGGCGGCGGGTTTGCCGGTGTCGATGTCTTTTTCGTGATCTCGGGGTATCTGATCGGCTCGGTGTTGCTGGCGGATATCGCGGGCGGCCAGTTTTCGTTGGCGCGTTTCTACCAGCGGCGCATTGCCAGGATATTCCCCGCATTCGCAACGGTCATGGCGGTCACGCTGGCCTTTGGCTGGCTCATCTATTCCAGCCAGGATTTTGCGTCGCTTGGCGCCAGCGTCGCCGCCGCCGCGCTCTCGGTCATCAACATCAAGCTGTTATTTCTAGGAAATTATTTCGCACTGTCCGAAGACGCCCAACCGATTCAGCATTATTGGACACTCGCCGTCGAAGAGCAGTTCTACCTGACCTTTCCGCTTTACCTTTATCTGATCACGCGTCTGTGCCGGCGCCCGATCCTTGTCAATCTATGCGTCGGCGGTGCCAGCTTCGCCGCATGCGTTGCGGTCACGTTTTTCAAACCTGCCTATGCGTTTTATCTGCTGCCGACCAGGGTCTGGGAACTGCTGGCGGGCACCAGTTTGGCGTTGGCCGAGTGGAAAGGATTTCACGTCGGCCATCGGCGTGCCGCGATTGCCGCGTGGGCGGGCATGACGTTGCTCGTCATGTCGTTTTTCATGATCAGGCGGAACGACCATTTTCCCGGCTGGATCGCTGCTTTCCCGGTCATCGGCGCGTTGCTTGTTTTAAGCGCGATGTCGAGCCGCGATCTATTTTTGGTCCGCCTGCTGTCGCATCCCGCCCCGGTCGCCATCGGCAGGTTGTCATACTCGCTCTATCTGTGGCACTGGGCGGTATTCTCATTGATCGATTACCGCTTCTTCGCGTTAAGCAATTTATCCAGAAGCGCCCTGAAAATCGGCATAACCATCGCCGCCAGCCTGTTGACATATCGGGTGGTGGAAAAGCCGCTTCGCGCCTTTCTCGGCAGGCCGGCATTGCAGCTTCCGACGTTTGTCGGCACGGCACTGATCATCGCAAGCCTGTCGGCCCTGGGGATATTGGTACACGACAATTATTATCTCGACGCCGCTGCCGTCCAGATCGCCAGCGGCGGAATTGAGATAGCGGGAGGCTCCGGCGGCCGCGTCGTGCTTGCAGGCGACAGCCGGGCATCGATGTATGGAACCGAGCTTGCATCGTTGGCGCGCGAAAAGGGATTCACGCTCAACATCGTCAGCGTGGCCGGCGGCAACGAGCTTCCAGGCGCATCGCCGACATATTGGCCGGACGTATCCGCCTTTATTGCGCAGCGGCGGCCCGATGTGGTGATCCTGGCCAATGCCTGGTCGGTAAAGATGGCGGCCGATGCCGAGCCGGTACGGACCGCGTTGGCGGAATTGAAGGGTCACGCCGGGCACATCATCCTATTGGCGCAGCAGCCGACCGCTCCACCCGCAGCCTCGCGGCGGCGAATCCGCGACGGAGCGCGGCCGCCGTTTTTCGAAGAGCCGGATGCTCGAACAGCCAGGATAACGGCGACTGCCAGCCTGGAGCGTTTTGCCAGCGACTGGGTCATCGTTCGCGACGTGAGCCCGATCTTTCTCGGTCGCAGCAATGAAATCCAACTGATTTCGATAAATGGGCGCCTGACGTATCAAGACACCAAGCATCTGTCCGATGCGGGAACGGCAATGGTTCGACCGCTCCTTGCCAAAGCGATTGCGAACGCATTGGCGAACTGCTCCGACCGATGTTGAATTGAAGGGCTGGAAGCGCGTGCGCATTACCATCGTTATCGGCCCGTTCTATCCCATTCCGCCGGTGCTCGGCGGCGCGGTCGAGAAGGTGCATCTGTTGCTGGCCGGCGCCTACCGCGCCGCCGGTCACGAAGTCACGATGATCTCGCGCCGCTACAAGGATTTCGCCGACGACGAGGTCGTGGACGGCATCCGGCATATCCGCATTCGCTCCACCGACCGCTGGTCGATCCTGGCGGTCAATTTGCTGCTGGATTTCATTTACGCCGCCCGCGTCGCTTGGGCCTTGCCGCTGGCGGACGTGACGATCACCAACGCGTTTTTTCTGCCGCTCCTCCTGCCGCATCGCCGCGCCGGCAAGATTTACGTCCAAGTCGGGCGCTATCCGAAGGGGCAGCTGTGGCTTTATTCCCGCGCCGACCGGTTGCAGGCGGTGTCGCGAGCGGTGCGGCAGGCGATGGCGCGGCAGGTGCCTTGGCTCAAGCGCAAGATCGTCGTCATCCCTTATGCGATTCCCGATCTGTATTTTGCCAAGCCTGCGGACGCACCGCGCGAGCCAGTCGTGCTCTATGTCGGCCGGATCGCCCGAGAAAAGGGTATCGAACTGTTGATTCATGGATTTGCGCGCTTGCATCGGAGTGACTGGCGCCTGCGCATCATCGGGCCGCATGCAATCGCCCAGGGTGGCGACGGCGTCGAGTATCTCGGACAGTTGCAGGCGCTGGCGCAACGGCTCGGCGTCGGTTGCGAATTCGTAGGCCCCATCTTCGATCAGGACGCGTTGATCGGCGAATATCAACGCGGCGGCGTCTTCGTTTATCCAAGCCTTGCCGAAACCGGCGAATCGCTCGGGCTGGCGCCGCTGGAAGCCATGGCCACGGGCTGCGCCGCCATCGTGTCCGATCTGCGCTGCTTTGACGATTTTATCGAAGACGGCGTCACCGGGCTGCGGTTCGACCACCGCGGCGCGGATGCCGCGGACGCGCTCGCCGTTCAACTCGCCCGTCTGATCGGCAGCCCGGAATTCCTGCATCGGGTCGCCGCTGCCGGGCGTGACATGGCTGGAAATTTCCGCACTTCGGTCATCGCCCGCCGCATGCTCGACGATTTTAAGTCTTTGCTTTCGCATGCCGGCAGCGAAGGTGGAGCGCGATGACGCCAATCCTGGTGACCGGCGGTGCGGGTTTCATCGGCAGCCACACCTGCAAGGCGCTGCGCACGGCAGGCTTCGATCCGATCAGCTATGACAGCCTCGAGCGCGGCAATCCGGAGGCGGTGCAGTGGGGCGCGCTCGAGATCGGCGCGCTTGCCGACGGCGCCCGCTTGCGCCAGGTTTTGACACGCTATCGCCCGGCCGCGGTCATGCATTTCGCCGCACTCGCCTATGTGGGCGAATCGAATGCCGACCCGTTGCAGTATTATGAGAACAATGTCGGCGGCACGGCGGCGCTGCTCGACGCCATGCGCGACTGCGGCGTCGGCAAAATCGTGTTGTCCTCGAGCTGCGCGGTCTACGGCGTGCCGGCCGTCGTGCCGATCGGCGAAGACGCACGCCTCGCACCGGTCAATCCCTACGGCGCCACCAAGATGTTCTGCGAGCAGATTGTCAAAGACTGCGCCGCGGCGTTCGCGTTGAATTTCATCGCGCTACGTTATTTCAATGCCGCCGGCGCCGATCCCGGCGGCGACATCGGCGAGTGTCACGTTCCGGAAACCCACGCCATCCCGCTTTTGCTCGAGGCCGCCGCCGGAGGACCGGCGTTCACGATTTTCGGCGACGATTATCCGACCCCCGATGGCACCTGCGTGCGCGATTACGTCCATGTGAGCGATCTTGCCGATGCTCATGTGCGGGCGTTGCGGGCGCTGTTGGACGGCGCCGACAATAGCGCGCTCAACCTCGGCACCGGGCGCGGCTGGTCGGTGCGCGAGCTGGTCGCCGCGGTGCGCGAGGTTACCGGGCGCGACGTTGCGGTACAGCGCGGTCCGCGCCGGCCCGGCGATCCGCCCGTTCTCGTCGCCGATCCGGTGCGTGCCCGCGAAAAACTCGGCTGGCGGCCGGACTATTGCGAGCTTGCGGCACAGGTGTCCCATGCCTGGGCCTGGCGCCAAGGCGGCGCAAGAACCTGGAAACGAATGCGCGATTCGGAAACGACCGGTGGTTAAGCCGATTTGACGATGCCGTCCGGCGCGTTCCTGGCCGCCGCCGCCTGCGGCAGCGCGACCACTTCGCCATAAGGGCGATCGAGTAATGCGATCGAGATCGCCTTTTCATCGCGGCAATCGCCGGTCACCGAAAGCATCCAAATTGTTCGTATAATTATTTTCAGATCGAGCCACAGCGATGCGTGGCGGATGTACCAAGCATCCAGCGCATTTTTTTCATCGGCCGATATCAGCTTCCCCCCGCAAACCTGCGCCCACCCCGACAATCCCGGCCGCACCATGAGCCGCACTTCGAGATCGTCCGGCTGATCCGCCGGCAATAACGGCCGCGGGCCGACCAGCGACATGTCGCCGGAGAGGATATTCCACAGCTGCGGCAATTCATCGAGGCGCGTTGTTTGCAGGAAACGTCCGATGGCGGACGGCTCCTGCGCCAAGCGCCGTTCCTTGGTTTGCCGGTCGAACAGCGTTTGCAGCGTGCGGAATTTGTAAAGGTAAAGCGGCGCGCCATTGCGTCCGACGCGCTGCTGCCAGAACACGACCGGGATGCCGACGTCGAGCAGGACCAGCCCGCAGACGACGACGACGATCGGCGACATCACGACGGCTGAGAACAGCGCCAGCGCCAGGTCGCCGGCGCGCTTGAGCGCCCAGAACGGCCGGTCCAAGGATTCGCTCAAATCATATTGCGGAGCAATCACGGCGGCATTCGGATGCACGACGACGCCGTCGGTCCGGTCGGCAGCGTCCTCGGAGATCAGGCGCTCGGGGAGGATTTGCAACACGATGTCGAGCTTGCGGCACAGCCGGCTGACGTCGTCCCAGGAATCGGGCGCAAGGTCTTGCGGTTGCGCCGCCAGCACCACCTTGTCGATCCGCACCCCGTGCATCGCATAATCGGCAACGATCTTTTCCAGGTCTAACGGCGCGCCGATGATGGGATAGCCGTTGAGCGAGCGGTGCTTGAGCTTCGGCTCGTCGTCCAATATCGCCACGATCCGATAGCGGTCCGGCGCCAGCTCCTCCACCATCTTGGTGAAGAACCAGGCGAGGCGGGAGGCCTGGATGATGAGAACGTGATCGACGTTGTCTGCGGCCTGCGACAGCGGCGCGTCGCGATGGCTTTGCCGCAGCCGCAACAGGACCCGTCCGCCCAACAGCCCGGCGGCCAACAGCAGGAATTGCAGGATCGGGATCGATCGCGGCGCCTCTTCAAGCCGCGTCAACAGGAACGACGCGACCGCGGTCAGCGCCGCGATCAACACACAGGCTTTGAACAACTCGAAAGCGTCGCGCAGCGAATAGAAGCGGGAAATCGGCGAGCTGGTCTGGAACCATTGAAAGACCAGCAACGAAACAAAAAACGAGATGACGCAATAGCGCGCCACGCCGCCCGGCGAGTAAATGGTGCCGTCGCGCAGCAAAAATGCGGCCAACGGGCTGATGCCTCCCCACAGCACGTCCAGCACCGCCACCCGCGACGCCAAAGGTGCGTACGAAGAAGGCTTTTTCAGCCGAAGATTGGCCTTGGCCACAGCGAGTGCCCCAATAGGCGGTCAGCCGCTTCTGGCAGATGCAATAACGTCAACGGGACGTTGCGTCCATCGGATTCGCTGTGCAACAGCCGAGGTAAATCACTGACAGCCAGTGGTTAATCCGGCTGCGCCGCCTCCGCTTTTAGGAAGTTCCACGAAACCGGCGTTAACGGCTTCGCCCGGGCCGGGCAGGGGCGGCAGCGCGCCGCCACAGCCACAGCGGCAGCCGCAACAGCGGATAAAGAAAATGCAGATAAGGCGGCAGCGGCAAGGAAATAACGTCGATAATGCCGACCGAAGCGGTGCGGCACTGGGCGACCAAGAACGCCCATCCTCGGCCGAGCAAGAATTGCGCCCAAAAATCGCGCCATGCCGCCGGCGCGCCGCCGCCGCCCCCGCCCCGGGTCCGGTCCGCCATGGCATCGGCGGCTATGGCATAGAGTTTCCGGACTCGCGCCGTGCCTTGCAATTCGGATGCGAGGCCGTCGGGAAGCGGCAGAGCAAACAGACGCTGGCAAAGCAGCAGCGCCTGACCGGAACACAATCCGGCGCCCTTGGCTTGCGCATGGCGATGCAGATGCACGACGTCGGCATCGGTCGCCACAATGAACGCATTGAGATCGGCAAGCCATTTCAGTCGCGACCAGGCATGATGGGCGCCGTGAACGCACAGGTAGGCGAAAAGATCGTCGCGGGCCAAAGTGCGGACGCTTAAGCCATCGGCAACGATGACGTTTTGGGTGGCTGAAGCGGCGTGAACCTGCTTGAGCAGCTCAGGATTGTCGGCGACGCGCCATTGCAATTCCGTGAACGCACCATGGACCGGATGGATGAATGCGACCTCCCGGGAATAGCGCACGACGGCGCGGCGCTGCGTCGCGCCGAGATGAATGGCCGGAAACGAAAGCGCATAACCGTCGCGTTCGAGAAGCGCCATGGCGGCCAGCGCCCGGTCCGGCGGGATCAAAAGATCGATGTCGTGGGTGTGCTTCACTTTGAGCGAGCCGTAGGCGAGCTGCGCCAGTGCAACGCCCTTCAGGGCGACCGATGGAATCGCCGCCGCATCCAGCAGCGTCTGCAGCCGGTACGTCTCGGCCGCCAACAGCAGATTTTTCCGAAAAATCGCTTGCGCACGCCGCGCAAATTCGGCCGCCGGTGCCGCGGGCAGTTGTACGCCCGCGGCCGACAGCGCGTCGTTAACCAGCCCGGCAACGCGTTGCCGCTGCGCCGCCAGAACGACGGCATTCCAATCGGCGACCGGCGCGGCGGCGGCCTGGACGGCTGAGTTACGGGATTGTGACGGCGGCCAACGGCAGCAGGCGGCGACCAGCAGAAACTCGGGCGAAGCCAGCAGGCCGGCCGCACGCGTTGCCGGGATATCCGGGGCGGGTCGGCTCACGGGATCGCCGGGTGCGTTGCCATGCAATCGGGACCTACCACCCGGGTCCCGCGCCAGCAACCAGCCCTCGCCCGCGCCGCGCGTGAAGGCCGCCAGTCGGCTGCCGCGGGCTACGGCTTGGCAAGCCGGCCCGCCGCCGCCGCTACCACCAAAAGGCGGTTGCGACCGCGCCATGCTCCGGTCAGAATCAAAACCCACTACCGGACTGCGAGGCAACGGGGCAAAAAACCATGGCGAACAATCCGGCGGCCGAACGCGGGCTCAAATTATTGGAAAAATGTACGCTGTTTGACGCGCTCGACGACAAGGCGCGCCGCGAGCTCGCCGAGCACGCTCACGCCCGTCACTTCGCCGCCGGCGACGCGATCTGCCGGATCGACGAGCACGGCGACAGCATGATGGCGGTGGTGCTCGGCGTGGTGCGGATTTCGCTGCCCGCGGTGCGGGGCAAGGAGATCATCCTCGCCGATCTGCGCGCCGGCGAAATGTTTGGCGAGATCGCGCTGCTCGACGGCAAGCCGCGGTCCGCCAATGCCACCGCGCTGACCAATTGCGAGCTGATGGTTCTGGAGCGCCGCGACGTGCTGCCGTTCTTGGAGCGCAATCCCGCGGCCTGCATGAAGCTGATGGCATTGCTCTGCGCGCGCATCCGCCGCTCCGACGAGCGCATGTCGGACATCGCTTTCTTCGACCTGCCGGCGCGGCTCGCCAAGACGCTGCTGAGCTACCCGGGCCAGGGCCACGGCGCGGCGAAATTGTCGCTGTCGCAGCGCGAACTTGCGGAAATGTCGGGCGGCACCCGCGAGAACGTCAACCGCTGCCTGCGCGACTGGCAGCGCCGCGGCATCCTGGAGTTGAAGGACCGCTGGACCATCATCCTCAAGCCCGAGGCGCTGCGCGAGCTGGTGACGTCGCCTTAAGGCGGGCATTGCGCCGGCGCGATGAGCGCCAAATTCCTAACCAAGCATTCACTGTGATGCGCGGCACAGACGCTGGCGCCGGCAAGCGTCACTTACACGGCATCGGATGCGCTGCCGGCCATTACGACAAGTGCATGCGGGCCGGCGGTAAGCAGGTGGAGGTCACCGATGTCACAATTATTCACGCGAGATGAGCGCCTGATCCTGGTGGATCCCGCGCACGGCCCGCTGTTGCGCAAAGTGACGCAATGGGACCGATTGGTCGCGATATTCACCGATCCCGATCTCATCGCGATCGTGCTGTTCTGCGCGCTGGGCGCCTTACTGACGGTTGCATTGATCCATTCCCTTCCCGGGTGGGTCGAGGTCATCGCGACAGCCCAGCAAGTTCTCTGAATCAAGGAGCCGCGCTTTGCAATGCTTCCGAACGT
>Ga0209693_10001429_pt1 | contig 10276 bp, 6 predicted proteins | sample HubBroMetageWRM3_FD_188345 | JGI IMG/M metagenome (GOLD analysis project Ga0209693, IMG submission 188345) | Warmed soil microbial communities from the Hubbard Brook experimental Forest, New Hampshire - Hubbard Brook CCASE Soil Metagenome WRM 3... | ecosystem: Environmental > Terrestrial > Soil...
TGAGGCCGACGGTCTCACCGCCGATATCGACGCCCTCGTAGAGCCGCTGGGCGACGCGCATGGCGGTGGCGGCGCCCAGACCCAGCTTGCGCGAGGCCTCCTGCTGCAGGGTCGAGGTGATGAAAGGCGGCGGCGGGTTGCGCCGCACCTGGCGGCGATCGATCGAGGCGACGGAGAAGGCGCGGCGCTCGATCTCCCGCTTGGCCTGCTCGGCGCGCTCCTGGGTGTCGAGGTCGAACTTGTCGAGCTTGCGGCCGTCCAGGTGGGTGAGGCGGGCCTTCAGCGTCTGCTTCTTGGCGGTGCCGAACAGGACATCGACCGTCCAGTATTCGCGGGTCTTGAAGACCTCGATCTCGGACTCGCGCTCGCAGATCAGGCGCAGCGCGACGGATTGCACGCGGCCCGCCGAGCGACTGCCCGGCAGCTTGCGCCAGAGCACGGGCGAGAGGGTGAAGCCCACGAGATAGTCGAGCGCGCGGCGCGCCATGTAGGCGTCGATCAGGGGCTGGTCGAGCTCGCGTGGATGGGCGACAGCGTCGAGCACCGATTGCTTGGTGATGGCGTTGAAGGTGACGCGCTTCACGTCGACCCCGGTCAGCGCCTTCTTGGCTCTGAGCACGTCCCGGACGTGCCAGGAAATGGCCTCGCCCTCGCGATCCGGGTCGGTGGCGAGATAGAGCTTGCCGCCCTTGGTCACCGCCTTGGCAATGGCGTCGAGCCGCTTCTGAGATTGCGGGTCGACCAACCAGTCCATGGCGAAATCCTCGTCCGGGCGGACCGAGCCATCCTTGGCCGGCAGGTCGCGGACATGACCATAGGAGGCCAGCACGGTGAAACCGGGACCGAGATATTTCCCAATAGTCTTAGCCTTGGCCGGGGACTCGACGACCAATACGTCCATCGCCGGTATATGCTCCAGTTTAAGATCAGGAACCGGAGCTAAATCACTGATCTACATCAGAGATACGCGGTTACCCCGGTGCCTTTCCAGGCGGCCTTCCAGCTCGAGAGCCAGCAGGACCTCCGCCATGGAGGCGGCGGACACTTGGCATCGACGTACCAGTTCGTCAACCGCAGTGGGTACCGACCCTAGGGCGGAGAGGACCTGGGCGACCGTCGGGTCGGCCGGTTTTTGCCTTGGTTTCTCAACGACTTGCGGAGTAGGCCGTGGCCGGCCGAGCACACCTAGAATATCGTTGGCGTGGCAGGCCAGAATGGCCCCATCTTGTATGAGGTTATTGGATCCGGCGTAGCGCGGGTCCATGGGCGACCCCGGCACGACGAAAACCTCGCGACCCTGCTCGGCGGCCCTGTGGGCGGTAATCAGCGAGCCCGACCGGGCGGCAGCCTCGATGACCACGACGCCTGCCGACAGGCCGCTGACGATGCGGTTGCGCCGTGGGAAGGCGCGGGCGACCGGCGGCGTGCCGAGCGGCGATTCGCTGAGCAGGAGGCCCCGCGCGGCGATCTCGGCATATAGGGCGGCATTCTGCAGCGGGTAGATCTGGTCGATGCCGCCGGCCAGCACGGCCACGGTGCCGGTGGCCAGGGCGGCTTGATGGGCGACCGCGTCGATGCCGCGGGCCAGGCCCGAGGCCACCACGAAGCCTGCCGCGCCAAGGTTCGCCGCCAGTTCGGTGGCGAAGCGACAACCGGCCGCCGAGGCTTCGCGCGCGCCCACCACGGCCAGGATGGGCCGGCCCAGCAGCCCGAGATCGCCGATCGCGGAGAGCACCGGCGGTGCATCGGGCAGTGCGGCCAGGGCGGCTGGATAGGCCGGATCGCCGATCACCAGGAAACCTCCGCCCGCGCGCGCCAGCGCCTCTTCCTCGCGGCCGACCTCGGCATCGGAGACCGTGGCCAGGCGCGCGCACGCCGCGCGGGCCGAGCCGAAATGTTCCAGCGCTTCGTGGAAGGTGACGGGGCCGATCCGTGCGCTGCGCGTCAGCCGCAGCCGCGCGCGGCGCTCCGCGGGATCGAGTTGTGAGGCAAAGGGACCGTCGAACATGGCCCGACGATACGCGCGAGCGCTCAGGATGTAAAACAACCCATGATAGAATCAGCGCAGCTTGGGATTGAGCGCGTCGCGCAGCCAGTCGCCCAAGAGGTTGACGGCCAGCGACAGGATGACGAGCGCGAGGGCGGGGAAGATCACGATCCACCATTCGCCGGAGAACAGGAAGGCGTTGCCGATGCGGATCAAGGTGCCGAGCGAAGGCTGGGTGGCGGGCATGCCGACCCCGAGATAGGACAGCGAGGCCTCGGCGATGACGGCGAGCGCCAGCTCGATGGTGGCGATGACCAGCACCGGTCCCCAGGCGTTGGGCAGCACGTGGGCGAGCGCGATGCGGGCGCCCGGCACGCCGATGATGCGCGCGGCGTTGACATAGTCCTTGTTCTTTTCGGCCAGCGTCGTGGCGCGGGTCACCCTGGCGAATTGTGGCCAGTAGGCGACGCCGATCGACAGCACCAGCACCCAGATGGCGATGTCGTCATGCACGCCCCTGGGCAGCACGACCCGCGCCACGCCGTCCAGGGTGAGCGCGATCAGGATGGCGGGCACGGTGAGCTGGATGTCGGCCAGCCGCATCACCACCGCCTCGACCCAGCCGCCGCGATAGCCCGCCAGAAGGCCCAGCAGCACGCCCGTGGTGACCGATAGCACGATGGCGGCGAGGCCGATCACCAGCGACACGCGGCTGCCGTAGAGGATGGCCGACAGCACGTCGCGCCCCTGGTTGTCGGTGCCCAGCAGGTGGCGGGCGCTGCCGTTCTCGTTCCAGGCCGGCGGCGTGAAGGCATCCATCAGGTTGAGCGACTTCACGTCGAACGGATCGAACGGCGCCACCCAGGGCGCGAAGATGGCGCCCAGGAAATAGAGCACGGTCACGAGGGCGGCGGCGACGACGAGCGGCGAGTGGCGGAAGCTCCACCACATGTCCGACTCGCGCAGCCGGGCGCGCAGCGTCGTGTCGCTCATGACGCCCTGCGGCGGTTGAGCAGCGCGCCTGCCGCGGCAGCGAAGGCCAGCGCCGCGGCCAGCGGGCCGAAGCCTTCGAAGCCCACCGAACCGATCATCACCGCACCCAGTGCCGCCGCGCCGATCCAGCCGACGCTGGCCGAGGCGCCGTTCAGCCCCAGCACGGTGCCGCGCGCGTCCTCGGGCACGGCGGCCAGGGAGGCCATGTAGGAAGGTCGTCCCAGCGCGTTCAGGAGGACATAGACGAAGCCCAGCGCCACGGAGATCGCCGGATTGGGATGCCACAGGAAAAGCGCAAGGGCAGCGAAACCCGACAGCGCCATGGCGAGGGCGAAGGTCAGCAACCGGTCGCGCCGGCGGTCGGCGAGCTGACCGCCCAGGACGGTGCCGGCGACATTGCCCAGCGCGAACACGGCCAGCGGAATAGCGGTCTCGACCAGGGAGAGATGATAGGTCGTCTGCAGGAAGGTGGCGAAATAGATCGCCGCCAGTCCGTAGCAGATGCGCTCGGCGATGCCGGTGCCGAGCAAGCCCAGCACCTTGGGCGACAGCGCCGTGCGCAGCGACGGCCGCACGCCGCCGCGCATGTGGCCCGCCGTGCCGCGTCCGACTGCGGCGAACAGGCTGAGGCTGGCGGCAAAGGCAAGGCCGCCGACGCAAACCAGCCAGCCGCGCCAGCCGATCAGCGAGCCCACGGCGGCGGCCATGGGTACGCCGATCACCAAAGTGAGCGACTGGCCGCTCATCACCCAGCTCAGCGCGCGTCCGCGCTGGCTGTCGGGCACTCGCCCGGAGACCTCGGCGAAGACCACGCCCATGAAGGCGCCGCTGCAGCCGCCGCCGACTGTGGCCCACACGGCAACCCAGAAGAAGGAGCCGGCCAGCGCCTGCGCCAGCACCGAGAGAGAGAGGGTAAATAGACCCGCCACCAGCAGCGACCGTCGGCCGACGACATCGGACAACCAGCCACCCAGCGCCGAAGTGACACCCCATGATATGGACGTCAGGGACACCAGGTTGGCGACCAGCGGCATGCTGACATCGAGGTCGCGCGCCATGTCGAGCAGGAAGGGCGCGCGCGTGGTGCCGCTCGCGGTGGCGGCGAACGAACCGAGGCAAGCCGCACCGATCAGGGCCCACGGCAGGGCAGCGGAATCGCTTTTCATCGTCATCCGCCCGCCATGCCCACCTGCGCCCGATCGAGCCTGAGCCGCGGATCGATCGCGGCGTAGAGCAGGTCGACGAAGAAATTGATGACGACGAAGAGGAAGGAGACAATGACCAGGTAGGCCGCCATCACCGGGATGTCGGCGAATTGCACGGACTGGATGAAGAGCTGGCCCATGCCGGGCCACTGGAACACCGTCTCGGTGATGATCGAGAAGGCGATCAGGCCGCCGACCTGCAGGCCGATCACGGTGATCACCGGCAGCAGCGTGTTCTTCAGCGCGTGGCGGAAATGCACGGCGCGGTTGGTGAGGCCGCGGGCGCGCGCGAACTTGATGTAGTCGGTGCGCAGCACCTCGAGCATCTGCGAGCGCACCAGCCGCAGCACCAGGGTCATCTGGAACAGCGAGAGCGTGAAGGCGGGCAACACGAGCGCCTTCAGGCCTGATGCCGTGAGCAGGCCGGTGTTCCACCAGCCGAGCTTCACCGTCTCGCCGCGCCCGAACGAGGGGAAGCACCAGTCGGCCGGCAGGCCAAGCGCCGGCGCCCAATTCTTGCACTCAACCGAGAAGACATAGATCAGCAGGATGCCGATCACGAAGGTCGGCATGGCGACGCCCGCCAGCGAGAAGGTCATGATGGCGCCGCTGTCGAGCTTGTGCCGGCGCAGCGCCGTCAGCACACCGAGCGGAATCCCTATGGCGAGGGCCAGTAGCGCCGCCACCGCCACCAGCTCGAGCGTCGCCGGCATGCGTTCGACGATCAGATCGGAGACCGGGCGCGCCAGCCGGTAGCTCTTGCCGAAATTGCCGGTGACGGCGTTGCCCAGGAAGCGGGCGAACTGGACCGCCACGGAATCCTCCAGCCCGAGGTCGCGGCGCATCTCGGCGCGCTCGGCCGGCGTCGCCTCCTGGCCCACCATGTTGTTCACCGGGTCGCCCACGAAGTTGAACAGTGCGAAGCACAGGAACGAAACCGCCAGCATGACGGCGAGGGACTGCAGCAGACGCGAGACGATGAAGGCGAGCATTAATGGTCATCCTCCCCACGAAGTGGGGAGGCGAAGAAGCAGCTCACTTGATCGTCGAATATTTGAAGTTGGGCGCGTCGTTGGCGAAGATCGGGATCGTCACCTTGTCGCTCATCGACCAGACGATGAGCTGGTGGTGCAGCGGCAGGTACGGCATGTCGGCCACCGCCAGCGCCCAGGCATCGGCGATCATCTTGTCGCGCTTGGCCTGGTCGACCTCCTTCAGCATGGCGTCGGTCAGCGCGTCCATCTTGGGGTTGCTGTAGCCGGTGTAGTTCCAGCCGCCGACCTTCTTCGCCGCATCCTCGGTCTGATAGAGGAAGGTGAAGACATAGTGCGAATCGAGCGTCGGGACGCCCCAGCCCAGCAGGTACATGCTGGAGTCCTTCTTCTGCAGCTTGGGGAAGTGCAGGGTCTTGGAGCGCGCCTGCAGGTCGATCCTGATGCCGATCTGCGCCAGCATGCCGGCGATCGCCTGGCAGATCTGCTCGTCGTTGTTGTAGCGGTCGTTGGGGCAGTCGAGCGTGACGCCAAAGCCGTTGGGATAGCCCGCCTCGGCCATCAGCTGCTTGGCGCCGGCGACGTCGTATTTCAGCCGCTGGTCGAGCTCCTTGGTGTAGCCGTGCACGCCGGGCGCGGTGGTGAGGCCGGCCGGCGCCGAGAAGTTGCGCATCACCTTGGCCTTGATCGCGTTGATGTCGATCGCCTGGTACATCGCCTGGCGCACGCGCTTGTCGGCGAACGGGTTCTTGCCCTTGACGTCGGAATACTTGAGCTCGGGCGAGCCCATGTCGAGGCCGAGGAAGATCGAGCGCACCTGCGCGGTCTCCTCGGTCTTGAGGCCCGGCGTCTGCTTGATGCGCGCGATATCCTGCAGCGGCGCGTCGAGCACGAAGTCGACCTGGCCTGAGATCAGCGCCGCCACCCGGGTCGCCGGTTCCTTGATCGGCGCATAGACCAGCTCGTCGGGATAGTTGGGGAATTGCTGGGCGCCCCAGTAGGTCGGGTTCTTTTCCAGCACCGTGCGCACGTCGGGGTCGCGCTGCTTCACCGTGTAGGGGCCGGTGCCCATCGCGTTGCGCACCGCGTAGGTCTCTTCCTTGTCCTTGAAGCTTTGCGGCTTGGCCACGTTGTGCTTCTCCGACCACGCCTTGGACATGATCAGGATGGCGCTGGTGTAGTCGGGCAGGATGGGGTTGGGCCCATCGGTGATGATGTGCACCGTGAGCGGGTCGATCGCCTTCACCTCCTTGATCGAGGAGATGTAGGCCTTGAAGTCGGAACTGGGCGAGAGCGCGCGGTTGTAGCTGAACACCACGTCGTCGGCGGTGAAGGGTGTGCCGTCGCTGAACTTGACGTCGGGCCTGAGCTTGTACTCCCAGACGTCGGAGGCGATCGTCTTCCACGACAGCGCCAGCCCCGGCACCTTGGCAAGCGAGGGGTCACGGCTGATCAGGGCTTCGTAGACGTGACTGTTCATTGCCGTCGTCGACCCCTCGTTCTGGGAGTGCGGGTCGAGGGTGAGGGCGTCGCCTTGGCTTGCCCAGCGCAAGGTCTTGGCTTCGGCCAGCGAGGCTGTACCAAATGAGGCCGCGCCAAGGGCGGCCGCGGCGAGAACGGCCATACGAGCAACGAACTTGGCAACGAACATGGCCATCGCCTCCTGCAGAGATTGTGCACTGACCCTAACGGCGGCACGCTAGGCGATCAATGGAGCTCGGTGGGCGGGATGGCGCGCCCCGGTCGTCCCTTTCTTTGGGCCGGTTGTCCCACGAACTTTGCCGGTCGTCACAATTCTTGGCGCGATCGAGGGTCACGCGGGTAGAGAACGGCGCTTCTCGCGAACCCACACCGAGGAACTTCCATGAACCGACGTAAGCTCATGATCCTAGCTGGAGGCCTGCCGCTGATGTCGACCGCCCTCGCCCAAAACGCCCCCTCCGTCTTTCGCCGCAACCGTCCTGGCGATCCGTCCTGGCCGTCGGCTGCCCAATGGGACGAACTAAATGCGAAAGTGGGCGGCCAGCTCACCCAAGTGCGCTCGCCGCTCGAGGCTTGCCGCAGCGCGCCCGAGAGTGCCGAGTGCGCGGCGGTCTTCCGCGGCCTGAAGAACCCCTGGTACATCGGCGACAATACCGCACTCACCCAGACCAGCGGCTGGGTCGATGCCTGGACGTCGGTGCCCAGCGCCTATGCCGTCGCCGCGCGCAACGCCGCCGACGTGGTGGCGGCAGTCGACTTTGCGCGCACGCACCGGCTGCGGCTGGTGGTGAAGGGCGGCGGACATAGTTACCAGGGCACGTCGAACGCGGCCGATTCGCTGCTGGTCTGGACGCGACCGATGGATCGCATCGAAATCCACGACGCCTTTGTGGGCCAGGGCTGCAGCGACGCCGCGCAGCCCGCGGTGTCGATCGGCGCCGGTGCGGTCTGGCTGCACGCCTATGCCGCCGTCTCCAAGGCCGGCCGCTACGTGCAGGGCGGCGGCTGCCTCACCGTGGGCGTGGCGGGCCTGGTTCAGAGCGGCGGCTTCGGCAGCTTCTCCAAGCGTTACGGCTCGGCTGCCGCCGGCCTGATCGAGGCCGAGGTGGTGACGGCGGACGGCGCCGTGCGCATCGCCAACGCCTGCACCAATCCTGACCTGTTCTGGGCCCTGAAGGGCGGCGGCGGCGGCAGCCTGGGCGTGGTCACGCGACTCACCTTGCGCACCCACGAACTGCCAAAGTTCTTCGGCGCCGCGTTCGCCGCGGTAAAGGCCAATTCCGACGCGGCGTTCCGCCGGCTGATCGAGCGCTTCGTCGCCTTCTATCGCGACGCGCTGTTCAATCCGACGTGGGGCGAGCAGGCGAAGTTCCACGGCAGCAACGTCTTCGAGGTCGCGATGATCTTCCAGGGCATCGATCGCGATCAGGCGGAAGCGGCCTGGCGGCCCTTCGTTTCCTGGATCGCGGAACGGGGCGGCGATTACACCACGGTCGCGGCGCCGATGTTCTTCGCGGCGCCGGCGCAATATCTGTGGGACGCCGAATTCCTCAAGAAGAACGCGCCGCAGATCGTGCTGGGCGACGACCGCCCGGGCGCGCCCGAGGGCAACGTGTTCTGGCGCACCAACCAGGAAGAGTCCGGCTGGTGCCTGCACGGCTACGAATCGACATGGATGCCGGCGTCATTGCTCGAGCCGGCCCACCAGCCGCAACTCGTCGACGCCTTGTTCGCCGCCTCCCGCCGGCGGACGACGTCGCTGCATTTCAACAAGGGCCTGGCCGGAGCGCCGGCCGATGCGGTCGCGGCGGCACGCGACACCGCGACCAACCCCGTCGCCGCCGATGCCTTCGCCCTGGCCATCATCGCCGCCGCGGGGCCGCCGTCCTTCCCGGGGATCGCGGGCCACGAACCCGACCTGCCGCTCGCCCGTCGCAATGCGCGCGACGTCGCCGCCGCGATGGGCGAACTGCGCAAGCTGGTACCGAATCCGGGCTCCTACGTATCGGAGTCGAACTATTTCGAGGTCGACTGGCAGGGCGCCTTCTGGGGGACGAACTATCCCCGGCTGCGGCAGGTCAAGGACAAGGTGGATCCCGAGGGACTCTTCTTCGTCCATCACGGCGTCGGCAGCGAGGACTGGAGCCCCGACGGTTTTACGCGCCTGAAGTAGAGGCGCCCTCGGCCTTGGCGCGCTGGCCGATCTTCGGTTCGGTGCCCTTCAACAGCCGGTCGATATTCTGGTGGTGGCGCGCCCAGACCAACGGCACCAGCAGGGTGAGCAGGATGGCCGCGCGCGGATCAACCATGAACCAGGCGGCGATCGCCGCGACCGCGGCGGCCAGCAGTGTCGCCAGCGAGGAGTAGCGGAAGAGCGCGGCGAAGATGAGCCAGGCTGCGCAGCCGATGGCGCCGACCGGCCATGACAGGCCCCACATCACGCCGAGCGTCGTGGCCATGCCCTTGCCGCCCTTGAAGGAGAGCCACACCGGGAACATGTGGCCGAGCACCGCGCCGGCCGCCGCGCCGACCGCGGCGAGCTCGCCCAGCTGGGCGGCGATCAGCACCGCGACCGCGCCCTTCAAGGCGTCGAGCAGCAAGGTGGCGGCGGCCAGTCCCTTGCGGCCGGTGCGCAGCACGTTGGTCGCGCCGATATTGCCCGAGCCCACCTTGCGGATATCGCCCAACCCTGCGGCGCGCGTCAGCAGCAGGCCGAACGGGATCGAGCCCAGCAGGTATCCCAGCAGGAACGGTCCCAGCAGAAGGACCAGGGTGGACGCCATCTGTTAAGCCCGCCGCCTCACCCTGAGGAGGCGCGCAGCGCCGTCTCGAAGGGTGGGCTCCAGGGTGAGGTCGTGCGGTTCCATTCTACGGGCTCACGACCTTGCAGTTGGTCGAGTCGATGTAGGTCGTGGTCGGCGGGCCGATCAACTCGGTGGTGATCTGCTCGCCGGGCTGGATGAACAGCGGCCCGAGATAGTCCGTCGAGACCGGCCGTCCGGCATTCATGAAGGTGCACTCCGCCTGGGTGTTGATGCCCTTCGGCGTGTTGGAGGTGAGCGTCACCGTGACCTGCCAGTAGCGCGAATCGCCATAGGTCAGGTTGGTCGCGCCCATGGTCACTAGAGGCTGCGGCGTCGCCGAATAGGGAATCGGCCGCGGACCCGTCCGGCGCATCTGCGGCTGTGGTTTGGGACCGAGCGCCTCCGGCACGCGGTAGGTCGAACTGCTCGGGTCGAAGGCGGCGTTGGGATCCTGCGACGACGGCGGCGCTCCCATGGGCGGCGACGGGCCACCCAGCGTGGCGACCCCGCCACCCGGTACGCCGAGCGGCTGGGGCGCGAGGGGCGGCGGCGAGAGCGGCTGGGGCGAGAGCGGCGCGCTGTTGATCGACGATCCCATGGTGGGGGGCGGGCTCTGCATCGAGGGCGCGGGCGCCGCCTGCAACGGGGTCGGCGTGGGCGCCGGGGCCGATACGCCGCCGACCTGGGTCTGCAGGCGGTCGTAGCAGGACAGGCGCTGCTGGGTGTCGGTGATTTCGCCGCAGATCTGGATGTGGCGGGTCAGGGCGTCGAGCAGGTCGTCGCGCGACTGGCCGCGCGTCTGGGCGTGGCCCG
>Ga0209693_10001432_pt1 | contig 10266 bp, 7 predicted proteins | sample HubBroMetageWRM3_FD_188345 | JGI IMG/M metagenome (GOLD analysis project Ga0209693, IMG submission 188345) | Warmed soil microbial communities from the Hubbard Brook experimental Forest, New Hampshire - Hubbard Brook CCASE Soil Metagenome WRM 3... | ecosystem: Environmental > Terrestrial > Soil...
TTTCCCGTCGATACCGCCGCCGGACAATTTTCAATTCGATTTATCTGATGGTGTCCCTCATCGGCTTGTGGGCGGGATCCGTCTATGTGCCAGCGGCGATGACCTACGTCGCGACCAGAGCCGGCCGGACAGCAATGGAAGCAGCGAGACTCGCCTCTTATGCTACGGCGCTGCTCGGAATCGCAACTGTCCTTGGGGCCCTGATCGTCCCCTGGCTTGCTGAACGGCTGGGCCGCAGGTTGACCCTTGGCCTTTTCTATAGCGTCATGCTTTGCTCAGTCTCGACGGCGTTTGGACGTGTGTTTTACATGCAACGAGACGCAGTCGGGTGGTTCATGGCGTTCGCTTTCTTGCTTGGCCTGGGAGGAGCGAACTTTGTCGTTTACTCGTTCTGGTTACCCGAACAGTACACGACGGAATGCCGCGCTAGCGCATTCGCCTTCACTACCAATATCGGACGCTTCGCAGCGGCCGGCTTCACTTTTCTCGTGGGCGCAGGAGTTCGTCATTTTCAAACTCTTGGCACGCCCGTCGCTCTCACGGCCTTGGCTTTCGTCGTAGGGCTCCTGCTTTTGCCTTTCGGCGAGGAGACAAAGGGCAAGCCGTTACCTGCCTGAGGCGAGATCTTTATAAACATGAAGCTGCGCAGAGCGCCTAGAGGGAATGAAGCTCACGTACAATGCTGCTGCACACGAAGGAGTTCAAGAATTGGGAAATCCTGGCTATGGACGAGAATCTCACTCAGAACACTCTAAGGTTAAACCTGATCCTAATCGCACGCGTGGCATGGCGCGTGGCCTGACATTGTTAACCATACGTCGCAACGGGGAATACCGGCTCGGCGTCAAAACTAACAAAGGCATACTGGATGCGCCACGGGCAGCGGAGCTTTTGCACATGCACGCTCCGGCCACAATGGACGATCTGCTTCAGCATGAAGACGGCCCCAGCCTGAATGCTGTGGTGAGTGCTGCTCTGGAATCCGGTGCCGTGCATACGGCCTTTGTCAACGAAGACAGCATTGAATACGGACCAGTGGTCACCCGTCCGGAAAAGATTGTGTGCGTAGGTCTCAACTATCGGCGGCACGCCAAAGAAGTCAATATGGCGATCCCGGCACAACCGGTGCTTTTCAATAAGTACAATAATTCACTCAGCGCCCATCGCAGTGCCATCAAGCTGCCGGTCGAGGTTGCCAAGAAATTTGATTATGAAACCGAACTGGTGATCATTGTAGGCAGTAACGCAAAGAACGTCAGCGAGGCGGATGCGCTTTCGTACGTAGCCGGTTATTGCACGGGCAATGACTTCAGCGCGAGGGATCTGCAGTTCGACACCGGCGGTCAATGGATGGTGGGAAAAACTCCCGATCAGTTTGCTCCCTTGGGTCCGTATCTGTTGACCGCCGACCAAGTTAATCCAGACCAACTTAAAATTGAGTGTCGAGTCAACGGAGAAACTCGACAGTCTTCGAACACTGAGGATTTCATATTTACCAGCGCACAGATTGTCAGCTATATTTCCCAGCACATGACGCTTAAGGCCGGGGACATAATTTTCACGGGGACTCCAGAAGGCGTAATTCTAGGCCATCCTAAGGACAAGCAGGTTTGGCTCAAGGTTGGCGACAAAATCGCCTGCAGCGTGGAGAAACTGGGCGAGCTAGAGTTCGAATTGATCTGAGTCTTCTGGACTGTAATGCAGGCACGATGTATAGTAACCTGCATTTCTGAACTTGTTCTTTTTTCCCGCAATCAAATAAACTGAGTGTCACCCTCGGGAGATTTGGCCAATGGATACGAGTTTCATAGGCAAGCCACATGAATGGGATCCTCGCCGCGTCTACAGCCAGACCGGCGCAGACTGGCAATACCGCGTCGACTTCGACCGGCTGCGCAAAGATCGGTTGCAGCGCGTGAAGGAACAGATGAACGCTCGTGACCTGGGCGCTTTGGTTCTGTTCGCGGGCGCCAATATTCGCTATGTCACCGGTTCCTATCAAGGCAATTGGAAATACAACATCAACATCCGCTACGCGGTGCTACCGAACGGCGCTGAGCCCGTTCTTTTCGAGACCGCAGGATCAGACCTGCACTGCGCCGAGATTGACCTGCCCTGGATGGAAGGCCGCATCAATCCAGCCATTACGTGGCAATGGGCGGAGGGGGCGGTTCCAGTCATGGCCGGCAGAATGGCGCAGAGCGTGGTCGACGTCCTTGAGGCCCACGGAGTTCGCAAGGAACGAATTGCCATCGACAACTTCGATATGCCGGCGCTGAAGGCATTTCAGGAATGCGGCCTGAACATCGTAGATGCGTGGCCGGCAGTTTCCGCCGCGCGCGTAGTCAAGACTCGTGATGAAATTGAACTTCTCAAGCAGTCAGCTAGCATCGGCGATGCCGCCATGTGGCGGATTAAGAACGAATGGCTTAAGCCCGGAGTGCGCGAGCGTGAGATCGAAGCCAAGGTCCACGAGTTCATGCTGGAGCGAGGTTGCGAAATCATTTACGACATCATCGTCGCCTCTGGAGGCAATACCAGTCCGTATCGCCGCTGGGCGACTGAAAAGATTATCCGCCAGGGTGACTTGGTGATCGTGGACATCAATGCCGTGGGACCTTCCGGATACTTTATTGACTTTGTGCGCTGCTTCAAATGCGCGGGAAAGATGAACCAGAAAGAAATCGACCTGTATCGCGAAGTCTACGATTCGATGTATGCCGGATTAGAAAAACTGCGACCGGGCAATACCACGGCAGACGTCGCTGCGGCCTTCCCCAAGTACGACGACGACAAATACGGAACGGTTACTTTGCAGCAGTTCGCCCACAGCATCGGCCTTACTCTCTATGAAGGCATGTGGGTTTCCCGAGCCTATTCGCTCAAATATCCAGCCGAAATAAAAGAAAACATGTACTTCGCGATTGAAACTTTCGCCGGGCATCCCGGCCTTCAGCAGACCACGCGTCTTGAAGAGAATGTTCTGGTTTCAGGCCAGGGGCCGGTGGTCTTCACACTCATGGAGCACATGGAAGAGGCGATGGCGCGTTAGTATGTCGCAATTACTGGTCGCGGTGGCTGACTCTGTTTTCCCGGACCTTGATCCAGCACGGGCAGTGCTGTCGAAAATCGGCGCCAAGTTGCGCCTCGCAGAAAAACCTACGCCCGAGGCCATCGTGCAAGTCGCACGAGATTGCGACGCGATGCTCGTCACCTATGCCAAGATTACAGCCGACATGATCCGGCAAATGCCGGATTGTCGAATCATCGCTCGATTCGGAATCGGCGTAGACAATGTTGACATTGCAGCCGCAACCGATGCGGGCATCGTCGTCACCAGGGTGCCCGATTACTGCATCGATGAAGTTTCCGATCACACGTTGGCTTTGCTGCTTGCTTTGGCGCGCAAAATTCCATTCGCAAATTCAAGCGTACATGCGGGCCGGTGGGAGATGTCTGCGACTCTTCCCATTTATCGCTTGCGCGGTAGGGTTCTTGGTTTGGTGGGCTTCGGCAGGATTCCACAGTTGGTTGCGCCCAAGGCGCAATCTTTTGGTCTCAAAGTTGTGACCTATGATCCCTTTGTGCCACAAGACATCGCGACCACTGCAGGTGTCGACAGAGTTGATTTTGCCGAGTTGGTAAAAGTCTCCGATTATGTTTCCATCCACACTCCGCTGATGCCGGAAACTAAGCGGCTGTTCAACGCCCAAGTGTTTCGTCAGATGAAGCCGACCGCTTATCTGATTAACACCGCACGCGGCCCGATCGTGGACGAAGAGGCTTTGGCGCACGCACTCGACGCAGGACAACTTGCCGGGGCGGCTTTGGACGTCTTGTCGCAAGAGCCGCCGACTGCCTCACCCCTTCTTGGTCGCAACAACGTAATCCTGACCCCACATATGAGCTTTTATTCGGTAGAGTCGCTGGTCGAATTGCAAACCAAGGCGGCTGAGGAAGTTGTCCGCGTTCTGACTGGTCAGACGCCTCGAAGTCCAGTCAATCCGGAGGCTCTGAAGTCGAGGCAAAACGCGACGCCACATTGTGATCGCCGGATATGAACATGTTCGTAAATGTTGGTTTATAATTGGACACCGCCGGGGCGGTGAAATAAACTGAGTTTCTGCTCTCAGAAAGCGCAACCTCTTGCGAGAATTCGTGGAATAGTTCTTCGAGTCGCTTTCCTTCAACGCTCCTCCAATGAGGAGGCTATTGGATGGCTACAGTCAGGCAGCTAAACATCAACGGGCACGTCTATACCATCGAAGTGGATTCCGAAGCCATCCTGCTCTTCGTCTTGCGCGACCATCTCGATCTGACAGGAAGCAAATATGGCTGCGGCGAGGGCCAGTGCGGTGCCTGTACCGTCCTGATCGATGGCAAGTCTCGCCGATCCTGTATTACGCAAGTCGGCGATGTCGCCCAGAAACAAATCACTACTATTGAAGGCCTCGCGCAAGGCGACCGCCTGCATCCCGTGCAGCAGGCATTCCTGGATGAGGGCGCCATGCAATGCGCCTACTGCACTTCTGGAATGATCATGACGGCGGTCTCGCTCTTGAACGCCAGGCGCGATTCGTCCGCGGCGGAGATCGCTCGCTCGATGGAAGGCAACATCTGCCGCTGTGGAACCCAGCCACGCATTGTGTTGGCTATTCAAAAGGCAGCGAAGGCCATGGACGAGTCCAAACAATGAGCAAGGATTTTAATTTCGAAACTTCGGGGGAACCGGAACGGTACGAACTTGCCGCGCCGCCCACGTATCACTTCGATGTCGATCGACGTGAATTTTTCAGATTCCTGGGCGCTGGCGTTTTGATCGTCTGCGTCTTGAAAGACGCGCGCGCCCTGCAGGAATCAGGCGCTAATCAGGGGGCACAGAGCGCATCACTTCCGAAAGAAATCGGAGCCTGGCTGCACATTGGTGAAGACGGCAATGTCACGGTGTATACCGGCAAGGTCGAGGTCGGGCAGAATATCCGGACGTCCCTCACCCAGGCCGTCGCCGAGGAGTTGCACGTTCCTGTGAGCGCAATCCAGATGGTGATGGGCGATACCAAGCTCACCCCCTATGACCGCGGCACATTCGGCAGTCGCACCACTCCGGAAATGAATTTGCAATTGCGGAAAGTCGCGTCTGCCGCTCGCGACACTCTGATCGCCCTGGCGGCAACTCAATGGCAGGTTGACCGCAAGCATCTGATCGCCGCCGACGGGAAGATCACGGATTCAGAGAGCGAGCGCACGGTTGAATATGCTGCGCTTGTAAAGGGCAAACAGCTCACTGAAACCCTGCCGGTCGAAGACCCGTTGATTCCCGCCGCGCAGTGGACCGTGGCCGGTCAGCCGCTGCCCAAGGTCAACGGCCGCGATTTTGTCACCGGCAAGCATCGATATCCGTGCGATCAGAGACTGCCGGATATGCTCTACGGCAAGATCCTGCGACCGGCTTCTTTTGAAGCAACCCTAGCCTCGCTCGACACGCAGGACGCCGAGAAAATTGCTGGTGTGGTCGTCGTCCATGATGGTAACTTCGTCGGCGTGGCAGCTCCGACCGGAGAGGCTGCCTCTCGAGCGTTGAGTGCGATTCGCGCTGAGTGGAAATCCCAGCCCCAGATTTCAAACAAGGAACTATTCGAGTATTTGAAAAAGAATCCTGCCGAAGGGGGTGGGCCACTCGATTCGCCGTTCCGCTACGAGACAGGCTCAATGGAGAAGGCATTCACATCTGCCGATCATCGCCTGCAACAGACCTACACGACCAACTACATTGCACATTGCCCGCTCGAGCCGCGGGCTGCGCTGGCTCAATGGTCGGGAGATGATTTGACAGTATGGACCGGCACGCAACGTCCCTTCGGTGTGCGAACGGAACTCGCCGCGGCTTTCCGTATGCCCGAGGAGCGCGTCCGCGTAATTATGCCGGATACGGGCTCCGGTTATGGTGGCAAACACACCGGCGAAACCGCGATCGAGGCCGCAAGACTGGCACGGGCCGCGAAGCGGCCGGTCAAAGTAACGTGGACACGGGAAGAGGAATTTACCTGGGCGTATTTTCGTCCCGCTGCGGTCATTGATATCACCAGCGCGATGCGCAAAGACGGCAAGATTACTGCCTGGGACTTTCAGAATTACAATTCCGGTGCGGCTGGAATTCCGACCGTTTACGATATCGAGAACCAGCGAATCCAGTTCCATCCCGCGCGATCTCCTTTGCGACAGGGCTCATATCGTGCCCTCGCTGCAACCGCGAACCATTTCGCCCGTGAGTCGTTTATGGACGAACTAGCTCTGCTGGTGAAGATGGATCCACTGGAATTTCGCTTCAAGAATTTAAAGAACAATCGCCTCCGCACAGTATTTGAAACTGGCGCGAAAAAGTTCGGATGGGGACAAGCGAAAACCAACGCAGGCCAGGGTTTCGGCATCGGCGGTGGCTTCGAAAAGGGCGGCAATGTCGTCACGTTCGCCGAAGTTTCCTTCGACCGTAAATCAGGCGAGGTCAAGGTGGTTCGCTTAGTTACGGCATTTGAGTGTGGCGCCATCGTCAATCCCGATGGTCTCCGGAATCAACTCGAAGGCGCCAACATCATGGCCTTGGGAGGCACGCTTTTTGAGGCCATCGAATTTGCCAACGGCCGGATCCTGAATGGACGTTTCTCGGACTATCGTCTCCCACGGTTCAGCGATGTCCCCGTGATCGAGACAGTGATGATCGACCGTAAAGACATTCCCTCTGCGGGCGCCGGCGAAAGTTCTCTGGTGGGTGTTGCTCCTGCGATCGCCAACGCCATTTTCGACGCGAGCGGTGTACGTCTCCGTTCGCTGCCACTCGTTCCGAATGGCTTAAGGGTGGCTTAAGGTTCGCTGGTGCCAGATAGTCTACCGGGGATGCGGTCTCTTTGCCTTGTCCGCACCAAGGCCAAGTGCATTTCAGAAAAACGAGGAGTAACACCATGCGTCGTCAAAGTACGGTTGTGATCGCAGCCGCGATTCTCAGTATCGTAGCTACTCTTCTGCTGGTTGACTCCGCCCTAGCGGTTCCGCCCGGGGCATCCGGCTACCATGTGGTGAAAACCATTCCCATCGGCGGCCCGGGCAAATGGGACTACATCGTGGTGGACAATGCCGCCCGCCGTGTGTATGTTACGCACGGCACGCATGTCGTGGTACTGGATGCTGACTCCGACGCCGTAGTAGGTGACATTCCCGATACCCCAGGCGTTCATGGCGTCGCGCTTGCGCCCGATCTAGGCCGCGGCTTTACTAGCAACGGAAAAGCCAACACAGTCACCATCTTTGATCTGAAAACACTGAAGCCGATCAGCACGGTCAAGTCTGGCGGTGCGAACCCGGATGCCATTTACTACGACGCGGCATCGAAACGCGTTTTCGTCTTCAACGGCCGCACCGCCAACGCCGTTGCGATCAACGCTACAGATGGTAAAGTTGCGGGCACGATTGCCGTGGGCGGGAAGCCCGAATTTGCGGCTGGAGACGACCAAGGTCACGTTTATGTGAACGTTGAAGACAAGTCGCAATTGCTCGAGATCGATGCGCAGAAACTCTCGGTGCTCCATCGCTGGCCGCTCCCCGGGTGCAAAGAGCCCTCGGGACTTGCCATCGACCAGAAGAATCACCGTCTATTCTCGGTCTGCGGCAACAAAAAGATGATGGTTGTGAATTCGGACACGGGTAAAGTCGTCGCGACCCCTGCCATCGGCGAGGACCCGGATGCTGCCGGTTTCGATCCTGAGACGCAACTCGTGTTCAGCTCGAACGGAGAGTCGGGAGATCTCACTGTCATTCATGAGGATTCAGCCGACAAATACACTGTGCTCGACAACGTCCCAACCAAGAAATACGCTCGCACTATGGCCATCGACTTGAAGACGCACAACATCTTTCTTCCCATCGCAGACTTCGAGTCAACCATTCCGAAGGGTGAGGAGGAGCCTCCGATGAAGCCAAACACGTTCGGCGTCCTGCTCGTCGGCAAGTAATTCAGGTAGTGTATGAACCAACGGCCAGTGGAGGATTCATGACCGCGGTCAATATCGGAATAATTGGGACGGGATGGTGTGGAGGCATACGCGCCGAAGTCTGCGCCGCCAGCCCTTACGTGGCCGCTCTGCACTTGGCCGAAATTCGGGAGCCACGACTGAAGGAAGTTGCAGACAAGACAAAGCCGGCCACGGCCACCACGGATTACCGAGCCCTCCTCGAAAATCAGAGTATCGATGCCATCATTATCTCCGCCACGCCGGAAACCACGCATTACCCCATGGCGAAGGAGAGCTTACTGGCAGGGAAACATGTTTTTCTGGAAAAACCCATAGCGCTCGAACTCTCCGAGGCCGATGAACTGATCGACTTGGCACACTCGAAGAAATTGCTCTTCACCATCGGATATTCGCAGCGCTTCAATCCCAAATTCGCCTACGTCAAACGCTCAATCGATGATGGCACTATTGGTCAACCAGTCAGTGCACTGGTGAGCCGGCATATCACGCGCAACCTCGGCAATAAAATCGGAGGCCGCATCAAGCTCTCTCCAGCCGCCATGGAAGCCACGCATGACATTGATTTTGTGCTCTGGTGTTTTGCGCCCCGAAGGCCCGTCCGCGTCTATGCCCAGGAAGTGCGCAAAATCATGCAGCCCGCCCACGGTGTGCCCGACTGCGTGTGGATTATCGTCACGCTCGACGACGGGTGCGCATTTGCGATTGGCGCAGGATGGGTGCTTCCTCCGGCTTATCCGAATTTTTCTTCTACCTGGATTGAGATGGTCGGAACTGAAGGCGCGATTATGGTGGATGACACTCATCGCGATGTCAGCCTGAATACCATGAAGCGGGGCATCGAATTTCCCATCTCCACTATGCCCGGCGAAAGGGTGGCCCACGTGTATGCGGGACCGATGGAGGCGGAGACCATTCATTTCCTGGAGTGTGTAGCCCTGAACCGGCAACCCCTGGTAACGCCTGAGCACGCACGAATGGTAATGCAGGTTTATCAGGCGGCGGATAAATCGGCGGAAGAAGGACGCCCGATCGACATCCTGCCACCCGAGCTTCCATCCAAACCGCCGCTGCCACGGCAATCTGACTCCATTAAGAGCGCCACGGCTGATCGCACCTGAACGATTCCTGAACCTGCCAAAAAGATAATGTTGCGCCTCGATCGCACGCGCGTCCCGGAAAGCAACGCCTCCTCGGAGAACGCAAACGCTTCCCCCACCAAGACTCGCTGGCTGGTTCTTCTACTAATCAGCCTGATGTACATGATCACTTACATGGACCGAACCGGCATCTCTATAGCTGCGCCGGCGATGGCAAAAGAATTCGGGCTCAGCCAGACCGCACTCGGCATTGTATTCAGCGTCTTCTTATGGGCTTATGCTTTAGGGCAAATCCCGCTGGGATCGCTTGCAGACCGCTTGGGACCGCGATTAGTGCTTCTTATTATCGTTCCCTTCTGGTCTGTTATGACGGCGATGACAGCCATCGCTGGCGGCATCGCTTCCCTTATTGTTATACGTTTTGTTTTTGGATTGGCGGAGGCAGGCGCCTTTCCTGCGGCAACACGAGCGATGCAGCTCTGGTTTCCGAAGGCTGAACGCGGCATCGTACATGGAGTCACCCATAGCTTCAGTCGGTTTGCCGTGGCCGTCGTTCCCTTCATTGCCGTAAGCATCATGGTCGCATTCGGCTGGCGCTGGATTTTTTATGTTTTTGGAGCAGCGGGCTTGCTGTGGTCGGTCGCGTTCTACTTCCTATATCGTAACCTTCCAGAAGACGATGCCAAGGTCAACCAGTCGGAGTTAGCCCAGATTCGAGGCCGCGACCCAGATGGCGCCATCAAACCGGTTGATCTTCATCAACACCTTGCTCCGCCCTGGAGAGTCATCTTTCGCTCGGCCAACATGTGGTACATCGCAGCCGGATATTGCTGCTTCTACTACGGCACCTACTTTTTCATGACATGGTTCCCCACTTACCTTCTTGAGTATCGTCACTTGTCATTAAAATCGGTGGGTCTATTGGCGTCACTTCCTCTCTTAGCCGGAATGGTAGGCGACATTGTGGGAGGAACTCTGACTGACACGGTTTACAGAAAGACAGGAAAGCTCAAGTTTGCCCGCCGCATCGTGGCTGCGCCCGCCATGCTGGTCTCGGGGGCTTGTCTTATTCCCGCAGCCATGACGCACTCCGCCTGGACGGCAATCCTGTGCTTGACCGCTTCACTATTCTTCTTGGAACTCGT
>Ga0209693_10001435_pt1 | contig 10262 bp, 7 predicted proteins | sample HubBroMetageWRM3_FD_188345 | JGI IMG/M metagenome (GOLD analysis project Ga0209693, IMG submission 188345) | Warmed soil microbial communities from the Hubbard Brook experimental Forest, New Hampshire - Hubbard Brook CCASE Soil Metagenome WRM 3... | ecosystem: Environmental > Terrestrial > Soil...
TGAGCCGTAATTCAGCAGGAGTGGCCGCGACGACCGGGGCCAAATCCAGAGTCCAGTCGATGCCGGCCATCCACAACTGCGACAGGGCCATCCGCCACGGGTTGCGCACTGCGGCGTCGCCACCGGGCAGCGGCACCGGTAACAGGTGGCCGACCCGGACGAAGCGGTGGCTATCCGGCCCAACAGCGAGAATCTCGCCGCCCCAGATCGTTTCGTCGCAGCCATAACCGGTGCCGTCGAAGGACACTCCGATGATCGGTTCGCCCAGCCGACCGTGTTCGGCCAGCAGCGAGGCCACGTGGGCGTGGTGGTGCTGGACGAGATCCAACGGGCGGTCGTCGGCATGCCGCTCGGCCCAATCACGGGTCTGATATCCAGGGTGCAGGTCCGCGGCCAATCGCACTGGCCGGTGACGGATCTCGCTGAGCTGGCCGACCGCTCGCTCAAACGCCCGCAGCGTCTCCAGCGTTTCCATGTCGCCGATGTGTCCGGACATGTAGGCGCGCGAGCCGTCGGTGAGGCAGAACGTGTTCTTGAGTTCGCCGCCGACGGCCAGTACCGCCGGGCCGTCGCGACCGAGGTCGACAGGCAGCGGGGCGTAGCCGCGGGAACGGCGGACCGGTAATTCCCGGCCGTCGATGACGCGGACCACTGAGTCGTCACACGGCACGTGGATAGGCCGGTTGTGGTCGAGCACCGCGTCGCACAGTGCCGAAAGACGAGACGCGGCATCGTCTTCGGTGAAGCAGATGGGCTCGTCGGAGCGGTTGGCACTGGTCAGCACCAGCGCGTCGGGCACCGCGGGATCGGCACCGGGAACGGGCGCCAGCAGCAGGTGATGGATCGGCGAATACGGCAGCATCAAACCCAGCAGTGGGCTGCCCGGTGCGACGGCGTCGGCGACGGGCGCGTCGGCGCGTCGGCGCAGCAACACGATCGGCCGGGCGGGGCTGGTGAGCACGGCGGCCTCGGCGTCGTCGATGTGCGCGTAGCGGCGGGCGATGCCGAGATCGCGCACCAGCATCGCGAACGGCTTGGCGCCGCGCGCCTTATGGCTCCGCAACGCGCTCACCGCCGCCTGGTCATGAACAACGCAGGCCAGGTGATAACCGCCGATACCCTTGATCGCGACGACAGCCCCGGCGGCCAGCGCCCGTTGGGTGGCGGCCAGCGCCGCGTCGGCGCCATCGAGCCGCTCGATTCCGGAGGAGAACCACAGCGACGGCCCGCAGTCCGGGCAGGCGATCGGCTGGGCGTGGAAGCGGCGGTTGGCCGGGTCGTGATACTCGACGGCACACCGGTCACACATCGCGAAAGTCGACATGGTGGTGGTCGGACGGTCGTAGGGCAACGCGCGGATGATGGTGAACCGCGGTCCGCAGTTGGTGCAGGTGATGAACGCATGTCGGTAACGCCGGTCCTGCGGGTTGAACAGCTCGGCGACGCAGTCGTCGCATACCGCGATATCGGGCGGAATCGGTGTGGTGGCCCCGGACACCATCCGGCTCTCCACGATGCAGAAATCACTCCCACAGGCGGTGTCAGCCTCGAGCTCGACGACGGACACCGCGCTGATCCGCGCCAGCGGCGGCGCTTCGGCACACAGCCGACGGCCGAATTCATCAATGCGCGCGATGGTTCCCTGCACCTCGACGAACACCGCGCCGGAGTCGTTGCCCACGAATCCGGCCAGGCTCAGCTCGCTGGCGATCCGGTGGACGAACGGACGAAAGCCCACCCCCTGCACAACACCCGTCACGATGAACCGCTGCCGAACGTCGTCGGACCGCAGCATCAGTGTGTCGGTCATGTGGGCCGCCAAAGGGGCGCAGACATCGAGGTACTGGGCGGCACGACGTTATCGCCGCTTCGATGGGTACCCCAATCAGCACACGTCGCGATCACACCGTTCTGTTGTCACGGCTTCCCCGACAAAACCCATCGTAGGCGCGTACGACATGCCCCGGTCGGGATTCGACTAGCCCAACCCACAAGCGCTCAGGTCAGCTCGTACGCCTTTTGACGACCGTCATCGGAACTGCTTGATGGGCGCTGCTAACGCGCACAACGGTGTTCCACGGCGCCAGATGGTCTTAGCCAATATCTTCCCGGAATTCAGGGTTTTATTAGCTTTTCCTCAGTCGAATTGTACACATGTACAGCGTGACCTACGTCACAAGGGCCAGCGTCGAAGGAGATGGCCTTGGAACTCGTCGCCCGCCCCTGGATCACCGCCGGTGTCGCGCTCGTCGGAGCCGGCGTCGTCATCGTCACCCCGGTGAAACCGGCCGTACCCGATATCGAAGTGGCCGCCGTGCAGCTCACCTCCAGCCCCGAAGGTATCGACCCGATCACGGCGATTGAGGACGTGTTCAAACTCGCGCAAACGAACAGCGTGGCGCTCGATGAGCACTTTTCGCCGGTTCCCCTGCCGACGCTGCAGCAGGTCATCGCCGATCTCCTCGACGGAAAACAAATCGACCTGCGGGCCGCGGGCAACGCGGCGGTCACTTCCTTCCTGCCCGACTCCGGCCTGCTCCCCGGTGAGATGCCCCCTGCCTACCTCTATTCGTCGCTGGATCCAATCCACACGCTGGCTTACACGGTGATTCACGGCACGCTGACGAGTCCGGATCTGCAGTCGCTGCTCGCGTTCACGGCTTCACCGCTTAGCAGCGTGTTCCTCGGTGACCTGGGCCCGATCCTCGACCCAGGGCTGGCGTTGGAAAACAGCATCCAGGACGCCCTCGCCGCGCCAGACCCGCAGTCGGCGTTATTCGACCTCCTCAACATTCCTGCCAACATCGCCGACGCAACCCTCAACGGAGAATTCCTCGACGGAACTTCGCCGGAGCTCAACATTCTCCCGCTGCTGTCGCTGTTGCCGGCGGGCACTTTGCCGCCCAGCGTCGACATCACGTCGCTCGACCTTGTCCTGGGCGGCCTGCTCAGCCCCGGCAGCTCGCTGCTCAATGGCATTAGCGCGACCATCAGCGGTCTTCCTGTCAGCCTCACGGGACACGCGGTCGGGCCCATTGGTTCCTCGATAGAGCTGGACCAGGCCATCGCGACGGCACTCGGCTTCAGCTTCCCAACTCCAGCCATGGACACGGTTGTCCCACTTGGTGATCTGTTGAGCACCCTCACTACCGCGCTCGACGGCGACCTGCCGACAGCCCTCACCGGTCTTTCCACCGACTTCAGCGCACTGCTGACGGATAGTCTGGGGAACCTGACGAGCCTGTTCTGAGTCCAGCCGCTAACTGCAGGCTTTGAGCACGAGCTCGCGAACCAGCGCCGCGTCGGCCTGGCCCTTGGTGGCCTTCATCACCGCGCCGACGATAGCGCCCGCCGCCTGCACCTTGCCGCCCCGGATCTTCTCCGCCACATCGGGATTGGCAGCCAACGCCTCGTCGACCGCGGCCTGGATCAGCGAATCGTCGCGCACCACGGCCAGTCCGCGCGTGGTCATCACCTGTTCGGGCTCGCCTTCCCCGGCGAGCACGCCCTCGACGACTTGGCGGGCCAGCTTGTTGGACAGCTTGCCCTCATCGACCAACGCCACCACAGCGGCGACTTGCTTCGTCGTGATCGGCAGCTCGTCGAGTTCGACGCCGGCCTCGTTGGCTTTTTGGACCAGGAAGTTGCCCCACCAGGCGCGGGCTTCCTTACTGGACGCGCCGTGCTCGATAGTGGCAGTGACCAACTCGACGGCGCCGGCGTTGACGAGATCGCGCATCACCTCGTCGGAAACACCCCACTCTTGCTGAATTTCCTTGCGCCGCAGCCACGGTAGCTGCGGGATGGTCGGGCGCAATCGGTCGACCAACTCGCGGCTCGGCGCGACCGGCTCCAGGTCCGGCTCCGGGAAATAGCGGTAGTCCTCGGCGGTTTCCTTGGTGCGGCCCGGACTGGTGTACCCGGACTCGTGGAAGTGGCGGGTTTCCTGCGTGACCCGGCCTCCTGACGTCAGAACGGCGCCCTGCCGCTGCATTTCGTAGCGGACGGCGACCTCGACGCTCTTCAGCGAGTTGACGTTCTTGGTCTCGCTGCGAATGCCGAACTGCTCCGCCCCGATTGGCATGAGCGACACGTTGGCGTCACAACGCATCGAGCCCTGGTCCATTCGGACATCGGAAACACCCAACGCGCGCAACAGATCTCGCAGCGCGGTCACGTAGGCCCGGGCGATCTGCGGAGCCCGTTCGCCGGTGCCAACGATGGGTTTGGTGACGATCTCGATCAGCGGCACACCCGCACGGTTGTAGTCGATCAGCGACATCGTCGCGCCATGAATGCGGCCGGTCTCGCTGCCCAGGTGGGTGAGCTTGCCGGTGTCCTCCTCCATGTGCGCGCGTTCGATCTCGACTCGCCAGCTGGTGCCGTCCTCCAGGGGCACCTCCAGATAGCCGTTGACGGCGATCGGCTCGTCATACTGCGAGATCTGGTAGTTCTTCGGCATGTCCGGGTAGAAGTAGTTCTTCCGGGCGAACCGGCACCAGGGCACGATCTCGCAGTTCAACGCCAGCCCGATCCGGATCGCCGATTCGACCGCGGCCTCGTTGAGCACCGGTAGCGAACCCGGCAGGCCCAGACACACCGGACACACCTGGGTGTTGGGTTCGGCACCGAACGCGGTGGCGCAGCCACAGAACATCTTGGTGGCGGTGGACAGCTCGACGTGCACTTCCAGGCCGAGCACCGGCTGGTAGCGCGCGATGACGTCGTCGTAGTCGAGCAACTCCGCGCCGGGCGCCTTGGCAGCTGCGGTCATGCGTTCGATCCTAATTGGCCGCCGGAGCCCGTGGGCGCGGGGAAGGCCTAGCCGAAGAAGGCGGCGGCGTCGTCGTAGCGGCTCTGCGGTACCAGTTTGAGCTGGCGCACCGCTTCTGCCAGCGGCACCCGGCCGATGTCCTGACCCCGCAGCGAGACCATCTGTCCGTATTCAGCGGCGTGCGCGGCATCGGCGGCATTCACCCCGAAACGGGTGGCCAGTACCCGGTCAAAGGCGGTCGGCGTACCGCCGCGCTGGACGTGGCCAAGCACGGTCACCCGGACTTCTTTGTTGATACGCTTCTCCACCTCGGCGGCCAACTGGTCGGCCACGCCAGTGAATCGTTCATGGCCGAACTCGTCGATGCCGCCCTGGCGCAGCGTCATCGAGCCTTCAGCCGGTTTGGCGCCTTCGGCGACCACGCAAATGAAGTGTGAGTCGCCGCGCTGGAAACGCCGCTTGACCAATCGGCAGACCTCGTCGATGTCGAAGGGCTGCTCGGGGATCAGCGTCATGTGCGCACCGGATGCCAGCCCGGCGTTGAGCGCGATCCAGCCGGCGTGTCGGCCCATCACCTCCACCAGCATCACCCGCTGGTGCGATTCGGCGGTGCTGTGCAATCGGTCGATGGCATCGGTGGCCACCATCAGCGCGGTGTCGTGACCGAAAGTCACGTCGGTGCAATCGATGTCGTTGTCAATGGTCTTCGGCACACCGACGACGGGCACGTTCTCTTCAGACAGCCAGTGCGCGGCGGTCAGCGTGCCTTCGCCGCCGATCGGGATGAGCACGTCGATGCCGTTGTCGTCCAAGGTCTGCATGATCTGTTCCAGCCCGGCCCGCAGCTTGTCGGGGTGCACGCGGGCAGTGCCCAGCATCGTTCCACCCTTGGCCAGCAGCCGGTCATTACGGTCGTCGTTGGCCAGCTGCACACGCCGGTTCTCCAACAGCCCGCGCCAGCCGTCCTGGAATCCGACCACCGACGACCCGTACCGCGAGTCGCAGGTGCGCACCACCGCCCGGATGACGGCGTTGAGCCCGGGACAGTCCCCACCTCCGGTAAGAATTCCGATCCGCATGACCTCATCTTGCCCCGTGATTGTCGTTCAAGTGGCGCGAGCAGACGCAAAAGCCCCTTGACACGCCGGCGCGTTGGGGCCTTTGCGTCTGCTCGCCGTCAGATGGCCGACGGCAGGGGTCCCCGGGCAGCCTCGTAGGCCGCCGCCACCCGATAGAGCCGGTCGTCGGCCAGCGCCGGCGCCATGATCTGGAACCCGACCGGCAGCTTGTCGTCTGGCGACAAACCTGACGGCACCGACATCCCACAGTGACCGGCCAGGTTCAGCGGCAGCGTGCACAGGTCGAACAGATACATCGCCAACGGGTCGTCGACCTTCTCGCCCAACCGGAACGCCGTCGTCGGCGTGGTCGGCGACACCAGCACGTCAACGGATTGATAGGCCGTGTCGAGATCGCGGGCAATCAACGTGCGCACCTTCTGCGCCTGGTTGTAATAGGCGTCGTAATACCCGGCTGACAGCGCGTAAGTGCCGATCATGATGCGCCGCTTGACCTCCGGCCCGAACCCGGCGGCGCGGGTCAGCGCCATCACCTCCTCGGCGCTGTGCGTGCCGTCGTCGCCGACCCGCAGTCCGTAGCGCATCGCGTCGAAGCGGGCGAGGTTGCTCGACACCTCCGACGGCAGGATCAGGTAGTAGGCGGGCAGCGCGTGATCGAAATGGGGACAGTCAACTTCGGACACGTCGGCACCGATCGCCGTCAACTGCTCGACGGCGCTGTTGAAGGATGCCAACACGCCGGGCTGATACCCGTCGCCGCGCAGCTGCCGGACCACGCCGACGCGCACTCCACTCAGGTCGCCCGCTGCCCCCGCCTTCGCAGCGCCGACGACGTCGGGTATTTCGGCGTCGATGGAGGTGGAGTCGCGTGGATCGTGTCCGGCGATCACCTGGTGCAGTAGCGCGGTGTCGAGGACGTTGCGCGCACACGGACCGCCCTGGTCGAGCGACGACGCGCAGGCCACCAGGCCGTAGCGCGACACCGTGCCGTAGGTCGGTTTGACCCCGACCGTCGCGGTCAGCGCGGCCGGCTGGCGGATGGAGCCGCCGGTGTCGGTCCCGATGGCCAGCGGCGCCTGGAACGCGGCCAGCGCGGCGGCACTGCCGCCCCCGGAGCCGCCCGGCACCCGGTCGGTGTTCCATGGGTTGCGGGTCGGGCCGTAAGCGGAGTTCTCTGTGGACGAGCCCATCGCGAACTCGTCCATATTGGTCTTGCCCAGGATCGGGATACCCGCCGCCCGCAGTCGCGCGGTCACCGTGGCGTCGTAGGGGGAACGCCAGCCCTCCAGGATCTTCGACCCGCACGTGGTGGGCATGTCGAGGCTGGTGAACACGTCTTTGAGGGCCAACGGCACCCCGGCCAGCGGCGACGGCGGCCGCTCACCGGCCGCCAGCGCCTTGTCGACGGCGGCCGCAGCCGACAGCGCCGCATCGCCCGCCACGTGCAGGAACGCGCCGTAACGCTCATCGGTCGCCGCGATCTGGTCCAGGAAAGCCTGGGTGATTTCGGTCGATGACAACTCCTTGGCGGCGATTTTGCCGGCCAGGGTCGCGGCGTCCTGCCGGATGATGTCGGTCATTCCGGTTCCCCGAGAATCTGTGGGACGGCGAAGCGGCCGTCGAGGGCTTCAGGCGCCTCGGCGAGCGCTTCCTGCTGCGTCAGGCACGGTGTGGTCTGGTCCGGGCGGGTGATGTTGACGTCTTTGAGCGGGTTGTCGGTCGGTTCGACGCCGGTGACATCGACGGCTTGGATCTGGCTGACGTGGGTCAAGATGGCGTCGAGTTGGCCGGCGAAGCTGTCCAGCTCGGCGTCGGTCAACGCCAGCCGGGCCAGCCGGGCCAGATGGGCCACCTCGTCGCGGGAGATCTGGGACACGACCGAAAAGCCTAGCCGCCGCGAGTGTGACGCCAGCGTGACGCTCGGTGTCGAGCGTCACACTAGTGTGGCGCCCGCCTGCCGCCGTCGAAATGCCGCCGCCGCCTGGCTGTGCGACAGTGTGCGCGTGTCTTCCTATCTGCTGCGAGTTCAACTTGCCGACCGGCCGGGCAGCCTCGGCTCGCTGGCCGTGGCCTTGGGGTCGGTAGGGGCCGACATCTTGTCGCTGGACGTCGTGGAACGCGGGTCCGGCTACGCGATCGACGATCTTGTGGTCGAGCTACCGCCGCGGGCCATGCCAGACACGCTGATCACGGCAGCCGAAGCCCTCAATGGGGTGCGGGTGGACAGCCTGCGACCGCACACCGGGCTGCTGGACGCGCACCGAGAGCTGGCGCTGATCGACCACGTCGCCGCAGAGGGCGACACAACGGCCAAGCTGAAGGTGCTCGTCGACGAAGCCCCCCAGGTGCTCCGGGTGAGCTGGTGCGCGGTGCTGCGCAGTTCCGACGACGGGATCCAGCCTGTGGTGGGCAGCTCGGGCGCGCCGGAAACCGGACTGAACGCCGTCCCGTGGATGCCTATCACGCGCGCCACTGCCCTGGACGCCACCGGCGACTGGGTACCGCGGGTGTGGCGCGAGCTGGACACCACCCTGGTCGCCGCGCCGCTGGGCGCGCCCGACACCGCGGTCATGCTGGGCCGGCCTGGCGGTCCGGCATTCCGGCCGTCAGAGGTGGCACGGCTGGGCTACCTGGCCGGGATCGTCGGGACCCTGCTGCACTGAGCACGCCGATAAACGCCGATAAACGGGGTATTGCTCGAGTGTGAGCGTGCTGTCCGATGCCCAGATCGCTGCGATGTCCCCGGCCGAGCGCCGTCAACTGATACGACGGCTTGAGCGACCCCTGTCCGAGCTGATGCCGGTCGCCGTGGCGCGCCGGATCCGGTGGGGCTGGCTGGGGATCATGATCGGCGGGACGCTGGTGCTGATCCCCTGGACCGTCTACCTCGCCTTCGCACTGCCCGACGACTACGTGGTGCACGACTGGACGGCGACCTGGGTCGGCTTCGACCTGCTGCTGATTGCCCTGATGACCGCGACCGTCCTCTTCGGCATGTTGCGCCGACAGGTGATGCTGCTGACCGCGTTCGCAACCGGCATGTTGCTGATCTGCGACGCCTGGTTCGACGTGCTCACCGCCGGACCCAACGACTTCCGCATCTCGGAGCTGACCGCGGCACTAGGAGACTTGCCGCTGGCGGCGGTACTCATCACCGGCGCCCTGCGACTGTTCCGATTCACCGCGATCCGCATGTGGCTGCTCGAGCCGAGCACCCCGCTGTGGCGGCTGCCACTGCTGCCCTGATTCGAGTTCCGTCTCGCCAACTTTATCGGCGGCAGTAGATCGTATGAGGTTGATATGTATGGCGATGCGGCTGTCCAGATGCGCTGTTAGAGTTGGCGCACTGTGACTTTCACCAGACGATCGAGAACGGACCAGCTGGGCTCCGTCGCGTGCTTGATGGTCGCCATCTGCGTTCTGGTCAGCGTAATCGGTTGTGGGCTAGCGCGATTCGAACTCTCAGCCTCGGATCCACCTTCCGCAACGCTGCTGGCATCGAGCGTTGACGATATCGACCGCGCAGACCTCAAACACGATTCGTTGGACGCCATCGCGCCACACCAACGCGCTGTACCTCAGCGGTTGCGCACTTTGACGATGTGGCGATGGTGGTACCGGCCAGCAGCTTGGCATGCCTTTCAGCACAGGTTCGGCGTCCCCGACGCGTTCGGTCTCGACGTATCCCGCACGGGCCGAAAGCTTTTGACACAGCTCTGTATCTCGCTCTGCTGATCAGCCATGCGCCCAGCCGTCGCGCAGCTGCTATGTGACGACGGGCGTTGAACACTCTCCCGCGCTGATCCGCGTCCGCGCGGCAGACCACGCGCGCCATGCCTACCCACGGATCGGTGTGAACTGATCCGAGTCCGGCATCCGTCGAAACAACACGTCTCGTACGCAGAAAGCTGAATTCAGCTTGCCATCAATTCTTCTCGGGAGAATTCCATGTCTTTAGTCACTGTCCAGCCGCAAACGACACAGCGATGGCCCGCCATGGAGGGGCGGTAGCAATGGATTTCGGATTGCTACCACCGGAAACAAATTCCGCCCGCATTTACGCCGGTCCCGGCGCGGGGCCGCTGTTGGCTGCGGCGACGGCTTGGGACGGGCTTGCCACCGACCTGCACGCGACCGCTGCGGCCTACCACGCGGTGATCTTGGAACTGGCCACTGGACCCTGGCTGGGTCCGTCGTCGGCGCTGATGGTGGGCGCGTCCGTGCCCTACCTGGCGTGGCTGCATGAGACCGCCGGGCGAGCCGAGGGGACGGCAATCCAGGCCAAAGCCGCGGTCGCCGCCTACGAAGCAGCGCACAGGATGACGGTCCCTCCGCCGGTGATCGCCGCCAACCGCGCCCAGCTAGCGACGCTCGTCGCGAACAACGTTATGGGACAGAACACGCCGGCG
>Ga0209693_10001436_pt1 | contig 10261 bp, 5 predicted proteins | sample HubBroMetageWRM3_FD_188345 | JGI IMG/M metagenome (GOLD analysis project Ga0209693, IMG submission 188345) | Warmed soil microbial communities from the Hubbard Brook experimental Forest, New Hampshire - Hubbard Brook CCASE Soil Metagenome WRM 3... | ecosystem: Environmental > Terrestrial > Soil...
CTCGATGCCGATCACGCCGCCCCAGGTCCGGGTGCCGACCACCGGGCCCAGGCCGAGCAGGCGGATGGCCGCGGTGACGATGTCGCCGTCGGACCCGGCCCACTCGTCGGTCACCGTGACCAGCGGGCCGCGGCGAGCATCGTACGGGTACGAGACGGGCTGCACGCCGCGGCCCACCTCCCAGGCGATGACCCGGCGGGCCAGCTTCTCGACCACGAGCTGGGAGATGTGCCCGCCGCTGTTCCCCCGCACGTCCATGACCAGGCCGCTGAACAACATCTCGGTGCGCAGGTCACGGTGGAAGTGGGCCCAGCCCTCCCCCACCATGTCCGGGATGTGCAGGTAGCCCAGGCGCCCGTCGCTCAGCTCGCGGACCAGGGCGCGCCGCCCGGCCACCCAGTCCTGGTAGCGCAGCCGGCGCTCGTCGCGCAGCGGGACCACGACGACCGCGCGCGGCTCCCCCGACGCCGACCGCACGCTCAGCTCCACCGGCTTGCCCGCGGTTCCGGCCAGCAGCGGCCACGGGCCGCGCACCGGGTCGACCGGCAGCCCGTCCACCGCGGTCAGCTCGTCGCCGGGCCGCACCGCCACCCCCGGGGCCTCCAGCGGCGAGCGGGCCCGCGGGTCGGAGGACTCGCCCGGCAGGATCCGGTCCACGATCCAGTGCCCGCCCGGATCCCGGGACAGGTCGGCGCCCAGCTGGCCGACGGCCGCCGCGCCTGAGCTGCCCGGGGAGAAGTGCCAGTCCTCGCCGGCCTTGGTGACGTAGGCGTGCGACGTGCCGAGCTCGGCGACCACCTCCCACAGGAGGTCGGTGAAGTCGTTGGCGCCGCGGATCCGGTCCAGCAGCGGCCGGTACTCCTCCTGCACGCCGTCCCAGTCCACGCCGGACATGTCCGGTACCCAGAAGTCCCGGGCCATGATCCGCCCCGCCTCGGCGTACGCGTGCCGCCACAACGCCACCGGGTCGGCCTGGAACCGGGCCCGGGACAGGTCGACGGTGACGACCTCGCCGGAGGAGTGGTCGTCCTCCTTGCTCTCGGACGGCACGACCTGCACCTCGTCGTGGTCCTTGACCACCAGGCGGGTGCCGTCGCCGCTGACCGTGAACCAGTCGAGCTCGGCGGCCAGCTCGGTGACCTCACGCTTGCGCAGGTCGTAGCGCTCCAGGGAAGGGCGCGGGGCATCGTCGTCGAGGTTCGGGGCGCTCTCGCCGAGTACGCCGGTGACCGGCTCGCGCAGCCAGGCCAGGCCGTCCTTGACCGCCCGCAGGCCCGAGTACCGGCCCTCGGGCACGGGCACGCCCACCACGCGGCTGGGCAGGCCGTCCGGGTCGACTGATACCACGGTCCGTTCGGAAGAATCCGATTTGTCCCCGTCCGAGGGGTCTTGGCTCACCGGACGGCCACCAGGCAGGGGTCCGAACGGCGAGGGGGTCTGCGCGTCGAGGGTGACCAGGTAGGGGCGGCTGCCGTACGGGAACGACAGGTCGAAGGACTGCGCGTCGTAGACCGGATCGAAGCTGCGCTGCGACAGGAAGGCCAGGTACAGGCCGTCGGCGGTGAACACCGGGTCGGTGTCGGAGAACCGGCCGTCGGTGACCTCGACGATCTCGTGGTCGGCCACTTTGGCCAGGTACAGGCGGCGCAGCGGCCACGGCCCCGGATGGGACCAGGCCAGCCAGGCGGAGTCGGGCGAGAAGGACAGCCCCTCGACGGGCCCGTTGTCGGACGCGGGCAGCTCGGTGACCTGACGGGTTGGGATATCTACCAGATATAGCTTGCCGTCGTGGGTGGCAGCCGCCACCGTTGTCCCGTCTGGCGATGCGCTCAGGCTGGTGACCGTGCCTCCAAGACCTTCGGTAAGCCGAACGGAGCGTGGTTCACCGGTCACAGAACCGACCTCGAGCGCGTCCGGGGTTCGGGCACCGGCGGCGTCGGTGACCCAGACCACCTTGCCGGTCTCACCCAGCACCCGGGGCAGCCGGGCCCGGGCGTCGGGGTCCACGTGCAGCGCCCGGGCGGGACCGTCCTTGTGGGTCAGCCAGTGCACCGTGCCGCGCACCTCGACCACGCTGGCCTGCCCGGTCTGGTCGCAGTCCAGGCTGCCCAGGTGATCGCGGGCGGTGACGAGCCGGGGGGCGCGGGCCGCGGACGGGGAGCCGAGGGTGATCTGCAGCGGGTGCGGCCCAGCGGCCTCGGGACCGTCCAGCATCCAGATGTCGCCCGCGACGTGGTAGACGATCCGGTGCCCGTCCGTGCTGGGGTTCCGGGCGTACTGACCGTCGTGGTCGGTGTGCCGGGCCAGGTCGGTGCCGTCCAGGGCGCAGGAGTAGATGTTGCCGGTGCCCTCGTGGTCGGACAGGAAGAACAGCCGTCCGCCGATCAGCATCGGGCTGCCGAGCTGGGTGTTCAGGTCGGCCAGGATCCGGGTGAACAGGGGGTCGTCGGCGGTGGCGATCCAGACCTTGCCCGCGGTACCGCCCCGGTATCGCTTCCAGCGAGACAGCTCGCTGTTCTCCCGTCCGGTCAGCAGCGCGGTCCCGGTGGTTTCGAGGACGAGGTCGCTGACCGGGCCGAGCGGCAGCCGCCGGGGTGGCGCGCCGTGCAGCGGGACCGCGTAAGCCCAGGAGTACTGGTTCTCCGGCTGCCCGGCGGCGCTGACGGCCAAGACCTCCCCGGCCTGGGTCCAGCCGGTCACCCGGGTCCGGTTGTCACCCCAGTAGGTGAGGCGGGCCTGGCTGGCGCCCTCGGGGTCGGCGGTGAAGACCTCGGGCTGGCCGTCCCGCCAGCTGGTCCACGCGACCGCAGTCCCGTCCCGGGAGAACCGCGGGTAGCTGACCTGGGCGGCGTCGGCGGAGAGCCGCCAGGCGCGGCCCCCCTCGGCGGGTGCGAGCCATACGTCGTCTTCTGCGACGAAGACGAGCAGCTCGCCGTGAACATGCGGATACCGAAGATAACCAGCGGAAGTCACGCGTTTTATCTTATGGGCTGCCGCCAGCCGCGTTTGGAGTCATCTCATGGGCTGCCGCCAGCTCCGTTTGGAGTCATCTCGTGGGCTAGAGCCAGCCCCGTTCGGATGCGATGTGCAGCGCCTCGGCGCGGTTGCGGGCCCCGGTCTTCTGGATGCAGGCGGACAGGTAGTTCCGCACCGTGCCCTCCGACAGGTAGAGCTGGCGGGCGATCTGCGCGATCGTCCCGCCGTCCGCGGAAGCCTCCAGGACGTCGCGTTCGCGCGGGGTGAGCGGGTTGAGCCCGTCGGCCAGGGCGGCGGCGGCCAGGTCCGGGTCGATGACCCGCTCGCCGGCCAGCACCCGGCGGATGGTCTGGCTGAGCTTGTCGGCCGGGGAGTCCTTGACCAGGAACGCGGAGACCCCGGACTCCATGGCGCGGCGCAGGAAACCCGGCCGGCCGAACGTGGTCAGGATCACGATCTTGATGCCGGGAAGGATCTTCTTCAGCTCGGCGGCGGCGGCCAGCCCGTCCAGGCCGGGCATCTCGATGTCGAGCACGGCCACGTCCGGCTCGGTGTCCTGGGCCGCCTTGACCACCTCGTCGCCCCGGCCGACCTGGGCCACGACCTCCATGTCGCCCTCGAACGTCAGCAGGGCGGCCAGCGCCTCCCTGATCATGACCTGATCCTCGGCCAGCAGCAGCCGGACCGGTGCTTCATGCGTCATAGTGGTCCACCGGAACCGTGGCGGTGAGCTTGAAGCCGTGGCCCCCTCGACTACCGGGGCCGGGTTCGGCCGTGCCGAGCGACAGGCGGCCGCCTTCGGCCGACAGCCGTTCCGACATACCGTGCAGGCCGGCGCCCTGGGGCGCGTCCGGCTCCTGGCCGCTGGGTCCGTGGCCGTCGTCACTGATCTCAAGGGACAGTTCACCGGGGTGCTGGACCAGGCGGATCCGGCAGTTTCTGGCGCCGGAATGCCTGATCACGTTCGTCACCGCCTCGCGCAAGCACCAGGCCAGCACCGCCTCGGCTTCGGCGTCGAACGTGCCAGAACGCAGCGTCAGTTCCGGGTCGTCGTCGAGCCTGATGTCGGCCGCCTCCAGCGCGTTCCTGGCCGTGATGACCTCGATGGCCAGCGTGGGCCGGCGGTAGCCGCTGACCGCCTCCCTGATGTCGTGCAGCGTCTGCCGACTGACCCGGCCGATGTCGCCGAGGTCACCGAGGACCGTGTCGAGTTCGGCTGAAGCAGGCAGCTTGCTCAGCCGCTTGGCGGCCAGCTCGGACTTCAGCGTGATCATGGACAGAGACTGGCCGGTCAGGTCGTGCATGTCCCTGGCCAGCCGCAGGCGCTCCTCGTTCGCGGCCAGCTTGGCCACGGCGCCGCGCGCCTGGGCCAGTTCGTGCATGAGCTGGATCTGCATCCGGAATCCGATCATGGCCACGCCGACGAGCAGGACAGGCAGCAGGACGGCCAGCAATTCCGCCGTCCCGGCATGGGCCAGCCAGCTGAAGAACACGTAGCAGGCGCCCACCGCGAGAACCCCGTACAGGGCCCTTCGGCGCCCGTAAGGCGGTGCCGCGAGCACCATGCCAGCGGCGGCGGACACGTATATCCATAGCGGCGTCCAAGCGTTGCCGTACACGACGCAGGCCAGGGCCGCGAGCAGCCATATGGCGGCGAGTCCCCACAGGGCCTGGCGTGGCCAGCGGCCCGAGTTGCAGATGACGATCAGGTAGATGACGCTGAACGCGGTCGCGATGGCCAGGCCGCCGGCGATCCACAGCACCCCGTGGTGGTCGCTGAACAGGTCGCTTACCGGCGAAATGAGGTAGACCAGCCAGATGCCGGAGAAGAACCAGCGCTGGGCTTGACCGGTGCCCGGCGTGCGCAGCAAGCCGAGGGCGTTGGTCAGCCGACGCGGCCGGAACTCATCGGTCTGGTCGGCCCGGGTCGCACCGGTCTCACTGTCGCTGGTGTCGGCCTTTATCGTCATCGCCTCTCACCTCCCGCCTGCTCCCTCCATGCTGCCACGTTTGCCTGCTCATACCACCAGGGCGCGTCCCGGCCAAGCCCCCGTGGCGTTGGCCGGGACGCGTTCCGCTGCTCAGACGGTCTCCGCGGTGGCGCGGACCGCGACGACGGCCAGCCCGATGAAGATCGCCAGCCAGACCACCAGGCCTATCGCCAGGCCCATTGACACGGAGGCGCCCTCGATGATGTCGGTGCCGATCTTCACGGCCTGGTAGGTGGGAGTAAGCTGGCCAACCGTCTTCAGCGCGCCACTGAGGGGGTACCAGATGCCGCCGAGGATGAGAAAGCTGAAGTACACGATCATCGTGATCGGCTGCACCTGATCCGGCGCGAACTTGTATCCGATGGCTACCGCGAGCGCGGCGAAGATGGTGGCGCTGAACCAGACTGTGAGCGCGACGACGGGCCACTGCCACCCGGCCAGGTGCACGTTGCCGTAGAAGCGGCCCAGCAGTATGACGATCACAATGGAGGCCAGGGTGGTCGCCATCGAGACGAGGATCTTGCTGACCACGTAGGCGTAGGCCGGCAACGAGGTGAGCCTGAGCTGCCGGATCCAGCCTTCCTTCTTCTCCTGGGAGATGCGTATCGCGTTGCCGTTCAGCGCTCCGCTGAAGGCGCCGAGCATCGCCATGTCCACCATGTAGAAGGCCCCGAAGGAAACCCCGTAGACCTTCCCGGTGAACTGCCTGGCGAGCAGCAGGTAGAGGATGACCGGAAGAAGCACGGTGAAGATGAAGTAGCGCTTGTTGCGCGTGAGGCGCATGAGTTCGGCGCGAGTGAGGGCCAGCGTGCCACCCATGTCAGTTCGTCTCCTCTGTCCCGTTGGCTCGGTCGTCTTCGGCGGTGATGGCGATGAAGGCCTGCTCCAGGCCGAGGCCGGTGACCTCGATGTCACGTGGCCGCAGGCCCGCGTCCAGTACCCCGTACAGCGTGGCGTCGGAGTCGCTGGTCTGGATCTGCACGAAGTCGCGCCTGACCTCCACGTTCACCAGCCCGGGCAGGCCGAGCAGAAACTGCTCATCCGCCCGGTCCAGGTGGAACGTAATCCGCCTGGCGCCCGCCTTGGCCTTGATCTCGGCCGGGGTGCCGTCGGCCAGCAGCCGGCCCCGGTTGATGACCAGGATCCGGTCCGCGGCCTGGTCGGCTTCTTCCAGGTAGTGGGTGGCGAACAGCAGCGTGCGGCCCTCGGCCACCTCTGCCTTCATGCTGTCCCAGAACAGCCGGCGGGTTTCCACGTCCATGGCCGTGGTCGGCTCGTCCAGCACGATCAGCTCGGACTTGCCGCAGATGGCCAGGGCGAACCGGACCCGCTGGGTCTGGCCGCCGGACAGCCGGTCCACCCGCTGGTCGGCGAACTTGTCGATGCCGGCCCGCTTGAGCGTGAGGTCGATCGGCTCGGGCTTGGGATGCAAGGTCGTCACCAGCGTCACGAGTTCGCGCACCGTCACCTCGGGCATCAGCCCGCCCGACTGCAACATGGCGCCGACGCGGCCGGACTTCACCGCGTGGTACGGGTCCGAGCCGAACATCGTGATCTTCCCGCTGGTGGGCTTGCGCAGCGCGAGCAGCATGTCCAGGGAGGTGGACTTGCCCGCGCCGTTCGGGCCGAGCAAGGCCGTGGTCTCACCCGGCCGCAGGTCCAGGTTCAGCCCGTCGACCGCCTTCAAGCTGCCGTACGTCTTGGACACGTTCACGAACGACACCACCGGAGTACTGCCGGTACTGGCGTACACGGCAGTGTTCTGGTAGTCGCGGTCGGTACCGTAGCCATTGGTACCGCCGTCCCTTCTGGCCGTGCTTGATCCCGTCCCGTAATGGCTCATCATGTCCCCTGTCGCTGCGGGTCTGGCGAGTTGATCTCGCCTCTCTCGCCGGTACCGCCAATACCACCAGCTGGCCCCGGCCCCTCGGTAGTGCCGACCCTCAACGGCCGGCCATGACATGCGTCATCCCCGGTCCGGTGACATCCCGCCTGAGCTGCTGGTTTGCGGTGGGCGCGGTACGGCGCGCGGAGCGGCTTGCGGCACGGGGGGCGCGGCGCTGGGGCGCGGGGGCTGCGGCCCGGGCGGCGCGAGGCTGGGGCGGGCGCGCCGCAACGATCCACGATCTTGTCGTATCGGGTTCTGGCCGGCTAGCGGCGGGAGAGCACGAAGGCGGTCAGGCCGGCGGCGATCGCGCGGGCGGCCCGGACCTGCCAGCGCGCGGACGTCACCAGGGCGGCGTCGGCGGCATTGCGCATGTTGGCGCACTCGATGAACACCTTGGGGACGGTGGACAGGTTGACCCCGGCCAGGTCGTCGCGGGGCTGGATGCCGTCGACGCCGTCGTAGGAGCTGACCGGCTCGCCGGTCCCGGCGGCGAACGCCGCGCGGAGGTCGGCGCCGAGAACGGCCGACGGCCGGACGATGGCGTTGTTGATCCCGTCGGCGACCGGTTCCAGGATGGCGAACCCACGGCCGCCGGGTGGCCCTCCGTCGGCGTGGATAGAGACGGCCGCGTTGGCGTGGACTTCGTTGCCGAGTGCGGCCCGCTCGGTGACGCACGGGCCCACTCCGGTGTCGGAGGTGCGGGTCAGCACCACGGTCGCTCCCGCGGCGCGCAGGTCAGCGGTGAGGTACAGGGCGACGCGCCAGTTGAACAGTGCCTCGGTGTAGCCGGCGTCGGTTTCGGCACCGGTCGTGTCGCAGGTCTCGTACTCCCGGCCGTTCCAGATCAGCCGGTTGATGACCGACGCGGCGGCGAAGTTCCCGCCGTTGTGACCCGGGTCGACCAGGATGACCTTGCCGTCCAGGCGTCCATGGCCGGTGGGCGGGAACCGGCCCGGGCCGCCGCCCTTGGCGTCCGGCAGCGTCGGCAGCGTAGTCGGGTCGCGGCTCGACGCCGGGGCCGGCGACCCGGCGGGATCGTTGGTCCGCGCGGTGGCGGAATGCGTAGCGCTAGAGCTGGCCTGGGGCGCCGGGGTGGAGGCAGTTGGCTGGCTAGCGTTCGGCACCAGACTGCAGCCGGACAGGACCGCCGCCAGGGCCGGCAGGGTCCAGGCAAGCCGGTGCATCAAAAGCTTGTGGCCGTATACGTCTGCTGCCCGTAAGTGGGCGCCATCGGGTTCCACAGGCTCAGGAAGGCATTCTTGGAGGTGGTCGCGTCGCTGGAGGCAGTCCCGCCGTTCACGTAGTTGGAGTCCTGGTTCGGGTTCGATCCGCAGGTGTTTCCCGAGCTGACCAGATCCGCCATCCAGGCATGGTAGTCGGTGTCGGCGTTGAGCGAGTTCTGCATCGCGGTGGTGAGCGCGCTGACGAGCTGAGTGCCGTTCGGCAGCCCGGATACCGAGAGCGTCTGCAGACCCTGCAGGATGCCCTGCCGGGTGGTGATGGCCTGTTGAATGGTGGCCGCCGCGGTAGACGGGTCTTCTGAGCAGTTCTGTACGTTGCTGATCGCGGCCTGGACGGTGGGCCGCACGGCCGCGCTCTGTCTCAGGTAAGAAGCGAGGGTAGCCATGGCGGCGGTACCCGGCGGCTGGGACGGCGAGGAAGAAGAGGGAGAAACCGAAGGACTCGGAGCGGGCGACTTCACCGACGAGGACGCCCCGGCCACGTTACCGGCGTTGGCCGTGGTGGTCGGCTTCCCCTTCCCGGCCAAGAAGACCACCGCCCCGACGGCGGCCAGCACCACCACCGCGACGGCGGCGATCAGCGCGCCCCGGCGGCCCGTACCGCGACGCTGAGGTCCTGCCGCCCGGCGTGGCTCCGGATCGGCTACCAGCCCGCCCCGCCGGGGCTCGGGCTCCGCCGCGGACCCGGCCCACTGCCGCTCCCCTCCGGTCGCGTGTCCCTCATGGGCGCGCTGGGATTCCGAGGGAGGATTGGTCGGTCCCTCGCTCCGTGCACCGCCCCGGGACGGGGGCGGCGTCACGGCTCGCTCCGTGGCCGGGTACGCGGGCCCGGGCACTGGCCCGGGAGCTCCGTTCGTTGCCCGGCGCCCGGCGTCGGGCACGGCGGATTTCCGGGTAGTGCCCTCTCGTGCCGGGTCAGCGACGACGTCGGCCGTGCTCAGCTGGGCCAGGAGCTGGGCCGCGGTGGGTCGCTGGCGAGGATCCTTGGCCAGGCAGTGCTCGATCACGGGCCGGATTTCGGCGGGTACCGCCTGGGTGTGCGGCTCGCTGGTGACCACCCGGTACAGCAACGCCACCGTCGACCCTTCTCCGAACGGTCCCTCTCCGGTGGCGGCGAAAGTCAGTACGGCGCCCAGGCTGAAGACGTCGCTGGCCGGCCCGACGGGCCGGCCCTCGGCCTGTTCGGGTGACATGAACCCGGGTGAGCCGACCACCATCCCGGTCCGGGTCAGCGAGACCGTATCCAGGGACCGGGAGATCCCGAAGTCGATCAGCCGGGGCCCGTCCTCGGCCAGGAGCACGTTGGCCGGCTTCAGGTCACGGTGCACCACCCCGGCGGCGTGGATGGCGGCCAGGCCCTCGGCGAGTCCGGCGGCCAGCCTCAGCACCAACGCGGCGGGCATGGGCCCGCGCTCGGCTATGGCATCACTGAGCGATGGCCCGGCAATATAGGACGTCGCCAGCCACGGGATGGGTCCGTCAAGATCAGCATCCACGACGGGCGCGGTGAATATGCCGCTGACCTTCCGAGCCGCGGACGCTTCCCGGGCGAACCGGGCTCGGAAATCGGCGTTTTCGGCCAGTTCCGCGCGGATTACCTTGATCGCGACGTTCCGGCCACCGGGGGAACGGCCCAGGTAGACGCGGCCCATGCCACCGGAGCCGAGGCGCCCCTCGAGCCAGTAAGGCCCGATCCGACGAGGATCGGAAGATTGCAGCTCATCCAACTCGCCCACCCCCCTTGGGTGCAAGTCGAAGAATGAGTCAGGGAATACTGCTTTAAATCCCCCTCTTACCCCAAGAAGACCTCCGCCGACACGCCCGGTCAAGGGGTGGGACGCACTTTTTGAAATGGCGCTGGGAATGCGCCGGCGGCGCGATAAGCGGCCCACCGCGTAGCCCTGCATCCCGCGAGGGTTGGCGGCGGCGTAGAGCATGCCGTCGCGGCGGGCGACCGCGCTGACCCGGCCGAGAGACCAGGCTGGGCGGACGTTGACCAGGTGACCGCGGCGCCGCAGGTCCTCGACCACGGCGGTCCCCACCCGGGACTCCACGTCGAGCACGCGGGGCTGGGCCTGGCGCGGGTAGAACGACGACGGCATGTGCGCGGAATGGAACGACGGGAAGTCGATCGCCTGCTGCAGGTTCATCCCGGCCAGCACGTG
>Ga0209693_10001437_pt1 | contig 10256 bp, 7 predicted proteins | sample HubBroMetageWRM3_FD_188345 | JGI IMG/M metagenome (GOLD analysis project Ga0209693, IMG submission 188345) | Warmed soil microbial communities from the Hubbard Brook experimental Forest, New Hampshire - Hubbard Brook CCASE Soil Metagenome WRM 3... | ecosystem: Environmental > Terrestrial > Soil...
CGACGACGGCGACGATCCCGGCCTGTACGGGATGCGGCGCATCCGCGCCGAGCACCCCACGCACCCCTACGCGGCGCAATGGTGGCCGATCGGCCAGGGGATCGGCTACGGCGCGAGCTTCGCGAACCAGGTTGCCGACCTGCTGGAGGGGTGGCCGGACCAGCCATGGGCGCCCGGCTTCCGCGAGGCGGCCGGCGTCCAGGCGGTCTGCGACGCGATGGAGGTCTCGGCGGCGCAGCAACGGTGGGTGGCGGTGAGCGAGATAACAGCCAACCCCGGGACACCCGCCTAGGTGGCTGACCGCAGGGGGGAGCGGTCGACGGGTTGTCCCGGGGCTGGAATCTTGGCTCCGGCCGATGCCGGCTGTGCAGGCTGCTGTTCAGCCGCCCAGGTCCGAGAAGATCTGCTGGGCCACGGACGGAACCACGTCGCTGTCCGTCACGGCAGGCCGCTCGAAGTTCTGGGAGAAGAAGTCGGCCGCCGCGACCGGGTCGCTGATGCTGTTCAGCTGGTTGACCGCGGACTGGCCGATCTCGTGGGAGTTGTAGAACAGGATGTCGTTGAGCTGGTTCATCATGTCCTGCTCGACGTTGCCCGTGACGATGTTCGCGTCGGGCTGAGCCGAGCTGAGCGGCGTCCAGCCGATCAGGCCGCCGCCGCCATCGCCGACCGACTCCGGGTTGCCGCGGGACTCACCGTCGATGCAGGAGGCGATGCCGGCCGCCGCGGCCTTCGAGTAGCCGTTCCCCACCAGGAACTGACCGATGGCCAGCAGGTTGTTGCCGTCCGCGACGTCCTTCTGCACCTCCGCGGTCACGCTCGAGCTGCTCTGCGCGGCCGAGGTCGAGGTGGTGTCGGCGGTGTTGGTTGCGTCGAGCTGAGTGGTGGAGGTGCTGGCGGCCGTCTTGGCGTGCTTGGCCAGGTAGGTGCCGTTCCTGACGGAGGCTGGCGGGTCGGTCGGCACGGCCAACCGCTCACCGCCGAAGATCAGGTTCGGATCCTTACCGATCGTGGACTTGTTGACGTGGTCCAGGTACGCCCAGTCACTGGCGTGGCCGTAGAACCGCTTCGCGATCCCGGACAGCGTGTTGCCGGAACGGACCGTGTACATGCGTTGTGCCTGATCGGCGCGCTGCGACGCCGAGTCGAGGCTGACGCTGGTGGGCCGCGCGGGCTGCGCGGCGTGCGTGGCCTGAGTGACCTGTGTGGGGTGGGTTGCCGCCAGGGTGGCGGCGCCGGCCGGAGCGGCCGCGAGAAGCTGGGGTGCGGCGGCGAGGGCGCCTGATACCGCGATCGCTGGGGCGGCCATGCCGGCCCGCTGGGCTACCTTCTGGACCTGTGAGGGCCGCTTGTGCCGCCCCCTGCTGCTGTTCTTCCTGCCTTTGCCCGGCCGTGTTCCTGACCTCACAAACCCGCCTTACTTCGGATCCGCGCCCTGCTACTCGGCAACCTCGCCTCTCACCGGGCCTAACGTGTTTCTCATCCGGCAGCGTGGCAGGGACGTTTAGCGCAGCGCAGGCGAATTCCGGTGAATAGCGCACTCGGGCTATCACAGCGATAAAACGGACATGAGGTCCGGAACCTCGCTCGGGCAAGGGTTCTGTGGCGATCAGGTTAGTCCTCGCGAGTTCCACGTTAGCCCCGTATATGGCCCATATGGCCTATAGAGGTGACTAGACCCCCTAGTTACCGGTTGGCAGCCCGGTCGGCACCGGGTAGGTAGGTTGGGCGAGGTAGCCGAACCGCGGGAGGAACCTTGGGCCGGATGAACGACGTCGGGGGGATGCAGGGTTTCCCGCCTGTGCCGCAGGAACCCGACGAGCCGCCCTTCCACTCCGACTGGGAGGCGCACGTGTTCGCGATCAACAGCGCCCTCATCGGCCGCGGAATATACAACCTCGACGAGTTCCGGGACGCCGTCGAGCGGATACCGGCGCAAGAGTACCTGGCGTCGTCGTACTACGAACGGTGGCTGCGCGGCATCACCACGCTGCTGGCAGAGCGGGGCATCGTAACCGCAGAGGATCTGGCCGATGGCTGAGCTGTTCCGCATCGGGGACACGGTCCGCGCGAGGCGGGTGGACCCGCCGCACCACACCCGCCTGCCCCGGTACGCGCGCGGCGCCGCCGGGACGGTAACGGACCTGCTCGGCCATTACCCACTGCCCGACCGCAGCGCGAGGCGGCTCGCCGCCGAGCCCGAGCCGGTCTACGCGGTCGCCTTCGCCGCAGGGGAACTGTTCGGCGAGGGCGACCACACGGTGACCATCGACCTCTGGGAGAGCTACCTCCAGCCAGCGGCCGAGGAGCCGCGCGGCGGCGACACGGCCGGAGCCACGAGCTTGCCGCCGCGCCTCCGGCGCGACGCACCGCGAGGGAGGCCATGAAATGAGTGCGGATCATGCGGGCCCGGCGGCGGGCCCGGCCGCCACGGTGCGGCGCCTCGAAGCCCTGCTGGAGCAGCGTGGCCTGATCGATGCCGGGCAGCTGGACCGGGTGCTCGGCGCGTTTCTTGCCCGTGCCTCGCCGGACAACGGCGCCCGGCTGGTCGCGCGGGCCTGGGTGGACGAGGGGTTCCGCGAGCGGCTGCTGGCGGATGCCAATGCCGCTTTGCCGGAGCTCGGCCTGTCCATGGGCGGCGGGATTCAGGAGCAGCGGCTCAAGGTGGTGCAGAACACCGCGGACAGCCACAACGTGATCGTGTGCACGCTGTGCTCGTGCTACCCGCTCGCCCTGCTCGGGCCGTCGCCCACGTGGTACAAGAGCGAGGCCTACCGGTCAAGGGTGGTGCGTGACCCGCGTACGGTGCTGCGCGAGTTCGGGCTCGAGCTCGAGCCCGGGGTGTCCATCAGCGTCTGGGATTCCAGCGCGGAGGCCCGCTACATGGTGCTGCCGCGGCGCCCGGCCGGCACCGAGGATCTCGGCGAGCCGGAGCTCGCGGCGCTGGTCACCAGGAACGGCCTGATCGGGGTGGCGCCGCTCTGAGTCCCCGAGGCATCAGGAATGCCTCAGGGGCCGTCCAGCGAACGTACAGATCTGCTTCCTAGGCTCGTGGCCACGACGGGGTGACCTGAGCTTGGAGGACAGCTACCTTGCGTGAGAACGTGACCATCTCGTACCGGGGAAATGGGTACGAGATCGGACGAGGAGAACACTTCTACGGGATCTGGCGGCTGGGGACGCCCCAGCCAGAGCCGGTGGAGTGGTGGCCCGACACGCCCGAGGGCTGGTCCGGGGCCTGGTCCAGGTTCAGGTCGGTCGTGGCGCCCGGTTCGATCGTGCCCGTCGGCCAGGAGGCTGCCCCGGCCTCCGGCGCGAGCCAGAGCTCCGTCCTGGTGGCTGTCGCGCTGCTCGGCGCCGGCATCGTGTGCGGGATCGCTGGCCTGTTCCCGGCGTACCTCGGCGGGAGCAGCCTCGCCTCGTCAGCGGCCGACCTGGTGCCACATCTGATCTACCTGGCCGGCTGGGCGGCGAGCGCCGCGCTCATCCTGAAGGGTGGCCGCCGCATGCGGGTGGGGGCGCTGCTCGGGCTCGGGGTCAGCGCGGTCACGTTCGGCCTGTTCATCGCCGACGCTGGCGAGGTGATCGCAGGTGGTACCCACCTCATGGGCGCTGGCCTGGTGCTCGGCCTGGTCAGCTGGCTGATCTGCGCGGCTGGCTCGGTGTTTGCCTTCCGGCTGAGGCCGGCCGGCGCGCCGATGGGCGCCCCGGCCAAGCCGCGCGGTGACGAGGTTGGCCCCGTGGTCATGCTGATGCTCGCGGCGCTTGGTGCCGCCGTCGCATTCGCCCCGTCGTGGGACAGCTACCTGCTGCGGGCCGCGTCGGGGACGTCGGAGTCCATCACCCTCGGCAACGCGTTCGCGAATCCGGCCCCGGTGATCGTGGGGGACGTCGTCGTAATGGTGGCGCTGGTCGCGGTCGTGGTCATGGCCGCGCTGTGGCGGCCGATCCGGTACGGCGCGGCGCTGCTGGCCGGCGCCATCATCCCGATGGTGGCCCAGGCGATCTCTGCGCTCATCGCGGTCGGCGAGACCACGTCGCCCACGCTGTTCGGGATCTCCCCGGCGCAGGCGTCCGCCGCCGGGCTCACGATCAGCAACGGCGTGACCCCCGTGTTCTGGATCTTCTGCGCGTTCGTCGTCGCGATGATCGCATCGTGCGCCTGGATGCTGATGACGCCGCACGCGGCCGTGCCCGAGCCGCCGCGCCCGTCGCAGCCCTCAGCCGGGCAGGCCGGGCAGGTCGGCCTGACGGGCCAGCCAGGGCCGGCCTGGCCTGCATTCGGCCAGGACGCCCCGGAGTCCAAGACGCTCGCCGCGCCGGCCGAGGAAGGCGGCGAGCCGGACGGCGGCGTGACGCCGGGACCGGGTGCCGCGGCCGCGCACTCCGGCCCCGCGCCCGACACCGCCGGCCCGGCCAGCTGACCGGCATGGCCAGCTGACCGGCATGGCCAGCCGACGGCAAGGCCAGCTAACCGGCCGGCCACATAGTCGGCCGGGGCGCCCCCCGGGCGCTCCGGCCCCCACCGGCGGGGAGCTCTTTCAGTGAATACGGCTGAAAGGGCTCCCCGTTGCCGTTAGCTGGCTTTGGCGCGGCTGCCCTGGCTGATCAGGAAGCGCGCCCGGGCTGCCCGCACCGCGTCGGATAGCTCGCCCAGGTCGTAGGCCCCGTGGTGGCGCTTGCCGTTGATGAAGAACGTCGGTGTGCCCGATACTCCGCTGAGGTCCGCGGAGTCGATGTCCTCGTCGATCCTGGCCGCGCCGGCGTCGTTGGCCAGGTCGCGTGCGAAGCGGTCGGCGTTCAGGCCGAGCTCGCCCGCATACCCGATCAGGTCATCGGCGGTCAGCGCGCCTTGGTGCTCCAGCAGCTGGTCGTGCATCTCCCAGAACTTGCCCTGGGCGGCCGCGGCCTCGGAGCCCTCGGCGGCCAGCTGCGCGTGCGGGTGCACGTCGGTCAGCGGCAGGTGCCGCCAGACGTAGCGGACGTCGCCGTAGTCGGCGAGCATCTCCCGGATGACCGGCTCGGCCTCCCCGCAGTACGGGCACTCGAAGTCGCCGTACTCCACCAGCGTGACCGGCGCCTTGGCCGGGCCGCGGATGTGGTCACGGCGCGGGTCGACCGGCACCGCCAGATCGATGACCGAGTCGGCCGTGCCCAGCAGCGCGCGCAGCCGCAGCCGCTTCGGCAGCAGCGCGGTCAGCCGGACCACCACCCAGGTGAGCGCCGACGCGCACAGCGCGCCGGACAGGATCCCAAGCTTGGCATCGGCCAGCTCCTCGCCGTGGAACGCCAGCGACGCGATCAGCAAGGAGACAATGAAACCAATGCCCGCGATCGCGCCGGCCGCCGTCACCGCCGCCCAGCCGATGGGCGGCCGGATCCGGCCCCGGCTGGCGGTGGCGAGCAGCCAGGCGGCGCCGACGGTGCCGACCGGCTTGCCGACCACGTAGCCGATCAGGATCCCGAGCGTGACCGGCGCGGTGTAGGCCCGGGCCAGGAAGCCGGCGTTGACCGTGATACCGGCGTTCGCCAGCGCGAACAGCGGCACGATGAGGTAGCTGGTCCAGGGGTGGAACAGCTGCTGCATCCGGTCGTTGGGGGACAGCGCGGTCCGCACGCCCTCCCGCGCGGATTGCGCCAGGCCGGGCGTGGGCTGCTCGCGGAACATCCGGAACACCTCGGAAGCCCGCTCCAGGTCGCTGCGGGTGGCCGGGTGCGCGGCCGCGATCAGGCCCATGACCAGGCCGACCACGACTGGGTCGACCCCGGACTTGTAGAACGCGACCCACGCGGCGAGGCCGAGCAGCAGGTAGAGAACACCGACGCGGATCCGCCAGGCGCGGGCCACGACGGCCACGGCGAGCAGGGCCACCCCGACGGCGAGCGCGGTCAGGTCGATGTGCGTGCTGTAGACGACGGCGATGACCACCAGCCCGACGACGTCATCGACGATCGCGAACGTGAGCAGGTAGGTGCGCACCCGGTCCGGGAGGCCGGAGCCGACCAGCGCGAGCATGCCCAGGGCGAACGCGGTATCGGTGGACATCGCCGTGCCCCAGCCGGCGGCCGTCGGGCGGCCCGCGTTGATGGCCAGGTATATGGCGATCGGAACGATCATCCCGCCAATCCCGACCAGCACCGGAAGCGAGAGCCGCTGCCGTTCTCGCAGCTCGCCCATGTCGTACTCGCGGCGCGCCTCGAGCCCGGCGACCAGGAAGAAGAACGCCATCAGCCCGGAGTTGACCCAGCCGTGCAGATCGTCGGCCACGCCCGCGCCGCCGATCCGGACGGACAGCACCGTCTCCCAGCACGTCCGGTACGAGGACGGGCCAGCGTTCGCCCAGACGAGCGCGGCGATCGTGGCGGCCAGCAAAACCGCGGCACTGCCGGTCTCGGTGCGCAGGAACTGGCGCAGCGGTGTCTCGCGACCCCGCTCCCACGCAGTCCGCAGTGAGAGCGGCGCAGCGGGCAGTCCAGAGGCGGTCACTTTCCGATCCTCTCCCGCGAGTCGGCTCCCGCCAACTACCTCTGCCCAGCTCCTGCCCATCCCCGCACCGCCCCGCGCGGCGCATCAGCACAGATCATTCAAGATCATAAAAGATGACCAAAAAAATCACGCTGATAACAATTTTCGCTTCTTGACACGCTGTTCCATCTAAATCAGGCTTAGCCGCGGTACATTCCGTCGGTCTGGCGTTGCAGTGCGCCCCCACAGACCGCGCTGCGCTGCCCCCGATCGGCCGCGAGCGCCGACCGCCGGCCCAGACACCCGCAAGGACTTGTCATGAAGCCGAGGAGGGCTTGCATGCGCCTGATTCATCGTCCCATCAGCGGCGTTGCTATCGCCGTGCTGGGACTGGCAGTAACGGCGATGACGGGCGCGTTTGCGGCCTCAGCGTCAGCATCGGGGACGCCGGCGCCACGTATGGTCGCGCTCAGCGGGAACCCGGCGGCTGCCGGTGCTTCCAAGACCGGCAGCTTCAGCAGCTCACAGATGACGGTCTCGGTGGCACTGGCGCCACGGAACACCACCGGGCTGCAGGCTCTGCTGAAGAACCTGTACACCCCGGGCAGCGGCAAGTACGAGAAGTGGCTGGCCAAGGGGCAGTTCAACAGGCGCTTCGGGCCCGCCGCCGCCACCACCGCAGCGGTGCAGCACTACCTGACCCAAGAGGGCCTGACGATCACGAACTCGGGATCGGAGTTCCTGGTCAGCGCCACCGGTTCGAGCAAGCAGGTCGCCGCCGCCTTTGACACCAGCTTCAGCAACTACCGCGGCGCCCGCGGCACGCGCTTCTATGCCAACTCCAGCGCGGCGCGGCTGCCCGCCTCACTCGCGTCGAGCGTCCTCGGCGTGGTCGGGCTCAACAGCGCCGTGCGCGAGCGCGACATGGTCCAGCGCGCGACAACGACAAAGCGCCCGTCCGGGCGCGCGTCGGCGAAGGCCACCAAGGCATGCGAGACCGGCTATCCGACCGACGCGCAGCTGTTCGCGTTCTTCAACGACGGCACGAACTTCGCCAGCGGCTTCGGTGACGGGCCGTCCTGCAGCGGCCTCACGCCGTCGCAGACCAACTCCCTCTACGACGCTCCCCACGTGGGCGCGAAGGGCAAGGGCAAGGGCGTCACGATTGCGGTGTTCGAGCTTTCCGCCTACCTGTCGTCCGACATCACCCACTGGGCGCACTTCACCTACGGCAACAAGTTCACCCCGCCGCTGGAGAACGTGAACGTGGACGGCGGCCCGCTGCACGTGAAGTGCCCGAAGGGCGACAGCTGCCCGTCGGACATCGAGGGCTACGCCGGTGACATTGAGGTCGACGCCGACATCGAGCAGCAGCTGACGATCTCGCCGGACGTGGCGCACCTCATCGTGTACAACGCGCCGAACGACGAGACCGGGCAGACCGAGCTCGCCGAGTACACCAAGATCGCCAACGACGACAGCGCGGCTTCGGTCAGCTCCAGCTGGGGCGAGTGCGAGAGCGAAGAAGGCGCGGCCATGGCCAAGGCCGAGAACATCGTGTTCGAGCAGATGGCGACGCAGGGGCAGAGCATGTTCGCCTCGGCGGGTGACGACGGCGCCTTCGACTGCGGCACCACGCCGCAGACGCTCGCCGTCGACGACCCCGAGTCGCAGCCCTGGGTGACCAGCGTGGGCGGCACGTCGTGGCAGACCGACAACCCGGGCACGAACACCCACCCGGCCTACAAGGCGGGCGTGGAAAGCGTCTGGAACGTCGACAGCCTCTGCAACGACAGTGCCGACGAGGGTGGCGACACCGGGCTGGACTGGTGCGACACCACCGGTGCCGGTGGCGGCGGATCGAGCAGCTTCTGGGGACGTCCCTGGTACCAGGCTGGCCCGGGCGTGAACAACTCGTTCGTCACGACCGGCAACGGCACGACCCAGTGCGCGTTCGCCACGAAGGGCACGCGGTGCCGCCAGGTGCCGGACATCTCCGCCAACGCCGACCAGTACACGCCGTACGCGGAATACTGCACCGGCAACTCCAAGACGCCGAACAGCGTCTGCGGGACGTTCAGCAGCAGCCAGCCGACGCCCGGATGGTTCGGCATCGGCGGGACCAGCCTGTCGTCCCCGCTGTGGTCCGGGATTGCCGCCGACCGCGACAGCTTCCAGGGCCACCGCAGCGGCAACTTCAACCCGATGGTGTACCGGTTGCTGCGGACCAACCCGGGTCTGTACTTCCACGACATCACGGGTGCCGGCCAGACGACCCTCAACAACGGCAACTTCCCGACCACGCCGGGATATGACGAGGCCACGGGAATCGGCTCGCCGAGGATGTCGCCGCTGATCATAAGGAAGGCCACCTGAGCTAGGGCCTGACGAGTAGGCAACAGCGCGGGGGGACCCCGGTCCCCCCGCGCTTTGTCATGCACGGCTCGTGGTCCGGCCGCCGCCCGTGGCTTCCTTTCGGTACCCGATAGGGTGAAAGGCGATGTCCGTGACCAGGAGTGTTGCCGATCCCGAGTCGGCGGCCGACGCCGGGAAGCCGCGCCGGCTGACCGGAGACTACGACTTCGTGGTGGTCGCCAGCCGGCTTCCGGTCGACCGGGTCGACGATCCTGGTTCCGGGGAGAGCGAGTGGCGGCCCAGCCCCGGCGGCCTGGTCACCGCGCTCCAGCCGGTTATGCGCGACGCGAACGGCGCCTGGGTCGGCTGGCCTGGGTCGGCGGGCGACGCCCTGGAGCCGTTCGACGCGGACGGCATGCACCTGGTGACCGTGGGCCTGTCCGCAGACGAGGTCCGCGACTTCTACGAGGGCTTCTGCAACGCCACGCTGTGGCCGCTGTATCACGACGTGATCGTGCCGGCGGAGTTCCGCCGCCCGTGGTGGGACGCTTACCTGCGGGTCAACCAGCGCTTCGCCGAGGCGGCGGCCGGGCAGGCCGCGGCCGGCGCGACCGTGTGGGTCAACGACTACCAGCTCCAGCTGGTCCCCGGCATGCTGCGCGCGCTCCGCGGCGACGTGCGCATCGGCTTCTTCAACCACATCCCGTTCCCCGGTTACGAGATCTTCGCCCAGCTGCCCTGGCGCCGTCAGATCGTCGTCGGCCTGCTCGGCGCGGACCTGCTGGGCTTCCAGCGCCAGAGCGACGCGACGAATTTCCTGCGGGCATGCCGCCGCGCCGCGGGGATGACCACCAAAGGGTCGCAGGTCCGGGTCCCGCTGGACCTTGCCCCTCCGGCCGTGGGAACGCCCGAGGTGCCCGAGATACCCAGGGCGCCGGAGGTGCCGCACGCCTCCCGCGCTCCGAAGATCGCGCAGACCCGGGAGGTCCGGGCCGCCGCGTTCCCGGTCTCGATCGATTCCAGGGCCTACAGTGAGCTGGCCAGCCGCGACGACGTGCGGGCCCGGTCAGTGGAGATCCGCAAGGCGCTGGGTGACCCCGAGGTGATCCTGCTCGGCGTCGACCGGCTCGACTACACCAAGGGGATCCCGGACCGTCTCAACGCCTATAGCGAGCTTCTCGACGACGGGCGGCTGCGGTCACCGGGGTCGGTGCTGGTCCAGGTGGCCAGCCCAAGCCGGGAGCGCGTCGAGCATTACCGCATGCTGCGCGACGAGGTCGAGACCACGGTGGGCCGGATCAACGGGGAGCATGGCGAGCTGGACAGCTCGCCACCCGTGAACTACCTGCACCAGTCCTACCCGCGCGAGGAGATGGCCGCGCTCTACCTGGCCGCCGACGTGATGCTGGTGACCTCGCTGCGCGACGGCATGAAC
>Ga0209693_10001438_pt1 | contig 10253 bp, 7 predicted proteins | sample HubBroMetageWRM3_FD_188345 | JGI IMG/M metagenome (GOLD analysis project Ga0209693, IMG submission 188345) | Warmed soil microbial communities from the Hubbard Brook experimental Forest, New Hampshire - Hubbard Brook CCASE Soil Metagenome WRM 3... | ecosystem: Environmental > Terrestrial > Soil...
CGTGCGCGTCGAAGTGGATCAGCGATACCCGCCCCCAGCCGACGTGCCTGGCCACCCCGGTGGCGTCGGGCAGCGTGACCGTGTGGTCGCCGCCCAGGATCACCGGTATCGCCCCCGCCTCGGCCACCGCCTGGACGGCGGCCTCCAGCCGCCGCAGCGACTCCTCAGTCTCCCCGGGCGGCATCAGCACGTCCCCGGCGTCGGCCACCCGCAGTTCGGCAAGCGGGTCCACGCCGAGCGCCAGGTGCGGCCTGGACGCGTCGTGCGGCAGGTAGTCCGTCATCCGGATCGCCTGCGGCCCGAACCTGGCCCCGGGCCGGTGCGAGGTGCCGCTGTCGAACGGCGCGCCGAGGAAGACGACGTCGAGCCCGTCGAGCGAGCCGAGCTCGGCCCGCGGCACGCCGAGGAACGTGACGTCGGGTCCGTACATCCCGCGCACCATGCCGCCAGCTTCGTCTTCCATGCTTCCTCGCTTCCTTCCGATCGCGCTCCCGATCGCGCTTGTGATCGCCTTGGCTGCTGCCTCGCACGATACAGGTGGGGGCCGGCATAATTACGCGCGTCATTTACTCGCGTCGCGTCAACCGGTGCGGCGGGCTCCGCGTCTCACTTAGTGAGGCTCGGCGAAAGCGGGACGCCGAGCCTCGTTTTATGCCCTGATCCGGATAGTGTGCCCGTGTGAGCGGCCACCGTGGATGACATCGACACGCGCATCGTCGCCGCGCTGATCAGGGACGCGAGAGCCAGCTACGCCACGGTCGGCGACGAGGTCGGCCTGTCGGCTCCGGCGGTCAAGCGGCGGGTGGACAGGCTCCTCGCCGCGGGCGCCATCACCGGGTTCTCGGCCCGGGTGGACCCCGTCGCCATGGGCTGGACGACCGAGGCGTACGTGGAGTTGTTCTGCGGCGGTCGCACCTCGCCGGAGGAGATCGGCGTGGCGGTCCGGCGTTACCCGGAGGTGTTCGACGCGTGCACGGTGACCGGTGAGGCGGATGCGCTCGTCCACATCAGGGCCGCCGACGTCCGGCACTTCGAGGAGGTCATGGAGCGGATCCGGGCCGAGTCGTTCGTGGTCAGGACCAGGAGCGTGATAGTGCTGTCCCGGCTGGTCGACCGCGACCCAGGCAACGGCGCGCTGGCCCCGCTGAGCTGACGCCGATCATGCCGAATACGGTAACCGGAGGCCAGCTACCAGCTAAAGTCGTCCCCATGTCGGAGTTTGACCATGATCCGAGTGCGAACACCGGGCGCTTCCGGGCTTTCGCCGAACGCAGCGACGAGGATGTACCGCGGTCGCGGCGGACGTCTCCGGCCTTGCTCGTCGTGGTGGGCGTGATCGTCCTGGCGGTCGTGATCGTCGTCGTGGCGATGGCCTAGCGGGTTCAGCACCTCTTCCTTGGCAGGTACCTTTTTCTTGCGGCAGGCCGTAACCTGCCGGTCGGCCCACGTCCGATGCCAGGTCAGGCGCTGGTGAAATGCTGTGGGCATGACGAAGACCGCCGTAGCCGATGACGAGCGTCATCGGCTGACCGCCGTCCAGGGACTTGCCGCCCTGTCGCTTGATGCGCTGTCCTCGGTCGCCTACGGCCCGGAGGCCATCCTGGTCGTGCTGGTCGCGGCCGGTGCCGCTGGCCTGCACTACTCACTGCCTGTGACCGGCGCGATCATCGTGCTGCTCACCGCGCTTGTGGTCTCCTACCGCCAGGTGATCGCTGCCTTCCCCAACGGCGGGGGGGCGTACGCGGTATCCAAGGCGCACCTGGGCACCCAGGCGAGCCTGGTCGCCGCCGCATCGCTGATCGTCGACTACGTGCTGAACGCCGCCGTCGGCGTGTCGGCCGGCATCGAGGCTCTTACCTCGGCATTCCCCTCGCTCTACGGGGCTTCGGTCTGGCTGTGCCTGGCCGCGCTTGCCATCATCACCGGCCTGAACCTGTGGGGCGTCTCGGAGTCTGCCAAGGTCTTCACGGTGCCGACGGTCGCGTTCATCGCGGCGATGGTGGCGGTGATCCTCGGCGGCCTGTTCCGCGCGCATCCCGCGGTGGTGCTCGACACTCACCTCGGCGCATCCACCGAGGCGGTCGGCATCCTGCTGGTGCTGAAGGCCTTCGCCTCTGGCTGCTCGGCGCTGACCGGGGTGGAGGCCATCGCGAACGCCGTGCCGGAGTTCCGCACGCCGAGAGCGCACCGCGCCCAGCACACCGAGGTGTGGCTCGGCATCCTGCTCGGCGGCATGCTGATCGGGCTGGGGATCCTGATCAAGAAATTCCACGTGGTGCCGCACTCCACCATCACCGTGCTCGCCCAGCTCACCGAGGCGTCGCTCGGGCACAACTTCTTCTACTACGCGATCCAGCTGATCACCATGGTCCTGCTCGCGCTCGCCGCCAACACCTCGTTCGGCGGCCTGCCGGTGCTTGCCGCCCTGCTGGCCAGGGACAACTTCCTGCCGCACATGTTCGGGCTGCGCGCGGACCGGCAGGTGCACCGCTACGGAGTGGTGGTGCTTGCCGTCCTGGCCGCCGCCCTGCTCGTGGCGTCCAACGGCAACACGCAGGCGCTGGTCCCGCTGTTCGCCGTCGGGGTGTTCATCGGGTTCACGCTGTCCCAGTTCGGCATGGTCAAGCACTGGCGGACCGAACGGTCCCGCGGCTGGATGACACGGGCGGTGATCAACGGCGTCGGGGCCGTCCTGACCACCGCGACCACGATCATCGAGCTGATCAGCAAGTTCACCGAGGGCGCCTGGCTGATCGTGCTCGTCATCCCTGGCCTGGTGCTGCTGTTCGACCGGGTCCACCGCAGCTACGGCCGGATCGGCGGGCTGCTCGGGATCGGCCGGGTGCCCAGCCCGCCGTCGAAGCAGAAGTCGCTGGTCGTCGTGCCCGTCGCCAGCCTGTCCCGGCTCACGGCCGCGGGCATCTCCACGGCGCTTTCGCTCGGCGACGATGTGGTCGCGGTGACCGTGTGCTTCGCCGACCCCGAGGAGGAAGCGGCCGACGCGTCGTTCCGCGGCAAGTGGGAGGAATGGCATCCGAACGTCCCGCTGATCACCCTGCACACCGCGCACCGCTCGATCGCCAAGCCGATCGTGAAGTACCTCCGTGATGTCGAGGCCGGGGACAAGTACCCTCAGCTCGTGGTGCTGATCCCCGAGGTCGAGCCCAGGAGGTTCTGGGATTACGTGCTGTTCAACCAGCGCGGCGTGATCCTGGACCGGGCGATCAGGCGGGGCACGTCCAGCGTGGTGCTCTGCCGGCTCCGCTACCGGCTGGAGCAGTTCGAGCCGCACGGTCCCTCGGACGTTCCCCCGCCGCACCCTTCCGCCGCGCCCCTCGACGGCGCCCCCGGCGGCGCCCCCGACTGGGGCGTGACCGATAAATGACGATTTTGCGCCACAAGCGGCCAATGCCGCGATCAGCAGATGGCAAGATGACAGCCATGAGAAACGTCAGGCTGGGGGACAGCGGCGGCGGTGCGCGTGTATGTTGACCGGCCGGTTGCCGTCGTGACTGGCGGCAACCGGGGGGTGGGGCGGGAAATCTGCCGCCAGCTGGCCCTGCTCGGGTACGGGGTCGTGCTTTGCTCTCGTGACCTGCGGAAAGGTGAGCTGGCAGCCAAGGAACTCGATCCCGAGGGCGAGCGGATAGTCGCCTGCCAGCTCGAGGTGGACAACACGCTCAGCGTCGAGGCGATGGCCGAGTGGGTGAAGGGCCGGTTCGGCCGCACCGACGTGCTGGTGAACAACGCCTCAACGCCGTTCGACCGCTGGGCCACCGCGAGCAACGCCGACCTGGGCACGGTGGCCGAGGCGCTGGACGTCAACCTGTTCGGCGCGTGGCGGGTGATTCACGTGCTGCTGCCGATGCTGCGTGCCAGCACGCGGCCCAGGATCGTGAACGTGAGCAGCGAGGGCGGCTCGATCGCCGTGATGACCGGCGGCTCGCCCGCCTACGGCGTCTCCAAGGCGGGCCTGAACGCGCTCACCCGGCTGCTCGCCGCGGAACTGGCCAGGGACGGCATCCTGGTGAACGCGGTCTGCCCGGGCTGGGTCGCCGACGAGGCTCATCCCAGTGGCCGGACCATCGCCCAGGCCGCCGCCAGCGCCATCTGGGCGGTAACGCTCCCCAACGGCGGCCCCACCGGCACCTTCACCCGCGACGGCCAGCCCTACCCCTGGTAGCCCGGGTCGGGTTCGAGGTCGGGCTGGTAGCGGTAGCCCATGCCGGGCTCGGTGATGAACCAGCGCGGCCGGGCCGGGTCGGGTTCCAGCTTCCTGCGCAGCTGAGCCATGTACAGGCGGAGGTTTCCTGTCGCGTCCGCGTACCCGGGACCCCACACCTCGGTCAGCAGCTGGTTGCGGCTGAGCAGCTTGCCCGGGTTACGGAGCAGCACTTCGAGCAGGTGCCACTCGGTCGGCGTGAGCCTGATGTCGTCGCTGGCCTCGTCGCTGGCCTCGCCCGACGTCACAGGGACCGGGGCCTGCCGGGTAACGCGCTTGGCGGCCAGGTCGACGAGCAGGCGGCCGAGCTGGATCTTCGGCAGGTCCTCGGCGCCCCCGGTGCGCCTGACCGCGGCGCGCATCCGGGCGAGCAGTTCCTCCACCCCGAACGGCTTGGTGACGTAGTCGTCCGCGCCGGCGTCGAGCGCCTCCACCTTGTCCGTGCTGTCGGCCCGCCCGGAAAGCACGATGATCGGCGCCTTGGTCCAGCCCCGGAGGCCCTGGATCACCTCGACCCCGTCCAGGTCGGGCAGGCCGAGGTCGAGGATCACGAGGTCGGGCGGGTACCGCCCGGCCTCCTCGAGCGCCTCGGTTCCGGTGGCCGCGACGTGCACGTCGTAGCCCCGCACCCGCAGGTTGATCCGCAGCGCCCGGAGGATCTGCGGCTCGTCGTCGACGACGAGAACCCTCGTCACGGCCCGTCGCCCCCAGCCGCCTCGCGCTCCCTGTGACCGGGCTCGCACTCGTAATCGGCCTGCACGACGACCGGCACCGACACCGTCATCGTCAGTCCGCCGCCCGGCGTGTCTTCCGCGGTCAGCGTCCCGCCCATCGCCTCGGTCAGGCCGCGCGACAACGCCAGCCCGAGGCCCACCCCGGTCGTGTTGTCGGTGTCGCCGAGCCGCTGGAAAGGCACGAACATCCGGTCCCTGTCCTCCTCAGGTATGCCTGGGCCGCGATCGACCACGCGCAGCTCCACCCAGTCGCCGAGGGCGCTGGCGGTCAGCAGCGGCGGCTTGCCCGCGGGGGAGTACCGGAGCGCGTTCTCCGTCAGGTTCACGATGACGCGCTCAAGTATCGCCGGATCGACTTTGACCTCGGGCAGCGACTCCGGTATGTCCACCGTGATGCCCCGGGCCGCCGGGTCCAGGTTATCCAGCGCCCTGGACACGATCTCGTCCAGGCCGGCCGGGCGCGGGAACAGCGACAGCGCCCCGGCCTGCAGCCTGCTCATGTCCAGCAGGTTGTCGACCAGGTGGGTGAGCCGGTCCAGCGACTCGTCGGCCGTCGCGAGAAGCTCCTCGCGGTCTTCCGCGGCCCACTTCACGTCCGGCGACCGCAGGCTGGTCACGGCGGCCTTCGCGGAGGCCAGCGGCGTGCGCAGGTCGTGGCTGACGGCGGCGAGCAGCGCGGTGCGCATCCGGTCGGCCGCCGCGATCGGCTTGGCCGCCTGGGCCTCGGCCGCCAGCCGCTGCTGGTCCAGGGCCACGGCCGCGTAGGACGCGAACGCACCGAGCACCCTGCGATCCGAGGCCGGCAGCGGCCTGCCGCGCAGGGCCAGCGAGAGAGTGTCGGCCACCGGCACCTCGACGTCGGCGTCCTCCGGCCGGGTGACGGTGGGTTCGCCGCGGCTGGCGACGACCTGCCAGCTGCCCGACATGCTCCGGACCCGGCCCGCGCCAGGTCCGGCGGGCAGCGCGTCGCCGCCGGAGTTGCCGTCGGGGGAGACGCACTCAAGCAGCGTCACCGAATCCATCCCGAACGCCTCGAGCACCCGGTCAAGCAGCGCGCTGAGCCCCTGCTGGCCGCGCAGCACGCTGCCCGCCGTGGTGGCGAGCAGCTCAGACTCCGCGTTGGCCCGGGCCGCCTGCTTGGTCCGCCGCGCCGCGATGTCGACCACCGCGCTGACCATGATCGCGACCGCGATGAACACGCCGATCGCGAGCACGTTGTTCGCCTGCGCGATCGTGAACTGATGGATGGGCTTGATGAAGTAGTAGTTCAGCAGCAGCGATCCGACGATGGCGGTCAGCATCGCCGGGGCGAACCCGCCGACCAGCGCCACCGCGATGACCGCGACCGTGAACACAAGCACGTCGCTGGTCAGGTTGATCGCGACGCGGAAGGGCGTGAGCACCGCGGTCAGCGCAGGCGAGAGCGCGGCGGCCAGCGCGTAACCGGCGATCTTGCGGCGCAGCGTGATCGCGCCCCGCGGCCGCGGCAGGCCCCTGCCCTTGCCCATCTGCCCGTGGGTCACGATGTGCACGTCGATGTCGCCGGAGCCGCGGATGGTCCTGGACCCGATGCCAGGCCCGGTGAGCATGGCGGTCAGCCAGGACCTGCGGCTCGCGCCGAGCACGAGCTGGGTCGCGTTCTCCGCGCGGGCGAAGGTGAGCAGGGCCTCTGGGATGTCGTCGCCGACCACCTGGTGGTAGCTGCCGCCGACCGATTCCACCAGGCGCCGCTGGCTGGCCAGCGCGGCCGGATCGGCACCGGTCAGCCCGTCGGACTTGGTGATGTGCACCGCCAGCAGGTCACCGCCCGACGAGCGGGCCGCGATCCTGGCCGCCCGCCGGATCAGCGTCCGGCCCTCGGGGCCGCCGGTGAGCGCGACAACCACCCGCTCCCTGGCCTCCCAGGCGCCGGTGATCTTGTGCTCGCTGCGGTACCGCTGCAGCCCCTCGTCGACCTTGTCTGCCAGCCAGAGCAGGGCAAGCTCGCGCAGCGCGGACAGGTTCCCCGAGCGGAAGTAGTTGGTGAGGGCAGCGTCGATCTTCTCCGGCGGGTAGATGTTCCCGTGTGCCATCCGGCGGCGCAGCGCCTCGGGCGTCATGTCGACCATCTCGACCTGGTCGGCAGCCCGCACTACGGCGTCGGGCACGGTCTCCCGCTGCGGCACGCCGGTGATCTTCTCCACCACGTCGTTGAGTGACTCGAGGTGCTGGATGTTCACCGCCGAGATCACGTCGATCCCGGCGTCGAGGATTTCCTCGACGTCCTGCCATCGCTTCTCGTTGCGGGAACCTGGGACGTTGGTGTGCGCGAACTCGTCCACAAGCGCGATTTCCGGGTGGCGGGCGAGCACCGCCTCCAGGTCCATCTCCTCGAAGGTGGCCCCGCGATACTCCAGCTTGCCGCGCGGGACGACCTCGAGGCCGTCGAGCAGCGCGGCGGTATTGGGACGCCCGTGCGCCTCGGCGAACGCCACCACCACGTCGGCGCCGCGTTCGGCCCGGCGATGTCCCTCGCCGAGCATGGCATAGGTCTTGCCCACCCCGGCTGCGGATCCCAGGTAGATCCGCAGGTGCCCGCGTCCTGGCCGGCCCGCTGATGCTCCGCTGGCCGTCCTGTTCCGTGGGTCCGTGGTTCCCGCGGTCTCTACTCGCTCGTCACCGTCAGCCATTTCGGCCCTGTGCCTTTCTCAGCGGCCTGTCCCGCTGCCGCCATCCATTGTGAAGCACGGCGGTAATGCCAGGAATTCCGCATGTCAGGCAAACGGCGGGCCGCCCCGCGGGCCGGTCAGCTATGCCGCGCCGCCTGGTCGGCGAAGTACGCGCTTGACTGGCGCCGCCACAGGAACACCACCGCCGCGCAGGCGATCAGCCACCCGACCACGGTCAGCACCTTGGCGAGTCCGATATCCGAGTGCGGATTGGCGACCACGCCGAGCATGATGAGCGTGTAGATGCCGAAAAGCACCGTGCCGGTGACCCGGGCCCATTTCTTTCCCTGCCTGCAGGCCGAGGCCATCCAGAGCCAGAGCGCGATCGTGATGATGGCCTCGATGACCGCGAGGAAGGCCACGCCACCGACGGTGGTATGACCCGAACCGGCCTGGGTCGCGGCGAGCAGGGGGTGCTTCTTGATGACGGCCGCGGCGACCGCGATGACGCCGATCGCGTAGACGAGCGAGTAGGCGGCGCCCGCGTACATCAGCCTGACCGCGTTGAGCACGGTGGCAGGCGGCGACGTGATCGGTCCCCGCGAACCAGGCGTGACCGGATACTGCGGATAGGCCGGCGTGTAGACGGGGGTCGGCGTGTTGCCGGGAAGATACCCGCGCGGCGGGTCCTGCGACGCCTGTGCCCCGGTGTAGCCCTGCGGCTGGGGGGAGTTGTAGGTACTTGAGTTCCCCGGCGGGTTAGGTATGCCCTGAGGATCCGCGCCCCACTGCAACCCTGGCCCACCGGCCGACCCCGGCACGCCCGCCGATCGCGGCGTGCCTGCCGACCCCGGCGCGCCCGCCGATCCCGGCGTGCCCGCCGACCCCGCGCCGCCCTGCGATCCGGGGACCCCGGACCCTGGGACCTCATAAGAACCCGAGACCCCGGTCGTGCCCGGCGGAGCATATGGCCACGCGGGTGGGGGAGCCTGGGAGGCCGGCGGCGGCTGCGGCGACCAGCCCGATCCCGCGGCCCCAAACGACCCGGCCGCCGCGCCGGACCCTGCAGACCCCTGGGCGGGCAGCGTGGTCGGCGGGTGCACGAGCGTGGCCCAGGAGAACCCCGACTGGTCGGATCCCTGGGTGTCCTGCTCCAGCTCGGCCTGGTAGCCGGCGATGATGTTGGTCATCGGCCGCGGCCAGAAAGCCACGGCAGGCACCCCGCTGCCCCGTATGCCGTCCGCGATCACCGCGGACAGCGACCGCGGCGTCGGCCGCGCGGCCGGGTCCTTGGCCAGGCAGGCCGAAAGCACCTCGCGTATCCGCCCGGGCACCCCGGGCACGGCGCGGGTGCCCGGACCCGCGGGGATGGGATCCAGGTCCGGAGCGGCGTGTACCACCCGGTAGAGGATGCTGGCCGCGGTGCCGACGCCGAACGGGCCCACGCCCCTGGCGGCGTAGGCGATCACGCAGCCGAGTGCGAACACGTCGCTGGCGGGCCCGGACGGCTTGCCCTCGGCCTGCTCGGGCGACACGTAACCCGGCGTGCCGAACACCACTCCGGTCGCCGTCAGCGAGAGGCCGTCGGCCGCCCGGGAGATGCCGAAGTCGATGACCCGCGGCCCGTCGGTGGCGAGCAGCACGTTGGCCGGCTTGAGGTCGCGGTGCACCACACCGCAGGCGTGGATCGCCGCAAGCGCCTCGACAAGACCGCCGAGCAGCGGCCACAGCGACGCCTCGGACAGCGGGCCGTGGTCGCTGACCAGCTGGGCCAGCGACGGGCCTGGCACGAACGCGGTGGCCAGCCAGGGCGGATCCTCCTCCAGGCCGCTGGCGACCACAGGCGCGGTGTAGATTCCGCTGACGGCCCGCGCCAGCGTCACCTCCTGCCCGAACCTGCGCAGGAATTCGGTGTCCTGGGCCAGGTCGGGCTGCACGACCTTGATGGCGACGGCACGGCCCGCCGGGGACAGCCCGAGATAGACCCGGCCCATTCCGCCCGAGCCGATCCGACCCCGCAGCCGGTATTCGCCGATCACGCGCGGGTCGTCCGCGGCCAGTGCCTTCATCTGTCTCCCGCCCACCAGATCGGTCCGCCCAGCGCCAGGCAGTTCGTGATCTACCGGGGTGTTCCTGGGTTAGCCCTCCGCTTCACATTTTGCTGCATGTTTTCCTGACCGTGTACTGCCGATGGGCGGGAATGTTGCGCATCCGTTGAAGTCGCTTCGGCCGGCGACCGTAGGGGCGCCGGTTAGGGACGGTAGCGGTAGCCCATCCCAGGCTCGGTGAGCAGGTGCTGCGGCCGGGCGGGGTTGTCCTCCAGCTTGCGCCGCAGCCGTGCCATGTGAAAGCGGAGGTAGTTGGTGCGCTGAGAGAACCCCGATCCCCAGACCCCGGTCAGGAGCTGTACCGAGCCGACGAGCTGTCCCGGCCGTCGCAGCAGGATCTCCAGGATCCGCCACTCGGTGGGCGTAAGCCGCAGCGTCTCGCCCAAGCCCGAGCCAGGTCCCGAACCGGGTCCCGAGCCGGGTCCCGAGCCCGAGCCGGGTTCCGAGCCCGAGCCGGGTCCCGAGCCCGAGCCGGGTCCCGAGCCCGAGCCGGGTCCCGAGCCCGAGCCGGGTCCCGAGCCCGAGCCGGGTCCCGAGCCCG
>Ga0209693_10001442_pt1 | contig 10248 bp, 12 predicted proteins | sample HubBroMetageWRM3_FD_188345 | JGI IMG/M metagenome (GOLD analysis project Ga0209693, IMG submission 188345) | Warmed soil microbial communities from the Hubbard Brook experimental Forest, New Hampshire - Hubbard Brook CCASE Soil Metagenome WRM 3... | ecosystem: Environmental > Terrestrial > Soil...
CTCAAGCAGGTAACAGGAGGCGGCACTGTCCGGCCCGGGAAAACTCCCCGCGCAGCCCACCACCGTAAGGCTCATGTGGTGCACATGCACATCGTATGTGATGCACGTGCAGGTGCACAGTGCACGTTATATCGCGAAGCGATTTAAGCCCAGAGCTGTCCCTCAAGGCGCTCCTCGGCCTCGTCGAGCGTGCCGCTGTAGGCGCCGGTGGACAGGTACTTCCAGCCGCCATCGGCGACGAGCACCACAATGTCGGCGCGTTCCTTCGCCTTGCACGACTGCGCCGCCATCGCCAGCGCCGCGTGCAGGGCGCAGCCCGCTGAGATCCCGGCGAAGATGCCTTCCTTGCTCAGCAGTTCGCGGGTCCGCTGCAGCGCGTCCTCCGACGACACCGAGAACCTCGTGGTCAGCACCGACTCGTCGTACAACTCGGGGACGAAGCCCTCGTCCACGTTCCGCAGGCCGTAGACCAGCTCGCCGTACCTGGGCTCGGCGGCGACGATCTTGACGTCGGGGACGTGCTCCCGCAGGAACCTGCCCGTTCCCATCAGCGTGCCTGTCGTGCCGAGGCCCGCCACGAAATGCGTCACGCTCGGCAGGTCGGCGAGGATCTCCGGGCCCGTGGTCTCGTAGTGCGCGCGGGCGTTCGCCTCGTTGCCGTACTGGTAGAGCATGACCCAGTCCGGGTGATCGGCGGCAAGCCGCTTCGCCACCCGGACGGCCTCATTCGATCCCCCGGCGGCGGGCGAGGTGAAGATCTCAGCCCCGTACATCCGCAGGATCTGACGGCGCTCCTCGCTGGTGTTCTCCGGCATCACGACGATCAGCTGGTAGCCGCGGAGCTTCGCGATCATCGCCAGCGAGATGCCGGTGTTCCCCGAGGTCGGCTCCAGGATCGTCGAGCCGGGCCGGAGCAGGCCGTCCTTCTCCGCCTGCTCGACCATGAAGAACGCGGCGCGGTCCTTCACCGATCCTGTCGGGTTGCGGTCCTCGAGCTTGGCCCACAACCGCACCTCCTCCGACGGGGACATCCTGGGCAGGCCCACCAGCGGGGTGTTCCCGAGGGAGGCGAGCAGTGAGTCGTAGCGCATCGAAACGGGCCCGTTCGGGAGAAAATGCTTCTTATCAAGCCCCGCCAGCGACAGCCGGCAGGACAGTGACCGTGTCACCGTCGGAAACTGGGGTCTTCAGGCCGCCGAGGAAGCGGACATCCTCGTCGTTCAGGTAGACGTTGACGAACCGGCGGAGGTTCTCGCCGTCGACCAGCCGGTCGCGCAGGCCGCCGTGCTCGGCGTCCAGGTTGGAAAGCAGCTCGTCCAGGGTGGTCCCGGACCCCTCCACCGCCTTGGCGCCGCCTGTATAGCTGCGCAGAATCGTCGGAATGCGAACCTCAATGGCCATGAACAACGCTCCTCAGTGAACTTCTAACGTCTTGGTTGGAACCCGGTTCCGGGTCGGATCATTCCGTGAACGTGACCGGTTCCTCGGTGACCTGACCGTCGACAATCCGGTAGGACCTGAACTCAGTTTCCGACTCATCCCGTGTAGATACTAGGACGTAATGAGCCTGCGGCTCGCTGGCGTATGAGATGTCCGTGCGCGACGGGTACGCCTGAGTGGCCGTGTGGGAATGGTAGATCACCACCGGCTCCTCGTCCCTGTCGTCCATTTCGCGCCACACCTTGAGCTGCTCGAGGGAGTCGAAGCGGTAGAAGGTGGGGGAACGTTCTGCGTTCTGCATGGGGATGAACCGGGCCGGCCGGTCGCTGCCCACCGGGCCGGCGATCACGCCGCATGCCTCGTCCGGGTGGTCCCTGCGGGCGTGGTCAATGATCTTCGCCTGAAGGTCACGGGAGATCGTCAGCATGATCGGTGAGATTACCCGGTCGGCCTTACCTGTCCAGCGCGCGGACCAGCGACTCCTGCACGGCGCCCAGCCAGCCGTAGACCTCGAACGCGGCGACCTTCGGGTCGTCGGGGGCGAGCGCGGCGAGCTGTTCCTCGAAGTCCTCGGTCACCTCGAGCCGCACCCCGAACATCAGCCGCACGTCGTTCAGCGCCCGCATCCAGTCCCTGGCCTGGTCGCCCGTGAGCCTGACCCGGCCGCCGGAGGGCGGCAGCGTGTCGAGCAGGGTCTGCGCGAAGTACTTCTTGGCCTCGCGCAGCGACGACTCCGTGTACTTGCGGAACTCGCCCGCCGCCTCGGGATCGTCCTGGTAGGCGTCGGGCAGCAGCCGGGCGAGCACCGGGTCGTCAGGGATGGACGGCGCTTCCGCGGCTTCGGCCGCTTCGACGGCCTCTGCCAGCAGCCTGTCCAGGTCGTCGGCGGTGCCTCCTGGCGCTCCCGGCCTGCCGGCTTCGCCGGGCCTGCCGGTTTCGCCGAGCAGGTCAAGCACCGGGATCACGAGCGTGCGCAGCAGCGTCGCCTCGCCTGGCGGCAGCCAGACGCTGACGCCGCCGTCCCTGGTGCGGCGGAACATCTGCATCTTCTCAGTCTTCGGCTGGTGGGTGGACTTGCGACTAGTGGTCCTGGCGGACCGTGGCCCATAGGCCGTAACCGTGCAGCACCTCGACGTTGTGCTCCATGGACTCCCGCGTGCCGACGGCGACCACGGCCTTGCCCTTGTGGTGCACGTCGAGCATCAGCTTCTCCGCTTTCGGCCGGGGATACCCGAAGACGTGCTCGAACACGTAAGTCACGTAGGACATCAGGTTCACCGGATCGTTCCAGACGATGGTCATCCACGGCTTGTCCGGCACCGTTTCATCCGCTGACAACGGCCGATCTAGCTCAGCGGGCGCCACGCTCACTCGTACACACCTCCTTGTACGTAGTCTTCCACCTGTGACCACACCGGCGAACAGTGAATCCGACGGTTCTTCGGCTGACGGCCCTGCAGGGACCGCGCTGCTGACTGACCACTATGAACTCACCATGCTTCAAGCCGCACTGCACAGCGGCGCGGCCCACCGCCGGGCGGTGTTCGAGGTATTCGCCCGCCAGTTGCCGCACGGCCGCAGGTACGGAGTCGTCGCGGGCACCGGGCGGCTGCTCGACGCCCTCGAGCGGTTCCGCTTCGGGCCGCAGGAACTGGCCTTCCTGCGGGACAGCGGGATCGTGGACGAGACCACGCTCCGTTACCTGTCATCGTATCGTTTCGGCGGAAACATCTGGGGATATGCGGAAGGGGACGTGTACTTTCCCGGATCGCCCATCATCGTGGTCGAAGGCACGTTCGCCGAGGCGGTCCTCCTGGAGACCCTGGTGCTGTCGATCATGAACCACGACAGCGCCATCGCCTCCGCCGCCTCCCGGATGGTGACCGCGGCGGGCGGCCCAGGCGGGCGGCCGCTGATCGAGATGGGCTCCCGGCGAACGCACGAGCGCGCCGCGGTGGCTGCCGCCCGGGCCGCGTACATCGCCGGGTTCGCCTCCACGTCGAACTTGGGGGCCCGGTTCTGCTACGGCGTCCCGTCGGGCGGGACCTCGGCGCACGCCTTCACCCTCGTACACGACAGCGAGCGGCTCGCGTTCGAGTCCCAGCTCGCCTCGCTGGGGCCATCGACGACACTGCTGGTGGACACCTACGACGTGGCTCAGGCGGTGCGTACCGCCGTGGACGTGGCGGGCACGTCGCTCGGCGCGGTGCGGATCGACAGCGGCGACCTGCCCGCGCTGGCGGTGTCCGTGCGTTCGCTGCTCGACTCCCTCGGCGCCACGTCCACCAGGATCATCATGACCGGGGACCTGGACGAGTACTCGATCGCCGGCCTGGCGGTGGCGCCGGTGGACGGGTACGGGGTGGGCACCTCGCTGGTCACCGGGTCGGGCGCGCCGACCGCGGCGCTCGTGTACAAGCTGGTGGCCAGGTCGGACACCCCGCTGGAGGATTCCGCGACGGCGGGACCAATGGACGTCCTGCGGCCGGTCGCGAAGCGGTCGGTGGGCAAGCCGGGGCGCGGCGGCCGCAAGTGGGCCGTCCGGCACCGCGGCCCGGCGGGCGAGGCCGTGACCGAGCGGATCACCCTGGCGCCGCCCGACCCGGGCCCGTCGGACCGGGTGCTGCTCCGCGAGCTCATCAGGGACGGCAAGATCGTGGGGCGCGAGCCGCTGCAGGCCGCGCGTGACCGGCATCAGGCGGTCCTCGGCGAACTGCCCGGCTACGCGCTGCAGCTCTCCCGCGGCTACCCGGCCATCCCGACGATCTTCGACCGCGACGGCGAGGAGGACTGACCGCGTCGGGGGCCTCACCTGGCGGGCGAAATGCGTTCGCGGCCGGCCCCGCGGTATCGGTAGCGTGGCCGGCATGGCAGTCGATTTCTCTAAGTTCGCTGACGTGCTCAAGTCGCTAGGTGTCGCCGGCGAGGTCCGGGAACTCCCCGAACCGGCGCCCACCGCGGCCGCCGCGGCGCAACAGCTCGGCTGCGAGGTCGGCGCGATCGCCAACAGCCTGGTGTTCGACGCCGACGGCGCCCCGCTGCTGGTGATGACCAGCGGGGCGCACCGGGTGGACACGTCGCGGGTGGCATCCCTGACCGGTTCAGCCGCCGTGGCGCGGGCCGACGCGCGCTCGGTGCGCGAGTGGACCGGCCAGGCGATCGGCGGAGTCGGGCCGGTGGCGCATCCCGCGCCGATCCGGACGCTGGTGGACACCTGGCTGTCGAAGTACGACGTCGTGTGGGCGGCGGCCGGGCATCCGCACACGGTGTTCCCGACGTCTTTCGACGAGCTGATCCGGATCACCGGCGGCACCGCCACCGACGTGGGCTCTTAGGTCCGCGTCAGCTCGTTCGCACGATACGGTTAATGCGTGCGCGCGCTCATCATCGTCGACGTGCAGAACGATTTCTGCGAAGGCGGCTCCCTGGCGGTCGCCGGCGGCTCCGCGGTGGCTCGCGGCATCAGCTCGCTGCTCGCGTCGTCCGGCCACGGCTACGATCACGTGGTCGCCACCGAGGACTACCACATCGATCCCGGCAGCCACTTCGCCGCCGAACCGGACTACGCCCAGTCCTGGCCGCCGCACTGCGTCGCCGGGTCGCACGGCGCGGAACTGCATCCGGACCTGGACACCAGGCCGATCGAGGCGGTGTTCCGCAAGGGCCAGCACGCCGCCGCTTACAGCGGCTTCGAAGGCGCCGACGACCAGGGCACGCCGCTCGCTGACTGGCTGCGCGCCCGCGACATCGACGAGGTCGACGTCGCCGGGCTCGCCACCGACTACTGCGTCCGCGCGACCGCGGCCGACGCGGCGAAGGCCGGCTTCCGCACGAACGTCCTGCTCGGGCTGACCGCGGGCGTCGATCCCGGCACCACGGCCGAAGCCATCGCCACCCTGCAAGACGCTGGCGTCACCGTCACCCCCGCTTAAGACCCGGTTTTCCTGAACGTAACCTCATGTAATACCGGCGTGGTTGCCGATCCCCGGCGAGTCCTGAAGACTTGACTGTGACAGGCGCGTGAGGCCACGCCGGTCCTCGCGCTCGACTAGGGCTCATCCAGGGGCAGACATGAGCACTTCGAACGTCAGCAAGACGCGGGCGGAAGCCGTCATTACGGTGCACGCATACCAGCCCGTCTCCTACGAAACACCGGCCGACGGGCCGTCCCTCACGCGCATCCACGTGGAGGAAGCGTTCACCGGAGACATTGAGGGCGCCGGCGTGGTCGAGTTCCTGCAAGCGGCACGAGCCGACGGTTCGGCGAGCTTCGTCGGAATCGAGCGGGTCACGGGTGCCGTAGCGGGCCGCACCGGAAGCTTTCTCCTACAGGACTCGGGCACCGTGACCGGGAGCGTCGTGGCCGGCGACTGGTTCGTGGTGCCCGGCTCTGGCACCGGCGAGCTGGCCGGCCTGCGCGGCGAAGGCGGATTCCGCGCCAACCTCGGCGAGAACGCCGACGTGCACCTCGACTACTGGTTCGACTGAGCGCGTCTAGGCGGCCGGTCTGCTATTTGTTCCTGTTTTCTGCTGCCAGAACAGCAGAAAACAGGAACAAAGCGATGGAACTAGGGAGCGGGCCAGACCCGTTGACGGCTCAGTCGTGCAGGACTGGCCTGCCGAGCGGGACCGGCCGGCCGCCGGTCGCGATGGTCGCGGTGTTGAAGTACAGGTACACGCCGATGGCGGCGAACACCAGGACCACGTACCCGGCGGCCTTCAGCATCCCGGTGGACGTCTGGTTCACCCCGAGGAACAGCAGCAGCAGCGCGACGTCCACCAGGAAGAACACCGCCGTGAAGGCCAGCGGCAGCCGCAGCATCGCCAGCGTGAGCATCACCATCACCACGAGCCAGGCGACCAGGAACAGTTCCTGTGCGGCCTGCGCCGAGGCCGGCGCGACGCCGAACCAGTTATGGGTGAGACCGATGACGAGCACGGCGTAGCTGAGCCAGAACCCGCCGAAGATGCCGAACACGCTCGCTACGGCCGTCTGCCCCAGCGACGCGCTCCAGATCGTCGCCAGGAACAGGCCGATCGACGTGGCCGTGAGAATGATCGGCAGCGCCGCCCCGATCGCGGTTGCCGGGACCACGCCCACCAGGGCCAGCCCGAGCGAGACCGAGCCCGCGACGAAGCACGGCAGGCCGAGCGCCGCCGGGTCGCCGGTCAGCGGTCCCGGCGTGGCGGCAGGCGCGGCTGGGGGTTCCTCGCGCAGTGTGCGGGCGGCGGATGCGTCAGCGCTCATCACTTCACTCCTTCGAGTTGAGCACCCGCGATCGCGGGTTAATGCATCCGTACGCCGAGGTCCGCCTGCCCGTGTTCTCACTTTGAACCAGTGCCGTCTGAGCAGCGCCAGGATCAGCGCCGGGACAGGGCCCATTTCCTGATCATCGCGATCCGGTCGCGGATCTGCTCCGCGGACGCCTGCGGGATCGCCGGGCCGCCGCACGCCTGCCGCAGCTCGGCGTGGATCACCCCGTGCGGCTGTCCCGTCCGGTGGCTCCAGGCACCGACCAGGCCGTTGAGCTCCTTGCGCAGCGCGGCCAGCCCCTCGCGGCTCACGGTAGCGGCCGGTGCCGACGGAGCCGGCGCCGGCGGGGCCGGGGCCGAGGGGACGGGAGCCGAAGCCGCGGGAGCGGGGGCGGGAGCCGGAGATAGCGGGGCCGCGGCGGCCGCCGACCGCGCCGTCAGCTGCCGGGACTGTCGCTTGCGCAGGAGCACGGCCACCTGGTCCGGATCCAGGAGGCCAGGCAGCCCCAGGTAGTCCTCCTCCTCCAGCGACCCCGCCTCCGTCGCGGTGCCGAACTCCCCGCCGTCATACAGCACCCGGTCAAACGTCGCGGAGGCCGCCAGCGCCTCGAAGGACTTCCCCAGCACCTCGAAGTCAGGCGTGTCACGGGACCGCTCCGCCTCCGCGAGCTCCGCCTCAGGATCGCGGGACAGCGCCCGCACCACGTGGTCACGCTCGGCCTCAAGCTCGGCCGCGAAGCCAAGCAGCACCGGCACCGACGGCAGGAACACCGAGGCGGTCTCCCCGCGCCGCCGCACGCGCACGAACCGGCCGATCGCCTGCGCGAAGAACAGCGCCGTCGAAACGGACGTCGCGTACACCCCGACCGCGAGCCGGGGCACGTCCACTCCCTCGGACACCATCCGCACCGCGACCATCCAGCGGTCCGTGGACGACGCGAACGCGGAGATCTTCCGGCTCGCCGTCGGATCGTCCGAGAGCACGACGACCGGCCGCACGCCGGAAACCCGCCGCAGCAGCGCCGCGTACGCCCGCGCCGTCTCGTGGTCCCCGGCGATCACCAGGCCGGCCGCGTCCGGCATCGCCCGGCGCACCTCGGTGAGGCGCCGGTCCGCGGCCTCGAGCACCCGCTGGATCCACTCTCCCGCCGGGTCGAGCGCCGTCCGCCACGCCTGCGTGACCTGGTCTTTCGTCATCGGCGTGCCCAGCGTGGCGGTGATCTCGTCACCGGCCCTGGTCCGCCAGTGCATCTCACCGGAGTAGGCGAGGAAGATCACCGGCCGTACCACGCCGTCGGCCAGCGCCGGCCCGTACCCGTAGACGAAGTCCGAGGCCGACCGCTTTACGCCGTCAGCCTCCGGCACGTACGACACGAACGGGATCGGGTTCGCGTCCGACCGGAACGGCGTCCCGGTCAGCGCGAGCCGCCGCCTGGCCGGCTCGAACGCCTCCCTGATCGCGTCGCCCCACGACAGCGCGTCGCCCGCGTGATGGACCTCGTCGAAGATCACCAGCGTCCGCCGGCTCTCCGTCCGCTGCCTGTGCAGCGCCGGATGCGCCGCCACCTGGGCGTAGGTGACCGCTACCCCTTGGAAGTCGGCGCCCGCGCGGCCCTGCGCGTTCCGGTAGGACGGGTCGATCGCGATCCCGAACGCCGTCGCCGCCTGCGCCCACTGGTACTTGAGGTGCTCCGTGGGCGTCACCACGGTCACGGCCGCGACCTCGCGAAGCGCCAGCAGCCGCGCCGCCACCGTGAGGGCATACGTCGTCTTGCCCGCGCCAGGCGTCGCTACCAGCAGGAAGTCACGCCGCGCGACCCGAAAATACTCTTCGTAAGCAGCCTTCTGCCAGCCACGGAGAAGATCAAAGGAATTTTCCCGAACGTACGCGGCTGACTGTTCAGCCCCGCTCACTCCGCAGAGTCGTCGTCGCCGTCAGGCAGCGACTCGTAAATTTCCTTGCACTCCGGGCAGACGGGGAACCTCTTCGCGTCCCTGCTCGGCACCCAGATCTTGCCGCACAGCGCCTTGATGGGAGTGCCGAAGACGTGGCTCTCCATCATCTCGTTCTTGTCGACGTAGTGCGCGAACCGCTCGTGATCGCCGTGCGAAGTATCGACCCGCAGGTCCTCGTGGACTTTCAGGTCGCTCTCTGGCATTACCTCGACCTCGGTGCCGTTGCTCACGCCTCCTAGTCTACCGTCTCGCTACTTCCGGCCGGGGTTTTGGAAGTACGTGGCGCGCTGTCCAGACCCGCGTCGACTGCCCTGTCGATCGTCCAGCCCTGTCCCTCGGCCAAGCCGCGGGCGAAGGCTGCCGGGTCGCCGCGGGTGCGGGCGGCCGCCAGCCGGTCAGGCACGTCATAGGGCACGGTGACGCGAAGCAAGGGATTGCTGGTCGCCGGGAGCAGGGCCCGGGCCGCGCCGAGCAGCTGTCCGGCGGGCTGCGCCTGGCCGCTGTCGGCGGCGACCTCGCCGAGCCCGGCGAGCGTCAGCGCCATGCCGGGGCGACTGCGAAGCTGCTGCCAGATGCGCAGCGCCTCGGTGAGCAGTTCACCGGCAACCGGCGATCCCGCCTGGGCCTCTTCCAGGCCAAAGTTCAGCAGCAGCAGGCCCAGATCCCACAGGTCGCCGCCGCCGCGCAGGTGCGGCAGGCCCGCGGCGAACCTGGCCCGCGCCTCGGCGTGCTCGCCGCGCAGCGCGGCGAGCACGCCGAGGCTGCCGAGCACCACCCCGCGGGCTAGGTCGTCTTCAGCGGTCCCGAGGTCGCGGAGACTGGCTTCGAGGTGTGCGCCGGCCGCGTCGAGATCACCTTGGACGAGGGCGGCGCTGCCCAGGTAATAACGCAGGTAGGCGTCGAACGGCTGCCCGTAGGTCACCTCGACCTGGCGCCACACATCGCGCGCCTCTTCGAGCAGCGCCTGTGCCTCCTCCAGCTGCCCCTGTCCCGTGCGCACCCGCGCCAGCAAGGCGAGCCCGTAGCTGAGCCAGCGGCGCTCACCGGCCGAGCGGAATATCGTGATGGCCGATCCCTCGATTGCCTCGGCCTGCGAGAGGTCGCCGAGTCCCCACAGCTGCAGCGCCGACCCGTGGAGCACCTTGGCCCACGCCAGGCTGTCGTCGGCGTCGCCCCGCCGGGCCAGGAGCTGGGTGTACCAGGACTGGGCCTCCTGGAGCCGGCCCGACATGAGCCAGAACCAGCCGAGCGCGCCCGCCAGCGCGACGCCGACCGCCAGTTCCCCGTCAGGACTCACGCTCCAGGCAAGGGCGGCGCGCATGTTGTCGTGGGCGCGCTCGAGCTGTGCCATCGAGGTGCGCTGCCTGGTCGTCCCCAGCAGCATTGGCTCGTCGCGCTCGGCCAGGTCGCGGAAGAACTCGGCGTGGCGGCGGCGCGCCTGCGGCGCCTCTCCGGCCGCTTCCAGCCGCTCGAGGGCGAACTCGCGAATCGTCTCCAGCATCCGGTAACGCGGGGTGCCCTCGTCCGGTGGCTGGACACCCACGACGCTCTGGCCGACTAGGGTGCTGATCGCCTCGAGCGGGTCGAGGTCGTCTGGGC
>Ga0209693_10001443_pt1 | contig 10247 bp, 7 predicted proteins | sample HubBroMetageWRM3_FD_188345 | JGI IMG/M metagenome (GOLD analysis project Ga0209693, IMG submission 188345) | Warmed soil microbial communities from the Hubbard Brook experimental Forest, New Hampshire - Hubbard Brook CCASE Soil Metagenome WRM 3... | ecosystem: Environmental > Terrestrial > Soil...
TCTTGCTCCCTGGCCGCTGCTACAAAAGCGGACATATCGTGTGCTAATTAGACCGGACACATCGTGTGCTAACGACAGTACGATTTTCCGAGCTTGACAGAAATAAGCCGGAGGGCCTATGTTCTTGCACAACGTACGGGCGCTCCAGAGGGAAGTCCACAGTCGCGGGCGTCACATCTCTTGCGTACTTGAGCCGTATGTAACTTTCACGCAGCAAGTTGGAGCGCCTTCCAGCTTTTCTGCGGGAGGCTCCCTGTGGCCGCGGGGTCGTTGCATTTAGCGGGATGCGCACTGGCGTGCGCGCTGTTTATGGAATTGGCCGATTACTCAGGTTGCATCGCCATTGACCTTTTAGGTGAGGTGTGTCTCCGCTACAGAAAATCCTTCCCCGCCATGACGGCTTTTCATTCGATTTTGCGCATTGCGAAGTGGAGAGTCACACCTCAGGGGAGCCACCGGCACTCATGGTGGAGAGCCCCAATTGCTCGTACGACGGAAGACACCGGGAGTTTCGTGCTCACGCCACTGCTGAGCCATTCGAGGGTGTGGCAATTTTCGAGGTGTTTCGAAATTTTCAGTGTGTGCAAGCTCGGAATCACAGAATCCTAGAATTGGTTTCACATCAGGAGGAGAGAAAGATGAAATTCACCCGGCCCAGCGCGACGATCGCGGCAAAGTGGCTTTTGCTTTTAAGTTTAGTGATGGTACCCAGCCTGGCTTGGGCCCAACATAACAAGCCTAGTGGTGGTGGTGGCGGTTCGGCACCGAAGGCAGCGCCCTCCGCTCCGCATTCGTCGGCACCGTCAGGAGGGGGCTCCCACCCCGGCGGGGGGGCCACGACCGCCAGCCACACGAGCGGTGCGACGACGGCTAACCACGGCGGCAGCGGTGCGACGACGGCCAACCACGGCGGCAGCGGTGCGACGACGGCCAATAAAGGCGCCACGACCACAACTGCAAATAAGGGTGCCACAACCACCGCCAACAAGGGTGCGACGACTACCACGGCCAATAAAGGCGCAACGACGACGGCTAATAAGGGCGCGACGACGACCTCCGCCAAAGCAGGGAACACGACGACGGCCGGCAAGGGCGGGGCGGCGGCTGGCGGCAAGCCCGGCGGCGCTAGTAAAGCCGCTCCGACTAAAACAGTGACCACGAAGAGCGGCAACACCGCACGCGTTAACGCAAGCGGTCACGTTACCTCTATCAAGACTTCTAAAGGTGCGACGATCAGTCACGGCCCCGGCGGAAGCCGCAGGGTAGAGTCACGCCGCGCTGATGGCGGCAGACTGGTGAACACGGGACGCCACGGAGGCTACGGTGAGCGTGGTTACCGAGGTCGGGATGGGCGCCGGTATATGGGGCGCACTTACTACCGGGGCGGTCGATACTACGCCTACGGCTACCGTGGCTACTACTACGGCGGAGGCTACTACTACGGCTACGTGTCGCCTTATTACTACGCTCCAGCATATTACGGCTGGGCCTACAATCCGTGGCCTGCGCCGGTCGTTTACTCATGGGGCTGGGGAGCGGCGCCCTGGTACGGATATTACGGTTACTACTTCAATCCGTATCCGGCGTACGCAACTGCAGCGTTGTGGATGACCGACTACGTGATCAGCCAGAACTTGCAAGCTGCGTATGAAGCGCAAGCATCTGCGAACGCGAACGCGGCAGCAGCGGCACAAGCGGATGCCGGGGCGCAACAAGACGCCCAAAGCTCGGCTGGGGGCGCCGTCGTGCTGACGCCCGAGGTGAAACAGGCGATTGCGGATGAGGTGAAGGCCCAGCTAGCCGCGGAACAACAAGCGGCGGCGGCTCCCGCACCTGCAGCAGCGCCTGCGGCGGCGCAAAACAGCGCTTCGGATGCAACACCGCCCGAAGAGACGCCTGCAGCACTGGATCCCGCCCACCGTACGTTCATCGTGAGCGACGTTCTGAATGAGACGGGGGCGGATGGACAAGACTGTTCGCTATCCGCCGGAGACGTGGTGACACGGATTGAAGACACTCCAGACGCGAACAAGAACGTGAAAGTGCTGGTGAGCGCAAGCCAGAAGTCGGATTGCGCGTCCGGTTCGCAAGTTGCAGTGAGTGTTGACGACCTTCAGGAGATGCACAACCACTTCCGCGAGCAGCTGGATTCCGGGCTCAAAACGCTGGCAGACAATCAAGGCAAGAATGGTCTGCCGAATGCGCCCGATACCAAGACTCGCGCCAACCCGGACGGTCAGGTGAAGCCGGATACGTCGGTGAAAGATCAGTTGGAAGCACAGCAGTCCGATGCCGATAAGGCCGACGCCGACGTCCAACAACAAAGCTCCGCATCGGGCGCAAGCGACTAAGTTAACTGTAGATCAGAACATCGACGCGGCTCTGCCGTGAGCAAACCTAACTGGGAGCGTCAGGACGAACACAACTGACGCTTCCAGCTAAGCACCAATAGAGCAAGAACTCAAAAGCGAACCGTGATTTTCGACGAAGAGCGCAGGGCGGGGCGGCCCAGGAGGGGTTTTCCAATGAGGGTGAAATTCCAGATTCAAATGCAAATTGTCACGCTGGCCGTTGCGGGAATTTTCCCGTGGATTACGGCGCGGGCGCAGGGCTCCGGATCGTTGCAGAGCCAATTGGAAGCAAAATATTCGCTCACCAAGCCGACGGACGACAAGAGCGACATCGTCACGGCGGGCGCCGTGTTGGTGCTGGAGAAAGATAAGCTGATCATGTATCCGGTCTCGACGCCCACAGCGCCGCAGAATACCTATAAGGATGGCAGGCTCTCCGAAGGAGCTTTTGGAGTCCATCAGAAGGTGCAGAGTTTCGGCAGCTTTATCGGCCACCCGCCTCCGCAGACCGCTCAAGTTCAATCCCGGCAATTCGTGACCGGAGAGAAGTTCTGGGTGACGAGAATAGACGTGGCTGGTGACAGCGTCACTTTCACTCTGTTCAGCGACCCTTATTCCGATGTTCGATACTATTCGACGCTCAAGTTTTTCTACCCGCACGGCCCGACTCCCAGCAATGAGCAAGTCATGAGTCTGGTCGGGGAAGTCTTGAAAGTTGATTCGGACGATTCCGCCAAATCCGGCGACAGCGGGAATCAACAGCAGGCCGCGGGCGGCGACGCGAGTCAGCAGCAAGCAGCAGCCGGCGGCGACGCTAACCAGCAGCCAGCTGCAGCCGAAGCGCCAGCGGCTCCGGCCGCGCCCGCAGGTCCACCGGCTACGGTTGAGATCGGCCAAACGCCGGATCAGGTCACCGCGATACTCGGGCAGCCAGAAAAGATCATCAATCTGGGCCCCAAGCAGATTTATGTATATAAGGATCTCAAGGTCACGTTCGTGAAGGGCAAGGTTACCGACGCGCAGTAAATCAGTCGGCGGGTCTAGCGAATAGCAGCAGGAGAATTCGAAACCGATGCAGGATTTAGAGGAGCGGCATGTTGCGTAGGTGCCGCTCCTTCCCACGTCCCTCCGAAAATTCCACCAGCAACTTCGCTGACGTCGTTTGCTTAGGCCTCTACGTTGCGCGCTAGCGCCACAGACCTCCCCACAGCGCGACGGCGATAAATAGACTCGACCACTCGTCGGGATCGTGCGGCGCGCCGGAATCCCGTAGAGGCCAAGAACGCTGGGCAGATGTAGTGTCACGACCCAGATCGCAAACATTATGCTGCCACGCCTACACGTATGCGACGCAAGGCTTTCGCCAGCCTTTGCGAGCCCGGGGTTGTGCACCGCGGCAATTTCAGACATTTTCGCTTCATTCGAAAATCGGGCTGCAAGGACCCGAGGTGTGGATACAAAAAAAGGGCGGCCAACGGGCCGCCCTTTTTTCCGTTCGCTCCTTTTACAGGAGGTTAGAAGGTTATTTTGCCGACGATCTGCGCAATCCTCTGGTCCGTCGCAGCAGCCGCAAACGCTCCATAAGGCGACGTCGGAGACGTCTGTGTGATGACGGCCTGCCCGAAAATACTGTTGTTCGTATTCGGATAAGGAGCGCCATAGTTAGCGTGATTGAACCAGTTGAATGCGTTGAGGCCCAACTGGAAATTCACTCGCTCGGTGATTGGGAACGTCTTCCGGATGCTCATGTCACCGCCCAAGAAGCCCGGACCGCGGAAGGCGTTGCGACCCACTGCTCCTGTAAAGTTGGTGGTGGGCGCAAAGGTATTCGCGGTGCCAGGTCCAAAGCAGGCCGCCGTAACACACTTGCTGACATTGCCGAAATCTCTCTGGGTGAAGTTTGGTTGAAGAAGGATGGTCGAGCCCGCCAGATTGTTTCCAGCCAAGCTTCCCTCCTCTGCTCCGTCAATCATGCTGAAAGGAAACCCCGAGCGGTAGAACAGAGTGCCAGAGAGTTGCCAGCCGCTGATCGCCTCATTCAACAGGCGATGCTCGCTCTTGAACGGCAGCTGATAGACGTAGCTCCCCGACAACTGATGCCGCGCGTCGTAATCGGAGGAGGCATAGTTGGATTGGAGGTTGAAGGGATTGATTTGTGACGGGATGCTGGTGATCACGCTAAACGGCAGCACCCCGCCATTGGAAAGATAGTCGAAGGAGTGTGAGTAGGTGTAGTTCAGGCGGCCGCTTAGTCCATGCCAGGTGTTCTCTTGGATGGAGAAGGTCACGCCGTTGTAATTGGAGATTCCCTCGTTCTGCAGGAAGTTGACACGAGCGACCCGAGGATCCGCCGGGGTTGCAGGAAGCGCCCCAAAACCGAAGCCGTTCATGTCATCGTTAAAGATAAGGCCGTCGTAACCACGATTTCCGACGTAGTTCGCCGAAACCACGGTGCGCTGCCCAAAGGTGTGCTGTACCTCAACGTTCCACTCCACATATTTGGGGTTCTTGAGATTTCGGCTCACGTCGTTCAGGGTCGGCACAGCCTGATTTCCAAAGGTATTGATGCAACCCGGCGCCGCCGCTGCGTAGGTGTTCAGACTGCCGCCACTGGCAAAGTTGCTTGCAAACGCCGTGTTGCACGTCTGAACAAGCGCGACGCCGCTAGTGGGGAACGCGGTCGTTGCCGGGGAGTTCAAATCGAATGCGACAGTTCCCGCCGGCACATTCCACAAGTTTACTTGCGGGAAGTTTGTGTCAAAGCCACTGAGAATCGTCCCGGGATACAGATCACTAAAGAGCCCGACGCCAGCGCGAATTACAGTGTTCTGACCTACGGGCGACCAAGCCAACCCGAACCTCGGTTCGAAAACGACTTTTTCCACGCCAGGGATAATCGTGGTTCGTCCGGTCTGGAACGATCCACCGGAAGCCGCATTGTATGGAATATCCGCGCCGTGTGGCAACGAATCGAAGGATGAAGTGGGCAACGTCGCGCAACCTGTCTGGCACGCGCCGCCCGAATTGCGATCAGCCCTCAGGGTCATCGTCAGTTTCAGCTTGGAATTCACGCGGTATTCATCCTGGAAGTAGAATCCAACGCTGTAGATGGCGACAGGCTGCCGATCGTGCGCAGCGAAATTGTACTGAACGCGGCCGCAAACCGGTGAAGTTGACGTTGCACCGCAACCAGCTGAAGCGACCTGGTCGTTGGCAAAGCCGAATAGACTCACGCTCACCGCGGGATACAGAGTCTGCTGTGCGGCGGTGAAGTCCGTAATATCGTCCCGCCGGAAGTTAAATCCCATCTTGAATCCGTGATTTCCTCGTGCCACCGAAAGGTCGTCAACGAGTTGCCATTGGGTAACGTTGCGACCTTGCGGAAACAAGAAACCCGCGGCGAATCCACCGGGGTTTCCCGAGCCGGTTCCCAGGGCAGTCAGTGATCCGTCCGAAAATGCCAGATTGCCCGGAAAGATCGAGAGTGACGGCCCGGGATTCAGGGTCCCGAAAATCGCCGAATACCACAGTACAGAACCGACAAAGTTGTTCACGACCGTGGGGCTGAACACGTGCGTGTAGTTCAGTTGGCCTTCGTTCTGAGGTTGAATACTGAAATCATTGAAGGCCGAGTTGATCGAGTCGGTGTAAGTAGGCTGTGTTCCACGATCGAACCTGACTCTACCGAAGATTTTATCGTTGTCACCGAGGTTGTAGTCCACCCGGCCGCTTAGGAGCCACTCTTTGTTGCCACTCGACACCGCTTGAGTCCAGCTTTCCGTGCATGCACCACCGGTCGTTCCCGGGTCCGCCGCGAATCCCTGACAACTAGCTGCATTTGGAAGGGCATTGCCGATACCGGGAGCGGAATTGTACAAGCTGAACACGTTCTTATAGAACGCCTGGGTTTGTGCGTCCTGTGGTACGTTGCCAAGCACAAAGCTCTGGAAGGCGGGCGTGGGTGCGCTGGGCGTGTGAACTGAACCGAAGATATAGCGGATGCCTTCGGTGTTTACATAAAAGAAGGCTTTGTTCTTAATGATTGGTCCGCCGAGAGCCGCGGCCCATTGATTGTTATTTTCGAATGGGCGAGTACCACCGAACGCTTTGTTGACGGGATCGTTCGCGGTGAGCTCGCGGCCGGTCCAGTTGTACACTGCGTCGCCGTGAAACGCGTTGGTGCCCGATTTGGTGGAGTAGTCGATCTGCGCCCCAGCTTGGCGGCCGTACTGGCCCGTATAACCGTTGCTGACCACCGCGACTTCCTGCAGCTCGTTTCCGCCAAGGAGTAAGTTACTCGAACCAGAGTTGTTTAAATTCAAGAATGCGTCGTTGTAATCGTTACCGTTGATCGTGAAAAGGTTGGAGGTGCCAGGCAAGCCGAATGCGCTGAAGTTGCCAAATCCGCCACCCGTCGAGTTGTTCATGGTTACGCCGGGCGCGGTTTGCGCGATGTAGGTAATGTCATTACCTGGGTTCGGAATATTTTGGATTTGCTGAGTGTCGAAGTTCGACGAAATATTCGCGTCTTCGGTCTGCAAAAGCGCGCCTTGCTCAGTGACGGTAACCGTTTCGGTGGTCGCGCCCACCTGCAGTTGCACGTTCGCGACGGCGAGTTGTCCCAGAAGCACTTCCGCGGGCTGCGAGACCTGCTTGAAACCTTCGTGAGACACCGTCACCCCGTAAGTACCTGGTTTCAACAGCGTGAACTGATACGTGCCGCTGGCCGAGGTTGTAGTCGTCAGCACGATGCCGGTGTCGGCATTCTTCAACGTGACGGTCGCACCCGCGATCACCGCCCCGGATGAGTCGGTAACCGTGCCGCCAAGGCCACCAGTTACGATGCTTTGCGCCATGGCGGTAAACGGCAGCAATAGCAAAAAGGCCGCGAAGAGCGCGGCGAGCCCCGTTAGCTGCTTCAATTTCATCTTCGTATCTCCTATTTAAATCGATTTGAGGCCGTAGGATCTGTGCGATCTAGGCCGCAACAACGTGTCTTGTCCGAGCACATCCAATCGTGGTCCCCGTCGCGGAATGTGCAATGACTGTGCCATTTCAGATGCAATCTATCACGCTGAAATTAAACAACTTGTGTGCGTGCTTACGCGAAAAAATAGGCGACTCATCCGAGTTTCTGAAGTTCGCTGACAGCGCATATACGGCGATTCGGATGCCCAGGTCTTTTTAGGGCTTCAGGCGTGCGGAACCGACCAATGTGCAAGCTCGGGATCAGTCCTTCGCGCAGCCGCACATGTAGGACATGCAGCATTGCGAATTATCCGAAAATCCAGATTTGTGGTGGTCTATACGAAAAACCGTATTATTTTTCGTGCACCATTTTTTGTATCGACCGTATATGACTGATTGCGCGACATTTATTTTTGATTTTACATGGACACAAACGTGCCATGTGTTCTGCAGCTAAGGGGTTATCTGTATTAGGGCATGGGTGAGTGCACAAGTTCCCGCAAGATTCTCAGCACAATTTCTAGGAGGCTGTATGAATTGGAAGCGCTTTTTCGTAGTGGCGTTCGCGCTCCTGGTAGTAATGTCGATAGGTTCGATAAGATTGGCCGCACAGACGTCAAGCAGCGGTGACATTGCGGGTGTGGTGACAGACCAGAGCGGCGCCGTGGTACCGGATGCGAAGGTGGTGCTCAAGGACGTCGCTAAAGGTAATGCTCAAGATACGACGACCAGCAAGGACGGGGCTTACCGTTTTTACCTGTTGACGCCTGGAACCTATACGGTCAGTGTGACCGCGACCGGCTTCAATACAGAAACCCGCCAAGTGGATGTAACGCTCGGCCAAATTACAAGTTTGAACTTCCAGATGTCGGTGGGTTCTTCAACCACGACTGTCACAGTAACTGAGGCCGCTCCTCTTCTTCAGGTTGAGAATGGGAACATGGCGACGACGCTGAATAACCTTCAGATTCAGAACGTCCCCAATCCTGGTAACGACCTAAGCTACATTGCGCAGACCGCGCCGGGCGTCGTGATGAACACGCAAGCGGGCTACGGCAACTTCTCCGCAAACGGCCTGCCGGGCAATTCGAACCTATTTACGATTAATGGTATGGACGACAACGACCCATTCCTGAACCTGAACAACTCGGGTTCAACAAACCTATTGCTCGGACAGAACGAGGTTCAGGAAGCGACGGTCGTGTCCAACGGGTACTCCGGGCAGTTCGGGACACTGGCTGGCGCCAATATCAATTACATCACCAAGTCAGGCGGCAACGAATACCACGGCCGTGCGATTTACTACTGGAATGGAAGCGCGATGAACGCCGAATCCTATTTGTCCAAGGCGGCAGGGAACGTTAAGCCATTTTCAAACGCGAACCAGTGGGGCGGCGACATTGGTGGACCGCTGAAGAAGGATAAGCTCTTCTGGTATTTCAACTCAGAAGGATTGCGAGTAATCCTGCCTTCTAGCGCGCCAGTGAATGTTCCGACGACTGCCTTTGAAACGCAGGTTGTGAAGAACCTGACTAGCTCCGGCCTGTCAGCCTCGATCCCATTTTATTGCCAGAACATAGCAGGAGTTTGCCCAGGCGTCGGGCCAGTTCCAGTGAATATTCCCGGGCAGCCCGTCAATACGAGCGGTGTGGGGATATTTAACTTGCTCAACGCCGCTCCAGGCGCTGCGGGTGCCAAGGATGTGCTTGCACAGGGGACATACGTAGACGCGCTAGGAAATAGTTTCGCCACGGGTGACGGATGCAGCAATTTCCCCGGTCTGGGGGTAGGCGCTGGTGCAGCACCCTGTGCTCTCCAATTCCGGTCGAATGCTCCAAACTTCTCGTATGAGTACCTGTTGGCCACGCGTTTCGATTACAACTGGGGCGCTAAAGACCGCATATTCATACGCGTGCAGAGCGACCGAGGCGACCAAGCCACGTATACCGATCCCGTCAGCCCAATATTCAACGCACACAGTTTCCAGCCCGAATACCAAGGGCAGTTGGTTGAAACGCACACATTGGGTGCCACGGCGGTAAACCAGTTTATCCTTTCGACCGCGTGGTACAGCGCCATCTTCCAGAGCGTCAATCAATCCGCGGCTTTCGCCGCTTTTCCATCCGACCTTCTACTAAATGACGGAAGTCTCGGAAACGTTAATACGAACTTTGTGGCCGGCGGCGAAAGCGAAGCTTTCCCGCAGGGCCGGAACGTTACACAGTTCCAAGTCTCGGATGATTTTTCGAAGACAGTAGGAAACCACGCGTTGAAATTCGGCACGAAGTTCCGCGATTACAAAGTGAGTGACCACGGCTTCTCGAACCGTCTGAACGGGCTTCTTATCCCGTTCTCCTTGGACGATTTCGCGTGGGGCGGTGCCGGCAACGACGGCGTAGTGCCCGGCACGGCGGGTGGCCCGGACCAATCGGGAGCTGGAGGTGTTACCCAACTCCAACAACGTTTTCCGACTGCGCTTTCGAACGCATTTCACAATTACACGATCGCGGTCTATGCCGAGGACGGAATCCGTATACGTCCTAACCTTACCGTCACGGCGGCGCTTCGCGTCGAACACCAGTCGGACCCCACTTGCTATCAGAACTGCTTTGCAAATACACAGCCTTGGTTCAACTTGGCTCTCGACCCGACCGGAATCGTCCCGTACAACGAGACGATCGCGATAAACCAGAAGAAGCTAGTACCGAATCTGACTGCAGTTCAGTGGGAACCCCGACTCAGCTTCGCGTGGCAGCCATTTGGAACTCAACGCAACACGGTGATTCGGGGCGGAATCGGAATCTTCTTCGATGGGTTCCAAGGATCGCTGAACGATTCGTTTTCGACGAATCCGCCGCTCTCGAATCGCTTCAACATTACCAACACGAACGGCGCTCCGTTGTCACCGACCGAGACGAGCACCATCAA
>Ga0209693_10001444_pt1 | contig 10237 bp, 9 predicted proteins | sample HubBroMetageWRM3_FD_188345 | JGI IMG/M metagenome (GOLD analysis project Ga0209693, IMG submission 188345) | Warmed soil microbial communities from the Hubbard Brook experimental Forest, New Hampshire - Hubbard Brook CCASE Soil Metagenome WRM 3... | ecosystem: Environmental > Terrestrial > Soil...
TGACGATGAACGCTATTCCGACTGGGCCCAGTCGAATATGGCGGCGATGTCGCATCTCGCGACCGGCATTTCGCTCGCCGACGAGAATCTGGCCCGACGTCCGGCAAAGTTCATCACCGATCCGAACATGGCGCGCCTGGATAAGGTGCGCGCTGCCTACGACCCCGATGGACTGTTCCACAGTTGGATGGCCCGCGGGTAGCGGGTAGTCCGCCGAGTCGAATCCTATTGCCCGACTGTAATTTACAGAATTTACAGCGAGCGCTCGAGCAGTACGTGGCCGTTGTCGGCGGAAACCACTTGCACCGCTGCAATCTGGCCGACCGGTGTCGAGATGCTGCCGGCGGGCGTCGCGGTATGGCCGGGGTCGGCTACCCAGGTCGCCAGCTGGGTGTGGGTGCCATCGCGGTTCACGACCACCATCGCCAGCTTGTCGTGGTGGGCGTACACCGGCGCCAGGCAGACGCACCGCAGGTCGATGACGGTGCCCCAGTTTTGGCTGCTGAGCGACACCGTGGAGGCCAGCGCCTTCGTTCCAATCTGGGCCATCGGCAGTGCCGACACGCTCGCCTGCGGCGGCGCAGACGTCGGAGAATGGTCCGCAACGCCGACGAACACACCGATCGCCAGCAGAGCGGCAGCGGCGGCCGAAGCTGACCACGTCATCACGCGCGAGCGGTGGCGCCGCCGGCGGACTGCGAACAGCAACGACGGCAGCAGGTTCGGAGCCATCGCCGGGAGCTCGTCGTGTTGGTCGTTGATCGCGGCCACCGTGTCGGTGTCAAGCTTCGACAGTAGGGCCGGCATACCGCTGAGCTCGGCGACGGCCTGGGTGCACAAAGGACACCCGCTCAGGTGCGCCTCGAACTCACGTCGGTCGGCTGGTGACAGCGATCCGAGCACGTAGGCGGCATCCCAGGTCGCGTACTCGTGGCTGTCGGCCGCGGGCAAGTCGCTATCGCCCGGCGGACCGAAGCCCTGGATCAGTCTCATCGTCTTCCCCCATGTGCCCTCATGATCAAGTATTCGGAGCCGACGACCGCCCGGATGGTTGTGGCGATCAGGCGTCCGGGACCCACGGCCGCCAGGATGATTCGTGGTGCCGTCATCGGGTCACCCCCATCTCTTGCAGAGTGAGTCGCAACGCTCGCAGGGCATAGTGTAGCCGCGATTTCACGGTGCCTTCGGCGATGTCGAGATCAGCCGCGATCTGGGCGGTGCTCCAGCCCCGGTAGTAAGACCGCTCGACAACGGCACGATGTTCAGGCGACATCTGGGCCATCGCGTCCGCGATCAGCAGCCGGTCCAGTGCCGAGTCCACTTCGTCGGGAGCCGACTGCTCGGGTGCGCCTGCTTCGTCTATCGAGCCAACAACGTTGCGGAACTTTGGGCTGCGTCGTTCGTCGATGATCATGTTGCGGGCAACGGTGAACAGCCAAGCACGCGCCGGACGTTCGGTGTCGCCGATGACCTCTGGATGCTGCCATGCCCGCAACAGCGTCTCCTGGACCACGTCTTCGGCACGGCTCGCGTCGCCGGTCAACCGCATCGCATAACGCCACAAAGCGCCCGCGTGCTCGTCGTAGAGCGCCTTCATCAAAGCCTCTTCGGCGTTTGCTGCGCTGGTTACTCGGCTCACTCGATTACCCTCCTGATAGAGATACGAGTTGGCCACCCTTCCAGTTCATCGCGGCAGCACTCCGGGGTCTCGCAGTCAGTCCGGTATCCAGTTGCCGTGGAATCCGTGCGGTACCCGGCGGGGCAGGCGGATGCGAGCCACCGGGTCACCCTCGAAGTCCGAAGCATCGATGATGACCAGGTCACTGCCGTCGGTCACCGGGTCGTAGACGTAAGTCAGGTACCAGCCGGCGAGCTCATCGGACGCCCCGACGGCCGGTGCGAACACCGCTTCGCCCGGCGCACTCGGCGCTCCATGGCTGCCGCGGCCTCCGAACAGGTGTTCGGACGCGGTATCACGCTGCAGGTCATAGCGGACCAGCGCGCCGCTACCGACGGCCACGGAGTAACGAGCGGCCGCGCCGGCCAGCCGGTCGTCGACGCGCGGGAACTCCACACCGCGGTCGTCGAGTTGGCTCTCCTCCACCATCCCGGTGTCCAGGTTGATCTGCCAGCGCCACAACTCGGCATCGGTCCCGAACTCGCTGCTGTCGCGCCACATCTCCGGGTAGCGGAGGACTTCCAGCACAACTGAGTTCCCATTGTCATAAGAGTTGGCGATGTGGAAGACGAAGCACGGATCGATGTCGAACCAGCGCATCGGACCATAGGGATCGTCGCGGCGCAGCACCCCCAGGCGAGCACCGTACTGGTCCTGCCACCGGTACGGTAAATCCCGCTCGTTTTGTTGCGTGAACGCAAGGCTCAGGTTGAACAGCAGCGGCAGGTCCATGAACACCACATGGTCTGCGGTCAGCGCGAAGTCGTGCATCAACGTCAGCGCGGGGACGTCGATAGGACGATTGATGGTCAACTGGCCGTCGGCGTCCGCGCGGTGGTAGATCACATGGGGTTCGAAGATGTTGCCACTCCCGAAGAAATGCATTTCGCCGGTAGCCGGGCAGATCTTCGGGTGCGCGGTCATCGAGTCCATCAACTTGCCGCCGAAGTCGTAGGCGCCCAATGTTTCCAGGTCGTTGCTGATTTCATAGGGCAGCGAGAATTCCATCAGCGCAAGGGTTTTGCCGGCGTGGCGGACGACATGGGTATTGGCGATGCTGGAGTGCAAATTTCGGGTGCCGTCGTCGTTGTAGTTCGGGGAGGGACGCTCGAAGCTTTCGGTGCGCACCCAGCGGTTGCGGTACCACGCGGCGCGGCCGTTCTCCAACCGAACTCCGTGGACCATTCCGTCACCGACGCACCAGTGGCCCGCGCCTGAGCGCGGGTTTGGGCCGTTGCGCAGGTACCAGCCGTTGAGTTCGGCGGGGATGCTGCCTTGCACCGGTAGATCGAAGGCGGTCAGTTCATCGTGGACGGGAGCGTAGTTGCCGGTGCGAAAGACCGGGAAGACGGTCTGGGCGTCCACCATCGCCGCCGGAATCAGCGACGGTGGGCGCTCGGAGCGATCTGACGCGGCGGCGGACCGCTGGTCCGCCCTCGCCAGCAGCGACGTCATCAGGTCAGGGCACGGCGGCGCGTTCGCCGACGCGTCGGCGAAGTCGGGCGCAACAACGTGGTCGTAGTCGAGCAGCGACAGCAGCGGTGAGACGGCGGTCAGCTCGGTGACGGCCCGGCGACACGAGGCGCAGCCGACCAGGTGCGTCTCGAATTCGAGCCGGTCGGCATCGGCTAGTGCGCCCAACACATACGCCGCGTCCCACATCGCGTAGTCGTGCTCGCCGTCGAGCATGTCGGGGGTGTCGGGTTCACCGTCGCGGGGGAACTTTGAGTCTCGAGACTCCGTCATCGCGTCACCCCCATTTCCAATAGTGCTTGGCGCAGGCCTCGCAGCGCGTAATGCAGCCGCGACTTCACCGTGCCCTCCGCAATCCCGAGCTCGGCGGCGATCTGCGCTGTGGTCCAGCCCAGGTAGTACGAGCGCCCGACCACCTCGCGGTGCTCGGCGGACAGCTGCGCCATCGCATCGCCGATCAACGCCCGGTTCAGCACCCCAGTCTGCTCATCAGGACCCGCCAGTTCCGGCGGGCCAGAGCCGTCCAACGACATCATCTCGTTGCGGAACCGGGCGCTGCGCCGGTCGTCGATGACCATGTTCCTGGCAACGGTAAAAAGCCAACCGCGTGGAGACTGCCCGTTGTTGAGGACGTGCGGATGCTGCCATGCCCGCAGCAAGGTCTCCTGCACCACGTCCTCGGCATGGGCAGAATCACCGGTCAACCGCCACGCATAGCGCCACAAAGCAGCGGCGTGTTGGTCCCACAGCCGCTGCATGGCGTTCCCATCCGCGCCGGTGCCCGGTATGTCCATCACCAGCCTCTGCGTGATGACACGCTTCAGATGTCCGTTTGGTTCACTCGGTTCTCAATGCGTCCCGGCCGGCCGCTGAGGCTACGAAGCTAGCCGAGGGTCAGAATCCGTGGCCCGTCATCGGTGGCCGCGACGGTGTGCTCCCAGTGTGCAGCACGCGAACCGTCGGCGGTAGTGACTGTCCACTGGTCCTCGAGCACGACCGTCTTGCCGGTTCCCAACGTCAGCATCGGCTCGATGGCCAGCACCGATCCGTGGGCCAGCAGCGGACCGCGTCCAGGAGCGCCCTCGTTGGGCAGAAACGGATCCATGTGCATCTGCCTGCCGATGCCGTGTCCGCCGTAGCCCTCGACAATGCCGAACGCCCGCCCGTAGCGGGCCTCGGCCGCGTGGGTGGCGGTTTCGATGGCGTGCGATACGTCGGTCAAGCGGTTTCCGGGAACCATGGCGGCGATTCCGGCCTCCATCGACTCCCTGGTCGCCTGCGACAGCACTTCGTCGGCGGGGATGAGCCGGCCGACGCCGAAGGTGATCGCGGCGTCTCCGTGCCAGCCGTCCAGGATTGCGCCACAGTCGACGGACACCAAGTCACCGGAGGCGAGCGTCTCGCCGCCAGACGGGATGCCATGCACGACGTGGTCGTTGACCGATGCGCAGATGGACGCCGGGTAGCCGTGGTAGCCGAGGAATGACGGCGTCGCACCCGCCTCGCGGATCACCGATTCGGCGATCTCGTCGAGATAGTGCGTCGACGCCCCGGGAACTGCGGCCTGACGCACTGCCGCCAGCGCGGCGGCGACTACGGCGCCCGCAGCTGCCATCGCGTCGAGTTCGGCGGCGCTGCGCTGCGGCACGAGCTTGCGACTGCGCAGCCCCCCAAGGACGATCACAGTTACTTTCCCAGGGCTCGCAGCGCGCGGGCGAAAACTTCGTCGACGGTGCCGACCGCGTCGACGGTTTTCAGCTCGTTGCGGTAGTACTCCAGCAACGGCGCGGTTTCGTCGCGGTAGACCTTCATCCGATTGAGGATGACCTCGTCGGTATCGTCGGCGCGGCCGCGGGCCCTGAGCCGCTCGAGCAACTCGTCTTCGGGCACGCGAAACTCCACTACCGCATCCAGCTGGGTCCCTCGTCGCTCGAGCATGTCGTGCAGCGCTTGGGCCTGCGGCACCGAGCGTGGGTATCCGTCCAGAATGAACCCGTCGACGGTATCTGGCTCGGTCAGACGGTCGTCGACGAGTTCGTTGGTCAGTTCAGAGGGCACCAGATCACCGGCGTCCAGGTAGCGCTTGGCCTCCAGACCCAGCTTGGTGCCGGTGCTGATGTTGTGCCTGAAGAGCACGCCAGTGGACAGGTGCGGTATCTGGAGTTTCTCCGCCAACTTCTCGGCCTGCGTGCCTTTACCCGCTCCCGGGGCGCCGAGCAACACAACTCTCATTTGAGGAACCCTTCGTAGTTGCGCTGCATGAGCTGACTCTCAATCTGTTTGACCGTATCCAAGCCGACGCCGATCGCGATCAGCACCGCGGTGCCGCCGAACGGTAGGTTCTGCACCGTTCCCGTGCTGCCGATCTTGAGGAACAGATTAGGCAGCACCGCGATGACGCCGAGGTAAATCGAACCCGGCAGCGTGATCCTGCCGAGCACATAACGCAGGTAGTCGGCGGTCGGCTTGCCCGGGCGGATGCCGGGGATAAATCCACCGAACTTCTTCATTTCGTCGGCACGTTCGTCGGGGTTGAACGTGATCGAGACGTAGAAATACGTGAAGAAGATGATCAGACCGAAATAGATGCCGATGTACACCGGACTGGCCGGGTTCGACAGGTAGTTGGCGACGAATTTGTCCCACCAGCTGTTGCCCAGGCCGCCGGTGCCGCTGCGGATCAGCTGGGTGATCAGATGCGGAATGTAGATCAGCGAGGAGGCGAAAATGACCGGGATAACACCGGCCTGGTTGACCTTCAGCGGCAGATACGTCGAGGTGCCGCCGTACATGCGCCGGCCCACCATACGCTTGGCGTACTGCACCGGGATGCGGCGCTGGCCCTGCTCGACGAACACCACGCCGATGACGATGATCAGCGCTGCCACACAGACCAAGGCGAACGTCACCCCGCCGCGGCTGTCCAGGATGCTTTTGCCTTCGCCAGGAATACGGGCGGCGATACCCGCGAAGATCAGCAGCGACATGCCGTTGCCGATGCCGCGCTCGGTGATCAGCTCGCCCATCCACATCACCAGTGCTGCGCCCGCGGTCATCACCAGCACGATGACGACCAAGGTGAAGATGCTCTGGTCGGCGATGATGTCCAGGCTGCAGCCCTGCAGCAGCCCCCCGTTGGCGGCCAGCGCCACGATGCTGGTGGCTTGCAGGATGGCCAGCGCGATCGCCAGATAACGGGTGTACTGCGTCATCTTGACCTGGCCGGATTGGCCTTCTTTGCGCAGTTCCTCGAACCTCGGGATGACCACGGTGAGCAGCTGCACGATGATGCTCGCGGTGATGTAGGGCATCACCCCGACCGCGAACACGGTCAGCTGCAGTAGCGCACCACCGGAGAACAGATTGATCAGCGAGTAGATCTGGGCCGCTTCCCCGCCGCTGACCTGCGCGATGCACTTCTGCACATTCGGGTAGTTCACACCGGGCGACGGCACGGTCGCACCCACCCGGTAAAGCACGACGATGCCGAGCGTGAACAGGATCTTCCGCCTCAGGTCGACTGTTCGCAGCGATGAGATGAAAGCCGAAAGCACTCTTCCTCCTGTGCAGCCGGTCTCTGGTCGCGGCATGCCAACGGGGCTGGTCTGACCAGCGTCGGATGGTCCTGCGTCACGCGCCAAGCACTGGCAGGCCAAGAGCTGTCCAGGCGCGCGTCAGACAGTCTACGAGACTAACAGCGCAGATACCCCTTCCCCGCAAAAGGGTGGCACCCGCCGCGTTCACGGGCCGTGCCCGCACACAGCGACGAGGCGTAGAGTTTCATTGGCTCTTTACCTTGGCTAAATATCAAGTGGGCGGCGGGTTCGGTCGAAGGGGTTTGCATGACATGTGTGGGCGCAAATGAGTAGGGCACGGTTCGAGGGCGACACCTGGGATTTGGCTTCCAGCTCCGAGCTGAAGGAGGGGTGAACATGGCGCGTAGCGACAGCGATACCTGGGACCTGGCATCCAGCGTGGGCGCTACCGCGACCATGGTTGCCGCCGCCCGGGCGCTGGCCACCGAGGACGCCAACCCGATCATCAACGACCCGTTCGCCACCGCGTTGGTGCGGGCGGTGGGGATCGATTTCTTCACCCGCGTCATCGACGGCGAGGTCAATCCGACCGACTTCGGCGAGACCGGCAATGTGGAATTGCAAACAGAAACGGACTCGCTGGCGGTACGCACCCGATTTTTCGATGAATTCTTCCTCGGCGCGACCGCGGCGGGGATCGGTCAGGCCGTGATTCTGGCCGCTGGTCTGGATGCCCGGGCGTACCGGCTGGCGTGGCCGCCGGGCACCGTCGTTTATGAAGTCGACCAGCCCAAGGTCGTCGAGTTCAAAACCGACACTATGGCGCGGCTGGGCGCCGAACCGACGACCGAGCGGCGCACGGTCAGCATCGACTTGCGCGAAGACTGGCCGACCGCGTTGCGCGAAAGCGGTTTCGACGACACCAAACCGGCGGCCTGGAGCGCCGAGGGGCTGTTGATGTACCTGCCGCCGGAAGCGCAGGATCGGCTCTTCGACCACATCACCGCGTTGAGCGCCCCCGGCAGTCAACTGGCCACCGAATACCACCCGGATTCCGGTCCGACGATGGCCGAACGCGGCCGGGCGATGAACGATCGGTGGGCCAATCTGGGCTGCGACGTCGATTTGTCGGAGCTGTTCTACGAGGGCGAGCGGAACAATGTCGCGGAGTATCTCGGCGACCGCGGTTGGCAGGTGGTCGCCCGGGCACGACGGGAGCTCTTCAGCGACTACGGTCGGCCCTTTCCCACCGACGAGGCACTGGCCGCGTTCCGCAACATCGTCTCCGTCATCGCAACCGCAACTGGCTCGCAAAAAAAGGGAGGGTAACCATGGCCGTAAGCGACACCCGACGACATGACGGCGACAGCTGGGATCTGGCATCCAGTGTGGGCGCCACCGCCACCGCGGTAGCCGCCCGGCGCGCGATGGCGTCGAAGGGCCCGAATCCCCTGCTCGACGATCCCTTCGCCGAACCACTGGTCAACGCGGTCGGGGTCGACGCCTTCATCAGGATGATGAACGGCGAAATCGAGCTGGCCGAAGACGATCCCGCGTTCACCCCGCGGCGGCTGGCCGAGGGCATGGCGGTCCGGACCCGGTTCTTCGACAGCTTCTTCGCCGACGCCACCGCGGCGGGTCTGCGTCAGGCCGTCATTCTGGCCGCCGGGCTGGACACTCGCGCCTACCGGCTGCCATGGCCGCCCGGGACCACGGTGTACGAAATCGACCAGCCCCGGGTTATCGAATTCAAGACCCGCACGCTGGCCGATTTGGGTGCGGCTCCGTCCGCCGATCGTAGGGCGGTGGCCATCGACCTGCGCGATGACTGGCCGCAAGCGTTGCGGGACAACGGATTTGATACTCAGCGGCCGACGGCCTGGATCGCCGAGGGATTGCTGGGCTACCTTCCGCCGGAAGCACAAGATCGGTTGTTCGACAACATCACCACGCTCAGTTTCTGCGGAAGCCGACTGGGTACCGGCTATGTCCCGGATATCCGCGACCGCATCGCCAAACGGGGCGGAGCGATCAGCGAGCGCTGGCGCCGCCTTGGGTTGGACCTCAACTGGGCCGACTTGGTCTACGACGGCGAGCGTAACGACGCCGTCGAGTACCTGGCCGAGCGCGGCTGGCAGACCACGGTCCACACGACACCAGAGCTTTACGCCGACAATGGTTTTGACTTCCCCGAAGGTCAGACCATGGTCGCGTTCGGCGACATCAAGTATGTGTCGGCGGCGCTACCGTAGAACGTCGGTCGTCAATACACCGAGTCCCCGGACCGCCGCGCACCTAGTTGGAGAAACCGGCCGTAGCGGTCCTCCATCGGGCCCGTCCAGGCCGGATCGGGTTGGACGATGCGGTCGACAGCGGCCCATCGGGCGGCGTCGGTGATCGACGATTCTCGGCCTACCGCCATACGGCTGAGGAAAGCCGCACCCAGCGCCGCTCCCTCGGCCACTCCGGACACCTCCACCGGTCGACCGGTGGCGTCGGCGACGGCCCGCAGCCACGGCTCGACTCGAGTACCGCCGCCGGCGGCCACAATTCGCGAGACTTTCGCCCCACTCAGCTCGATGAGCTGGCGGACGACGAAGCCCGACGCCTCGTAGGCTGCCCGCCGCAGCGTTGCCGCGTCGTGGGTGAGATCCAGGCCGTCGAGCATCCCGCGACGGTCGGGGTCGTGAAAGGGCGTGCGTTCGCCGCGTAGGTAGGGCGACCACACCGGCACTCGCCGCGGATCCACCGCCACCGGGTCGCCCGGTCCCAGGACACGGTCGACCCAGCCGAGAAACAGCCCGCCGGCATTGCTCGCTCCGCCGATCTGACTCTTTCCGGTCATGTGCGGGATGGTCCACAGGCCCGGCACCTGCCGCGCCTCGGGGATGGTGACCCAGACGATCAAGGTGGTGCCGCACAGCACCAGCACGTCGCCGTCGTCGTCGGCACCGGCCACCATCTGCTCGCACAGGGCGTCGATGGCACCGACCGCCAGCACGGCGCCGCTCGCGCGCAGCCGCCCGGCGGTGACACCCGGTGCTTCGACCCGGGGCATCCGGTCGACCGTCACACCGCGTTCCGCGCAGGCGTCGACGTTCCAGCCGTTGCCGTCGAACAGCGGTGACGCGGTGTAGGCGGTGGGAAAGTCGACGACGGCCTCGCCGGCCAGCGCGTAATTGGCCACCGCCGGTGCAGGCCAGTAGCCGGCCGCATCGGGCGCTTGGGTTGCCGTCCAGCGTAGAAATTCGCTGGCCTCGCCCACCGGGAACGGGCCCGCGCCGCCGGGGCCGTCCGTGCCGGCAGCCCGGCCCCGACTGTCCCCGTACAGCAGCCCCGGCGTGATCGGACGGCCGCCGGCATCAACGGCAGTCAGCGACGGCACCATCGCAGAAACGGCCACCGCCAGCGCATCCGGCCGCGCCAGTTGCTCCAGCGCCGCCAGTGGACCCAGCCGCCACGCCTCGTCGGCATTGTGCTCCAACCGGTCCGGCGTAGGCACTCGCAACTCGTGGGGGATTCGTGCCCGCGCGACCACCCGACCCTCTTC
>Ga0209693_10001446_pt1 | contig 10229 bp, 12 predicted proteins | sample HubBroMetageWRM3_FD_188345 | JGI IMG/M metagenome (GOLD analysis project Ga0209693, IMG submission 188345) | Warmed soil microbial communities from the Hubbard Brook experimental Forest, New Hampshire - Hubbard Brook CCASE Soil Metagenome WRM 3... | ecosystem: Environmental > Terrestrial > Soil...
ACCAAGCTGAAGCGTGAGGACATGCTCGACCTGGTCTCGAGGCAGAGTGCGCAGCCTGTGGATGACCTGCCCGAGATGCCAAGGCACTAGGTCCGGCCCGTCATCCCGTTACAGCGACAAACCGTCGGCCCCGCACCCTCCCGGAGGATGCGGGGCCGACGCGGTCACCGCGGGCCCGTTCTGGATAAAGGGCGGCGCAGCGGCCAGTAGCGGACCAGCACCCGGCCGACGATCTTCTCCTCGGGCACCGGGCCGAAGCGGCCGCTGTCCACCGCGCCCGCCGCCGGATTGTCCGACTGCAGCCACCAGCCGTCCTCCACGCGCCTCGCCGCGCGCTTCACCAGCAGGAAACCCGGGCGGGACGGGTGCCAGGCGAGCACCACCTGACCAGGGCGGATACGCCGGGTGCGGCGGGCGAGCAGCCAGTCACCAGGACGCAGCGCGGGCAGCATGGACTGCTCGGCGACCTCGACGCGGAGCAACGGCCAGCCGTGCACGTTTAGCTTCCATCCCACGGAGTAGTGTCGGAAGTGAAACCTTACTGATCTGGTACGGAGAAAGGGAATCGATGAGGCTGCTCACCCGGCTGTTCGCGCCGAAGTCCGTCGCTCATGCCCACTGCGACCTGCCCTGCGGCGTCTACGACCCCGCGCAGGCCCGAATCGAGGCGGAGTCTCTCAAGGCTATTGACGAGAAGTATGCCCAGAACTCGGACCCCGAGTTCAGGACCCGCTGCCTGATCATCAAGGAGCAGCGTTCCGAACTCGTCAAGCACCACCTGTGGGTGCTGTGGACGGACTACTTCAAGCCGCCGCACTTCGAGAAGTACCCGCAGCTGCACCAGCTCTTCAACGAGGCCACCAAGCTGGCCGGCGCCGCGGGCACGAAGGGCAGCACCAACGTCGCCACGGCGGACGAGCTGCTGGCCAAGATCGAGGAGATCTCCAAGATCTTCTGGGAGACCAAGCAGGCCTGACGCCGACGGCCGTCGGCCACATCGACGTGGCAGCGTCGTCCCCGATGTCCGGGGAGGCGCTGCCGCGTCGCGTTTATGCCATGGAGCGGATGACGGTAAGTTGCTGTCAGGGGCCGGCGATCATCGCCGGCCGGGTGAGATGACCGACGGAGAAACGTGACAGAAGACACCGCCGCTACCACGGCCGTGCCGGCCGGCCGCGAGACGGCCGACTACGTGCACGTCAGGATGCCAGCGGAGAGCGCGTACCTGTCCGTGCTGCGCACCGCCACCGCCGGGCTGGCGGCACGGCTCGACTTCACTCTCGACGAGATCGAGGACCTGCGCATCGCGATCGACGAGGCCTGCGCGATGCTGCTCGCGCAGGCGATCCCCGGCACCGACCTGGAGTGCGGCTTCGAGCTCGGCGCCGACCAGGTGACGATCACGGTGTCGGTGACCGCGGCCCAGCCCAAGATGCCCGCCAGGGACACGTTCGCGTGGACGGTGCTGTCCGCCCTCGCCGGAACCGTGGACTCCCGGCTCGGGCCCGGTGACCGGGTGTCGATCGTGCTTGTCAAGCGCCGCGGCGGAGCGGGGTCAGGGTGAGCAGCGAGTACGAGGTCTTCGAGGTCGCGGTGAGCCCGGTGAGTGAAGAGCCGCCGCCGCCGCTGCCGCGGAGCGACCATTCCGCGCCCGACCGGACACGGGCCCGCGAGCTGTTCGAACGGCTCGCGACGCTGCCGCATGACGACCCGGAGCGCGCGCGGATCAGGGCCACCCTGGTCGAGCTGCACCTGCCGCTCGTGGAGTACCTGGCGCGCCGGTTCCGCAACCGGGGCGAGTGGCTTGACGATCTCACCCAGGTCGCGACCATCGGGCTGATCAAGTCCATCGACAGGTTCGACCTCGAGCGCGGCGTGGAGTTCTCCACCTACGCCACGCCCACCATCGTCGGCGAGATCAAGCGGCACTTCAGGGACAAGGGCTGGGCCGTCCGGGTGCCGCGGCGGCTGCAGGAGCTCAAGCTGTCGCTCACCAAGGCGATCGGCGAACTGGCGCAGCGCGAAGGCCGCGCGCCCACCGTCAGTGAGCTCGCCACGCACCTGCAGATGTCGGAAGAAGAGGTGCTCGAGGGCCTGGAGTCGGCCAACGCGTACTCCACCGTCTCGCTGGACGCGCCGGACTCCGGCGACGAGGACGCGCCCGCGGTCGCCGACTCGCTCGGCATGGTCGACGAAGCCCTGGAGGGCGTGGAGTACCGGGAATCGCTGAAGCCGCTGCTCGAGCGGCTGCCGCCGCGGGAGAAGAAGATCCTGCTACTGCGGTTCTTCGGCAACATGACCCAGTCGCAGATCGCCGCGGAGCTCGGCATCTCCCAGATGCACGTGTCCCGGCTGCTGGCCAGGACGCTCACTCAGCTCAGGGACGGGCTCACGATCGACGATTAGCGGGGGGCCTGGGCTTGCTGGAGACAGGGGCCTCCTCGGCCGGCGCGGGCCGGCTGAGGGCGCGCAGGCTGCGCGGCGCCAGCAGCCCGGCGAGCCCGGCCAGCGCGAGCAGCAGGGCGGGCACTCCCCAGTCGAACCGGTGGGCCTGCAGCAGGTACACGGCGATCACGCCGGTGAGCACCTGGGTCATCACCGCCGGCGTGCGGCTCCACGGCCTGACGCGGACGAGCCCGGCCGCGATCAAGACCAGCCCGGCGGCCACGATGAACGCCAGCAGGGTCAGCCCGATCCCGCTGGACGACTGAGACGAGCGCCCGGCGGCGGTGTCGACGGCGGTGAGCACGCCGGCCACGGCCAGGGCCGCCGCCTCCGCGGCCTGCACCCCCGCCGCCAGCAGGAGCGTGCCGGGTACGCCTTCGCGGCTTTCGCCATAACGCATACCCATAAGTCTCGCATCCTCTCCGGCACCGTTACCCTGAGCATCGTGCGCGCGCTGCTGATCATCAATCCTCACGCGACCTCCATGTCCGGGCGCGAGGCCGGGCTGGTGGTCCGCGCACTCGGCTCCCGGCTCGAACTGGAGACCGCGCAGACACGCTATCGCGGCCACGCCCGTGAACTGGCCGCCGCCTCCGCGGAGGCCGGATTCGACCTCGTGGTGACCTTCGGCGGTGACGGGACGGTCAACGAGGTGGTCAACGGGCTGATGCGCTGCCAGGTCCCCGCGGCGGACCCGGCCGCTGCCGCTGCCGGGGAGGCGGCACCGGGACGGCGGCCGGCGATCGCGGCGGTGCCCGGCGGCGGCGCCAACGTGTTCGCGCGCACGCTCGGGCTGCCGACCGACCCGGCCGAGGCGGTGCAGCGGATCCTGGCCGCGGCGGACTCGGGGACCTGGCGCACCATCGGGCTCGGGCTCGCCGGGGACCGCTATTTCACGTTCAGCGCCGGCCTCGGCGTCGACGCCGAGGTCGTCGCGGACGTCGACCGGCGGCGCGCCAAGGGCAGGCGGGCGTCGACGATGCTGTACCTGCGGATGGGGCTGCGCCGGTACTACGGGACCGACCGGCGCCACCCGGCCCTCACCCTGACCGCCCCTGGCCAGCCGCCGGTGACCGGGCTGTTCATGGGCGTGGTCACCAACAGCTCACCGTGGACGTACCTCGGCAGTCATCCGGTCCGGCCGGCGCACGCCGACTTCAGCTCAGGCCTCGACCTGTTCGCGCTGCGCCGGATGCGCACCCTGTCGACGCTGGCGGCGCTTCGCCACATGATGCACACGCCCAGCGAGCTGCCGTCGGTCCGCGATGTGGTCAGCGCGGCGGCGCTGACCGAACTGGCACTCGAGGCGGACCGCCCGATCGCATTTCACATTGACGGCGAGTACCAGGGGAAAACTGAGGGTGTTTCCTTCCGCTTTGTCCCCGAAGCACTTTGTGTCGTCGCGTGACCCAGCGCACTTGGTGTGATCGATCTGACACCAAATTCGTAATACTCGTTCGCCGCGCCCCCTTGCGTTGGCTCTGCCCTGTTGAGAGGCTAGATCTCGTGCCTGGGGAGTGACGTCCCGCCGGGGTATTGAGCGTGGCCGACACGGGTGCGTCACCCTTCGGAGCGTGTCCGGGCTCACCCTGATGCCCGGGCGCAATCAACTCGGCACTAGCAAAGATCGGGAATAAGGAACTGTTCCCGACATTTCGCATAGCTCGTGAAAAGCTTCACAAGCACTGAGTGGCGTGTGGCGGCCAGCATCGATGACCAGCCGCGACGCCGAGAAGGAGTGAGCACCATGGACTGGCGTCACGTCGCCGCCTGTCGTGAGGTAGATCCTGAGCTGTTCTTCCCGATCGGGAACAGCGGGCCTGCGCTCCTCCAGATTGAAGAAGCGAAACAGGTCTGCCGGCGCTGCACGGTGCTCGAGGATTGCCTCCGCTGGGCCATCGACAGCGGGCAGGACGCCGGGGTGTGGGGCGGCATGAGCGAGGACGAGCGGCGGGCGGTCAAGCGCCGCACGGTCCGGCTGCGCGCGCGGGCCCACGTCTGACGCGTCTTTCGCCCCGTGTTCGCCGTCAGCGCGGGCCCGGTTCGTAGCGGACGGGCAGGTCGACGACCGCCACGGTACCGCCACCGGGCCGGGGAGCGATGCTCAGCCGCCCGCCAAGCTCGGCCACGACAAGCGTTCGTACGATCTGAAGTCCCAGGCTCGAGGTGTTCTCCAGGTCGAAGCCCGGCGGGATCCCCGCGCCGCTGTCGCTCACGGTTACCGTTAGCTGCTCTGGCGCCCGCGCGGCCAGCACCTCGATGATCCCGTCCGCGCAGGCGCGCGGCCCCAGCGCTCCGAACCCATGCTGGAGCGCGTTCTGCAGCAGTTCGGTGAGCACCATCGCGAGCGGCGTGGCCACCGACGCGGGCAGCATCCCGAACTGGCCGGTGATCTTCGGCGTCACCCGCGTCTCTGGCGACGAAACCTCCCCGGCCATCATGGCGACCCGGTCCGCGATGTCGTCGAAGTCCACGATCTCTTCCGGCGCGTGCGACAGGGTCTCGTGCACGATCGCGATGGAACCGACCCGGCGGACCGCCTCCTCGAGCGCGTCCCGCGCCTCGGGCGCCTGCAGCCGCCTGGCCTGCAGGCGCAGCAGCGCCGCCACCGTCTGCAGGTTGTTCTTCACCCGGTGATGGATCTCCCGGATGGTGGCTTCCTTGGTGAGCAGCTCGCGCTCCCTGCGGCGCAGCTCCGTGACGTCCCTGACCAGGACCAGCGCGCCGGTCCGCTTTCCCGCCACCACCAGCGGGATAGAGCGTAGCTGGACGACCGCGCCGTTGCCGTCGATCTCCGTCTCCTTGGGCGCCCGGCCCCTCGCGACAAGCATCAGCGACTCGTCGACCGGCTCACCCGCGGCGCCGAGCTGCGCGGTCGCGGCGCCGAGGTCCGCCCCGATGAGGTCCGCGGCGAGTCCTAGCCGACGGTACGCCGACTGGGCGTTCGGGCTGGCGTAGGTGACCCGGCCCGCGCTGTCGAGCCGCAGCAGGCCGTCGCCCACCCGCGGCGAGCGGACCAGGGTCGTGTCATGCCCGGGATACGGGAACGTGCCCTCCGCCACCATCCGCGCCAGGTCGTCGGCGCCCTGCAGGTAGGTGAGCTCGAGACGGCTGGGTGTGCGCGCGGAGTTCAGGTTCGTCGACCGCTCGATGACGGCGATCACGTCGCCGTTCCTGGTCACCGGGATGGCTTCGGCGCGCACCGGCACGCCGCTCGTCCAGTCCGGGTCGCTCTCCCGCCAGATGCGCCGCTCAGCGCGCGCCGTGTCCAGCAGCGGCCGCCGCCCCTGGCCGATCTGGGTCCCCACCACGTCGTCGGGGAACGAGGTGGGCCCGGTCGTCGGCCGCATCTGCGCGACCGCCACCCAGCCGGAGCCCGCCGCGCCCGCGGGCACCCGCATCGGCACCCACAGGATCAGGTCGGCGAAGGACAGGTCAGCGAGCAGCTGCCAGTCGGACACCAGCGAGTGCAGCCACTCCACGTCGGCGGCCGAGAGGGTGGTGTAGTTCCTGGCGAGGTCGGTAAGCGTGGGCACTGTTCCATTTTGACACGCGCCGGCCAGGTGAAATTTCCTCATCAGAGCATGAGCTGGCATTATGCGCCCATGCAGGGCTCCGCTCACCCCACGTTCGATCCGCTCGCCGGGCTGCGCACGGCCGCGGCCGCGCGCGAGGCCGCTGGCCTGCGGCGATACCTCGTGCCGCGCGCCGCAGGCGAGGCCACGCTGGACCTGGCGTCCAACGACTACCTCGGGCTGTCCGGCGACGCCAGGCTCGCCGAGGCGGCGGCCGAGGCGGCACGCGTCTGGGGGACAGGGGCCACCGGGTCCCGGCTGGTGACCGGCACTACGGCGCTGCACGCCGAGCTCGAAGCGGAGCTGGCCGGGTTCACCAGCGCGGCGGCGGCGCTCGTGTTCTCCTCCGGCTACCTGGCCAACCTCGCCGTCGTGACCGCGCTGACCGGCGCGCTGAGCGGCGACGGCGTGCTCATCGTGTCCGACGAGCGGAATCACGCCTCGCTCGTCGACGCGTGCCGGCTCGCGCGCCGCCCCGGCGTGCGCGTCCTGGTGACCTCGCACGGCGACGTGGCGGCGGTCGCCGCCGCACTCGCGGCCCGCGAGGAGCGGGCCGCGATCGTCGTCACCGACGCGGTGTTCTCGGTGTCCGGCGACCTCGCGCCGGTCGCCGCGCTGCACACGGCCGCCCGCAGGCACGGGGCGCTGCTCGTGGTCGACGAGGCGCACTCGTTCGGCGTGCTCGGCGAGGGCGGCCGCGGCGCGTGCCACGACGCGGGGATCGCGGCGGCACCTGACCTGGTGCGCACCGTGACGCTGTCGAAATCGCTGGCCGGCCAGGGCGGCGCAGTGCTCGCCGCGGCCGAGGTGACGCAGACACTGATGGACACCGGGCGCGGCTTCATCTTCGACACCGGCCTGGCGCCGCCATCCGCGGGCGGCGCCCTCGCCGCGCTGCGAGTACTGCGGGCCGACCCGGGGCTGCCCTGCCGGGCCCGGCAGGCCGCCGCCCGGCTGGCCGCCGCGGCCGCGGAGCTCGGCCTGACGGTCACCGCGCCAGCCGCCGCCGTCACGGCGGTTGTGCTCGGCGATCCGCGGGACGCACTGGCCGCGCAGCGCGGCTGCGCCGAGTACGGCGTCCGGGTCGGCTGCTTCCGGCCGCCGTCGGTTCCGGCAGGCGAGGCGTGCCTGCGCCTGACCGGGCGCGCCACGCTGACGGAAAAGGACATCAGCGTGGCGTCGCGCGCACTGGCCGTTGCGCGAGATCGCTGCCATCATTGCCGGAATACCGCACAAGCGGGAAGGAACACCCCATGACCGTGTCTCCGATGCCGGCCGAAGACCGCGCCAGCGAGCTTGGCGCCTCCGCCGCCCCCGGCGCCCCGAGCGTCCCAGGGGCCCCGAAGGCCCCAAAAAGTCCGGAGGCGGCAGGCACCCCGGGCGTTCCTGTCGGCTCGTCGCCGACCGTGCTGCGGCTGCCGAAGTACTACCAGGTAAAGCGGCAGCTGCTCGAGTTCACCTCGGCGATGTCACCGGGCAGCCCGGTGCCGCCGGAGCGTGAGCTCGCCCGGCTGTACGGGACCTCCCGCACCACCGTGCGGCAGGCGCTGGCGGAGCTGGTGATCGAGGGACGGCTGCTGCGCATGCAGGGAAAGGGCACCTTCGTCGCCAAGCCGAAGGTGGCGCAGTCCCTGGAGCTCGCCAGCTACACCGAGGGCATGCGGCAGCACGGCCTGCACCCGCTGACCAAGATCCTCGAAATCGGCTATGTCACCGCGGACGACCAGCTCGCCGGGATGCTCGGCATCCGGCCGGGGGGCCGCGTGCTGCGCATCCACCGGCTGCGGCTCGCCGACGGCGAGCCCATGTCCATCGACACCTCGCACCTGCCCGCGCGCCGGTTCCCCGGCCTGCGCAGGCAGCTGGAACGGCACGCCTCGCTGTACGAGACGCTGCGCACCGGGTACGGCATCCAGCTCGCCGAGGCCGAGGAGACGATCGAGACGGTGCTCGCCGACCCGCACGACGCCAGGCTGCTCGGCGTTGACCCGGGCATCCCGCTGCTGCTGCTGTCCAGGCACGCGATCGACACGACCGGCCAGCCCGTGGAATGGGCGCAGTCCTGGTACCGGGGCGACCGGTACAAGTTCATCACCCGGCTGCGGCGGACATCCGGCTAGTGACCCGCGTTCTCGTCGTCTCAGGAACCGGCACCGGCGTCGGCAAGACGGTGGTCACGGCGGCGATCGCCGCGCTGGCGATCGCCCGCGGCGACCGCGTGGCCGTCGTCAAGCCCGCGCAGACGGGCACCGCGGCCGGAGAGATCCCCGATACCGAGACCGTCCGGCGGCTTACCGGCCTCGCCGACACCCACGAGCTCGCCAGGTTCCCCGACCCGCTCTCCCCCGAGGCGGCCGCCCGGGTCGCCGGCCTGGCCCCGCTGGACCTGCGCGCCGCCGCGGACTACGTGGCGAAGCTCGCCGAGTCCCGCGACCTCGTCCTCGTGGAAGGGGCCGGCGGGCTCCTGGTGCGCTACGACCCTGACGGCGGCACGATCGCCGACCTGGCGGCCGCGCTGGACGCTCCCGTCGCAGTGGTCGCCGCCGCGGGCCTCGGCACGCTCAATCACACCGCGCTCACCCTCGAGGCGCTGGCCGCGCGGAAGCTGGCGCCCGCAGGCGTGGTGATTGGCAGCTGGCCGCGCCAGCCGGGCATCGCCGAGCTCGCCAACCTGACGGACCTGCAGGCCGTCGCCGGCGGCCCGCTCGCTGGCGTCATGCCGGAAGGCGCAGGCGGGCTGGACCGGGCCGGGTTCCTCGCCGCCGCGGCGGCCGGGCTCGCCGAGTGCCTCGGCGGCACTCGCGCCAGATCATTGACCGGGCTCTAATCAGCGATTACGACCGATCGCAGTGCGCAAGGCATTGCGTAATTCGCTACGAGGGTTCAACATAGTTGAAATTGCGTGACCTTTGTCACATCCAAACGGTCGAGAACGCCGAGAGGACCCGATGACTGAGCCCACAGCAACCCCTAGCGCCCCAGGAGACCCACAGCACGCCGCAGCAACGCGGCGGGTGAACCCAGTGACCGCCCACCCAATCACTTCGCTTGCCATTGGCGTGCTCGTCACCGCGGCGATCCTCGGGACGCTGATAGTCCCGATCTACGCGCGCGAGACGCCGTATGTCGGCGATTTCCCCTTCTTCTACTTCTACCTGCTGATCTACATGCCGGCGGTGGCGGTGGTCCTGTGGATCGCGATGCTGCTGCAGCGCAGGCTGCGGCGGCCAGACGACACGGGCACCGCGGGCACCGCCGGTGACCCGGTTGCGGGAGGCGTGCGATGAGCAACGTCAACACCGTCGTTTTCACGATCGTCGTCGTCCTGTTCGTCTTCGTCACCTTCATCGGCTTCGCCGCCGCCCGCTGGCGCAGGGCCGAGGACATGCTGCACCTCAACGAGTGGGGGCTGGGCGGCCGGAGCTACGGCACGTTCATCGGCTGGTTCCTGCTCGGCGGCGACCTGTACACGGCGTACACGTTCATCGCCGTGCCCGCGCTGGTGTTCGCCTCCGGCTCGATCGGCTTCTTCGCGGTCTCCTACACGATCATGGTGTTCCCGATCGCGTTCATCTTCCTGCCCCGGCTGTGGTCGGTCTGCCGGGTGCACAACTACATCACGCCCGCCGACTTCATCAGGGGCAGGTACGGCTCCCGCGGCCTGTCGCTGGCGGGGGCCTTCACCGGGATCCTGTCGCTGCTGCCGTACATCGCGCTTCAGCTCGTCGGCATCCAGGCGGTGCTGACCGTCATGGGCGTCAACGCCTCCTCGACCAACACGTACGTCAAGGACATCCCGCTATTCGTCGCCTTCGTCGTGCTGGCGATCTACACATACGTGTCGGGACTGCGCGCGCCGGCGGCGATCTCCTTCGTCAAGGACACGCTGATCTACGTGTTCGTCATCGTGGCGGTCTTCTACATCCCGACCAGGCTGGGCGGCTGGGGTCACATCTTCGGCACCGCGCAGACGCACTTCGCGGCGATCAACCCCGCGACCAAGAAGCCGAACGGCACGTTCATCCCCACCTCGAAGTCCATCGGCAGCACTCAGCTCGACTTCGCCACGCTGGCGCTCGGCTCTGCCCTCGCGCTGTTCCTCTACCCGCACACGATCACCGGCGCACTCGCCACCAAGCGGCGCAACGTGGTCAAGCGGAACATGGCGCTGCTGCCGGCCTACTCGGTCCTGCTCGCCTGCATCGCGCT
>Ga0209693_10001447_pt1 | contig 10225 bp, 13 predicted proteins | sample HubBroMetageWRM3_FD_188345 | JGI IMG/M metagenome (GOLD analysis project Ga0209693, IMG submission 188345) | Warmed soil microbial communities from the Hubbard Brook experimental Forest, New Hampshire - Hubbard Brook CCASE Soil Metagenome WRM 3... | ecosystem: Environmental > Terrestrial > Soil...
ATACGGCCGTTTCACCTGCTGTTTACCAGTGCGCCCGGCGCGCTCATCAGCTTTCCTGGCCGCCGGCGGTGAGCTCGTCGCCGGCCAGCCTCTCGCTGAGCTGTGCCACCGCGGTGTGATCCTGACCGGGGCCGAGCAGATCGGCGGCGCTGGTCCACAGCTCGCGGCACAGCTCGGCGAACGGCGCCGGGGTGCCGTCACTCACCTCGAGCGCGATCGCGAGGTCCTTCACCATCAGGTCGAGACCGAAGCCGGAATCGAACCGCCGGGACAGCACGAACTGCTTGAACTTGCGCTGGGTGCTGTTGTTCATCCCGGACGAGGCGTTCAGCACGTCCACCATGAGCGCTGGATCGAGACCGAACTTCTTGCCGATCAGGAGCGCCTCGATCCCGATCAGAAAGCCGCCGGCCGAGACCAGGTTGTTCAGCGCCTTCATCGCCTGGCCCGCGCCGACGCCGCCGCAGTGATGCACGGAGGTGCCGATGGCCGCCAGCACGCGCTCGGCGCGGCGCACCTCTGGGGCAGCGCCGCCCGCCATGATCGCAAGCTCACCGGTCCTGGCTCTGGCGACGCCACCGGAGACCGGGCAGTCGACCAGAGCGACCCCGTAAGTTGCCAGGTCGGCGGCCAGGGCCTGGGTGACGCTCGGCACGCCCGAGGACATCTCGATGACCAGGGTTCCCGGGCGGAGCCGTGGCCGGATCTGCGCGATGACGTCGGCGACGTGGTCGCTCGTCGGCAGCATCGTCACCATGGCGTCGGCTTCCGCTGCAGCGTCTTCCGCGCTGGCCGCCGATCCGCCCACCTCGGCCGCGAACGCGGCGGCCCGGCCCGGCGCGGCGTCCACCGCCGTGACGCTGAAACCGGCCCGGACCAGGTTGGCCGCCATCGGCCAGCCCATGTTGCCGACACCGACGAAGCCGATCTGCTGGATCGATGCCGGGTTCATCTGCGCGCCTCCGGCATGGTGCTCATCTGCGCGCCTCCGGCACGTTGCTCATCTGCGCGCCTCCGGCACGTTGCTCATCTGCGCGCCTCCGGCACGTTGCTCATCTGCGCGCCTCCGGCACGTTGCTGGTCTGCGTGCCTTTGGGCACGACGCTCATTCGCCGGCCCCCCGGGGCGCGATCGCACCCTCGGCGAGCAGGACCTCGTCGGCGGCCCGGAACGCCTCGAGGCCGGCTGGGATCCCGCAGTAGACCGACGCGTGCAGCAGGACCTCCTTGATCTCCTCGACGGTCACGCCGTTGGTCAGCGCTCCCTTCACGTGCAGCTTCAGCTCGGCGGGTTTGCCCAGCGCGGTCAGCATGGCCAGGTTCAGCAGGCTGCGCGTTCTGCGGTCCAGGCCGGGGCGATTCCACACGTAGTCCCAGGCCCACTCCGTGGTGATGCGCTGGAAGGCCATCATGAAGTCGTCGGCTCGGGCCAGGCTCGCGTCGACGTAGTCCGCGCCGAGGACTTCGCGCCGGGTCTGCAGGCCCCTGTCAAACATCTCGCTGCTCGTCATGGCCGCAGCGTATGCCCGGCTGCTAGCCGAGGTCCCCCAGCATGTCGCGCAGAATATCCGCGGTGCGTTCCGGCGGCTCGCTTTCCACGCTGAGCCGCTCCATGACCTCGCTGTACCGTTCCACGTCTTCGCGCTTGTCGAGGTACAGGGCGCTGGTGAGCTGTTCGAGGTAGACCACGTCCGGCAGGTCCTCGTCGGGGAAGCGCATGATCGTGAACGCGCCGGCCTCCGCGATCGGGCCGCCGGCCCGGAACGGCGTGATCTGGAGCGTGATCCGGGCGTCCTGGGTGACCTCAATCAGCTGCTCGAGCTGCTCCCTGAACACCGGAAGGCTGCCCACGGGGCGCCGCAGCGCGGCCTCGTCCACGATCGCCCACAGGCGGGGGCCGGTTTGCTTGGTGAGCAGCTCCTGCCTGGTGATCCGCATGCTGACCCGGCGCTCGATCTCCTCTTCCGACGCGCTCGGCCTGCCGCGGGTCATGACCGCCCTGGCGTAGTTCGCCGTCTGCAAGAGTCCCGGGACGAACTGCACCTCGTATACCCGGAGCACGGAAGCGGCCTCTTCGAGGCCCACGTAGGTCTGGTACCAATCTGGTAAAACGTCGGCGTACTGATGCCACCATCCGGGTGCGTTGGCTTCGCGCGCCACCGACACCAGCGCGTCGCGTTCTGCGGGGTCGTCCACGCCGTAGAGGGCGAGGAGGTCGACGATGTCGCGCTCCTTGAAGCCGACGCGGCCCAGCTCCATCCGGCTGATCTTGGATTCAGACGCCCGGATGTGGTAGCCGGCGTCCTCGCGCGTGATTCCTCTGGCCTCGCGCAGCCTGCGTAGCTGGGTTCCGAGCAGGATGCGCCGGACCGTAGGGCCGCTGCCCGGCTCAATCGAGATCACATCGGCCCCCCCGGACGCAAGATCTGATGGCCAACTCAAGCACTCGGCGGTGGCAACCGCCACCACATGCATATGCTGACCCTAACGCCGTCTGCATCTGCACGTGCATCGGGTCTTGCGCCTGCAAGTTACATACGGGATGATAACGGTTGCAACCCGGACCCGCGAGGTGCCCCTTGGGGCCCCGAAGCCAACGGACGGCCTGGCAGTCGCCGTAGTCAGGACGGAGGACGCGAGCGTGAGCCACGACCGGCTCCTGACCGCGAGCGGTTACCCGGGGAGCTCCTTTACTCAGCACCTGCCGGTTGGCCTCGAGGCCGTCGCCGTCGGCGAGGAGTCCCTGCCCGCGGCTACCTGCCCGCTTCCGGCCGCCCCCGAATCGGCCCGGCGAGCCAGGGACTTTACGAAGGTCACACTCGATGACTGGGGAATAGCAGCTCAGATAGATGTGGCGGAGCTTGTGGTCTGCGAACTCGTGACCAACTCGCTCCGGCATGGCTTGCTCTCGTCTCGGTGGATGCCAGATGAGCATCCGATTGGGTTGACATTACTACGCCGGGATCCCTACCTCATGTGCATGGTGACCGATCCGGAGCCGTCCGGCCCGGTCCCGATGGAGGTCAGCGGCAGCGCCGAGAGCGGCCGTGGCCTGCAGGTCGTCGAGTGTTGCAGCGAGGCTTGGGGCTGGCAGCTGATCGACGGCGCCGGGAAGGTCGTCTGGGCGCTGCTGCGCTAACCGCTAAGCCACAAAAACGGCGGCTCCCGACCGGGAACCGCCGTTTCGCATGGTCTAGTCAGGAGAGCAGATCGTCGAATTCGCCATCCTTCGCGCCGCGGATGAACGCGTCGATCTCGGCGCGTGTGTAGATGAGCGCGGGGCTGTCAGGATGCCGGGAGTTGCGGAGAGCTATCGCGCCGTCGGGCAGGCTGGCCAGCTCGACGCAAGTGCCCTGCGAGTTACTGTGGCGGCTCTTCCGCCAGGTGACATCGCGCAGGTCCGCGGCGGGCATCCCGTTGCGCGCCTCGTGCATGTGGCTTCCCCCTAGCATCGACGGGTTTCGTGAGTCAGGTTCATATTACGTGATGCACGTGCAGCCGCACCTGCATTTGGTGCGAGCGTTTGCAACGTGCATTCAGCGAGGGGAACCTGGGCCCGGCGGGTGGGGCGGGTGAGGGTGCTGGTGCGGCGGCGGGGGCGGAATCGAGCCGGTGCCCGGGGTCTCCCGGGGCCATACCAGCAGTACCGGGCACGGGGCGTGGTCGACGACGAACCGGCTGGCCGGGCCGAGGCTCTTCGGGCCGAGCCGGGTGTCGTCGCCGTCCCTGGCCAGCACGAGCAGGTCGGCGCCCTCGGCCACCGCTACGACCTCGCGCTCCACGCGCCCGCGCCGTTCCACGGTGGTGCACGGGCGGCCCAGGGCCCGCGCGGCGGCCTCGAGCAGTTCCGCGGCCGACGCGGCGCCGAGTTCGGCCAGCCGCGGGCCGGGATCGCGGTCCCGCCGCGGGCCGCGGCCGAGCAGGCCGGCATAGGCGCCGTGCGCCGCGGCCGAAACGTCCCCGCCGGTGACGTGCAGCAGCACGATGTCCGCATTATCCGGCGCGAGCCTGCGGGTTGCGTCGACGCAGGCGGCCCACGTGCCCTCGACGACCCAGGTGATCACGGTCACCGTCATCCTCCGATCACTTTCAGGCCAGCCCACAACGCCACGGTGGCCAGGACAAGTCCCGCGGGCACGGTGAGCAGGCCGAGCCTGGTGAACTCCGCCAGATCGGGCTCGCCCTGGCCGTGCTCGCGGAGCACCCGGCGCCACAGCAGGGTGGCCAGCGAGCCCGCGTACGTCAGGTTCGGGCCGATATTGGTCCCGATCAGCACCGCCAGGACGGCGCCCGGCCCGGTCGCGGCAGCCAGCGGCAGCAGCACGAGCACGGCGGGCAGGTTGTTGATCACGTTGGCCAGCGCCGCGGCCAGCGCAGCGGTGGCCAGCAGCGCGGGCAGCGTGGTGCCGCTCGGCATCACCCGCATAAGGGCGCCGGCGAGCCCGTTCTCGGTCACTCCCGTGACCACGATGCCGAGCGCCAGCACGAAGGCCAGGAACGGGACGCCAGCGGCCCGCCAGACGGCCGCCGGTGTGGTGTGCCGCCGGACCAGCGCCCGCACCCCGAGCACCGTCGCTCCCGCCGCTGCCGCCCAGGCGGGGTTGACCCCGGCCAGCGAGGTCGCCGCGAACCCGGCCAGGGTGAGTACGAGGACGATCAGGGCGAAGACCGGCAGGCCGGCCGTTTCGGCAGCTTGGGTGGGCGCTGGCGTCACGTTCAGGTCAGTCTTGAAAAATCGCCGGAAGACCACATATTCCACGGCGATGGCGGCCAGCCACGGAACCAGCATGAGCCCGGCGAACCGGGGGAAGGACAGCCCGCTGGCCGCGAACGCAATGAGGTTGGTCAGGTTGGACACCGGCAGCAGCAGCGAGGCCGAGTTCGCCAGGTGGGTGGTGCCGTACACGTACGGCTTGGCGCGGGCGTTGAGCCTGGCGGCGGTGGCGAACACGATCGGGGTGAGCAGCACCACCGTGGCGTCCAGGCTCAGCACCGCGGTGGTCACCGAGGCGACGATGAAGACCCGGATGAGCAGCCGGGTCGGCCTCTTGCCGGCGCCGCGCGCCATCCAGTCGCCGCAGGCGCGGAACAGCCCCTCGTCCTGGCACAGCTGCGCCAGGATCAGCACTGCCGCGAGGAACCCGATGATCGGGCCGAGCCGCTCCGCCTCCGCGAGCGCCCGATGCGGCGAGACCGCGCCGAGGGCGATGACGAGGATGGCCGCGGGGACCGCCGCAACTGCCTCGCCCCAGCCCCACGGCCGGACGACCGCGAAGCCCAGCACCAAGGCCAGCATCGCGACGGAGACCGCCTCCGCCGCCACCTCGCCCAGCACGTCCTCCTAGTCCACGCCCCCCACTACCCTGGCACCCCCGCCATACGCCCCGCCCGCCCCGCTGGCTGCCCGCAGTGCCTGCCACCCTGCGCGGGCCTGCCACCACCCTGCGAGGGCCCGCCACCACCCTGCGCGGGCCCGCCACCACCCTGCGCGGGCCCGCCACCACCCTGCGAGGGCCCGCCACCCTGCGCGGGCCTGGCCGTCCGCCGGGCCTGCCACCTCGGCCGTGGCCGCGCCCGCCGCCCCTCCGCCGACCTTGATCATTATCTCTTCACGTCATCTCTTCACGGGTTCGGCAAGCACAAAACGGATCAAAGTGGGGCACAGAATGACTGGATCGAGTGAAATGTCGGTGCGGGCGGCGATCCTGGCATCGTGACCGGAAAGCAAGATGACCGTTTCGCAAGGATTTTGACCACGGCGCGGTTGAACGCGGGTGGGGTGCCGGATGCCAGGATCCGGCGGCTGGTGCGGCAGGGGGTGCTGGTGCCGGTGGGGCACGGTGCCTACGTGCGTGCCAAGGACGTGGGCGGCGATCAGGCGGGCGAGCATGCCTTGCGGGTGGCCGCGGTCTTAGCGATTGCCCGGCCCGGCCCGGCGGGCAGCCATCGGAGTGCGGCCGTTATCCACGGCCTCGATCTGTTAGCACCGTGGCGACCAGATGGGGCGATAACTGTGACCCGCCCGGTAGGGCTGGGCAGCGGCACGGGCCCGGCGGGCGTGCATGTTCATGTTGCGGCGCTGCCGGGTGAGCACGTGACCATGCGCAGCGGGGTCCGCGTCACGTCGGTGGCCAGGACCGTCGTCGATCTGGCGCGCACGTCGCCGTTCAGGGACGGGGTGGTCGTCGCCGACTCGGCGCTGCGCAACGGGCAGACGTCCAAGGACGAGCTGCTTTCGGTCGTCGCGGACTGCGCAAAGTGGCCCGGCATCCGGCGCGCCCGGATGGTGGTCGACTTTTGCGACGGTAAGTCGGAGTCGGTACTGGAGTCGATCTCCCGGGTCGCATTCCGCGATCATGGGCTTCCCGCGCCGGAACTCCAGGTCTGGGTGGGCGGGGAGGAGACCGGGGTGGTTGGCCGGGCCGACTTCCTGTGGCGGCGACACCAGACGATCGGCGAGGCCGACGGGGCGGTCAAGTACGCGGACCCGGACCGCGCAATTTCCCAGCTGCGGCGGGACGCCGCGCTGCGCCGGGCCGGCTTCCAGGTCGTGCACTTCACCTGGTACGAGATCAACAAGGTTCCGCATCAGGTGGCCGCGTCTATCTGGGAAGCGTTCCGGAGAGGCGGGCGCGAGGAGCAACCTGGCGCGTGATGCGGCAATCGTCTGCGAAGACGGGACCCGTCCGCACGAAGGCGCGGCCCGTCCGCACGGGAGGCGTGACCCGTCCGCACGAAGGCGCGGTCCGTCCGCACGAAGGCGCGGCCCGTCCGCACGGAGGCGCGGCCCGTCCGCACGAAGGCGTGATCCGTCAGCACGGAGATGTGACCCGTCCGCACGGAGGCGTGACCCGTCCGCACGGAGGTGTGACCCGTCCGCACGAGCACGAGGCGCGGCCACGTCGACCGGCTCGACCTATTTTCGTGACTTTGCGTACTGGCTGTATCGCTGCACGTGTTCATTGCGGCGGGCTAGCCGTTTGAGAGCCAGGACAGAAGGTAGCTCGGCACGGTTGAGACATGGACGACCGGCACGCGCCGGCTGGCATGACGGAGCCGGAGCAGACCGGCCGACGTACGAAGGAGGAGCGATGGGCACCTGGTTCTGGCTGAACATCCCGCTTGCCGCGGTGATTTTCTCAGCCGTGGTCGGCATACCGCTGTGGATGGTGATCAAGCGGCCGGACACCGGATACGAGGTCGCAGAGGTCAAGGCGCGCATCCGGGCCATACCGCTGCACGCGGTCAGCAGGCAAGAGGTTGTCCGCTGGCGGGAAGCCCGGTGGCGGGAAGCTGCCTGACGCCAGAGGGCGGTCCGGCCCGTTCCCGCACGTCAGCAACGTGAGCGATGATGGGGAGCATGGACCGCGACCGGCCCGGCGCCCGGGACGACCGCATCGTGGAGTCGGTGTGGGGCGTCCCGGCGCCTGCGCTGCGGCCGTTCATCGCCGGGTACGCCGGTTACCGCCATGATGGGGTACCGCCCGCCACGCACCGCGGGCTGCCGTCGCCCTATCTCACCGTGATCTTCACGCTTGACGACCCGCTGACCATTGCCGCACACGCCGACCCGCGCCAGCCGCCCGCCAGCTACCGCAGCCTGGTAGGTGGCCTGCATACCTCACCGGCGCTGATCACGCACCAAGGTCGGCAGTCGGGCATTCAGTTGCTGCTCAGCCCGCTCGGCGCGCGGGCCTTGCTTGGCATGCCAGCCGCCGAACTCGCCAGCATCGACGTCGAGGGATCCGACGTGCTCGGGCTCCTCGCCGAGCGGATCGGCGAGCGCATCAGGGCGGCGGCGGACTGGCCGGCCCGGTTCGCCGTCCTCGATCAGGTGCTGACGTCGCGGCTTGCCGACCCTCCGATCGAGCCCGGGATTGCGTCCGGCACCAGCGACGAGGTCGGCCACGCGTGGCGGCGGCTGGTCGCGAGCGGCGGCCACTGCACCGTTTCCGAGCTTGCGGCCGAGACTGGCTGGAGCGACCGCCACCTGCGGTCGAGGTTCAGCGGCGAGACCGGCCTCACGCCGAAGGCCGCCGCCCGGGTCATCCGCTTCGACCGCACGCGGCGGCTGTTGCAGCGCCGGACGGCAGCGGGCTCGCCGCTGCTGCTGGCGGACCTGGCTGCCGACTGCGGCTACTACGACCAGGCTCACCTGGCCCGGGAGTTCCGCGACCTGGCCGGGTTGCCGCCGTCGACGTGGCTGGCCGAGGAGTTCCGAAACGTCCAAGCCCAGTCCGCGGGTGCGCTGGAAGCCTTGTTGGCATGAACGAGACACCACCAGCACAGGTCTGGCCCACGCTCCGCGCCCGCGACGCCCGCGGCTTGATCACATTCCTGGTCGGCGCGTTCGGCTTCGAGGAAACCGTCGTGTACGGCGACGGCGACCGGGTGCACCATGCTCAGCTTTCCTGGCCTGCCGGGGGCGGGATCATGCTCGGCTCGGCGCCGGAGGAAGGCACCGAGGATTCCTGGCCGCTGCGGCCGGGCACGTTCGGCGCGTACGTGGTCACCGACGACCCCGACGGGTTGTTCGTGAGGGCCACGACCGCCGGGGCGAAGGTGTTGCGGGAACTGCACGACACCGACTACGGCTCCCGGGACTTCGCCGTCCTCGACCCGGAGGGCAACCACTGGTCGTTCGGCACCTACCGGGGCGAGCCGCGGGCTAGCTCAGCGGGCTAGACCATCGCCATCAGGCAGCCGTCCCAGTACGCCTCGACCCTGGGATGGCGCCGGCCGTGCAGGCCGATCTCGAGCACGTCCGGCAGCCGGTCACCGACGCCACGGAACCGGATCCGCACGTCGCTGTCGGCAGCGACTTCGCTGAACCCGGACAAGCCCGTCGGCGGCTCGGTAGCGGCGTGCATCCATGCGGGCGACCCTGAGCAGCACATCCTGGCGTGCGCCGCCCAGACCCAGAGCTCGCCGCCCCGGCTGTTAACGAAGTCGGCTGCATCAGTGCTCACCTTGACCAGCACACTTCCACGATATGTGCGGCGCGCCTGTTGGCACAGGGTGTGGCGGAGTTGGGTGCTCATCGGCTCTGGTGCGGCCGGGGTGCCGGTCGGCACAGGGTGTGGCGGGAGTTGAGTCCGGGTCGGCCATGGTGCGGTCGGCGTCCGCCGGCCAGCCAGGTCACCAGCCCGAATCCGGCGATCGCCGCGCCCCAGACGAGGACCGCAATGATCACCGCCCGGCCCTGGCTGCGGGTCGGCCGACCCATCCGGTGGTGAGCGCGCCGATCAGCGCACCCGCCCCGGGCGCGGTGTAAATGAATCCGACGGTTGACGCTCCGCCGCCGAACGTGGTCGCGCCCAGCGACGGGAACAGGGCGCGCGGCAGGCCGAAGAACGTGACGTTCAGGCCCGGGGGTTAGCCAGGGCCGGAGGGGCCGTCGCGTAACAGGCTCTCGACCAGAATGACCTCGAGCGTGCGGGGACCGTGTACGCCCTCGACCCGGGAGAGTTCGATGTCGCTGGTTGCCGACGGGCCGCTGATCCAGGTGAGCGGGCGGGCGGCGTGGGGTTCGAGCCGGCCGACCGCCTCGGGAACGAGCTCGACCACCTGGTCGGCGTGCACGACGCACAGGTGGTAGTCGGGGACGAGCGTGATCGCGCGCCGTCCCTGGTCGGGCGACCCGTCCAGGACGATCGTGCCGGTCTGCGCGATCGCGACCGACGCGCCGGTGATCACGCCGTCGAGCGCGTCCAGATCCTGCGGGGACAGGCCGTGATCGGTGATCGTGTCGACGCCGGGCAGCGGGGGGAGGTCCAGGCCCTCCGGCACGACGACGCGCCGGGCGCCGCGCTCGGCCAGCGCCGCGGCAATCGCGGCCCCGAGCCCGGCGGGCGAGCTGCGCCGGACGCTGGCACGGTAATGGGCCAGGCGCTCGGCGAGCAGGTCGAGCAGGGGTTCGCCGTGCAGGTCGCCGCTGGTCCGGTACGCCGCGGGCGCCGCAGGTGGCGCCTCAGGATCGGCCGCGCCGTCGCCGCCGAGCGCGGCGCGAATCCGGGCCAGCACCTCCTCGCGGGGGGTCACGACCGCCCCCGGCCGGACTCGCGCCACCATTGCCGGAACGTCCGGGCCGGGGGAGCGGGCGCGTCGCGTGCCCTGGTCCACGCCGACAGCGGCGGCGGCAGCGCCCGGATCCGGCCGCCGCGGCTCAGCGCGCGCCCGGACCTCCCGGCTCGCTGCGCCGCGGCGTAGCGCCGCGGGTCGGCCAT
>Ga0209693_10001451_pt1 | contig 10207 bp, 7 predicted proteins | sample HubBroMetageWRM3_FD_188345 | JGI IMG/M metagenome (GOLD analysis project Ga0209693, IMG submission 188345) | Warmed soil microbial communities from the Hubbard Brook experimental Forest, New Hampshire - Hubbard Brook CCASE Soil Metagenome WRM 3... | ecosystem: Environmental > Terrestrial > Soil...
CGAGGTCAGTCATCGAACCAGCGTTGACGGCAGCCCGCAGTGCGTCGGCCGCCTGGGCCGTCGTCTGCGGCAGCGGGCCGGGAGTGTTCGGGGGGGTCGCGTAGCCCCATGGGTACGTAGTCGTGCTCCAGGTGCGGTTGCCGTAGTTGATCGTGATCGTCGCCGTCTGGTCCGAGGTGGCGGTCATCAGGTAACCGAGCACCGGGCTGCCGCCCGCGCCCAGGATTTGCGTCAGCGTAACTTCCCGGCCCGAGCTGGCGTATTCCCACGTCGCCGTGTTCTCGATGACGCCAGTCTGCGAATTCGGGGCATGGCCGAGGTCGTACTGGATGACGCGGCCGGCGCTGGCGTTCACTGCGGCCTTGACGTGGTCCACCACGTAGTCAGCCGACAGGCGAGCCGGGACGCTGGTACGGGCCGGGACGCTGCTACGGGCCGGGACGCTGCTACGGGCCGCGGCGGCATGCCCGCCAGCGCCGACCACGCCGACCACGCCGGCGATGCTGGCCGCAGCCGCGGCGGCAGCGAGCAGCACGAGACCGCCGCGCTTGCGTGACGGGCCGGAAACGGCGGGCCAGGGGCTCGGGCGGCGCCGGACGCCGCGGGCTTGCGCGGCGGCCAGTTCCGGGAAGTCGTCGAGGATGGCAGCGAGCAGGCGCTGCTCGAAACGGTCAGCGCGCGTATCGGTATTCACTGGAAGTTCCCTTCATGCTGGAGTTCTGGTCTGCTGTGCGGAGTTCCGCCGCGGGCTTGAGGTTCGCCGCGTCGATGGCCTTGCTGAGCGCCCGGCGGGCGCTGCTCAGCCGCATCCGGCAGGCCGCGGCGCTGATGCCCAGGACGCGGGCCGCCTCGGTGGGGCTGAGCCCATCGGCGGAGACGAGCAGGAGCACTTCCCTGGCCTTCGGCTTGAGCTGGCTGAGGGCCTCGATGGCCTGCTGGCCGGACCGGGCCGCGTCGATCCGCTCTTCGAGCCGCTCGATATCGCTGGCGTCGATCAGCCGGCGGCCGATGATCCTGGCCGTGGCCGCGTTTTCCCGGTATCGGCGTCGATTTTCGCGGGCGATCAGCCGCGCGGTGATGCCCAGCAGCCAGGCAGTAGGCTCGCCGCGGCCCGGGTCATAGGAACGGGCCGCCGTCAGCACCGTAAGGAACGTGGCCGCGACCACGTCGGCCACGTCGGCCGGTTCCCGGACCCGGCGCGCCGTGAACCCGATGACCCGGTCCAGATGCCGCCAGTAGAACGTTTCGAACGCTGCCGGGTCAGTACTGAGCTGACTCAGCAGATCCTTGTCTGTCGGTTCGGAGTCCATACTTGTACTTGGTCGCACGCCCACCAGCGCAAGGATAAATTTCCCTGGTTAGCTGACCCGTCAACGTTCGCCGTCGCCCGCCCGGCCCACTCCCCGGGCACGGCCGCGGTTCTCAGATGCCCGGCACTATCGAGCCGGGGTCAGGTGAGTGGCCGGACGCAGCTTCCGCTGCGTCCGGAGTATCTGGCACCAGGCCAGGAGTGCTCGGGCCCGGCTGCGCGGGCAGGCGCGTGAGATTGGCGGTGTCCGGGTCCGCACTCCAGGGCCACCACGGTGCGGAGCGCGGACGTCCCGACGGGCCCTCGGCGCGTACTGCGCGAAGGTGCCTCAGTATGCAGAGCCACAGGCCGAATCCGAGCAGGAACAGGACCCAGGGCATTGCCGCCATGGCGGCTGCGGTCGGCCGGTGCGGCAGGCTGACGCCCGCCGCGTGCACCGCCCCTACCAGCGCGACCAGAGCCAGCAAGAACATGACAGAAAGCCAGGCATAGGTCTGCATCCACCATTCGGCGCCGCGCAGTGCCAGCGCCGCCACGCACGCGACCACCAGCACGGCATCGATGATCAGCGGATAGAGCCCCGCCAGGCCGGGGGAAACCCCGGCGCCCATCGCGATGTCGCGGGTCCCTGCGTATGACACGAGGAAGGCAGCCACGGCAAGCAGCGCCACCCCGCTGATCACGACCACAACCGCGATCACCTGGAACCCGTTGCCGTAATCCACCGCCCGGAACCGCCGCATGCCAGAGAAGTCACTCATGGGGCCTGAACGTACTCTTATCCGTCTATATCCTGGCGGAACGTAATGCTCAGTCCCGTGTCGTGTCGCAATCGCCCGCCGTTGACGCCGGATCAGTGACCGGCGGTCTGGCCGCCGTCGATGTGCAGGATCTCGCCGGTGATGTACGGCGATGACTCCAGGAACAAGATGGCGTCGACGACGTCGCTGACCTGGCCGACGCGGCCGAGCGGCGGAAGCTGGTCAGCGAGTCCCTCATAGCTGTCCGCCGAGTGCATCGGGGTCTGGATGATGCCCGGCGAGACGGCGTTGACCCGGATGCCGCGAGAGGCGTACTCGACCGCCAGCGACCGGGTGGCCGAGGCCAGCCCCCCCTTGGTCAGCGCCGTCAGCACCGAGGGCGCGCTGGAGTTCGCGGCCTCCGCGATGCTGGCCGAGATGTTGACCACGTGGCCGCCGTGCCGCTTCACCATCTCGGCGATGGCCCGCTGGGTTATCCAGAAGAACCCGGTGAGGTTGACGCCCGCCACCAGGGCGTAGTCCTCGGCGGTGTACTCGGTGAACGGCTTGGAGACGTAGACGCCGGCATTGTTGACGAGGGTGTCGATGCGTCCGAACCTCCGCAGCGCTTCGCCGACGATCCGCTCGGCGGTGGCGGACTCCGTGATGTCGCCGTTGACGGTGAGCAGGTCAGGATCCTCGGTCGGCTTCATCGCGCGGGCGGTGGCGACCACCGCCCAGCCCTGCCGGCGGTAGGCGGCGACCAGGCCCGCGCCGATGCCCTGGGAGCCGCCGGTGATGATAGCGACCTTCTGCGTCATTGGGTTCATGAGGCTGGGACGAGCTGCTCGCCGCCGTCGACGTCGTAGGTCGCGCCGGTCAGCGCCGTGTTGGTCATGATGTGCACGGCGAGGGCGGCGACGTCGGCCGGCTCGACCACGCGCCTGATGGGGAGCGTGGCGCGGAGCTGGTCGCGGCGCTTGTCGAGCTCATCGCCGAGCAGCGACGCCGACAACGGGGTGTCGACGAAGCCGGCGGCGATGAGGTTGACCCGGACCGGCGCGACTTCGAGCGCCAGGTTGGCGACCAGGGCGGGCATCGCGGCGGAGAATATCGCCGCGATCGAGAGGCTGACGCCGGGCCGGCGAGCGCCGGTGCCGGCCATGAAGAGCAGCGTCCCCCCCGGTCGCATCTTGCCGGCGGCGTACCGGGTGACTTGGAGCGCCAGCATGGGATGCTCGTCGATTGCGGGACGTGCCCGGGCGAAGTCCATGTCGGCCAGCCGCGCGTAATACTGCCCGCCGGCCGTGACCATCACGTGGTCGACCGGTTCCTCCAGATCCTGGAAGAACCGCTGGAGCGAATCCGAATCGGTCGCGTCGAAGGCCGCCGTCCGCCGCGCGTCCAGTTCCTTCGCGGCGTGCTGCAGGCGCTCGGGATTGCGCCCGGTCAGGATGACGTCGGCCCCCTCGGCCCGGGCTCGCCGTGCGGTCTCCAGCCCGATGCCGGAACTGCCGCCGATCACGACGACGGTCTGCCCTGGCAGATCCGGTTCCCGGCCCATCACAGCCTCCCAGCTGCGGCGACGGGTCCCACGACCACCTCGAGTTTCATGCCCATGCCTGCGGATCCTCTCCCATCGGTACTGGTCGCATCTACGTTAAGCATCTCGCTCGCGGCCGCCCCGTCGCCCCCGGATAACACCCTGGCCGTCACGCTGGTCCTCCCAGATCCCGCCGCAGCGCCCACCGACACCCCTCGCGAATGCGGTCGATGTGCCGTTAGGTACCTCCTTACGGACCTTGTGTGCCCCCAGTACCCGTTGCCGCACCGGGTGAAGGGGTCTCGTGGGCCCCGGTACTCGTTGTTGCGGGTGTCCAGTCGTTCTAGCGGGTGCCGTGGGCCCCGGTGCCCGTTGGGGTCCCGGGTGAACGGGTCTCGTGGGCCCCGCTACCCGTTGCGGATCGCCGGCCTGGTGATACCAGGTGGCGCTGGCGGTGTCGTGTGGCGGCTGTGGCGTCCAGGCCAGGGGTTAGGGCGATCACACGCTCACCGTGGCCTCGATCGTCAGCTGGCGGGCAGGCTGGGCGGGTGCAGAGTTGCCGCGGTTCCCTGTCTTACGTTCCCGGAGTGCCATCCACCGCGCGGGGACGGGCCCCGCGTGATCGCGCGGCGACCCGTCGGGCGGTCACTTCCATCGCGAGCTCGGCCGGCCGGCCGGCCGCTTCGGCGCGTCTCACAGCTTGCGTATATCGATAGTGTGTTTGATAATGATTCGATGAACGTCATTTCGATAGGACGAAGGTACGAACGCCTGATCGCGGCCGGGGCTGGCCGGCGTTTGCGGCCGGGGTGGTCACCATGAGCGATCCTTCCGCGCCCGAGGCCGATGAGCTGACCGTGGCCCGCCTTACCGGCGCGGCCCGCAGGCATGCGCCTGGGCGGGAGCCGACCCGGGCGCAGACGGCCGCCGCGATAGCAGAGTTGCGGGAGATAGCCGATGGTCGTGCGGACCTGCTGGCTGAGGTGGCCGGCCTTCTCGTCGGCTTCTACCGCAGAACCGTTGAGGAGCTGAGGGCGCGCGCCGCCGCCGACTACTGCATCGCGGCCGGGGCGGATCCTGATCTGATCCCGCGGTGGATCGAGGTAGGTCGGCGCCGGGCTGCCGCTGCTCAGCCACCCCGCACCCGGGTCGCGGCGGTCCGGCCGCCTGGCGCCCGCCTGCCACGGCCGGTCTGAATACTTTCCGAATGCGTTTGAACTCTGTCCGTATCCGGTACGTATCACAAGGTGCTGGTCATTTGTCTAGGCCGATGTTCATGGTGATCGTCCGTAACCGGCCCCTCACCGTGATGTCATGCCGCACAATGGACGCGAGACCTGCACGAAGGGAAGGCCGTGCCTGCCGTTCAGGCGCGGATACGTGCGGAGGTGTGATGGATCGCGGGCCTTACTCTGGTAACGGAACGCGTTCTTCCGTTCACTATCTGGATCTTGCCGGGATTGACAGGGCCGGCTTCAATGCGGCCAGGCCCGATGCGGAGGGCTCAGGTCGGGAGGGACTCGGCACGGCGAGGTACGGTCCGGCGATGCTCGCGGCGGTGGGATCGGAAGACGAGACCCCTGACTACCGCGCTCGCGGGAGCTGGAGCGGGGCGGGTGGCAGATGGCTGCTGTGGCCGTTGCGGGTCGTGCTGTGGTCGGCCCTGCTGATCATCGTCTACCGGGGGGTCACCGGCATCGTGTTCAACGGGGCCGCCGCGCCATCGGGCGGCGGTCTGCCCGCCGCGAACGCCGCGAGCGTACAGTTCCCGGCTACCCTCGCCGAGGCTTATGCGACCGAATTCGGGCAGGCCTACCTGAACTTCAGCCCGCAGACCCAGGCCCAGCGCGAGGAGGAGCTCGCCGCATTCGTGCCGGCCAGCGTCGCGGACGCCAACCCGGACCTCGGCTGGAACGGCTCCGGTGAGCTGAGCCTGGAGTCTGAGCAGGTCGCCGACATCTCGGTGCAAGATCCGCATCACGCCGTGGTCACCTTGCTCGCCACGGTCAACGGCCAGCTGATGGAGCTCGGCGTGCCAATCGTCGCCTCGGGTGACCGGATGGTGGTCTCCGGCGAACCTGCCTGGTTGCCCGCGCCGCAGCAGATTTCCGTCCCGCCCGCGGCCGCACGTTCGGATCCAGCGGTGCAAAACGCGCTGATGAATGAGCTGCCAGCATTTTTCCAGGCTTACGCCAGCGGTGATAGCGGCGCGCTCAACAGGTTCCTCGCCCCTGGCGTGTCGCTCACCGGGCTTGACGGCGCCGTCACCTTTGGCTCGATCGCCGATGTTGACGTCCCGGTTGGTAGCGCGACACGACAGATTTCCGTCACCGTCATATGGCAGCTGGCGGGCCAGGACGAGTCGGGTGTCACAAAACTCGCGATGACCTACGGCATGTCGGTCGTGGAGCTTCAAAGCGGCAAATGGTATGTAAAAGAAATCAGTGCGTCGACTGAGGCGGTGGGAGCCAAATGACCTGGACACTGGCGGTTGACGCCGTCGTGCCCGGCTGTGCCCGCACCGCTCGCGTTGCCCCTGACCGCCCTGCCGGCAGTTCGGTTCGGCCCGCTTCCCACCAGCGGGCCTCCGGCGCAGAGACATCGGTACCGGTGTCGTCCGCACCGCCGGCAGCCGCTTCGAGCCGTGCCGATCCTCCACCGGGGCGGGCACGTCCACCATGCCCGCCGTTGGCGGCCGGGGCGCTGTACCCGCCCGGGCTGCCGGAGCCCGCGTCCGCCCGGCCGCGTGAAGTGCCCGGTGTCCCCTGGGCAGTCGTAACACTCGCTGAATGGTCATTTGATCCCGGAGGGGACGTGTAATGCATACTCATCTCGCTGCCGCCACGGTTCCGCTGGCCCTGAGCACTCAGGGTCTCGTTACCTACCTGCAGGGCCTGTTCGGCCCGTTGTTCCTCGGCATCGTCGGCATCGTGGCGATCTTCTTCCTGTTCACTCGCGAGATCACTCGGTTCGTGCAGTTCATCGTGCTTGCCGTGGCCATCGCCGTCGTCTTCTACACGCCAAGCATTGTGCAGACGTTGGCCACTGGCATAGCGAACGCGCTCGGAGTCCATTGATTCCGTTCTGGCAGAAGGAGCCCACTCCAAGTGGATCTTCCCACTTATACCAATATCTGGCGGATCGAAAAAAGGCTCTACAAGCTGTACGATTTTCGATTGCCAGCACCGTTGCCAATCACCTGGATTGGTGTTTTTACCGGGATTACCGTCCCTTATGTAGTATTCCTTATTGCCGTCGGGTTGCCGTTTAATCATAATTTGGTGTGGCTTTATATCTTGCCGCCTGGAGTGCTCACCTGGCTGACGACCCGGCCGGTCATTGAGAGTAAACGGTTGCCGGAACTTATCGGCTCGCAGTTGCGCTACCTGTCTGAGCCGCGGACCTGGTGCCGGATGGCCCCATGCGCGGAAAAGGATGACATTTCCGTTTCCGTCCGGGTGTGGCACAGGTCCCCGTCGCGCGAGCGGCCGAAGACGCCGAGAACCGGCAAGATCCGGCCTGGCCGGGCTGGCCGGCACGCGATCACCACGAGGAACCCAGTCGGCTCCCACCGCGCGACCTCGCCGATCGCGGCCCTGCCCGTTGCGACCGCGCAGGTCACGGCCGTGCAGGTCAGCGGGCCCGTGGCGCTGTCAGGGGAGCAGATAACGTCGCAGCCACTCGCGCCAGCGCAGCTACCCGTGCGGCTTCGAGCGACATCGGGACCCGAGGTGCGGGAGCCGCGATCGGGCCGTTCAGGGTCGCGCCCCGGACATTCGGGCCCGCGCCAGGGCCGTTCGTGGCCCGACCGCCGCCGCGAGCCGCGGCCGGAGCTTGAGCCAGAGCCGTCTCCGCCGGCCGACGACGATCCGGGTTCCGCGGTGGCGCAGCGACCGGCGTGGGGCTTCCCGGCGGCCGATGGGGCGACGGATCCCCATGCCCTCGAAGTTTCGCACGATTTCGCCCCGGACCCCCACGATCGCGATGGCTTCGCCATCCCGTTCGCCCTGACGTCGTGGCCATCGCCGGAATCGGGCGGCTGGCCGCAGACCGGCCTCCACAAGGCCCGCCCCGTCGCTGACGCCGCCGCGACCGAGGCCGAGGCCGGTCCCGCGGTTAGCGCCGGTTCAGCGCACGGAGTAGCCGGATCTGAATCCCTGCGCGGTCAAGATCCCTCGGCCCAGCCTTCGCCGTCGGCGACACCCGCGTGGCCGCAAGCTCCCGTGATCTCGACGCAGGGACACGCGCAGCTGACCCCGTGGGTGCCGGGACCCGCGCCCGTCGCGGCCCCACCCGAGCCCGCCGCCCCTCTCCCCGTCCCCGCCGAACCGCCGACCGCAGCGACTCCCATCGCGGCCCCACCTGCTCCGCCGCCGCCCGCTCATGTGACGTCCGCTCCCACGGTGCCCGTCCCCGCGGTGCCCACTCTCGTGGAGCTGCCCATAACCGTGACGCATCCTCCCGTGGTGGCCCAGCCTGCACCTGTGGCGCCCGCCAGCTCGGACCACCCCGCGGAGGCCCCTCCGGCGACGATGGCGTCGGCTCCTGTGACGTCCGCTCCCGCCGTACCCGTCCCCGCGGCGCCCGCTCTCGTGGAGCCGCCCATAACCGTGACGCCCGCTCATGTGACGTCCGCTCCGACGGTGCCCGTCCCCGTGGTGCCCGCTCTCGTGAAGCTGCCCATAACCGTGACGCTTCCTCCCGTGGTGGCCCCTCCCGCTGCGCCGCCGCCCGCACCTGTGGCGCCCGCCAGCTCGGACCAGCCCACCGCGGCCGCTCCCGCTCCGATAGCGCCTGCTCCCGTGGAGCCGCCCGTAACCGTGATGCCCCTTCCCGCCGCTCCCGCTCCCGCTCCGATGGCGCCCGCCCCTGCGGAGCCGCTCACAGCGGCGACATCCATCCCCGTGCCGCCCGCACCTGTGATATCCCTTCCCACGATCCTGCCGCTGAGCCCGGCGGCCCCGGCCGCCCCAGCGGCTCCGGCAGCCCCGGCGGCTCAGGCCGAGCCCCCAGCGTCGCTCACGCCTCCCGCGACCGCAGAGCGGATCGTAATCCCCTTGCCGCCCGCGACCTCCATGCCGCCCCCGCCGCACGTGCCGCCCCCGCCCCGCGTGCCGCCCGCTACCCCCGTGCCTCCGGCGTCCGCGAGGGTCGCGGCCAAGGTCGTCGATCTAGGCGGCGTGCGCCCGTTGCCTTCGATCGAGCGGGCGCTCAGCGGTCATGACGATTCCAGCGACACCGGCTGGGGTCGCAAGGTGAAGGTGGTCACCGGCGGCCAGGGCCCCGGCAAGCGGGACCAGGAGTCGCATGACCGCGACCGGGCCAGGCTGCCGCTGCCGGGTCCCCGCCTGATCACCGTCCTCGGCTGCACAAGCGGCGCGGGACAGACCGTGACCACCCTGATGACCGGGCACATCCTGGCCGCCGTCCGGGAGGTTCCCGTCGCCGCGGTCGACCTGAACCCGGGTGAGGGCTCCCTCACCACACGCATCCCCCCGGCCGTCTCCGTGACCGCGCTGCTCGCAGGCGAGGCACCAGACGCCCCGGCGGCCGACCACCGGAAGGGACTGATCAGGACGCGGCTCGGCCGCGGCGACTCCCGGGCCAGGCTCGAGGTGATCGGGACTGACCCCGACGTGGCGCGAGCCCTCGCCGAGGAGGACTACCGGCGGCTGGCCGGCCTGCTGGCCGAAAGCTATCCGCTGGCCATCGTCGACCCGGCGCCTTCGGGGCTGACTCGGGTGCTCTCGGTGACGGACCAGCTGGTGCTTGTCGCCCCGGCGAGTCCGGACGCGGCGACCTCGCTGGCCAATACCCAGGCCTGGCTTGGCGCACACGGCTACGGCGAGCTTGCCGCGCTCGCGGTGACGCTGGTCAACGGGGTGAGCAGGCAGACCATGGACGACGTGCTGCGGGCTGAATCCGTGGCCAGGGGCCGGTGCCGCGCCATCGTCCGGGTCCCCTGGGACGACCAGTTGCCGAGGTGGACAGGTTCGCCCGCCACGCTCCTGCCGCAGACCAGGCATGCCTACACCGCGCTGGCGGGCGTGCTCATGGCGGGCATGGCCGCCCAAGCCCAAGCCCAAGCCCAAGCCCAAGGCCAAGGCCAAGGCCAAGGCACCGCCCAAAGCCGCCAGGGCACCGCCCAAGCCCAGGGAGCCGCCGAAGAAAGGAGTCCTGGTGAGCACACGGACTAGGCCGCCGAAGGGGTCCAGGGCCCGCTCCCGGATGGGCGTCAGGTACTTCGATGACCGCGTGCTCCTGACCGACACACACGCGTGGGCGTACTACCGCATTCCCTCGGTCTCCTATGAATTCACCACGCCCGAGGAGCGGGAGTCGCTGGCGACCAACATCACGGTCGCGCTTGCCGCGATCAGGATGACGGATGCCGAGATCCACCTGCGCATCGCGCACCGGCCCTACCCGGCGAACGCGTGGGCGACTGGCCTGGACGCCACCTCGGACGGCGGGCCGGGCTGGCGGGACTACCTGGAGCAGGCCTACCAGCACGTCTGGGCGAAGGATTTCTGGGGCAAGGAGATCTACCTCGGCGTCCGGCTCGGCCAGCGCGGCATGCGCGCCCAGCTGTCGGGCAGCGTGCTGCCTCAGTTC
>Ga0209693_10001452_pt1 | contig 10206 bp, 9 predicted proteins | sample HubBroMetageWRM3_FD_188345 | JGI IMG/M metagenome (GOLD analysis project Ga0209693, IMG submission 188345) | Warmed soil microbial communities from the Hubbard Brook experimental Forest, New Hampshire - Hubbard Brook CCASE Soil Metagenome WRM 3... | ecosystem: Environmental > Terrestrial > Soil...
CGAGATACATCGCTCGCGCCCCCAGCGGATTGCCGGGACCGCCGGCCATGAAGCGCGGCAGATAGGGCTGGCGCTCGATCATCTCCGGCGGCGGTGTCCAGTCCGGCCATTCGGCCTTCCTGGCAATGCTCACGAGGGGACGCCCGCCCGACTTCTCATCTCGCTTCTCTCAGGACGGTAAGGATCCGCGTGATCTTGCTTCTGCCGATCCCGACAATCCAGCCATTTGGCTGCTTCGGAAATCGGCTTCAGCCAATGATCTCGTAGTGCGCCTCGGTGGGCCGGCCGGCCGTGCCGTTGATCGGCAGGATGTCCTGCGGACAGGCCGACATGGCCACGACGCAGTCGAGCTCCGCCCGCAGGGTGACGAAGTCGCCGGGCTTGGTGGTCGGCGGATCGAAGGCGAGGCCACCGGCCGGCGTCCACGGGATGTTCATGAACAGGTTGAGCGGGCTCGGACACTCCGGCGGCGTGAGCCCCAGCGCCTGCATCGCGGCGAACAGGTTGTCGGTGCAGTTGTCGTGGTATTCCTTCACGCCCAGCAGGATGTAGCGTTCGCTGTCGCAAGCCGCCATCAGCGTGTCGTGGTCGCCCAGGCTCGTGTCTTCGGTCATCGTCAGGATCCTGCGGCGACGATTGGTGTAGAGCCCGTCGCCCGTCTGCGGGCGCATCCGGGTGAGCGTGGCGCGGGTGTGTTCCATGGACATGAACTCGGTGAGCATGCCGGCGGTGAAGGCCCAGGTATCCACCACCTGCTCGCCATGCGTGTTGATGATCCGAATCGACTGGCCCTGCCTGAGATAGGTGGCCTTGCCGCGGCGGGCGGGGATGGTGTCCATCGGTTGGTCCTTTCGATCGGTGATCGCAAATCCAGGTGCTCGGTGAGCATTGAGACAGGTGCAGGCAAAATGCGGACCGACACCGACCGTCATTCCCGCAGCACATGATCGACAGTGAACTGCGGCCCGGACGACACGGCCCGCGGAGACGCGGCGCTAGCACCCCCCGCGGTGTCTCACGATCCGCTGTCGGGAGGCGCCAACAAGGGCGCCCATTTCTGCGGATGGAGCTCGACATACTCGATCCACGGGCCGGTCTCGGCGAAGCCATTGTCGAGATGGCCGACATCGCTCACCCAATAGCCGAACGTGCGGCGATTCGCATCGAACTGCCAGGTCCCGACAACAATCTCCTTGGCGGCATGGCCGGCGAGACGCGGGCAGAACAGCAGGATCGGCCTGTCCTTCGGCGCGCTCTGGATCGGCTGCCATCCGGCGACCGCGGAGCGAAGCTGCTCGATCTCGGCCGCCGCCCGCCACCGGACATCGCGGTCGAGCATCGCCGCCTCTTCCTCGTTCGGTCCATCCGGCCGTGCCGGCAGCTGGCAGGACGTCAGACACTCGGCACGGAGTTCGTCAATGATATCGGTCATCGCTCTACCGCTTCGCTGCCCGGTTCCTGGGCCCGGCAGTCTCCCCGGATGACGACAGCCACTCGCGCGACGGCGTCAAAAGCGTGTCCCTTGCCTGCTCGACCTTCTTGGCGAGATAGGCCGAGCCGCTGTGGTCGGGATGGACGAGCCCGAGCAGGCGCTTGTGGGCGGCGCGGATCGCTGCCTCGTCGGCGCCCGTCTCCAGGCCCAGCACTTCGAGGGCTTCCTGGCGCGACAGGCCGCGCTCGCCCTCGTCACGAGCCCTGCGACGCCCGTCACTCAGCGCCACCAGGGAGGACTTGCCGAGGTAGGCCTCGAGGATGGCAGCGGCGCGGCGCACCGTCTCGGGATCGTCGGCAGCTTCGCTGTCCCGGATCTCCATGTCGAAGGGCCGGGCCTTCGGTCGAAAATAGTCGAACGCCGCACGCAGCGGCGCGAACATCGCGCGCCATTTGAGAAGGGTGGGGACGATCAGCATGCCGGCGCCGATCAGCATCGCGGCCGGCCATTGTTGATTGGCGATCGTCAGGACGAGCAGCGGAATGCAGGCGAGGACCACGAGCAACAGCATCCAGCGGGTGGTGCGCACCATGGTCTTGGGATCGCTGTGGACGAACCAGTCCAGGAACTTCGCGATCGTCGCCAGCACGGACAATCCCAGCACGATGGCACTGATAACGACCGCATAGTCCATCAACACGCTCCCACGACGGTCTGCCGGCTCGAGTTCGCGCCAAGACTACTCCAGCGGCAGCCGGACGCCAGCCCTGGTCTAAAACATTGTGACCTGCAGCCGTGCCGGCATCTTCTGGTTTTCATTCGACAAATGCGTGCTTAGTATCGGAAGAAGGACGCTCGACTATGGGGAGACGGGCAGATGGCGAAGCGCAACAAACCGACGAAAACCAAGAAGCCTCAACATGGAGGTCCCAACGTCAAGGTCGTTTCGGAAGTCGGAAAGCTTCCCGTTGCCAGGAAATCCCCCGACGACTTCGTGCGGCGCCGCACGCAGGTCGAGGAAAAGGACCACGCCGAGTTCCAGACCTACCTCGCCGAGAAGAAGGAAGCCGAGTCGCGCAAGGCCCGGGCCAGCGCGCCCGTTGCGGCGCCACCGAAGAGCCGTGGGATGAGCCGGCGCACCATGCTGAACGTCGCCGTCGGCACGGCGGGCGTCGCGGAAGCGGCGGTGCTCGGCTACAAAGCCCTGGGCGGCGGGTCGGTGTCGGACCACGGCTTGCGCCACGCCGGCGCCGACTACGCCGAGACAGCGCGCGTCGTTCGCGAGGTGGTGGACAGCAGAGCCGATGTCCGGGGACAGAGCCTGGGCAACTGGGTCGCCCTGCTGCCGACCAAGCTGGGCGGCGGCACCTATGCCATCGATCTCAACTCGAACCGCGTGCTGGCCTCGATCTGGTATTGGAACTACGGCGACTACAATCCAATCAGCCACCATCTCTGCGCCTTCCCGAGCGCCGACCCGCTGCACGGCTTCGAGTTCGTCAACTCGACGCAGGGCGGCCAGAACTCGTTGATCTACGGCATGCCGACGCCCGTCACGGCAGAGACCGCGCCGCCGGGCACCAACATCTATCGCGTGCGTTTCGACGGCACGCAGATGCAGCTGATCGAGAACGTCTCGGAAACCACCGGCCTCGGCCTCGGCGTGCACGTCACGGTCAATCCGAAGGACGCCCAGTCCTACTTTGTCACCGACGGCCAGAAGGACATCGCCGCCTGTTTCGACCGCACGACGTCCCAGGTGAAGGCGGCGCTCCGCTTCGACTGGACGCCCAACGTGCCCGAGTTGCGCGACGCCTGGATCAAGGGCGGCACGCTCACCATCAAGAAGATCCATCCCGATCCGAAGACCGGCCTGTACGACTATCGCGGCACCAAGGGCAACAAGATCGACTGGGAAATGGTGCCGATGGGCGAGCTGTTCGTCGAGGAAGGCTCGACGCCCGGCGACGCGCCGCTCGCCCTCACCGGCGCCGACGGCACGGTCTGGCATCCCGAAGGCCGCTGGGCGGCGACCGTCGTGCGCCTGTGCGGCGGCATCTGCATCCTCGACCCGGAGAAGAGCTTCGAGCCGGCCGCCTTCCTGCAGTTCAACAAGGATTCGCAGGACCAGTATCCGGTCGAGCAGATCGACAAGGACACCTGGAAGGTCGTGTTCGACAAGATCCACTCGCCCGGCCACGAGATCGGCTTTTCGCCCGACGGCAAGTTCCTCGTGATGATGAACAATCTGCGGGAAAACAACTGCTCGATCTTCAACTGTACCGATCCCGACCCGACGAAATGGCGCAAGATCGCGCACGTCGAGGATCCGCTGTGGCGCGGCAAGTATCCCAACCCGTTCCACATGGTGTTTTCGCTCGACAGCTCGAAGCTCTATCTGTCGATCCTGCATCCGTCGCCGGCCTTCAGCGGCATCATGGTGGTCGACACCAAGACCTGGACCATCATCAAGGAGATCCAGGGCATCGGTCCCGACCTGCAGACGCCGGCGCTGACCTACGACGGCAAGTATGTGCTGACGCCGTTCAGCGGCTTCCAGCGCCAGTCGAGCGGCATCTCGATCATCGACACCTCGACCGACACCTTGATCGGCATCCTGCCGAGCAACGGCGGGCACCATGATTGCGTGATCGTCCCGACCAAACTGGAGCACATGAAGCACACGCGCTCGTGTACTCTGTGATGGGCACGCTTTGATCGCGCCGGCAATTCATGGCTGGTGAGATTCGGGGGGTGCGCTGGCTGCTGCTGAGCCTCGCCCTCCAGAATCTCGGACGCCGCAAGGCCCGCAGCCTGCTGTTGATCGCTTCCGTCGCCATCGGCAGCGCCGTCGTCTTCACCGGCGCGACCTTGATGCAGAGCATCGACCGCAGCCTGTCGGTCGGCTTCACCCGCCTGGGCGCCGACATGATGGTGGTGCCCGAAGGCGCGCTCACCAACATTACCGCCGCCCTGCTCGTCGTCGAGCCGACCGAGCTCGTGCTCGATGCCGATGCGCTGGCCAAGGCGAACCTGGCCAGCGTGGGACGGTTCGCCGCCCAGAAGATCGTGCGGGTCGAGCATTCGGGCATCGGCAGCCATCACGATTCGGTCGACCTGATCGGCTTCGATCCGGCGCGCGACTTCACGATCCAGCCGTGGCTCGCCCAGCGGGTCAATCGCGGCCTGCAGCCCGGCGACGTGATCCTGGGCGCCGAACGCGATGCCCCGCTGGGCTCGCAGCTCCTGATCTTCGGCAAGCCGCACACCGTCTTTGGCCGGCTCGGCCGCACCGGCGTCGGCACCCACGAGCGCGGTGTGTTCATGTCCTTCGTGACGCTCGAGGCGCTGGCCGGCGTGATCCATGGCCAGATGAGCGCGCCGCCTGCCGTGTTGGCACCCGGCAAGGTGAGCGGCTTCCTGGTCGAGCTGGCGCCGGGCGCCACGGCGCTGCAGGCCCGCTTCGCCATCCTGTCGGCCCTCAAGGGCGCCAAGGTGGTGGCCGGCGATACGACGATGAGCGGCATCCGCCAGGGCCTGGCCGCGCTGTTCGACGGCATCCTCGCCTTGATGGCGCTGATGTTCGCCAGCACCGCCCTGATGGTGAGCGTGCTGTTCTCCGCGATCGTCACCGAACGGCGAGGCGAACTGGGGCTCCTCAAGGCGATCGGCGCGCGCCGCGGCCAGGTGATCGGCATGATGGTGACCGAGGCGGTGCTGGCGACGGGCATCGGCGGCCTTTTAGGCGTCGTGCTGGGCGTGCTGATGATGCGGCTCTTCGAGCGCTCGCTGGTTTTCTACCTCGAAAAGCTGGGCGTGCCCTTCATCTGGGTCGACACGCCGCGAACCATCGCCTTCGCCGGCGGCGCCATCGTGCTGGCCTCCGTCATCGGCGCGCTCGGCGTGCTCTATCCGGCCTGGCGGGCCAGCCGCCGCGACGCCTACGACCTCGTGCGCAGCGAGGGCTGAGCCGATGCTGTCGTGCCGCCGGTTGAGGAAAAACTACGTCACCGAACGCGGCGCCGTGACGGCGGTCGCGGGCATCGACCTCGACGTCGAGCCGGGCCGGTTCGCGGCCATCATCGGCCGCTCGGGCTCGGGCAAGTCCTCGCTGATGGCGATGATCGGCGGCTTGAGCCGGCCGTCGGACGGCACGATCACGGTCGAGGGCACCGACATCTGGCGCCTGTCGGACAATGCGCTGGCGGCATTCCGCAATGGCCGTATCGGCTTCGTCTTCCAGTTCGCGAGCCTGCTGCCGACCTTGCGGCTGATCGACAACGTCGCGCTCCCCGCCCTGTTCGGCAAGCGGCAGGCCGCGGCCGCTCTCTATGCCAAGGCCTCGGCCTTGCTCGGCCGCATGGGATTGCGCGACTATCTCGACGCCTATCCGTCGGAGGTCTCGGCCGGCGAACAGCGTCGCGCGGTGATCGCCCGCGCGCTGATCAACGATCCCGCCCTGGTGCTGGCCGATGAGCCCACCGGCGACCTCGACGAGCAGACCGAGATCGAGATCATGGACGAGCTTTTGGGCGTCAACCGCGAGACCGGCACGACGCTCATCGTGGTGACCCACAACCTTTCCCTGGCCGAGCAGGCTCAGCAGATCGTGCACATCGCCAACGGTGCCGTTGTCCCATGAGTGACGACAAGCGGCCCGATCTCGCCAAGCTGTCGCCCGAACAGAAGGACGCGCTGATCCGCGATCTTTGGCGGCAGGTGGCGGCCGGCCAGTCCGAAGCCCGGCTCCTGAAGCGGCGGCTGGGCACGGCAGAGCCGCCGGGTGACCGGTCCGAGAGCGTCCTGCTCGACAAACTGCGGGACGCGACGCCCCGTCCGTCCGTCGAACCGCTGTCGGGGATCTCGGTGAAGCTCGGGCGCGGGCTTCGGCTTTGGCGTTCACCGGTTGTGTTGAGTATCGTGGGCATCCTCCTCGCGGCGTTCGCCATCGACGGCGGCATCGGCATCTACCAGGCGCGCGCGCTCCAGCAGCAGCGCCAGGCGCGCCTGCTGCTGGAACACGAAGCGCTCACCTCGCTCTATGTCGAGTTGAAGCGGATCGTCCAGGAGCCGGACGGCAAGTCGTACCGCATGACCATTGCCATGCAGAACATCGATCCTGCCGCGCCGCTTTATGTCATGCTGAATGCGGTCGGAGTCTACGTCCAGTCGGGGATGAGCTGGCAGCAGGTGCCGTCGAGCCCCGTCGCGGGCACGAGCTGGGGCGTCGTCAAGCTGGTCGACGCCTATGCCTACGACGTGTCCTTCACGCCCGAGGTGGCGAACTGGGCCGAGCTGATTCCGGGCTACATGCATGTGCGCATCCAGTCGGACATGCTGATCAGCCGGAGCGCCCAGCCGGGCAACGACATCGCCGAGCGCCGCACGCCGTTCTACGTCTATCTGAAGCCGTTCGGCGCCAACGACGCCGACATCAAGGCCCGCTCGAAGATGTCGGGCACGCCGCCCGTTTTTATTCCGATGCCGCCGCACTGATAGCGTTTCTGTCGTCCTGAGCGCAGCGAAGGACCTCATCGCCGCTTGCAACCGGCATGAGATCCTTCGCTGCGCTCAGGATGACAGAGGGGCTGGAGGCCCGCGGTTCGCTGACGCCTAAGTCGCCAGCGCCGCCTCGCTCGTCGGATCGCCGGCGATGCGGCTGTGCCACATCACGCGCGGCTGGGTCATGTCCCACGGCGTCGCCTGATGCATCAGGCATCGATTGTCCCACACCACCGCGTCGCCCACCGTCCAGTCGTGATGGTAGATGCGCGGTGGCCGGCAGGCGAAGTCGACGAGCTCCTGCAGCAACTGCTCGGAGGCCTTCTCGTCCATGCCAGGGATGTTGTGGGCGTGGCGGCCGATCAGCAGCGACTTGCGGCCGGTCTCGGGATGGGTCTTGACCAGCGGCCGCAACGGCACCGGCCCGTCATGGAAGCCGTAGCCGCTATATTCGCCGTCGGCCTTCTTCGTCTGATGGCCGAGCTTGGACTGGCTGTAGTGCAGCGAGTGATGTGCCGCGAGGCCCTCGAGCTTGGCCTTGAGATCGTCGTCGAGGGCGTCGAAGGCGGCACGCATGTCGGCAAAGCCGGTGCGGCCGCCTACGCTCGGCACCACCTCGGCGCTGAACACCGCGCCCTTGGCCTGCACCGGCATGTAGGTGCTGTCGCAATGCCAGCCCATGTTGCCTTTCAGCACCTTCATCATGTCGTCGTTGTCTTTTTCCAATCGCAAGGTGCCGTCTGACTTGACGTTGCTGAGCGCGGCCATCTCGAATTCGAGCGGGCCGAAGCGTTTGGCGAAGGCGATCTGCTGATCGCGCGGGAGATGCTGCTCGGGAAAGATCAGCAGGGCATAGTCGAGCCAGGCGGCGTAGAGTGCGCGCCAGGTAGCGTCGTCCAGCTCGGTGACCTTGATGCCGCGGACCACGGCGCCGAAGCTGGCATCGATCGGTTCGATATCGAGAGTGCGTGCCATGTCGGGCCTCCCGGCCGAATTCTAGCGCCCTCAGGGCAGATTGACGATCTCCACCCAGTTGGGATTTTTGCCCATCGGATATTGCTTGAGCCGGGTGAGCTTGCCGGTGTTGGCGTCAATCGCGTAGCTGGTCATCGAATCGGAGAGCTGGCCCACCGCCAGGAGATAATGGCCCGTGGGATCGATGGCAAAGCCGCGCGGCTGCTGCTCGGTCGGCGTGTGGCCGATGGGCGCCAGCGTTCCGTTGCCGGGGTCGACCTTGAAGCCCGCGATCGTGCTGGTGCCGCGCTCGCTGGCGTAGAGGAACTTGCCGTCCGGCGTCAGGTGAAGGTCGGCCGCCCAGATCTTGTCCGGCTTCTTCTCGGGCAGCGCGCTGATGACCTGCTCCTCTTTCAGGAGGCCGGTCTTGGCATCGTAGGCGAAGACATAGACCGACGCCGCGAGCTCGTTCACCAGGTAGACCCGCCCGTTGGTCGGGTGAAAAGCGAAGTGCCGCGGGCCGGCGTTGCCCTTGACCTCGGCCGCCGGCGGATCGTTGGGCGAGAGCGTGCCGGTCGCGGCGTCGAAGCGGAACTGCCGCACCACATTGCCGCCCAGGCTGGTCGCCAGCACGAAGCGGTTGTTGGCATCGGGTTGGATGGCGTGGGCGTTGGGTTCGGTCGGGATGATCTGCTGCGGCGGCTGCACCGCGCCGTCGGGCGCGATCGGATTCACGGTGACCTTGTTGTTGGGATAGGAGGCGGCGAGCAGGAAGCGGCCGCCGCGGTCGGTCGTGATGTAGGCCATGCTGCCGTCGAGCGGGCCGTTGGCGACGTGGCTCAACCTGCCGGTGGCGGGATCGATGCGGAAGCTCGCTGCCACCATCGGCTCGCCGCGCGTGGCGGCGAATAGGAATTTCTTGTCCGGGCTTATGGCCATCGGCGTCGAGCCCGCCGTCTTGACGATGCCGGGGATCGTCACCTTCTCGACTGGCGTGAGGTCGCCGTTCTGCGGATCGAGCTGCAGGACGTGAATTTCATTGCTGTCGGTGCAGCCGACATAGACGAAGGTCGCGGCCGCAGCCGGCAGCGCGGTGGCCGCCAGTGCAAGCGCCGCGGCGAGCGCGGCGACCGAGCCAAGTGTCGTTGCCATGTTCCCTCCCGGGAAAGTCGTTCATTGCCTGAACGATCGATCAGCAACGCTGCGCGTGAGGATGTTCGGTGTCAAGATTGCCAACTCGGATGCGCGCCCCGATACCACCTCAAGTGACGCGGCCGCGCTTCTCGGGAATGGCAGCGATGAGCGCCGCCTTGATCGGCCGGGCCTCGTCGGCCGGCAACTGCCGGATACGCAAGGTCCGCTCGACAAACCTGTTCTCGTCGCCCTCGATCACCAGGTCGAGGAACCGCGTCGTGCCCGGCGTCTGCGCGCGGCGGCTCTGTCCCTTGGCGCTGTCCGACTTCTTGCTGAGCAGCGCCTGGATGGTGCGCACGGTGCGCACCCCGACATCCTGTGGCGGCTGATTGTCGATCTGGACACGGTAGACGCCCTCGGGATCGACGCCCTCGATGCTGATCGGCTGGCTGCGGCAGACGCTGACCGTGATGCGGGCCTCGCCGCTCTGCGGATCGTGCCGTGCGTCGAGAACGACCAGGCCCTTGTTGCTCGGCTGGCGCACCAGCAGGGCCTCCACCACGTCGGGCTTGAAGCTGAGCGTCACTGAAGCACCGGGCGCGAGCGGCGGGATAGTGACGAAGGCGCCATTGGCCACGTGGATCAACTCTTCCTCGCCTAGCCAGACGCTGCCGAACGGCAGCCGCTGTTCCACCATCATCGCTGAAATGCGCCGGTCGGTCGGATTGGCGATCGTAACCTCGTGGCCGCCGTCGCGCACCTCGAAGCCGAGGCCCTCGTAGTCGGCCATGCGCTGGTAGAGCTCGGCTTGCGTGGCGATCCAGTAGTTGCTGCGTTCGGCGAGGTTGATGCAGTAGCGGACATAGTCGAGCGTGCCCTTGCCGCCATTCAGCGACGGGTCGCGCGCCAGCTCCGGATGGTATTGGAAGCTGTAGACGCCGTTCTCGAGCTTGTCATCGACGCGGCGATGGCGGGCGCTGTGTCCGGCGAAGATGGTTTCGACCAGCTCGTAGGCGGCGTCATATTCGTGCGTGCGGTCCCAGCCGCGCAACGGCTTCCATTCCTTGTCGGTCGTGATGACGGGATGGAACGGAAACCAGACACCCGGCGTCGCGATCGTGCGCCGCACGTCTGTGATGTAGGTGAGATGCTTGTCGCCATCGCCGGTATAAGCGACGATGTCG
>Ga0209693_10001456_pt1 | contig 10194 bp, 10 predicted proteins | sample HubBroMetageWRM3_FD_188345 | JGI IMG/M metagenome (GOLD analysis project Ga0209693, IMG submission 188345) | Warmed soil microbial communities from the Hubbard Brook experimental Forest, New Hampshire - Hubbard Brook CCASE Soil Metagenome WRM 3... | ecosystem: Environmental > Terrestrial > Soil...
GAGCTGTTCCCGGACGCGCCGCTGAAGTACATGCCGCCGACCAAGCACATGACCGGCAACGTGTTCGCCGGCTACCTGCTGGACGCGTTCTTCAACCTGTGCGGCGTGATGACCGGCCAGTCCATCCTGCTCATCGGGATGATGACCGAGGGCATCCACACCCCGTTCCTGTCCGACCGGGACCTGGCCCTGGAGAACGTCCGGTACGTGCGCCGCGCCGCCGGGCAGCTCGGCGCCTCGTTCCGCCCCGAACCGGACGGGTTCGTCGCCCAGCGCGCCCGGCAGGTTCTGGGCGAGTCCGTCGACCTGCTGCGCACCATCGGGTCGCAGGGCTTGCTGACCGCGATCGCCGAGGGGACGTTCGGGGTGACCAAGCGTCCGGCCGACGGCGGCCGGGGCCTGGACGGAGTGGTGCAGCGCGCTGAGGGCTATTTCAATCCCGCCTCGGACCTGCTGGAGGTGACTCAATGAGCCTGACCGGGATGGTGCGGCCCTACGGGGACACCACGGGAGACGGGCGGGTGCAGCTGTCGTTCACGCTGCCCGTGCCGTTCGGCGACGAGACCGAGCGGGCCCGGGCCGAGGGCGCCGCGCTGCAGCTGGCGGCCAAGATGGGCCTGGACCCGGCGATGGTGGTGCACGCCAAGGGGATGGGGCCGGACTTCACGTTCTTCATCGTCTACGGCCGGGTCAGCCACCTGGTCGACCTGTCGGCGGTGACCGTGGCCGAGCGGGAGTTCCCTGTGCTCCCGGCGGCGGAGGTGAACCTGCGGATCCGTTCGGCGCTGGGCCGCAAGCTGGTCGTGGTCGGCGCGTGCATCGGCACCGATGCCCACACCGTCGGCATCGACGCGATCCTTAACGTCAAGGGCCACGCGGGGGAGAAGGGCCTGGAGTACTACCGGGAGATCCGCGTGGTGAACATGGGCTCCCAGGTCGGGGTGGCGGACCTGGTGGCCCGCGCCGCGGCCGAGCACGCCGACGCGGTGCTGGTCAGCCAGGTCGTCACCCAGCGCGACGCCCACCTGTCGAACACCCGGGAGATGTCGGCCGCGTTCCACGCCGGGTTCGGCCTGCAGCGGCCGCTGCTCGTGGTGGGCGGCCCGCGGTTCGATCCCAGCGCCGCGCACGACCTCGGCGTAGACAAGATCTTCGCGCGCGGCACGACGCCCAGCGAGGTGGCCAGCTACCTGGTCCACGCGCTCGCGTCCGGAGGGCCAGGGGGGTCCGGGGGGATGGCATCCCCCCGGAAAGAAGAAGGAGCAGCCGCATGAGTCACGCGGGCCTGTCGGTGACGCAACGCAGGTATGTGAAGTACGGCGACGCCCACTACGGCGGGAACCTGGTCGACGGCGCCTACGTGCTCGGGTTGTTCGGCGACGTGGCGACCGAGGCCTGCATCCGGATGGACGGCGACGAGGGGCTGTTCGCGTCCTACTCCGACGTGCAGTTCCGCGCGCCGGTGCTGGCCGGGGACATCATCGAGGCCACCGCCACGGTCACCGCGGTCGGACGGCGCAGCAGGCAGCTGACCTTCGAGGCCCGGGTGGTGTGCCGGGCCGACCCGGCGCGCGGCGAGTCGGCCGCCTCGATGCTCACCGAGCCCATCGTCGCCGTCACCGCCGCCGGCACCGTCGTGGTCCCGGCCGCCGGCTGACTTGCCGGATCCGCCGGCCGACCCGCCGGATCCGCGTCCCGGATTACCGGATCCAGCTCCACGGAATATTTAAATCGTGTTACGATATAAATGTTGTGTCCCATTATGCGCGGTCACGAATTCGTCCAGGACGGCGGCCAGCTCGTGCAGGCGGTCCAAGTGCGCCCGGGTGAGCTGCTGCAGGATCTCCTCGCCGGCGGCCGTCAGGCGGACCCGCACCACCCGGCCGTCGTCGGGGTCGGGGACCCGCTCCACCAGCCCGGCGGCCTCGGCCCGGTCCACCAGTTCCACCGCGCTGTGCGGGCGCAGCAGCAGGTAGCCGGCCAGGTCCCCGACCGTGGGGGGCTGGCCGCCCGGGTGTCCCTTGATCGCCACCAGCAGCTGGTGCTGGACGTGGGTCAGCCCGGCGGCCTTGGCCTGGTCCTCGCTCCAGCGCTGAAAGCGTCGCAAGGTGACCCGGAATTCCAGCAGCCGCTCGAAATCTCGCTGGGTAAGCCCGCTCATGGTCACCTTCCGGAACTCGTCGACGCGCTGTGCCGTAACAGAATTATCGCGGTACGATATCAAGGTCCATAAGGTGGTGCGGACATGAAGCGTTACAAGTTCCAGGCCCTGGTTACCCCGTACCCGGACCAGGACGCGCGCGAGAAGCTCAGTTCCGGGTCGCACCGCATGGTGCTACGCGCCGAGAGCAGCGAGACCCACCGCAGCCAGGTCTTCAGCGCCCTGGTCGACGGCGAGGATGAGGGGCCGTTCCGGCCCGGGAAACCCCAGTTCCTAATCACGCTGCGAGTCATCGGCGACGACGTGTCGGATTACCTCGAGATCGGCAGTCACTTCAGCCTCTGGCTCGGCGCAGACGTCGGGCAGGGTGTAGTCACCCGCCGCCTGCACATCTGAGGCCTCAGCTCTCTCAGCTGCCCCGGACATGTGCCCGGCGGCTGGTCCTCTCATCCAGCGCGGGTGATTGAATCCGCCCCGGTACAGCATGTAATGGCGCTCGAGGCGCGCCGGAGCGCGGCGGGGGGAGGGGGAGGTGCCTGCGGTGAGCGAACCTGCTGGACGTCGCGGCCGAAGGCGGTCGGCGTGGACCGCGAGCGTGCGACGTTACCAGGAGAAGCTACGGGCCTACCGGGACCGGCTGGAGCGGCGCCCGCGGGTGTCGTTCTTGCTGCAGGTGAACCGGCGGTTCAAAAAGATCGAGGGTAAGCACCTGGCCCTGGTGATCTCGCTGAACCTTTTCGTCGCGGTGATCCCGCTGCTGATCATCATCTACGCGTTCGTCGCGTCGTTCAGCGCGAATCGCAGCTTTGGTGTACTGCTGGCCAGGGACTTGCACCTGACCGGGAACAGCGCGCTGGTCGTCCGGGACACCTTCACCAACGCCAAGTCGGGCAAGAGCGTGGCGCTGAGCATCAGCGTGATATCGGTGCTGATCACCGGCCTGGACGTCAGCGCCACCGCGCAGGTCGCCTACGCCCGTGCGTTCACCATGACCCCGATGGCGGGGGTCCAGAAGTACCTGCGCGGCGCCGCCTGGCTGGTCCTGCTGCTCGCCGACACCATCATCGTCCTGGCGCTGCGCAACCTGGCGGCCAGTCGGCCGGCGTGGTTCACGGTCGCGGCCGGAGTGGTGCTGCTGGTACTGGAGTTCGTGTTCTATCTCATCACCCCCCGGCTGTTGCTGGATCTGCCGTTCAAGTGGCGGGACCTGGTGCCCGGCGCCGCGGTGTGCACGGGCGCGGCCGTCATCGTCCACGCCGTGGTGGTCTTCTTCTTGCGTAAATGGGTCGCCGAGTACGGCCACGCCTACGGTGGCTTCGGCGTCAGCCTGGCGCTGATCGCCGCGATCGGCATCATCTCCTCGTTCTGGATCTGGATCGCCGCCGTCATGGGCGTCTACTGGGAGCGCAAGGCAGGGCCCGCCGCGGTCGCGGCGATGGAAGAGCTGTCCGCCGAGATCAGCGCCTCAGAACCGGCCACCGTCAGCAAGCAGGCAGCTCCATAATCGTCAGCGGTAACCTGCCAGCGCTACGATCGGGCCGCTCCGCTAGCCGCGCAGCGCCGTGCCGCGCTACGCTGCGCGGACGGCTGGCGCGCGGACCGAGCTATACATCGGATGTATGACCAGCGAGAACGTAAAGATCGGATGACATCTTAGGTCTCCGTTTGATATCACCCGTGTTTCGCGGGGTTTCAGGGCATTGACACGCGCAGACATCGGATCTATTTTTCGACACACACGGCACTCCGGGTGCCAGTCCAGCAGCCCGCACCGGCGTGCTCCGCAAGCCCGGAGAGAGCCCCAGGAGGTTCCATGACACTGCGCAGACGCATAGGCGCGGGCTCCCTCCGCGTCACATCCGCCACGGCGGCCGGAGTCGCGGCGATGCTGATCATCGCCGCCTGCAGCTCAAGCTCCAGTTCCGGCTCGAGCTCCAGTTCCGGCTCGACCAGCTCAGCCGGCTCGACCAGCTCCGCCTCGACGACCGGGACGACCACCATCGGCGTCGACCTGACCTACAACGACACCGCGTTCTGGGCCGCCTACATCAACTACGAGACGCAGTACGCCGCGCAGCTGCACATCAAGCTGCTCGGCCCGCTGCTCGCGGCGGCCAACGCCAGCCTGCAGAACACCCAGATCGAGACGCTGGTCAACGAGGGCGCGAAGGCCATCATCGTGAACCCCGAGACGGCCACCAGCCTCGGCCCGGCGATCTCCTACGCCGCTGCCCACCACGTCCAGCTGATCTCGGTCGACACCATCGTCGGCGTGGGCAAGGTGTACATGGTGGTCCGCGCGTCCAACATCTTGTACGGGATGGACGCCTGCGCCTACATCAGCTCCAAGGTGAAGTCCGGCTACGTGCTCGACCTGGAGGGCGACCTGACCTCCTCCAACGGCGCCGACCGCACGAACGCGTTTAACTCTTGCATGGCCGCGAACGACCCGGGCGTCCACATCCTCAAGGATCCCACGGTCTGGACCGAAGCGACCGCGGTCACCGACGCGCAGAACGCGGTGAACGCCTACGGCAGCCAGCTAAAGGCGATCTACTCGCAATGGTCGAGCCCCGACACGGGTATCCTCCCGCTGCTGAAGTCCAAGGGCCTGACCGGCAAGGTACTCGTGGTGAGCGACGACGGCGTTCCGTTCGAGATGTGCGACATCTCCGACGGCTCGATCGACGCCTCGCAGTCCCAGCCCGCCAACCTGTACGCCTACTGGGCCCTGAAGTACTCGCTGGACGCGGCCAACGGCGTGACGCTGAGCGCCGGGCAGCCCGGCGGCGGCGCGCCCACGCTGCAGATGGTGAGCTACGCGGGCGACAGCAACCTCGGCGACCCGATCGTGGCCCCGTTCGTCACCAAGGCCACGCAGACGTTCACCATCACCCCGGTGGACGGCCAGGCGGGCACCGTAACCTCCACCCCGGTCAACGACAACTCCCTGTGGGGCAACGTCTACGGCAGCGCCCACGGCGGCGACTGCAGCTCCTCGGCGTCCTGAGTACCGGATGCAAGAACCGGTTATCCCCGCCGCCGACCCGCAGGCCGCGCCTGCGGTGGAGGCGGCGGGGATCCACAAGCGGTTCGGCAGCACGCGCGCGCTACGCGGCGTCGACCTGAGCCTGCAGCCGGGCCGCTGCCTGGGCCTGGTCGGCCGGAACGGCGCCGGCAAATCCACCCTGGTCTCGATCCTGTCCGGCCTGGTCGCGCCCGACGCGGGGGAAGTGCGCCTGGACGGGCGCCCGGCCCCCTCGCTGGGCGACATCGCCGCGTGGCGCGGGCGGATCGCCGCCGTGTTCCAGCATTCCATGGTGGTGCCGAGCCTGACCGTGGCCGAGAACGTCTTCCTCGGCCGCCCGCCCGCCCGCCGCGGCGGCGCGGTGGACTGGCGCCGGATGCGCGAGCAGACCCGCAAGGTCATGACCGACTGGGGCTTCGACGTCAACGCGGACACCGCCTGCGGCAACCTCACCGTGGAGCAGCGCCAGGTCGTGGAGATCACCCGGGCACTGGCGGCCGGCACCCGCTGCCTGCTGCTCGACGAGCCCACCTCGGCGCTCGAGCGCGGCGCCGCGGAGCGGCTGTTCGAGCGCATCCGCCAGCTGCAGGCCCAGGGCGTCGCGATCTTGTACATCTCCCACCACCTGGAGGAGGTCTTCGAGATCTGCACCGACGTCGCCGTGCTGCGGGACGGTGAAATGGTACTTAACGCGCCGCTGCCCGAGGTGACCAAGGATGACCTGGTCACCGCCATGGTCGGAGAGCAAATCCTTTCTGCCGAACGGAGCCTGGCGCCAGCTCCCGCCCCCCGCGAGCCTGCCGGGGCGGCCGCTGCGGGTGCTCGCCCCGACCTGGTCCTCGAGGGCGTGACGTTCGCCTCGCCGGGCGTGTTCCTGGGCAACGTCTCACTGACCGTCCGGGGCGGCGAGCGGGTGGGCGTCACCGGGCTGCGCGGGTCGGGGGCAACCACCCTGGCCCGGATCGTGGCCGGCGCCATCGCGCCCGATGTCGGCCAGGTCCGGCTCGGTGATCACACGCTGCGGCCGGGAGACCGGGCCAGCGCGCTGCGGACGGGCATCGGCTACATCCCCGAGGACCGGCAGGTAGACGGGTTCGTGCCGCTGCTCGGCGCGGCCGAGAACATCGCGATGACGATCACCGACCGGATCGCCCGGGGCGGCTTTATCAGCCCCCGGCGCCGTGAGGCGCGGGCCGCGCCGCTGGCCCGCCGGCTGTCCCTGGTGTCGGCCGGGCTCGGCCAGCCGGTCCGCGAGTTGTCCGGCGGCAACCAGCAGAAGGTGACGGTGGCCCGGGCCCTGGCCAGCGACCCGGTGCTGATCGTGGCCATCACCCCGACCCGCGGCGTGGACGTAGCGTCCAAGGAACTGCTGCTCTCCGAGCTGGACCGGATTACCACCGAGACCGGGGCCAGCCTGCTGCTGGCCAGCGACGAACTCGACGACCTGGTCATCTGCGACCGAGTGGTGGTGCTCGTGCGCGGCGAGATCTTCACCGAGTTCACCGAGCCGCCCTTCGACCGCGAGGCGCTGATCGCGGCCACCGAAGGCCTGGGAGCCACATGAGCGACACGAAGAACAACCTCGACGCGCTGGCGGCTGACGTGGAGTCCGCGCTGGCGCGCAGGCGGAGCAGGAGCGCCGCGGCGATCTCGTGGGTCCGCGAGGCTGCCCTGCTGCCCGTGCTGGCCGTGCTGCTGGTCGTCGGCGCGATCCTGAACCCCCACTTCCTGACGGTGTCGAACATCACCGGCCTGGGCCAGCAGATCTCCTCGCTCGGCGTCGTCGTAGTGGGTGAATCCCTGATCCTGCTCATAGGCGGCATGGACCTGTCCCTGGAAGCCACCTACGGGCTCGCCCCGATGGTTGCTGCGTGGCTGATCGTGCCCGCCGCGGCGTTCGGCAACGGAATGATGCTCAATCCATATCTCGGCCTCCTCATCGTGCTCGCGGTCGGCGCGGCGGTCGGGCTCGTCAACGCGCTGCTGATCGTCAAGGGACGGCTCAACGGCTTCATCGTGACGCTCGGCATGACGATCCTGCTCGCCGGGATCCAGGAGGGCATCGTCAAGGGGGAGTCTCCGTTCGCCCTGCCGAACGCGTTCAGCTATCTCGGATCCGCGTATTGGGGCAAGATCCCGGTATCGCTGATCGTCACGGCGGTCATCTTCGTCCTTACCGGGCTGTTCCTGCGCTATCACCGGATGGGCCGGGCGATCTACGCGATCGGCGGCAACCGGGAGGCGGCCCGCGCCGCTGGCATCAAGGTGAACAGGGTCCGGATGGGCGTCTACGTGGCGGGCAGCGTACTCGCCGCGATTGGCGGCCTGATGGAGGCCGGGCGCGTGTCCTCCGTGGCGTCGACGCAGGGCTACGGCGAGGGAATCATCTTCGCGGTCTTCGCCGCCGCGGTGATCGGTGGCGTGTCCCTGCAGGGTGGCCGCGGGAACATGGTCGGCGCCGCGTCCGGCGTCGTGCTGCTCGGCGTGGTGCAGAACATCCTGGACCTGGAGAACGTGTCCAACTACTGGATCGACGCGATCGACGGAGGCGTCATCTTGTTCGCGCTGATCCTGGCCCGCGTCATCGGCGGCGAAGCGAGCGCCGAATGACCAAGATCACTGGCTTCGATACCTACGACGTACGGTTTCCCACGTCGCGGAGCCTGGCCGGGTCGGACGCGATGAACCCGGCTCCGGACTACTCCGCCGCGTACGTGGTCATCAGGACCGACGCGGAGCATCTGGCCGGGCACGGGTACGCGTTCACCATCGGCCGCGGCAACGAGGTCCAGCTGGCCGCGATCCGGGTCCTCGAGCCGTTCCTGGCCGGCCAGGACCTGGACGAGGTGCTGGGCGAGCCCGGCGGCCCGCCCCGGCTGGGCGAACTGTACCGGCGGCTGGTCCGCGACAGCCCGCTGCACTGGCTCGGCCCGTCCTGCGGGGTCATGCACATGGCCACCGGCGCGGTGCTGAATGCGTGCTGGGACCTGGCCGCCCGCCGGGCCGGCCAGCCGCTGTGGCTGCTGCTGGCCGGGCTCACCCCGGAGGAGATCACCGGGCTGATCGACTTCCGCTACCTGTCCGACGCACTGACCCCCGACGAGGCGATCGGTCTGCTGGAGCGCGCCGCCGCCGGGCGGACCGAGCGGGTCGCCGCCCTGCGCCGGGACGGGTACCCGGCCTACTCCACCGCGCCCGGCTGGCTCGGCTACTCCGACCAGCGGCTGGCCGCGCTGTGCGCCGAGGCCGTCGAGGAGGGCTTTACCCAGGTGAAGCTCAAGGTCGGCGCCGCGCTCGAGGACGACAAGCGCCGCTGCGCGATCGCCCGCGAGGTGCTCGGCGACGATATCGGCATGGCCATGGACGCGAACCAGGTCTGGGACGTGCCGACCGCGATCGGCTGGATCCGGGAGCTGGCCTCGTTCCGGCCGGCCTGGATCGAGGAGCCGACCGCCCCGGAGGACGTCCTCGGCACCGCGGCCATCCGGCGGGGCGTTGCTCCGGTCAAGGTCGCCACCGGCGAGCACGTCGCCAACCCGGTCATGTTCAAGCAGCTGCTGCAGGCCGGCGCGATCGACATCATGCAGATCGACGCCTGCCGCGTGGCCGGGGTCAACGAGAACATCGCCAACCTGCTGCTGGCCGCCAAGTTCGGGGTGCCGGTCTGCCCGCACGCCGGGGGAGTGGGCCTGTGCGAGAGCGTCCAGCACCTGTCGATGTTCGACTACGTGGCCCTGTCCGGCACCACGCAGGGCCGCCGGATCGAGTGGATCGACCACCTGCACGAACACTTCGCCGCGCCCGCCGTGGTAACTCAGGGCCGCTACCGCGCGCCGGAAACCCCCGGCGCGTCCACCGAGTTGCTGCCCGAGGCCCTGGCCGAGTTCTCCTACCCGTCTGGTCCGGCCTGGCAGTATTCATCACCGGCCGGCCCGTGATCGGTCGGGGTTCGCTGGTCTTCGGCGGCGCGCCGATTGGCGGGCTCTACGCGCCGGTCAGCGACGAGGCGGCCGCCGCCACGCTCCAGGCGGCGTGGGACGCCGGGATCCGCGCCTTCGACACCGCCCCGCACTACGGGGTGGGACTGTCCGAGCAGCGGATCGGCGACTTCGTGGCCGGGCACCCGCGAGCCGAGTTCGTGGTATCCACCAAGGTCGGGCGTCGGCTGGTGCCCGCCGCCGGCCCGGTGGACGGCGCCGAGCACTTCTACGACACCCCCGCGCTCAGCCGGGTGCGCGACTACAGCGCGGACGGCACGCTGCGGTCGCTGGAAGACAGCCTGCGGCGGCTCCGGCTGGACCGGGTGGATATCGCGCTCATCCACGACCCGGACGACCATATGGCCGAGGCGCTGGACGGCGCCTACCCGGCCCTGGCCCGGCTGCGCGCGGACGGCACCGTCGGGGCGATCGGGGTCGGGGTCAACTCGGTGTCGGTGGCCGAATGGTTCGTCACGCGCTGCGACCTGGATTGCGTGCTTGTGGCCGGGCGGTACACGCTGCTGGACGGCTCCGCCGCGGCCTCGCTGTTCCCGCTGTGCCTGGCCCGAGGGGTCGCGGTGCTCGCCGCCGGCGTGTTCAACAGCGGCATCCTGGCCGATCCGGCCGAAGGCGCCTGCTACGACTACGCCCCCGCCCTGCCTGCTGTTCTGGCCCGCGCCCGCCGCATCGCCGAGGTCTGCGCCCGCTACGACGTCCCGGTGGCGGCCGCCGCGTTGCGCTACGTCCTGCGCCACCCCGCCGTCACCGCCGCGGTGGTCGGCGCCCGTACCCCGCAGGAGATCCGCGCCGACGCCGCATACTTGTCCCAGGCCGTTCCCGAGGCGCTCTGGGCCGAGCTAGCCGACCTGCGATGACGGGCCGGTCACCGCACCGGGCCCAGCGACCGCGCAGCGTCCTTTACTCAACCCGCCGCGGTCCGCGACCGCGCAGCGTCCTTTACTCACCCCGCCGCGGTCCGCGACCGCGCAGCGTCCTTTACTCACCCCGCCGCGGTCCGCGACCGC